>Ga0209514_10002168_pt1 | contig 31133 bp, 31 predicted proteins | sample Subgrocontami58m_FD_187452 | JGI IMG/M metagenome (GOLD analysis project Ga0209514, IMG submission 187452) | Subsurface groundwater microbial communities from S. Glens Falls, New York, USA - GMW37 contaminated, 5.8 m (SPAdes) (version 3) | ecosystem: Environmental > Aquatic > Deep subsurface >...
CCCCGACTAAAATTTCAACGAGAATGCTAAACGCATTCTCTGGAAATTTCCATAAGAAATTTGTGAAGATAGGGTTCGATTCCCTGTACCCCGACAAAATGTTTGACCAGAAGTCCGAGGGGACTTCTGCGGAAGTTTTCATAAAAAACTTATGTGACTCTGGGCTCAATTGCGATATGTGAAGCAATTGAGAGACGGAGCCAGACGAGGCGAGTCGGGGTGGCGCAAATTTTCAGCGGAAAATTATGCGTGACCGATTCCCTGTACCCCGACCGAAATCTCAACGAGAATGCTAAACGCATTCTCTGGAAATTTCCATAAGAAATTTGTGAAGACAGGGCTCGGTTGCGACAAGCAACTGAGAGACGGCGCGTGACGGCGCGAGTCGGGCTTAATTGCGATAAATGAAGCAATTAAGAGACGGAGGCTGACGAGCCGAGTCTGGGCTCTGGGTCGCAGAATTTTTTAGCAAAAAAATATCTGTGACAGCGCAAATTTTCAGCCCGCCTGTGTGTACACGCGGGCAGGCAGAAAATTATGCGTGGCCGATTCCATGTTCAGATATTTTCTGTTGTAGTTCATATGTATCACCATGACTGAGGAGGCCACGATATGAGGACAACGACCCTTCCTTGAGATTGTCTTTCAGATTTCTGAACATCCTCTTTTTTGTCGATGTTCTCGGTACACGATGATGCGGAAAATGCACCCATCCAAGAAAATCTATTCCAGACGCTAATGTTTTGATAAACACCTTGTCTGGGTGAAGCGACAGCTTAAGTTGTATTTTTAGGAACCGAGATATTTTTGGAAGCATGCTTTCCAGATAGTTTTTATCCTCATGTAAGATGACAAAGTCATCCGCATATCTGATGTAGTGCTGTGCTTTTATACCTCTCTTCATGAAATGATCAAACTCGTTCATGTAAATGTTCACTAAAAGCTGGCTTGTGAGGTTCCCGAGGGGTAATCCGATATCAGGATTGCCTAGTGTGTGGAAACTTCTAACTATTTTACTCAATAGCAAAATTGTATTTCCACTTCGAATGTGTTTTTTCAGGATGTTGCCCAGAATCTGATGGTTGATATTAGCAAAGAACTTCCTGATGTCACCTTTCAATACCCAAACTGTTTGAGTGTTGTTTCTAGAGACTTTACGAGCATAGTCGCGGAATCTATTTATAGCTCGGTGTGTACCTTTTGCTCGTCTACAAGAATACGAATCAAATATGAATTTTGTGTCAAAGTATGGATAGAGAATTCTGTAAATTGCATGGTGCACAAGTCTGTCACGAACACTTGCCTTATGAATGTCGCGGGGCTTTGGGTCGTTAATTCGAAATGCCTCATATGATCCATGTTGATACGTTCCGTTTACAAGATCATGATGCAACTCAAGTACGTTGTCGATTAGATGAACTGAAAACTGTTCGACATCTTTTCTTTTTCGTTTGTCTCGCTGAAATTCTTTCCATGCCGTGAACAAATTTTTAATAGAAATGATATCATGATAGATATGATTAATAGGTATAATCCCCCCCCCCCTCTCTCTCTCTCTCTCTCGATTCCGCCTCGATTTTGAATAGAATCAAAGAGGGATATTTGATTTGGGTTAGTATTACTCCACATATTGCTAAAGGTGCACGATATACAATCGGTTCACGGATTGAGAATAAATTTCTTGATTTGCTCGAACTCTCATATATTGCTTATTTTACTGAAAAGGATAAAAAAGGCGAAAAAATTGCGGAGTGTGTGTTGATGCTTGATACGTTGAAATTCTTAGTTTCTGTTGCATGGGAAGGGAAGCTCATTTCAAATGCACATTGCGAGCAAATAGCCTTGAAACTTGAAGAGATGGGAAAAATGCTCGGTGGCTGGAAGAAAAGTTTGGAGAATCCTGAAAAGAAAAACCGCAACCTTTGAGATTGCGGAAAAGAAGACAGTTTCGAAAACGGAATACAAGCTTGTTGTCAGGATTCCACCTGTTGTCGGGTTTCGCCCAGTTGTTGTTCAGCCACAAACCGTCGTCATTGCGTTCGAGGTTGAAGACATTCGGGTTGCCGTCGGAGTCCGTATCGTATGATGTGCCATCTGTTGCACTGTCCATCTGGTGTATGTTGTACAAAAGATTGGACTGTATTTTATGTGTGATCGAAAATCACGGAGCACACCATACCAAGTATTTTCTTTATTTTAGACTCCCCACAAACCCTCCGTAGAAAGTCGTAACCGTCTACGCCCTCAGTTTGTATGAGTCGGAAGGGTCTTGAGAAGCCGTGACCGCTCAATGCAACCAATCTAAAATCAGTATAGCGAGAATATCTTATTCTTGCTAAAGTAATCTCATGGAAAAACATCCGCTTCATATCAAAAACCCCGAATTACAAACTTCCCCAGAGGTACAAAGAGCAGTTGTACGCGAAGAACGACACACCGAGGAAAAAGTCCCAAACGACCCAGCCGAACGAATTGAGGCCTACATGGATCGTCTGGAGAACATATTCTTGAACACTGATGAAAATAAGCGTGAGCGTAACCTCAGCATGTTTCGCGACAAGATATATGACTCACTAATCATAAAGAAGGAGAATTTCCCCGAATCATACTTTGAACTACAGCAACGTATTGCTCGCGAACGTGGGCAAGCGGTAGAAGAGATACCTGAAAATGTCCGCGAACAAATGATGGACGTCGCTATTGAAGATCAGAAACACTCACTTGATGCGTGGATAGATTATCTTTCATCGGACGATGCTGTATATCCCGCTTGGTTTAAGTATTATGCATGGACACAAGTAACTAAACTTTCTCAGTTTGACAAAGAGCGTGGAGAATTCAAAAAGCGAACCAGCACCACGGTTGCTCCATATCCTGATATATATCGCGAACCACTTGCTCAAATTGCCGACATCTACCTGAAGGTAAAGGAGGATAATAAGCATCTCAAGGAGCCAGAAATCAAGGAGGCCTTTTCAAAAAAGTTCCCCGCGCTTTACGCCGAACTCATACAGAAATCCCTCGCCGAATCAATGGAAAACCGCGAAGAAATTCACGGAGAATGGGTAAAGTACGAACAGGGGAGAGATGGCGATGCAGAGAAACTTTTTGAATCCCTTGAGGGCAAAGGAACAGGCTGGTGTACCGCAGGTAAGTCTACCGCTGAAACACAGATTGAATCGGGTGATTTTTATGTGTATTACACCAATGATTCGGAAGGTGTTCCAACCCAACCACGTCTTGCGATTCGTATGAATGGTGACAACAGAATTGGCGAAGTTCGAGGAATCTTACCTCACCAAGGAGTAGAGCCAATTATGCAAGAAGTTTTAGACACTAAGTTAAGTGAATTCGGCACCGAAGCAGACGCCTATCGCAAAAAAAGTGAAGACATGAAAATACTTACCGCCCTTCACAAAAAACACGAAAACGAAGAATCATTCACAAAAGATGATCTTCTTTTTCTTTATGAAGTAGATAAATCTATTGAAAGTTTTGGTTATGAGAAAGACCCGCGTATCGCCGAACTCCGACAAGGAAGAAACACCGAAGAAGACATGCTCATTATTTTTGAATGTACCAAAGACCAAATCGCCCACGTGCCAAGCGAGATAACAGAAAACACCAAAGCATATGTCGGACAGCTTGAGCCAGGCATATTTCAAAGACTGCCAGAAAACCTCGAACACATCTACACCTCATTTCCAGATAAGAAAATTAGAAGAGAAAATGTGGAAATTGGAGGTAAGCCTAAGGAACAACTCATATCAGAAATGCAAGCTCGGGGAATAAAGATTTCCGATTATGCAAAATCAATGATGGATAATCCCGACTTCATCACGGGATCAATTCGAGAAGAAGTAAGACTTGTTCGACTTACTGTAGCCGACCTTGGGTTTAAAAGCAGTGCCACTACCGATCAAATATATGAACGTGCTCAAATTCTTGGATTGGAACTATGTCCTCCTGATACCGGTCCTAATTATCGCTTGCAATACAAAGACCAGCCACTTAATGAATGGGTGCGTATTGGCATGAAGCAAATTACGGGCTCCGGCGGCGGCCCGCGTGTCTTCCTCCTCGCACGCTGTGACGACGGTTTGTGGCTGTTCAACAACTGGGCGAAGCCCGGCGACAGGTGGAATCCTGTCAGCAGGCTTGTATTCCGTTTTCGCAAGGTTGAAGCTTAGGCGTTTTGTTTCTTTGTAATTTTTTGATTCTTTGAATCTTGGGCACTTTGATCCTTCGGTATTTACTCGCGAAGCGAGTCTACGGAGGTAAAGGCTATGTTTTAAGACACAAAACATTGGTGGCTGAGATTACCTTCCCAGTACCCCGATAAAATATGATTGGTAAATTAATTAATTTTACAAAACTTTTAAATAAATTTCGCTCTGTTGAGCGGGTTCTTTTGGTTAACGAAGAGGAGAGAAACGAAAATGACGTAGAACATAGTTACTAATTTGGCTATGCTTGCGTGGTATGTGATTTCTACTAACAAACTAGACCTAAACCTTGATTTGGTAATCAAGTACGCATTGGTACATGATTTTGTCGAAGTTTACGCTGGAGATACCTATATTTATTCTTTAGATAAAACACATACAGGCAGTAAGATGCAAAGGGAAAAAGAAGCGGCAGAACAGTTAGAGAAAAATTTCCCTGAATTTCAGGACATGCACCAGCTGATTGAAAAGTATGAAAAAAGAGAAGACAAAGAGAGTCGTTTTGTTTATGCTTTGGATAAAATTCAGCCAGTATTAAATATCTATACGGACAAAGGGCGAACTTGGAAATTACATAAAGTTGGACTACAAATGCTTATTGAGCACAAAAAAGACAAGGTTTCTGTTTCTAGTGAAGTCGAGGAATACTTTAAGGCATTGGTCGAGCTTCTTAGGAAGGAGGAAAAAGACCTATTTAATGATTAATGCTCGCGTGTTAATATAACTATTATGTCAGCTATTATTTTTATTTTTCTTACACTAGTCTCCTCCTTTTTTGGAGGTCTTCTTGCCTTTAGGTATCGTGACCACTTGCACATAGTTTTGGGGTTTACTGCGGGTATTCTTCTTTCTGTTGTTGCGTTTGATTTAATGCCAGAAATTATGGAAATGACTCAAGAGCTCGCGGTCGATCCGATGGTTCCAATGGTTGCTCTTATAGCTGGGTTTTTCCTTTTCCACATTCTTGAGAAGGCTGTTTTAGTACATCACGCAAACGAAGATCAATACGGACCGCACACGCATCCAACAGTTGGAGTTGTTTCAGCCTTAGCTCTCGCAGCACACTCATTTTTGGACGGTGTTGGTATTGGACTAGGCTTTCAGGTCTCTCCAGAATTGGGAATGCTCGTTTCCCTTGGTGTGATCTCTCATGCATTTTCTGATGGTTTAAATACTGTGACAATCATGCTTCAAAATCACAACCCAGCAAAGAAAATTATGTTGTTTTTGTCTATTGTCGCGGTTGCCCCTGTCTTAGGTGGTATCTCAACCTTGTTTTTTAGTGTTCCACAAGAAATCCTTCTTATTTATCTTGGGTTTTTTGCTGGATTTTTTCTTTATATTGGAGCATCAGAAGTTTTACCTGAGGCACACAGTCAAAGACCATCTGGGCGCGCAGTTTTAGCAACGATTGTTGGAGTTCTTTTTATGTTTTCTGCGACAATATTTGCACATTAAAAATAAAATTTAATATGTATAGTAAAAAAACATATATCTTAGCCACAATTATTGGGTTAGCTTTGTTTGCTTTTACGCCAACGATTTCTTTGGCAGTAGACGCCGTTGTTAAGAATGCTGGTTTTGCCCCTGGTAATATTTGGTTTTCAAAAAATGATTTTGCTCCAGGAGATGTTGTAAAAATTTATACAATTCTTTGGAATGGAGGGAAAGAAACAATTACTGGTGAGGTTGTTTTTTATGATAATGATTTAGTGTTGGATAAGGTCGCGTTCTCTCTTTCGACTGGTAGTACAAAAATTGCATCGGCTGATTGGAGTGTTGCTGAGGGTTATCACAAGGTTTATGCAGTTGTTGGAACGTCCAAGATTGGAAGCAGTGGAGCAACTCTTGAATACTCAAAAACAGAAGAAAGTGAGCATTTTATTGGAGCTCCAATAAAAACAACTAGCCCAACTAGTACAGCCCAACAAATTGTTGACCAAAAAATTAATTTTGCAAAAGAGTATGCAACTGAAAATTTTCCAGCTCCAGTTGTTGAGACAACAAGCTCTATTACGAGTGTCGTTGAATCGGTGCGAAAAGATGTAAAGATTTGGAGTGATAGCAAATCAGCGCAAGTGCAAAAAAACATAGAAGCGATAGACGCGAAGATTGCCAAGGATGATACTAGGTCCGATACATGGTCTGCTGTTAAGCGCCCACTAAATTACGTGTATTCTTTTTTGCTAACGTTAGTTGGTTATATTTTTGGTAACCAGTTTATTTTCTATGGGATTATTGCCGTAATTTTGTTTTTATTTTTGAGATTTATTAAAAGACGTTTTATCTTTTGACCTAATCGTAAAATTTTGGCAAAGTGCATAGGCTAAACAAATGAAGCCGATTAAATTTACTATTGATAAAAAGTTACCAAATGCTTTGGGTAGGGCTGGGGTAATTGAGACTCCCCACGGAACACTCGAAACTCCGTCTTTTATTGTTGTTGGGACTAAAGGGAGTGTTAAGTCTCTTACAACTGAGCAGGTGTTAGCCTTAGGGGGACAGGCTGTTTTGGCGAATACATATCATCTTTATCTTGAGCCAGGAGACAGACTTGTAAAAGATTCTGGTGGTTTGGGAAAGTTTATGAATTGGAGCGGACCGACATTTACTGATTCTGGTGGTTTCCAAGTTTTCTCTCTCGGGGCTGCTATGGGGAAAAGTGTTGGTAAAATTGCCACAGGAGAAGAGATTGCAGAATACACAGACGAGGGAAATTTTGGCGGGAAGCTCGCGCAAATAGATGAAGAGGGTGTAACCTTCAGGTCTTTTATGGATGGCAGTGAGCATCGTTTTACCCCAGAACGTTCTATGGAGATACAGCAAAATTTGGGAGCCGATATTATTTTTGCTTTTGATGAATGCACTTCGCCGATGGCTCCGAGAGAATATCAAATGGAAGCGATGGAGAGAACTCATCGCTGGGCAAAAAGATGCTTAGAAGCACACACCAAAAATGATCAAGCGTTGTTTGGGGTAGTTCAAGGAGGGCGTTTTGAAGATTTAAGAAAAGAAAGTGCCAAGGTCCTCGCTCAACTTGAGGTGGGTGGTAAAACATTTGATGGTTTTGGTATTGGTGGATCATTCGTCAAAGAAGATATGGCGACAGCTGTAAGGTGGGTAAATGAAATTTTACCGGAAGACAAACCAAGACATTTGCTTGGGGTGGGTGAGCCAGAAGATTTATTTTTGGGAGTAGAAAACGGATGTGATACGTTTGATTGTGTTGCTCCAACTCGCCAAGGCAGAAATGGTAATTTTTATACAAACGAAGGACGTATAATAGTGCAAAATTCTAAATTTAGAGAAGATTTAAAACCAATTGAAGAAAGCTGTGGTTGTTATGCTTGTAAGAATTTTAGTAGAGCTTATATAGCGCACCTTTTTAGAGCAAAAGAAATGCTCGGTCCAACACTTGGTTCAATTCATAATTTGTACTTCATAGTTAATTTGGTGAAGAAGATTAGGCAATCAATCCTAGATGGAAATTTTGAAGAGTTTAAAGAAGATTTTTTGAAGAAATATCGCCAGTTGGTATAAGTTGACTTAATCTTGTTAGTGTGTTAATAATACGAAATAAGTTCTTTTATATTTGTTTGCGAAAAGATATTAAAAAAGTAGCCACAGCAACAAGGTGTTAATTAAAAAAATTGAATCTTTGTTGCTGTGACTACGTGGCCAATCGGCTAGGTTTACAGTTCCTAAGAGGAGTATGGACATGTCGAAAGACAAAATCCGTCCGCTTTTGAAGGCAGTTGCGGACCTGCCCGAAGTACACACCGGTTTCGTGCTTGATATCGTAAACCAGCTTCGCAACGAAGATTCGGCAAAGGTTCGAATGGTTCTCGGTCAAGCGCTTGCGTCTATGCGCACAGGATTGAATTCTGAAGCAGGTGGGAATCTGTTCAACCCTTCCGAATACTTCGTCACTCGCGATGGTCTTATGTGGGTTTCATCGGATTTCACTTCAAGAATTCTTTCGGCACACAATAAGCCAACAGAAAAGCGTGGGTTGGAAGGAGTGACTCATGTCGACCTTCGGAAGAACATGTATGACCATGACATCATCAAAGAATATCTTGGTGGTGAAGAAGAAGTAAGAAAACATGCTTTCACGCCCGACCAAATCGCCGACATGATTGATAAACAGAAGAAAGGTGAAAGGGGTAAGAAGCTTCTTGGCGACGGTTATACAAACATTTTCTATGTTGTCGGCAAAGACGAAGTGCTTTTTGCTGTTCATGTGGGCGGGGATTTTGGTGACCGCCACTGGAGCGTCAACGCCTATGAGTTAGATATGGATGACTGGTCTGCTGGCGGACGCATCTTTCGCAACAAGAACTAGGCGTTTTGGTCTTACAACCTAGCCTTTACACCCTTTGACCTTTGTACTTCGGTACTAGGTTAAGGGGGTGTTTTTATTTTGTGTGTCGCTTTAATGTACGATGCGCAATGTTGACGCAGGAGAATTTTTGTTGTATCTTTTTGTGAGGATCTTTTTAGGAGGGGGAGTGAAATGTCTCGCGCACAGATAACTTGGTCTTTCGCAATTGCATACTCAGTTGTATGTCATTTTGTCGTGGTAATGCTCGCCACTTTTTTGGCGCAAAATGACGGATACCTATTTATCACGCTTTATTTACTGCTCTCAGCGGCATGGCTTCTTCATCATATAGAAACCACGCCGAGGCTGTCGTTTTCTCGTGGGATTGTCGTGTTTTTCTTTAGTCTCGGCTTGGTTATTATGATGATGACGGTTAGTCTCTGGTCTTTCTTTTTTACTCACATTGCCTATATTTTAGTTGGGTACATTTCCCTCTCGGCGAAAGACAGTCCGTTCCAGAAATCAATTACCGCGCTTGTTCACGATTAAGCGGTTTTGTTTGCTAATCCGATTTGTTGTCGGTTTGCCGTCGAAAATATCGACGGCTTTCTTTTTTGCTTTACTACAGTATTATTCATTTTACATATGTCAGTTTTTAAAATATCAAAACACTTTACCCCAGCCGGAGACCAGCCGAAGGCTATTTCCGCGCTTACTAAAGGATTAAAGAAAGGCTTTAAAAAACAAACCTTACTTGGTGTGACTGGGTCTGGAAAAACCTTCACCATGGCAAATGTTATTGCGAATGTTGGGAAACCGACACTCGTGATTGCTCACAATAAAACTCTTGCTGCTCAGCTTGCGCAAGAGTATAAAGAATTTTTTCCAGAAAACGCGGTGCATTATTTTGTTTCCTATTACGATTACTATCAGCCGGAAGCATATATGCCTGTGACAGACACATATATCGAAAAAGACGCACAGATTAATGAAGAAATTGACCGTCTACGCCACGCTTCCACTCAAGCATTAATGTCTCGTCGTGATGTGATCATTGTCGCTTCGGTGTCATGTATTTATGGATTGGGAAGTCCAGAAGAATACCGCAAAGAAAATCTTGAACTTAAGGTTGGAGACCGCGTTGAGCGACTGGAATTAATACGTCGCTTAATCAGTATTCATTTCGAAAGAACAAATGCGGATATAAATCCCGGAGAGTTTCGAAGTATCGGTTCGAGGGTTGAAATAATGCCAACATCAGAGCGTTATGTTTTAAATATTGATATTGTCGATGGTAAAATTTCAAACATTATTATTGTCGACCCAGTGTCGCAAAAAATTCTTGGTGAAGAAAAAAGTGTTTTTCTTTTTCCAGCCAAACATTTCCTTACAGAAAAATCACAGCGAGACCGTGCAATAAAAATTATAAAAAAAGAACTTGCAGAGAGTTTGAAAAAATTTGAGAAAGAGGGGAAATTGCTTGAAGCCGAAAGGTTAAAACGGAGGACAAATTATGACATGGCGATGATTCGTGAGGTTGGTTATTGTTCAGGTATTGAAAATTATTCAAGACCTCTTTCAGGAAGACCAGCCGGTGCTGCACCAGACACACTTCTTTCGTATTTTCCAAAAACAAAAGATGGCAAGCCAGACTTCCTTACTGTTATAGACGAATCACACGTAACCCTTCCACAGGTTCGCGGAATGCAGGCGGGAGATTTTTCCCGCAAAAGTACTCTTGTGGATCACGGTTTTCGCTTGCCTTCAGCAATAGACAATCGCCCGCTGACATTTAAGGAATTTGAGGAGCGGATTGCTGATGTGATTTATACCTCAGCAACCCCAAGTGAGCTTGAGATGACGACGAGTGATCAGATAGTTGAACAGATTATTCGTCCAACCGGTTTGGTCGATCCTGAAATTACGATAAAACCAATTTCTTCAAAAGGCACATATGGCGGACAAATTGAAGATTTTATGGCTGAGACGAAAAAGGTTGTTTTGAAAAATGAACGTTCTATTGCAACGACTTTGACCAAAAAAATGGCAGAAGAGCTCAGTGTGTATTTAAGAGAGAAAGGTATTAAGGCAGAGTATTTACACAGCGATATTAAGACAATAGATAGAATTAAAATATTGTCAGATTTTAGACGAGGCACATTTGATTGCTTGGTTGGAGTAAACCTTCTTCGTGAAGGTTTAGATTTGCCAGAAGTTTCTTTTATTGGAATTTTGGATGCAGACAAGGAAGGGTTTTTACGCTCCGCAGTTTCGCTTATTCAAACCATCGGTCGTGCAGCTAGAAATTCTGCGGGGCGAGTGACGCTTTATGCTGATGTTGAAACAGACTCAATGAAGAAAGCGATAGGTGAGACAAATCGCCGTCGTGTTATTCAGGTTGCATACAACAAAAAACACGGTATCACTCCGACGACAATTAAAAAGAAAATTCATGATATCACCGAACATCTCGAAAGTAATCACGAAAAGGCTGTTAAATTCAATCTGGATATAGACGAACAAGTATTCAGAGAGAATCCTAAGAAACTCATTAAGCTTAAAGAAAAAGAAATGAGCATGGCGGTAAAAGAGCTTGATTTCGAGTCCGCCGCTATTTTACGAGATGAAATCGCAGTGCTTAAAGAAATGCTGATAAAAAAGGGTTAGTTCCAATTTATAATAAATTAATATATAGTTTATTCATACACACCCCCTATGGCAGGCCACAGGGCGGTTTTTGGCGTCATTATGAAAAAAGAAGAACACAAAGAAATAGATAAAATAATCGTTAAGGGGGCGAGAACTCACAACCTTAAGAACGTTACCGTTGAAATGCCACGTAACAAGCTGGTTGTTTTTACTGGTCTTTCTGGTTCTGGAAAATCATCTCTTGCTTTTGATACTATTTTTGCTGAAGGACAGCGTCGTTATGTTGAGTCGCTTTCTGCTTATGCGCGACAATTTTTGCATCAAATGCAAAAGCCCGATGTTGATGAAATTATTGGTTTGTCACCAGCAATTTCTATTGATCAAAAATCTCGCTCAAATAATCCGCGCTCAACAGTTGCAACTATTACCGAAATATATGATTATCTTCGTGTTCTTTACGCGCGTATCGGGAAACCATATTGTTTAGTTTGTGGAGAAAAAATTGAAAAACTCACCACGGAGGAAATAGTCAGTTTTATTGTTGAAAAAATAAATGCAACCACGCATTTTAAGGAGAAGAAAGTTTTGGGTGTTAAATATAGTGACGCAACGGTGCAGATTTTTTCACCACTTGTTCGCGGGCGAAAAGGGGAATATTATCAAATGCTTTACGACCTTCTTTCGCGCGGATATACAAAAGTGCGCGTGGACGGAGAAGTGAAAAATCTTCGCGAGAGAATCGCACTTTCAAAAACAAAAAAGCACACGATTGAAGCGCTTGTTGATGAAATTGGAGTAATTGAATTCAAGGATAATCAAAAACAAGCAGAAACCCGTCTTGCTGAAGCCATAGAGCGTGCCGTTGGGGAATCTGAAGGCTTGGTCTCTGGTGTCGTCGCGGGGGAGGAGTTTATTATGTCGGCTAGGTTTGCGTGTCCAAAAGATGGATTCTCATATCCAGAAATTGAACCACGCCTGTTCTCTTTTAACTCGCCATACGGAGCTTGTCCTAAATGTAATGGTCTTGGCACAAAGCATCTTTTTGGAGACGAACCTTGTGATACTTGCCAAGGTGCTCGCCTTCGTCCAGAGGCCCTTAATGTTTATATCGGAGGAGCAAAAGGTCATGGTATAAATATTGTTGATTTTACAAACCTTTCTATTTTAAAAGCGAGTGAATTTGTTAAAAACTTAAAATTAACCGCCAAAGAAAAAAGTATTGCCAGTGTAGTTTTTAAGGAAATTGAAGCAAGACTTACTTTCATGCTTGATGTCGGTCTTGATTATCTAACACTCAATCGGCGTGCCAACACGCTTTCTGGCGGGGAAGCACAGCGTATCAGACTTGCCTCACAACTTGGCTCTAGGCTAGTAGGAGCGCTTTATGTTTTAGACGAACCAACAATTGGACTCCATCAGCGAGACAACGATCGTCTTATTAAAACACTTCAAGACTTAAGAAATATGGGTAACACAATCATTGTTGTCGAGCACGACGAGGATACTATTTTTTCGTCAGATTATATTATCGATATTGGTCCTGGAGCCGGTATTCATGGTGGAAACATTGTTGTCGCTGGTGATTTGGAAGAATTATTAACAGCCAAGAAAAATGATTCTAAGTCTCTGACACTGGCATATCTTCGAGGTGAGAAAAAAATTGAAGTGCCAGATGGGCGTAGAGATAAAGATAAGGGAACGCTACGAATTGCTGGAGGGAAAGCATTTAATATAAAAAATCTTAATATTGATATTCCTCTAGGGCGTCTTTCGATAGTGACCGGCGTGTCTGGTTCTGGGAAATCATCCTTCCTTTATGAAATTTTATACCGCAACCTCCAAGCGCGATTGGAGCGCCGTTATCGAAGTAATCAAATATATAATTGCTCTGGTTTTACTGGTTCGGAATATCTTTCTCGTGTGATTATGATTAATCAATCTCCGATTGGGAGAACTCCACGGTCAAACCCAGCTACTTATACCGGCTCATTCACGTATATCCGTGAACTCTTTGCTTCAACAGAAGAAGCTCGTACGCGGGGGTGGAAAGCAAACAGGTTCTCGTTCAATGTTAAGGGCGGTCGTTGTGAGGCGTGCCAAGGAAATGGCGAAATAGCAGTGGAGATGCACTTTTTGCCAACAGTTTATGTGACCTGCGATATCTGTAGCGGAAAGAGGTTTGATAAAGAGACCCTCCACGTAAAATATAAAAAGAAAAATATTCACGATATTTTAAAAATGACAGTCGAAGAGGCGCTCACTTTTTTTGAAGATATTCCAGCAATTTACGACAGAATTAAGACACTTTCAGATGTCGGACTTGGATATTTGGAGCTTGGGCAATCAGCAACAACACTTTCTGGTGGAGAAGCGCAACGCGTAAAGATTTCCTCAGAACTTTATCGCCCGCATGTTGAAAAAACAATTTATCTTTTAGATGAACCAACAGTTGGTCTGCATTATGAAGATGTGCGGAAGCTGATAGAAATTTTACAAAAACTTGTTGATAAGGGGAATACGGTTGTTGTTATTGAGCACAATATGGACGTTATAAAAAGCGCGGATTATGTTATGGATTTTGGGCCAGAAGGTGGAGATGGTGGCGGTAATCTTGTAGCGAAAGGGACCCCTGAAGACGTGGCAAATAGTACTAAAAGTCACACAGGTAAATACCTAAAGCGAGTTTTAAGAAAGGGTTAATAATTCTCCCCACTTGGCGGTCGGACCGCCAAGTGGGGAGAATTATGTGAAAAAACCAATGCAAATGGGCGGCGTTTGTCGCGCCGCCCATGTCTCGTGGCTCCTAGGCCACAGCTTCTTCTTTTTCGGGATTTTCAGGAATTGCCCGAAGAACAAACGGGACTAATTCTTGGCAGTACTTTTCCCAGAGCGATAAGACTGCCTTTCCGTGCGTTGTTTCGTGGTAGGACCAGGCTTCCTCGATGGTTGCCCAAAAGCTCGCACTTCGTATCGTGCACAGTTCTCCGAAAATAGCCTGGAGTTGTTCACGGCGCTCCGCCGAAACTTCAATGACCTTCTCCATTTCGGCGAAATAAATAATGACGCCGGTTTTTGCCACTTGTATGGCTTGAATCTCCGCCTCCTGTATCAGGGTGGTGAGGCGATGCATTTCCACATAGCCATCACCAACCATCTTCGCCAGAAGTACAGCAGTGTTTGCTATCTCAGGCTTATTTTTTGCTATTTTTTTGTGCATAGCTTGGATCCTTTCAAGAACAAAAATAACGCCCTGTTGAGCGTTTCCGTCTAATACTATACTATACAAAATACAAAATTGCAACCCCGTATGACAATAAAAGATTTTCAAAAATTTAAGATACCCAGTAAACCTGGAATATATCGATTCTTAGGGAAACAAGGAGAAGTTCTTTATATTGGCAAAGCGACTTCGCTCAAGGAAAGAGTGCGAAGTTATTTGTCCAAAGACATAAGCGAAACTCGTGGAGCTCAGATAGTTTCAATGATTGAGCAGGCACAGAAAATCGATTGGCAAGTTACCGACTCTGTTTTAGAAGCACTTTTACTTGAGGCGAATTTAATTAGGAAATGGAAACCAAAATATAATACCCGAGAGAAGGATGATAAGAGTTTCAATTGTGTCGTTATAACTGACGAACAATTTCCGCGAGTCCTGGTTGTAAGAAAAAGGGAGATTGATTTTGATGAGCTAATGACTGACAAGAAAGCTGGCGGATACAAAATAAAAACTATTTTCGGCCCATTTCCAAGTGGTGGTGCTTTGCGTGATGCCATGAAATTAATTCGTAAAATTTTTCCTTTTAGAGATAAGTGCGCACCACCTAAGAACGGATTTAATAAACCCTGTTTTGAAAGACAAATTGGATTGTGCCCAGGAGTATGTACTGGAGAGATTTCATCTGTCCAATATAAAAAACACATTAATCTTTTAAAGTTGTTTTTTGAAGGAAAAAAGAAAGCACTCATTTCGGGAATTAAGCGAGAGATGAGAGGTATGGCAAAAGAGGAGAAATTTGAAGAAGCCGGTAGGTTGAAAAGAATGCTTTTCTCACTTCTGCATATTCATGACGTTGCACTTATAAAACGTGAACCGCTCGCCATTAGTGAAAGGAACTTTAGAATCGAAGCCTATGACATAGCGCATATTTCCGGGAAGCAGATGGTTGGTGTTATGGTGGTCCTTGAGAATGGGGAAGTGAAAAAAGCAGATTATCGGAAGTTTAAAATTCGTGGATTTAAAAACGCAAATGACACCGGCGCCCTTGCGGAGGTTTTGGAGCGAAGATTTAATCATCCTGAATGGCAATTTCCAGACCTTATTGTGATTGATGGCGGGCGGGCGCAGCTAAACGTTGCGTGTAAAATTATAAAAGCCCTTGCGGTTGATTCCTTTGTGGTTTCTGTTGTTAAAGATGAAAAACATCATCCGAGGGAGATTTTGGGGTCTGTGACTGCCTGGAGGGGTAAGGAACGGCAGATTTTTTTAGCAAACAGTGAGGCTCACAGGTTCGCAATTCGCTATCATCGTGAGTTAAGGGATAAAATTAGTAAATAAAAGATATTTGCTCTAATAATTTTGCTATAATATTCTCATGTCAGCGATTAGAGTCGGGGTACTCCGTGGAGGAGTTTCAAATGAATATGACGTTTCCCTTAAAACGGGCGGTAGTGTTCTTGGTGTATTACCGGTTCATAAATATAAAGGAGTTGATATTTTAATGGAGCGGGATGGAACGCTTGTTGTGAATGGAATACGTTCAAAATTTGGAGATCTTTCGCGTCACGTGGATGTTGTCTTTAATGCACTGCATGGTGAATTTGGTGAGGACGGGAGAGTTCAGCAATTATTAGAAGCGTCTCAAATTCCATATACGGGTTCATCGGCATTAGCATCTTCCTTAGGGATGAATAAAATTATTTCAAAGGAATTTGCGGAGAAAGCTGGCATGAAGGCACCAAAACATATTTTACTTAGACGTGAAGAATTAGAAGGGCTGGATATTGCAGAATTTTCTCTAAATTTATTTAAAAGTATTTCACAACCAAGAATAATCAAGCCTATTTTTGGTGGGTCATCAATTGGAATGATATTTGCTTCTAATTATGAAAAATTAAGGCAAGGAATTGAAGAAGGTTTTAAAGAGGAGGATGTGATAATGCTTGAGGAGCATATTTTGGGGCGCGAGGTTACGTGTGGAGTTATTGATAACTTTCGAGGAGAAAAAACATACGCTTTGCCCGTCGTAGAAATTGTTCCACCAGAAGAGAATGATTTTTTTGATTATGACGCGAAATATGGTGGAAAGAGTAGAGAAATATGTCCATCTTATTTACCAATAGAAATAAAAAAGAAGGTCGAAGAAATGGCGGTGAAAATTCATGAGCATCTGGGGTTAAGACATTATTCTCGCTCAGACTTTATTATTGGCAGAAATCATATTTATTTTCTCGAAGTTAATACTTTACCAGGACTTACCAAAGAGTCTCTTTTGCCGAAATCTCTTGATGTTATTGGATTAAATATGTCAGAATTTGTCGATCACATAATACGACTTGCCCTTAATAAATAATAAGGTAATATACTCAAGTAGCTTACGTAGGTAGGTTATAAGCGGGCCGTTAGCTCATCTGGTAGAGCACCGCATTTGCAATGCGGGGGTGGCAGGTTCGAGTCCTGTACGGTCCACAATGATTCGCTAAACACATTGTGTAGCTATCTGAGCGAAGCATTATTTAGCAATGTCGTATTACAGGACTCGAAAGCCGGAGCGCGGCGGCGCGAGGCGGGGTAGCAAACTTTTTTAGCAAAAAAAGATTTGTGACCGAGTCCTGTACGGTCCACAATGATTCGCTAAACACATTGTGTAGCTATCTGAGCGAAGCATCTTTGTTTTCGTGAACATAAAATCTAATACAAAATCCGAGGGTAGGGGGTTTACGTTGATAGAACTATTAGTAGTAATTGCAATTATAGGAATTTTATCGAGTGTGGTTTTGGCGAGTTTAAATACGGCGCGCGGTAAGGCGCGTGACGCAAAAAGGTTGTCAGAGATGCGTCAGATGCAAATTGCTCTGGATCTTTATTATGATAACTTTGGTAGTTATCCAGACTCTGACAACGCGGGCTGTGGTGGATGGGACTCATCCGGCAACGGGACATTTATTACCGCACTAGTATCAAATAAGCTTTTGTCGGCGCATTTACTAGATCCTACAACAAATGATAGTTGTGGAAACTATGCTTATTATAGATACCCTGCAGGATACACTGGATGCACCAAGCCATTTTATGTTTTAGGGGTTAGGAACATGGAATCAAGCGGAAATCCTCATCCAACAAGCGTGGGGTGGAGTTGTCCGTCAAGAAATTGGCAAGCAGAATTTGAGTGGGTTGTTGGAAAATTTGAACAATAATTTTTTATATATTTTAGTTTGTGATAAAGTGAGGTTAATAGACTTGTTAGGCGAAGAGAGCACCAACTTGTATAAAAATGTTTCAATTAGACCCACAATTTTTTGATATTTTTGGAGTTATAGTTTTTGGATTCATAGCAGGGTTATCGCTGTGGGCGCTTAAAAAAAAGAAGCCACTTCCTCGATGGAGTATAGAGATTTTACTTTTTATAGGTATCTCTGGATTCTTGATAGATAGCACCATTGTTTATGTGTCTTATTTGAGGTAATTGCTGATAGTTTATTTTTTTCTGTATAAATTTATAATATATACATGTCACAGCTTGAATCATCCAGCCAAGAGAAAATAGAAGGAGGGAAGATTGACCCCGAGAAACTTTTCTTGGCTCGAAATTTCATACAGCTTTATTATGCTCAAAAAGAAACTGGTTTGAATGCTGATTTATATTCTCCGAACAAAGAAGATAATGACCATCTAGCCGAAGAAACAGAAAAGTTTGGGAGTGAGTTTCATGACTGGCTTGATTCAGTAGACGGCAAGGCTGTAGTTGAGGAATACACAAAATCTCATACTCTAGAAAAAATCGGCACGTTTAGCGATATGGATAAAATTATTTCTGCGTACGAAGCTTACCGCACGAGAATACTGCACTAATCCTAAGGAGAATTTATTTTATCTCTTTTTTAATTTTACTGAACACAAAGATATACAACATTTCAAGAATTCCGAGAGTGTTTACCAAAAGCAAAGCAACAAACCACCACTTTTTACCGAGTTGCGCTGATTTCCAAAGCGCCAAACCTTTCCACACAAGGCTCCAAATCATAAGTATTACAAACAAGGCGAGACCCATCGAAGTAATTTGTGATTCATTTGTTAGATATTGTCCCATAAACTCTCGAGAAAAAAATTGTTGAATATTTATCATAATTTTTAATTTTAATTTTAGTAATAGCGATTAATATTTGCCACGTGTTCTTTGTATGTTATCGAACAGTGTATATTTCGACGTTTGTCGTGTAAATAGAATAAGCACTCTGTCTTCTTGGGATTTAGTGCTGCCTGGATAGCTGCAATACTTGGACTAGAAATTGGGGATGGGGGAAGACCTTTGTTTTGGTAGGTGTTATATGGAGAATCGATATACTTGTCATCCGGAACAACTCTAGGCCACCAGCCTATTTTCTCGGTTCCTTTGGCATATTGTAGTGTTGCGTCTATATCAAGACTCATACCATTAAAAATACGATTCCAAATAATACCAGAAATAAGACGCATGTCGCGCTTTCCGTTTGACTCTCTTTCGATAATGGAGGCAATTTTTAGCGCAGTTTCAAGCGAAATGACTGTATCGCTGGTTGAAGACGCAAATCGGTCAGTGACTTCGTCATTGAATTTAGTAATTATTGTTGTAGCTGCTTCGGCTGGGGTTGTTCCGGTTGAGAATGAATATCCAGCAGGGAAGTAGAACCCTTCTCCAGAATTAATGTCCGCAAGAGCGAGCTCATTTTTTGATTCCAAAAATTTAATTTCGTCATCGATACTCCACTTTAATTTTTTTGCCAAAACATCAGCAATCTCCTCCTTTCGCATCCCTGGATTTATGTTTACGTATTTTACTGAAGGGTTTGCGAATGATGCAATTGACGAAACCTCGTCACTCAAAATTTCGTAAACTTTATCAGCAATTTCTTGGGTAATCCGAATCTCAACATCCTCTGTTGCTAGTTGGCCGTCAGAAATAACCTTTTTTATGGGGTCGACTGTAATTATAAAATTTTGATCAGGCGCCAGAGAATTACTTTTGCCAAGCAGGTATAGAGCAATAATTGTAATAAAAAATATTCCCACCAAAAAAATAAAGGCAAGATACTTTTTATCAAGAGACTTTGTTTTTCTAGGCTGTTTTTTGTTAGTTTTTCTGATTTTTTCAGATTTAATCTTCATATGTCTTTAGTATAGGTTAATTTCCGCCTATTTTGAAGTAGTTGAGCTATGTCACATATGTTTGATGGCGACAATGTCATTTTTGGTTTGACCAATTTTGATGATGGAGTATGCTTAATGGAGGTTGTCCTTAGGAGAAAAATCATGAACAAACAGTTAAGTGAATTTGCTGGGAATATGATTGCTTTTTGGGTCGCATCTTTTGTGCACGGCCCAATGATGTTTTATGCTAACCTCCTGTATGTGCCAGTGGAGGAAGAGAGTGGCACCGCCGATGAGGCGGAAGTGCCCCAAGCACCTTCGCGAGACCGCATCCACTTGGTCCGATGATGATTGCGAGGAAATCTTTACCGTCTACGGAAAATGCGTAGACGGTAAAAAATTTAAGCCTGAATTGTTGGTTTTAGTAACTATTATAAATAATTATATTTAAATTATATGAAATTTGGAGAATTTGACCCATTTGATCCATCACAGCGAAAAGAGATTTCGATTACAGATGAAGATATAACAAAACCACTATCTGAAAAATTTGGAGGTGGACTTAGTATTGAGCAAATTGAGGAAGATGTTTACGATCGTGTTGAGGCTATAAACAACCTTGTCGGCAGTCTTGAGATGCTACGCGAAAGTGAAGGCTCTACTTCTCCAAGCGTTGATGTTCTAGAGAAACAACTTATAGGTATTAAAAATCAACTTGGAGGATATTTATCTGTAGTTGTAAAAGAGGGACATAACTTAGCCCTAAGAGAGGAAATTGAGGGTCTTACTAAAAAAATTAGTGATGCAATCGGTACAATTCAGTAAAGAGTAAAGAATTACGTAATAAAAATAAATAAATAATGGATCCCGTTAGAGGTACTAAAGTTATGTTCTACACCTATGTGTTGAAAAGTGAAAAGGACGGGAAGTGTTATACTGGATGTACGAATGATTTACGGAAGCGCCTCTCCCAACATAATAAAGGAGAGTCAGTTTATACAAAAAATCGCGGACCGTTTATTGTTATTTATTACGAAGCCTGCCTTAGTAAAGGTCATGCTATGGCACGAGAAAAATATTTAAAAACTGGTATGGGTAAGCGCTATTTAAAAAACAGATTAGGCGCTTCCTACCTCTAACGGGATGGATACTTTAGCTCATGGGTTATGGGGTGGTCTTGGTGGACGATTTCTAGTAAAGAAAAATCGCAGGATAAGCACAATCAAAGCATTTTTGTGGGGAGTTTTTCCTGACCTTCTTGCTTTCACTGTTCCAATAGCTTACCTCTTATGGAGTATAACTTTTGGTGATATGCCACTTGGTTCTTGGCCCCCACCAGGTCCTCACGTTGAGCCGTCAGAGGGGTTGCTCCCTTTTGGCCCACTTGTAAATAATTTATACAACATCGGCCATAGTTTCTTTGTGTTTGGGATAGTTTTTGGGTTTTTTTATTTATTCACAAAAAGGGTGCAGTGGGAAATGGTCGGCTGGTTTTTACATATTCTTTTTGATATTCCGACACACAGCTATCAATTTTTCCCAACACCGTTTCTTTGGCCGGTTTCCGATTTTAAAATCGACGGATTTTCATGGGGAGTGCCGTGGTTTATGGTTTTAAACTATTCGCTGTTAATTCTCGTTTATGCTCTAGTTAAGCTAAAGGAGAAAAAGCGAGAAGAAATTATCTCTGCGTCTTAGTTAGCTTTATCTTGTGTTATAATTACCAAAATTTGATATGAAAGAATTCTTAATGAAAAAATTGCTGGAGAAGCATTTGAAAGATGTTCCACAGGAGATGCAGGATAAGATTGCTAAGGTGGCGAGTGACAACCCAGAGCTTATTACTAAGATAATGAAAGAAGTAGAGGAGGAGGTGAAAAGTGGAAAAGATTATATGTCGGCAGCAAAAGACGTCGCTGTTCGATACAAGGACGAATTATCCTCATTAATTTCACAATAGATGGATAAAAATAAAAAAATAACAATAATAATTGGTCATCCCGACAAGAGTACTTATTGTGGAGAACTTGCTCGTCGTTATGAAAAAGGGGCAAAGGAATCTGGACATGAAGTGCGAGTAGTCGCAATCGGTGATTTGCAGTTTGATCCAATATTACATTTTGGATACAAAGTTATTCAGCCACTTGAACCTGATTTAATAAAATTACAAGAAGATATTAAATGGGCGGATCATTTGGTTATTGTTTACCCAAACTGGTGGGGAACAATGCCAGCGTTGCTTAAGGGGATGTTCGATAGAATGATATTGCCTGGTTTTGCTTTCCGTTTTCATAAAAATGGATACATGTGGGATAAGTTGCTTACTAATCGTAGTGCGCATGTCTATATAACAATGGACTCACCACCACTTATTGCTCGCGTTATGTTTGGCGACAACGCTAATGAGATAAAAAGAGATATTCTTGGTTTTATTGGTTTTAGTCCTGTTTCAGTTACAAAAATTGGCGCAATCAAAATGATGTCAGACGATGAGCGTGTTGATTGGCTCGAGAAGCTGGAGAAGCACGGAAAGAAAGTCGCTTAATTTTTAATTTCAAAAATATAAAGTGAAAAACCGCTGGGCGAACCATGCGGTTTTTGTTTTCAGAAATGAACATCCTTGTGGCTTTATGCGCCCTAGTCTTCCTTGAGCCCAAGGACGAGCCGGTCACTGGCGTTGAGCTTGCTCAATGCCCGTTTTCGAGCACCGTCAAGTCGCTCCTTCGTGACCTTGTCGACGTCGATGTCGATAAGGTTGACGACCGGCGCTCCTTCGGCGGGAAGAGCGAAACCTTCGACGGCAAGAAGGAAGATTGTGCCGTCTCCGAACTCCACCGCGTAGCGTTTTTCAGCCTTACCTTCTCCGCCCATAACTCCGATTCCGACGGACCCGATGGTTGCTTGCTCCTCGGTCAGATAATAGGAATGGTCGATTGACTGACCCCGCCCTTCCTGACGCTCGGTATTGGTAACCGCAGCCCATATTTCAACGATATGGGCTGGCCCACTTTTTTCAAAAATGGCTTTTGCCCATTGCGGTTCGTTCATGATGACTTCCTCCAAGTTGTGTGAATGAGAACTGCTTCTAACTTCAGAATGAAGCATAAATCACAGAATGTCAAGAGCTAAAAGAATAAAATTTTAATGATTTCGTTATCTATGGTAGTTTTATGGAATGAATTTATCTATTGGAATTGTTGGTCTCCCAAACGTCGGCAAGTCGACGCTTTTTAATGCACTTACAAAAAATTCTGTACCTGCAGAAAACTATCCATTTTGTACGATTGACCCAGCAATTGGAATTGTTTCTGTACCAGACGAACGATTGGAAAAACTTTCGACCCTCTCTCGTTCAGCGAAGACAATACCAGCAGTGGTGCAGTTTGTTGACATTGCAGGGCTCGTAAAAGGCGCAGCAGCTGGTGAGGGACTGGGAAATAAATTTCTTTCGCACATTAGAGAAACGAATGCAATTGCTGAAGTTGTTAGAATTTTTGAAGATGACAAGGTTATCCATGTCGACGGGGGAATAAATCCTCTGCGTGACATCGAGACAATAAACGCTGAGCTTGCTCTTGCGGACTTGGACACTATTTCTAAACGATTAATAAATATTGAACGTGACGTTAAAAAAGGAGATAAAATAGCAATTTTTGAAAAAGCGATTTTAGAAAAAATAAAAATAGCCCTTTTGGAAGGGAAACTCGCTTCAGATGTTTCGCTTTCTCCGGAGGAAAAAATTGTGTTAAAAACAATGCATCTTATTACAGCAAAACAATTTCTTTATGTATTGAACAAAAAAGCTGGCGGAAAAAATCTCGATGAGTCACCGAGCGACGAGAGATATGTTGCGCTTATGAAATTTTTGAAAGACGGGAATCGTAGTTTTGTTATTGTTGATGCAAAAATTGAAGATGAGTTAAAAACTTTTGAAGGAGAGGAGAAGGAAACATTCCGCAAGGAATTAAACACTGGTAACGACGATGGTATTAAAGATTTGATTCGCGCGGGCTACGAAATGCTTGGACTTATTACCTATTTTACAACAGGGGAGGATGAGACAAGAGCTTGGACAATTCCAGTTAATTCTTCTGCCCCAGAAGCTGGGACTGCTATTCATAACGACTTTAAAGATAAGTTTATTCGAGCGGAAGTCGTGTACTGCGATGATCTGTTATCGTCTGGTTCATACGCTGAAGCGCGAGCAAAAGGCCTTGTGCGAATCGAAGGAAAAGAATATGTGGTTAAAGACGGTGACGTGATTGAATTTAGAATTTAAATATTTTTAAAATAGCATCATCTATAATTACGCTATAGCGTAATTATAGATGACCAAACACTCTCGCTTTATTTGAAATTATTTCTTTTTTAATTCTTCTATTTCGCGGACGATAGTCATGAGTTGATTCTCTATGTTTGTGAGTAGCTTTTTATCTTCGCGGTCTTTTTTCTCTTCCTCCGTTTCGTCCTCTTGAATATCTTCAACATCCTCCTGAATGTCTTCAACGTCTTCTTGAATTTCCTCAACATCCTCCTGGATTTCTTCAATGTCCTCTGAAATTTCCTCGATGTCTTTTTCAACTGCGTGTAGTTGGGCAGTGGTGCGGTTTATCGTCAGTTGAATGAAAATTGATAGGTATATAGCCTCAAGAGAAACTATTGTTGTCAGAATGAGCATTATTTTATCTAGAGCTACTCCAAAAATAGCTAGCACAAAAATTCCAACAAAAAATAAGGTATGAACAACAAGCGATGGGACCGAGCCGATTCCACCTGTAATTTTCATTGAATATTTTTCTAATAGATGTCTGAATCTTTCCATCGGCGCATTATACTCATCAAAACGAAAAGTACAAAAAGCCATGCTTTACAAGGGTGTTTGCGAACATTATGATGAGAGCTACAAGTCAAACTTATGGAACAATACGACCACAAAAAAATCGAAAAGAAATGGCCCCATTAGAATTAACGCTTCGTGTGGACTCCAAAGAACGAAGCTACTTCTAACGGGGCAGGCAAAAATATAAATGAAAGAATATAATCACAAAGAAATAGAAAGTAAGTGGCAACGACTCTGGGAGGAAGAAAATACTTTTGCGACGAGCGATGATTTAAGTAAACCAAAATCGTATGTTCTTGATATGTTTCCATATCCATCTGGTGAAGGCTTGCACACCGGACACGTTAAGGTTTATACAGCAAGCGATGTTTACGCACGCTACAAACGCTTAAATGGTTTTCGTGTACTTCACCCGACGGGATGGGATGCTTTTGGTTTGCCGGCGGAACGGTTTGCGATAAAAAATAAAGTTCACCCTCGAGTTTCTGTTGATAATAATGTCGCGAATTTTAAGCGACAAATGAAGGCCATCGGCCTTTCGTATGATTGGGATAGGGAAATAGACACCACTGATCCAAAATTTTATAAATGGACACAATGGATGTTTCTTAAAATGTATGAAAAAGGTTTGGCTTACGAAGCTTATCAGCCGATAGTTTGGTGTCCAACATGCCAGACCGGTTTATCCAATGAAGACTTGGAAGGCAATGCTTGTGAAATTTGTGGAACTATTGCGGAAAAGAAGCCAATGCGACAATGGGTTCTTAAAATCACGGAATATGCAGATCGCCTTGTTGATGATTTAGAGATTTTGAAAGATTGGCCAGAATCATTTAAAGAGGCTGAAAGAAATTGGATAGGAAGAAGCGAAGGATCGGAGATTGATTTCAAAATAGATGGTGTAGATAAAAAATTTACTATTTTCACAACCCGGGCAGATACGCTTTTCGGAGCAACATATGTTGTTTTGTCGCCTGAACATAAATTAATTTCTGAGCTGAAATCTAATATTAAAAATTGGGATGAAGTTGCTCAATATCAAGAAATAACTAGTAAAAAGACAGAAATAGAGCGAACATCTCTAGGGAAAGAAAAAACCGGCGTAAAACTAGATGGTGTTTGGGCTATTAACCCCGCAAATGAAGAAAAATTACCAATATTTATAGCCGACTACGTGCTCGCACATTACGGGACTGGGGCAATTATGGCTGTGCCTGCGCACGATGATCGTGATTTTGATTTTGCAAAGAAATTTAACTTACCTATTAGAACTGTGATTGAGCCAGTTACAGGAGAGGTTCAACAAAACGAAGAAAAAAGAAAAAGTATCGTTGCGCTTGTGAGGGATCCTAAGAATGGAAAAATTTTATCTCTTAATTGGGGAGAAAAATATGGGGGACAGTTGTTTATTGGAGGAGGTGTAGAAGAAGAGGAAGACGTAGAGAGTGCTGCAATTAGGGAGATAAAAGAAGAAACTGGATATAGTGAAGTTCGGTTAATCGGCACTTCGGAGGTAATTCACCATCATTATTTTGCACACTCGAAAGGGGTGGCAAGGAATATCGATGCGATTGGTTTGTATTTTGAGCTTGTTGGAAATAAACAAGAAGCTTTGTCTCATGATGAATCAGAGAAAGGTAAATTTAAAGTTGAATGGATAACTGAGTCAGAAGCAGAGAAAAACGTGACGGACGCACTACATAGATATGTATTTCAAAAATTTATACAAAACAAAGTATATACAGGAAGTGGAATTCTAACCGAGTCAAAAGATTTTAGCGGTATAGATAGTGAGGAAGCAAAAATAAAAATTACAGAATTTGTCGGTGGAAAAATAAAAACGACCTATAAGCTCCGCGATTGGGTTTTTTCTCGTCAGAGATATTGGGGTGAACCAATTCCAATAATTCATTGCGAAAAATGCGGGGTTGTTCCGGTGCCAGAAGAAGAACTCCCGGTAGTTTTACCAGATGTTAAGTCATATGAACCAACAGGTACGGGCGAGTCTCCACTCGCGGAGATTTCAGAATGGGTAAATACAAAATGTCCTAGTTGTGGCGGTGCTGGAAAAAGGGAAACAAACACAATGCCACAATGGGCGGGGTCATCTTGGTATTACTTGCGTTTTATTGATCCAAATAACAACGAGGCTTTTATTGACGCAAAAAAAGAAAAAGAGTGGATGCCAGTTGATTTGTATGTTGGTGGGGCGGAGCACGCAACGAGACATCTTATATACGCACGATTTTGGCATAAATTTTTATATGATTTAGGGATGGTGTCGAGCAAAGAACCATTCATGCGTCTTGAGGGCGTTGGTCTTATTTTGGCTGGTGGTGGTGTAAAAATGTCCAAACGTTTGGGAAATATTGTTAACCCAGACGAAATAGCCGAATTATATGGAGCCGATACGCTTAGAATTTATGAAATGTTTATGGGTCCTTTTGGACAAGCTAGTATCTGGGAGACTAAATCAATAATTGGTCCAAGAAGATTTTTGGAACGAGTATGGAAACTACAAGAAAAAATTTCAGACGTTAAAGAAAGCGATAAGACAGAAGTTGTTATAAATCAAACAATAAAAAAAGTTGGAGAAGACATTGAGGGTTTTAAGTTTAATACAGCAATAAGCCAGATGATGATTTTAACAAGTGCCCTTGAGGCGGAAGAGTACATTTCCCGCAAATCATTTGAGTCATTAGTTTTACTCTTGGCTCCATTTGCGCCACATTTTTCTGAGGAGTTGTGGGCTATTTTGGGCAACGAAAATTCAATCAATAAAAGTTCTTGGCCAGTATACGAAGAGTCTAAATTAGTTGGTGGTACTGTCGTGGTTGCGGTACAAGTAAACGGGAAATTGCGGGATACGCTCTCGTTTGATACTGATGTCTCCGAAGAAGGTGTTGCAAAAGAGGTCATGTCATCTCCTCGCGTAAAAACATGGATTTCAGACAAAAAAATAAAGAAGACAATTTATGTAAAGGGGCGTTTGTTTAGTATTGTTACAGAGTAATAATGAAGCCCTTGACCTTTTTTGTATTAAATGATAGAAATTAGAACACACAAATGACTCGGAGGTCATTTCTAATTTAAATATCACAATGCCACAGATTAATTTTAAACCAAAACAAGTTGTTAAGAAGCTATTAGCCGTTCTTCCTGAGCGTAATTTTGATGTCATTGTTAATCGCTTTGGTTTAGGTGAATCAAGTGAAGCGAAAACACTAGATGCAATTGGTAAAAAGTACGGCATTACTCGTGAACGTGTTCGTCAGATTGAAAATTTTTCTCTTCAATCAATTAAAAAATCAGAGGTTTTTGAGAAGGAAAAAGAAGCCTTTGAAAACCTCTTTTCTGCGGTACAAGCTCTTGGTGCAGTTGTTTCAGAAGAAGAACTACTCGCTCATTTTTCTGACGACAGAGCCACACAGAACCATATTAATTTTTTTCTCGTTTTAGGTGATGCCTTCGTTCGAGCAAAAGAAGACGGTCATTTTAAGCATCGATGGACCGTTGATTCGGAGGTTTCAGAAAAAGTTCATAGTTCACTAAAGAAACTTTATGAAGGATTAAGCGATGAAGAAATAGTCCCTGAAGGTGAACTAGTCACACGTTTTTTGGGACACCTTAAAGATGTTTCTGAAAAATATCGCGATGAAGAAATTTTGAAGCGTTGGTTAAAACTTTCGAAGTTAATTGATCGCAATCCATTTGGCGAATGGGGTCGTGCTTCTTCTTCTAATATTCGTGCTCGTGGTATGAGAGATTATGCATACTTAGTTCTCCGTCGACATGGTTCCCCAATGCATTTTTCTGAAGTTGCAAAAGCAATCACAACTTCATTCAAGAAGAAGGCTCACGTTGCTACATGCCACAACGAACTCATCAAAGATAAGCGCTTTGTTTTGGTAGGGCGTGGTTTATACGCTCTCTCTGAGTGGGGCTATAACAAGGGTGTTGTTCGAGACGTCATAAAAGAGCTTTTAAAAAAGGAAGGGCCAATGAGTCGCGAAGACATTCTAAAGCGCGTGATGAAGGAGAGATATGTAAAAGAAAATACTGTGTTAGTTAACCTCCAAAATACTAATAATTTTAAGAAAAATAAGAACGGTTTATATGTAGCTGTTTAGTCAAAAAATGATTCTTAAAAAAGCGGACTAGTGATGGTCCGCTTTTTTACTACCACTTAATTTAATTTCGCGATAAGATATAAGAGATGGCAGATTACCTTCTATATATACTAGGAATTATTTTTAGAATCATTAACGACACGGCTTCTTTTTGGTTGCCTGTAGTATTAGTTTTTATTTTCTGGAAAGTATGGCTTTCTTATGTTCGTGCTGATTGGGTATCAAGAATGAAATGGACACTTCTTGAGGTTAAGCTCCCGAAGGAAGTATTTAAAACACCAATGGCAATGGAGCTTGTTTTAAATGGACTTCAACAGCCAAGTGGGGGAAATAAATGGGATCAATATTGGAAAGGACGTGTTCCGGACTGGTTTTCATTTGAGCTAGTTTCAATTGAGGGAACGATTCGTGTATATATCAGAGCTCTTTCGAAATATAAGAATATTATCGAGGCCCACGTATATTCACAGTACCCCGAAGCCATTATTAGTGAGTCGGCAGACTATACAGAGAATATGCCATGGAGCAACGAAAGCGCTATATCACTTTGGGGTAGTGAATTTGCCTTGACCAAAGAGGATCCATATCCAATAAAAACTTACGTCGACTATGGAATGGACAAGGGATATGTTGATGAAAAACAACGAATTGAAACAATGGCGCCAACTCTTGAGTTTTTGGGCTCACTTCAAAAAGGAGAACAGGTTTGGATTCAAATTCTTGTTCGCGCAACAAGAGGTGACGGTTGGAAAGCTGAGGGCAAGGAAATAATAAAAAAGTTAATGCATCGTGATGATAAAGATTCTGACAAGGCGGTAACAACAAGATTAACAAAAGGGGAGACAGACGTGATTAATGCAATCGAAAGAAGTATTTCGAAGCCAGCTTTTGAAGTCGGGATTAGAGGTCTATATTTTGCGGAAGAGGGTAAGTTTAACCCTTCAAACATTACAGCTCTTCTAAGTACGTTCAAGCAGTATTCATCACACAACTTAAATGGTTTTAAGCCTGGGTGGGGCCTCACTGTGCTTGATTATCCATGGGATGATTTTATGGATATCAGAAAAAAATCAATCCTTAAGGGATTGTTTGACGCTTATCGACTTCGATCATATTTCTATGCGCCGTACGAGCACAAACCATTTGTTCTGAACGTTGAGGAACTGGCAACAATTTTCCATTTCCCAAGTGGAATTGCAGAAACCCCGACATTAACACGTGTTGACTCGAAGCGCTCTGAGCCACCAGCAAATCTGCCGGTTTAAAATCTAAATATGGAGTTTTTAAAAAAATGTGTTTCTTTGATTTGGCCACTTCACGGATGGCGAAGATGGTTCGCAGTCACCGTCTTTACGGGAATAGTTTTTTTTGGCACCTTTGTTTTGCCACCATATAATTTTCCAGCACAAAATTCTATTGAAATTAGTGAGGGTTTGACGCTTTCAGATACAGCGCAGTTTTTGAAAGAGAAACATATAGTTAAATCCGAGACTATCTTTAAGGCGTTAGTTTTTATTCTTGATGGGGAATACGGAGTTCGTTCGGGTGAATATTTTTTCGCTAAACCAATAAGTGCAATTACTTTGGCGTCACGAATTATTCATGGTGAGTTTGGTTTTGAAGCGGTAAAACTAACATTTCCAGAAGGGTCAACAATAGAAGAAATGTCGCTAATTGCGGAAAGGCGACTCCCAAAATTTAATAGCGAAGAGTTCGCTGTTTTGACAGAAGGAAAGGAAGGGTTTCTTTTTCCTGACACATATATGTTTTACACAAACACAAAAACAGTAAGTGTTGTAAAAGCGCTAGATGAGAATTTTAAGGTTAAGACTGCTGTCTTAAAACGTTCAGCAGAAAAGCTTGGAAAAGATTTTAGGGATATTGTGATTATGGCCTCAATAATAGAAGAAGAAGCTAGAAAGGAAGAAGACCGAAGGATGATCTCGGGAATTTTATGGAAAAGAATTAGTATTGGAATGGCTCTTCAGGTTGATGCGCCATTTATATACTCGGTAGGGAGGAATACTTATGAATTAACGAAAGCAGATTTACGAGCTCCGTCACCATACAATACCTATCAGAATCGAGGGTTGCCAGTTGGCCCAATTTCAAATCCTGGATTGGATTCACTAGACGCTGCTCTTTACCCAAAGGAATCACCTTATCTTTTCTACCTTTCTGATAAAAATGGTACTGTTTATTACGGCAAAGATTTTGAGGAGCATAAAAAAAATATACAGCTATACCTTTAAAAAATAGTAAACGATAAGTAATACAATAATGAAAAATCAGGTACTCGCATTTATAGATTTGGAAACTACGGGACTTTTGACCAACAGTCACGAGATTATTGAAATAGGGTGTGTCTTGGCGGAACAAAAGTTTTCTGAAGACGGGGTACTCACCTTGAAGTATGTTGATGAGTTTGAGTACAAAGTAAAACCGACACATATTGAGACAGCGGACCCAGTGGGGCTTAGTATCAACGGTTATGACGAAAAAGACTGGGTTTCTGCAGTTAGTTTAAAAGATGCGATAGAAGATATGGCAACGAAAGTGAGGAACGCAATTATGGTTGGACACAACGTAGCTTTTGACTTTGCTTTTTTGGAAAAAGCGT
>Ga0209514_10002175_pt1 | contig 31063 bp, 25 predicted proteins | sample Subgrocontami58m_FD_187452 | JGI IMG/M metagenome (GOLD analysis project Ga0209514, IMG submission 187452) | Subsurface groundwater microbial communities from S. Glens Falls, New York, USA - GMW37 contaminated, 5.8 m (SPAdes) (version 3) | ecosystem: Environmental > Aquatic > Deep subsurface >...
CCCCCCGCCGTAACCACAAGGCACAGGTAATAGGTGTCGAGGGTAATCCCATCCCTGGTCTGTATGCCTCTGGAGAGCTAGGGTCGGTGATTGGTATGCTCTATACCGGAGCCGCTAATCTGGCGGAATGCATATCTTTTGGCCGGATTGCCGGTGAGTATGCCGCAAGGGAAAAATCTCGCTCAATAACTTGAAACGGCCTGGCGAAGACCATCTAACTTTGCCGCGGCATGCCTGTTTTGTGCGCCACAAGGGAAACAGATTCCCCGCAATTTATTAGCTAATAGCCAATAATCTCCGAGCTGAAGAAAGACAAGAAGAAACCTCCCGGTGCTGGCAGGTCTTGATTGGGAAGCTGTGCTCTCGGATGATATTGGCAGGCGTTACAAAACGATGAAGTGGTTGTAGTACCGCATTTTGACTTGATTATTTAAACAGAGCAGATAACCAGAGAATACAGGTTCTGCTACGGGTTGACATTCCGGACTGTAAGTATTATCGTGGTTGTATTCCGCGTTACCCGAATACCAGAAATATCCAATTGGGAGATGTACACTACTCAATAACCTGTTATTTATTAGCTTGGTGAAAAGAGAAAAATCAGTTTAGACATCGTATTGCATTGGTGACCCAACTCTTGGAAATAGAAAGCTAAGGAGGAAGAGATGCAAGTACCAAAGCAAGCTAAGTCACTGATTATGTTAGGGTTGGTTTTCGTCTTAGCTCTGGCTGGCTGCGCCAGGGCAGCACCAACACCCACACCGACACCCACGCCAGTGCCAACGCCTGCACCGTCACCTGCACCAACACCGCAACCGGCACCCACTCCTGCTCCTGCCCCGGCCGGACCCTACGGGGAGCTAAGGGTGGCATTGGCTACCTTCGGTAATGAGCTGTTTGAGCCGGTAAAAGACGGCATCTCCAATCTGGGACCACCGATACTGGAGTCCCTGGTGGCGCTAGATGGAGCGAAGCTAAAACCACGGATAGCCGACAAGTGGGAGATGGCCCCTGATAACCTCTCGTGGACTTTTTATATCCATAAAGGCATAAAGTTCCATAATGGCGAGGAGCTTAATGCTGCCGATGTCAAGTTCAGCTTAGAGCGGCAAATCTCGTCGGAGGCTCGTTACCGGGACCTGCCGGAAGCCCTCGAACGTGTAGAGCTGGTGGATGATTACACACTGCGCCTGTACACCAAAGGACCACAGTCTTACCTCCCCTACCTGCTGGGTTTTTATAGCCCCCGTCAGGGTTGGGTGATGCCGAAGGACTATCGCGAGAAAAATGGTGTCGACTATTTTAACCTTCATCCGGTAGGCTCCGGCCCCTGGCAGTTTGTCCGTCGCGTCCCCGGAGACATGGTTGAGTATGAAGCTGTCAGTAACCACTGGCGGCAGGTTCCCGGCTTCAAGAAGCTGATACAGATAAAAGTGCCGGAGGAAAATACCAGAATAGCCATGTTGAAGACTGGAGCAATAGATGTAACTGACGTCGGTATAGAGGGTGCCCAGGACATGCAAAGTCTCGGTTTCAGGGTAGTTACCCTCGTCGGGAGCAATGCCTATGTCGCCTTATATGGCACCTATGACCCCCGTGGAGCTACCCTGCCTACAGCCAATATCAAGGTGCGCCAGGCACTTTGTTTAGCCATCAACCGGGATGAAATTAACAAGAGCTTTTTCTACGGTCTGGCCAAACCGGCCTCACCACCGTGGGTCTGGGAAGGTTCATCGGATATTGATTACCCGGCCATGATGGCGTATTCCGCCAAAATCTACCGTTATGACCCGGATGAAGCCAAGAAACTGCTTAAAGAGGCGGGCTATGGTGACGGTTTCAAACTCAAAATGTTTTCCTGGGCGGCCAGTGATGCTCCCTATTTACCCAAGCTCGCTGAGATTCTACAGGCATACTGGGGACAGATAGGGGTCAAAGCTGAGATAGTCCCTACCGATTCGGGAACATTTCAACCGATGCGCCGGGGCGGACCTCCGCCTGAGCGGGCGCCGGTGGATGCGCTTGTCGGGCAGGCATCACCTGGTTCTGCCTCAAATGAGTTCAATCTCCAGGCCCGGCTCCGCCTTGGCTTTGTCAAAGGTGGGTCTGCCCAGCTGACTTATCCCGGAATCCCTGAGCTGGAAAAGCTTATCCTGGGAGCTGCTGGCGAGACGAATCCAGCGAAGAGGAAGGATATGCTGGAGCAAGCGACTAGAATGGCTACAGAAACCTATACCTTCCTGTCAATCGCCAATGTTCCCTACCTGGCAGTCATGGGACCCGCCGTGGATATAAAATGGAACACACCGAGTGATTCCATACCGGTATACGTCGAAACGGCTACACATCGGAGTAAATGACAAAACCGGTGAGCTGCCGAATCGAAATTAGAAGAAGCGCGAGGTAGAGAATGGCAACGATTGACCAGGCTTTATCCGGAATGAAAGTCCTGGATTTGACTCACTATATCGCTGGCCCCTTCTGTACCAAGCTACTGGCCGATTATGGTGCCGATGTCATCAAAATCGAAAGGCCGGGGAATGGCGACGGCGCCCGGCATGTTGGGCCATTCCCCGGCGATATACCCGACCCTGAAAAAAGCGGCCTGTTCTTATATCTGAATACGAATAAGCGCAGCATTACCCTTAACCTGAAGACACAGACAGGCGTGGATATTCTAAAAAAGCTGGTCAAGCAGGCGGATATCCTGGTGGAGAGCTTTAGCCCTGGGGTAATGTCTGGGCTCGGGTTGGACTACCAGACACTGAAGCAGATAAAACCCCAGTTGGTAATGACTTCGCTCTCCAATTTCGGTCAGTCAGGGCCGTATCGAGACTGGAAAGCTACTGAAATCACTCTCTACGCTCTCTCAGGACAAATGTACAAGCTGGGAGATTCAGCCCGCGAGCCGTTAAAGCACGCCCTCAATGTCACTCAATACTATGCCGGCAAAATTGCCAGCCTGGTCACTCTGGCTGCCGCCTTGAGGGCAGGAGACAAAAGCCTTGGGGAATACATTGACACTTCAATCTTCGAAATACTGGTCTGCGACATCGATAATGCGATTGTCGACTATGATTATGGCGGGGAGAAAGGCACCAGAAGAATTAGCAAGGACCGCCCTTTTCCTCCTTTCGGGGGATTCCCCGTCAAAGATGGCTATGTTGCTTTTCAAGGTGCGGAGCGCTGGATGCCGCGCCTCTTTGCCATGATAGGGAAGCCAGAATTGAAGGACGACCCGCGATTCTCTAAGCCGGCGAACCGGAAAAAGCATGAGGCTGAGCTAAATGAATTGCTTTTTTCATGGCTGCTTGACCATACCAAGCAGGAGGTTTTTGAAGCAGGAGGTAATGCCCGGCACCCGGTGGCACCGGTATTCAATACCGAGGATTTAGTCAAAGACTCCCATTATGCGGAGCGCGGGACGTTTATTGAGATTGAGCATCCGGTAGCAGGCACGCTGACCTACCCCGGAGCCCCATTTAAAATGTCAGAGGCAGGGTTTGCTATCAGAAGGCCGGCACCCCTTTTAGGGGAGCATAATGAGGAGATTTACGGAGGGCTGGGGTATTCAGCAAAAGACCTTGCCATCCTGAGAAGCTGCGGCGTAATCTGAGCATTTTTGAGGGGATAGTACTGATGCAGAGCGGTTTTCTCCTTGCTGATGTAAGAGTGGTTGAGATTGGTGAAGGGCGGGTCGGACCTGGCGCCGGTCTGCTGCTGGCTGACCTGGGGGCTGAGGTCATCAAGGTGGAATCGATTACCAGGGTGGACCATACCAGAGTCTCAACATTGCCGGTGACTGCGGCGAGTAGCAAGCCCTGGGAATGTAGCCCCGGTTTCATGATTCGCAACCATGGTAAACTCGGCATAACCCTTGATTTGGCGAAACCGAAAGGGCGGCAAGCCTTTATGCGCTTGATAAAGGTTAGCGACATTTTTTTCTCGAATGAGGCAGTGGGCGTCGCCGAAAAACTGGGTATTACCTATGAAGACCTGGTTAAAGTGAACCCCCAGATTGTTTACCTGTCCTCTACCGGCTTTGGCCGCGCCGGTGCTTATGCCAAGCATGTCGCCATGGGCGGTAGCATCGATGCCGCCGCCGGTCTCTTCGGGTTACGCGACTACGGCGATGGGGATGGCCGAGCGGTCAGTCCCAATACCCACTGCGATTCTATCGCCGCCGCTACCAACGCCTTTGCCATCCTCGTCGGTCTTTATCATCGGAAAAAGACGGGGAGAGGGACATTTCTAGATGCCTCTATGGTTGAGCCAAGCATTTCACACATTGGCGAGGCAATCATGGACTACTCAATGAACCGGCGGATATGGCACTCATTGGGTAACAGGGATATTGCCCGGAGCCCGCAAGGCTGCTATCGGTGTGAGGGGGAAGATGAATGGGTTACCTTGTCAGTATCGTCCGACGAAGAATGGCAGCGGTTAACCGTGGTGATGGATAAGCCGCAATTAGCCCGGTACGAACGATTTGTTAACGTCCTGGACAGGCTGAGAAATCAGGACGAACTGGATAAATTAATCGGAGCCTGGACTATCCAACATCGCAAGTTCGAGGTCACGCATTTGCTGCAACAGGCGGGTATCGCCGCCGGTGCGGTATCAAATAATGCTGATATTTATGCCGACCCCCACGTCAAAGAGCGCGGTTTGCTGGAAGTGATTGAGCATCCCGAAGCGGGGTCACATACTTATGCCAGCAGACTCTGGAAACTGGCTGAGACCGAAGTACCAAAACGCACCCATGCCCCAACCCTGGGAGAGCACAACGACTATGTTCTGAGACAAATTGCGGGATTGACGCCGGAAGAGATGGCGGAACTGGAGCAGGAAAAGATTATCGGCACAACCCCGCTTGTTCCACCACAACGCTAAGCCATGGGATTATTCTAAACAGGTTGAAGGTTGCATTGACGATAGGCTGGATAAAAATGATTACGACGCTACCACCTGTTTACGGGAGGGATGGCCAGAATGTCTACGGCATACATGAGATACCTGGAAAATGCGATTACTAAGTATCAACGGCGCATTAAGAGCATCAAGGACAATCCTGACCCGACTAAGTTGAAATCTAACCTGATGCTCTACGAAATGGAGCTTGAGGACGCCATCGGGCAGTTGGAAGACCACAAAGCCGGGAAACCGTTTGCCTATGGCGGGTATCCCAGGTATCTGCTACGGTCGATGGGATTCAGTCATGGCGGAGGGCATGGAGCCGCCGACCGGACGGCGCAAGGGGAGGGGAGTACCCGCTATCTGGATAGTCTACGGAATGGTGGTTGGCCGGAGTTGGCCTGTGACCGCACCGTGGTTGCCATTCTACTGGTTACCTCCGGAGATTTTCCCAAGCCCAGTTTCGTTTCTATTTGTAACGAAAGCTGTGAATTTGCCAGCCATAACGGGCAGGCGTTGGCACAGTTGTTCCATGCTCCATATTTCGTGGTGGACGTGGGTAATGATGCCAACGATGAGAACCTGAGGTATATCACCGACCAACTAGGTGAGATGGTTGAGTATGTCCAGGCTAAAGTGCCCGGTGTGAAGTATGACGAGGACAAGCTACTGGAACTACAGCACTACGACCGTGAGGGGAGTAAGATTCTCAAGGAGATATATGAGTTCCGCAAGCGCCGCCCCAGTCCGGTCAACCCAAGGGACGCTCAGCGGGAACAAGGGCCGAGGGCGGTACACGGGGAACGAGGTCTGGCGTACATGAAAGCCCAACGGGACGAGCTTTTCGAACGGGTTGAGAAAGGCCATGGGGTGATGCCGGAAGAGAAGGTGAGGCTGCTTTGGACTACAGTCGGCATCAATTACGATGAAAGTATCTACAAGTGGCTGGAAGAACAGGGCGTTGCCATTTACTATATTACGGGAAACCACGCTCGTACCTTAGGCCTCACGGTAGGATTTTACGGTGACCCCTGGCACGGGCGCAAGCTTACACCACTGGAGGAGGAAGCCCGGTGTCTCTTCTACAATTCCTGGAACGGACGGGGACAGAGATTAATTGATGATTTTACGTATATCGCTAAGGACCAGGGAGTAGATGGAACGGTATATGTGCTACAGCCGGGGTGTATCTCCGTACTCGGTGCGCGCAAACTCGTTGCCGATGCCATGGCAACAGCCGGGATACCAACTTTAAGCATGGAGATTCGAGGTATCTTCAAAGAGGGTTACAGCCAGAAGGACGTTAAGGCAAAACTGTCTGACTTCATTGAGCTATGTTTGGCCAGAAAGCAAACAACCGGATAGACAGCGTGTTTGGCACAAAATGCCTGGTCTATCTAAACTTAGTGGTGGATGACAAAACCGACAGGGAGGAGATAATGAATTACTTAGAAGCTGAAGTCGCCAAGTACGAGCGGAGAGTGAAACGGATTAGAGAAAATCCGGACGCAACCAAGCTCAAGTCTAACGTGCTTCTCTATGAGATGTTTCTGGATTACCGCAAGCAGACACTGAAGGACTGGCAGGACGGGGTACCCTTCGCTTATTTGTCCGGCGGGAGCGTTTATAACCACCTTTTTCGGGCGATGGGCTTCCGTACTATTCACCTGCCGAACACAGCGGATAGAGCAGTCAGTGATGCTGCCAGGTACCTGGAGATATCCCGGCAGCGCGGCTACCCCGATAACACCTGTGACCGCATCCAGGTTTACCTCGGCCTTACCATGAGTGGTGAGCTACCCCGGCCCAGCTTCTTGTTCTACTATGGTGGCGAATGCCTGCCGCTGACCTATGGAGGCCGGTGGCTGGCGGAGGAGTTTAAAGTTCCGTCTTACTGTCTTGACTATCCTCTTGAGAATAGTGGTCATGAAGGATACCAGCATGTGCTCAAGCAGTACCGGGAGATGATTAGCCTTTGCGAAAGCGAAGTACCCGGGATAAAGTTTGATGAAGCCAAACTCGCCGATTATCAGCGCAAGGCCGATATGATTCATAGTTTTAACCAGGAAATCTTTGAGTTGAAGAAACGGGTACCATGCCCGCTTTCCGGTAGAGATGCTCTGCGCCGGCCCAGTGTGGAGCTCTGTGATGACCCGCGCTATCCCGAGTACTTTCAGCTCTGCCGGGACGAGATGATGGCCAAGGCGGAAAAAGGCACGGGTGGTCTCGCCCAGGAGAAAGCACGCGTGATATGGGTCGTCAGTGCTCCCTTCTACGCTGACCCTTTCAGCTTTTTGGAGAGCCGAGGCGTGGCCGTGCCGGTTTATGATGCTGGTATGGGTAGCGGTGACCAGAGAGAGTATGTCTCACCGTATGACGAAAAGAGATATGGCCGGCGGCTCAGCCCGCTGGAGTACATGGCCAGTATGGTGGCCGAGCGCTCAGAAGGCCGGACGCCAGATTCGAAGTCAAAGCGTATCATTAAGTGCTGCCGCGAGCTGCACCTCGATGGCATTATCTACTTCATGCTCTCCGGTTGTATGCCTGAGATAGGCTGTGGCCGGATTGTTGCCGACAGGGCGGAAGAGGAGCTTGGTATCCCTACCCTCCTCATCGACGGCTATTGTCTTGATTCGGCAAAGTATAACCAGACGGACTTTGAGAGCAAGCTGGATGCTTTCGTCAGTGTGTTGCTTGCCCGGAAAGGAATCCCGGCCTGACCGGTGCTCCAGGTAGTGATGGCTAAGGGGCGCTTCTGCTCCCTTACCCTCGCTGCAATGACTTTATCTGTCTGACCGGAGGAGCCCATTTTGTCCGGTGTAGAGGAAAGCCCGGCTGCACGGAGCGGTCATTAAGTTCGAATTGTGGTCAGATAGTGATTTGAGGCAATTGGCAATCTTGCGCGGGTGAATATTTCTTCTCACCAAGGAGGTGTTCCATGGCAGAACAGGCATTAGAAGGGGTAAACGTGCTGGATTTAAGCGAAGGTATCGCTGGCCCCTATTGTACCCGGCTGCTGGGTAATGTTGGAGCTAAGGTCATCAAAATAGAGAGACCAGGCGATGGTGATAAATCCAGGAAAGTAGGGCCTTTCCCAAGAGATATCCCCCATCCGGAAAAGAGTGCCCTTTTTCTACACCTGAATATTAATAAGAAAGGCATCACCCTGAACCTGGAGACAGCCGCAGGGAGAAAGATACTTAAGGAGCTGGTGAAAAGGGCAGATATATTGGTCGAGAGCTTCAAGCCCGGACAAATGGTAGATTGGGGGTTGGATTATGAAAGCCTAGAGAAAATTAATCCCAGATTGGTGATGACCTCCGTCACTCCCTTTGGACAAACCGGACCTTACCGACATTTCAAATCTAGCTCCGCAGTGCTGGATGCCCTGGGTGGACACACGTTTATCGGGGGAGAACCTGACAGAGAGCCTTTGAGAAATTACGAGGGTTTACCTGAGTATGTTGGCGGAACGTTTGCCACGATAGCTACCATGGGAGCACTCTTCTACAGTGGCGATACAGGTCAGGGACAATATGTTGATATTTCGGTGGTTCAGGGTGTAGCAGTGCTGGACTCTCACCGCATGAGCCGCTGGACCCACCTGGGAAGTATTATGCAAAGAGAGGGTGGTTTTGGTGGCTGGCCCGGGAAAATCTACCAATGTCGTGATGGCCTGGTTTGCCTGGCTGGTATTGGCCCAGCGAGGACATTGAAGGCGATGCATAGTGTAATGGGTATCCCCCAACTACTCGATCCGAAATATAGCACTGAAGTGCAAAGGGATGAGTTGCGGGAAGAGCTGGACGCTATTATACAACCCTGGCTGATGGAGCATGATAAATACGATATCTTTAACGCCTTGCAACAGGCAAGATGCCAGGCTGCCGTATGCACCTCAGCCGAAGACCTGCTGAAAGACCCCGGTTGTGATGCCCGGGGTTTTTGGGTAGAGCTAGACCACCCTGAAGCTGGCAGGCTGGCCTACCCGGGGCCATTCGCCCATATGTCGGAAACAGAATGGCAAATGAGCCGCGCCCCGCTGCTCGGTGAACATAATGAGGAGATATATCACGGTGAGCTAGGTTATACACCGCAGGAGTTAACCCGACTGAGGCAGAATGGTGTTATCTAAAAGGCATATAGTTCTGGATTATAAGGAGGTTTGCCAATGGAAAGGCTACCACTGACCGGGATAAGGGTTATCGCTTGCTCGTTCGCCACCGCCGGCCCGTTTAATACGCAGATGCTGGCCAATTTAGGAGCGGAAGTGATAAAGATAGAACATCACCTGGCAAGAGGACCGGCCAAGCCATCAGGCCAGTTATCAACAGGGCCACGTTATCCGGATGGAATCCCGGGAGATAGTCCATGGAACCGTAGCGGGCGTGTTAACGAGAAGATACTCGGTAAACTTAGCGTATGTTTGGATTTAGATAATCCAAAAGGGAAAGAAATCTTTCTCAAGCTGGTTAAGATAAGCGATGTCGTGCAAGATAATTACAGCACTCGTGTCATGGGCAACTTTGGGCTTGATTATCCCGTTCTCAAAGAGGTTAACCCCCGGATTATCATGGTTCGTCAGCCTGGCTTTGGCACTACCGGGCCGTATAAGGATTACGTTGCCGGAGGTTGTCCTACCGAGGTTCATGGTGGTTTGTCCTTCTATATGGGCTACCATGGTGGCAAGTCAATGCGTGCGGGGAGTTGCATTGTAGACCCCTGGACCGGGATACACCTTTCTTACCTTGTCATGGCAGCATTATGGCAGAGACGCCGGACTGGCAAAGGTCAATTCATCGATAGTTCACAGAATGAATGTATGACCATGGCATTGGGAGATAGGGTGCTGGGGTATCAAATGAAATCAAGCAGTTGGCCTGACCGCTTTGGTAATCGCCATTATTCGATGGTACCCCACGGGTGCTATCCCTGTAAGGGGAAAGATAAATGGATTACCATCGCTGTAGCCTCTGACGAGGAATGGACGGCACTATGTCAGGTCATGGGTAATCCACTTTGGACAAAAGAGGAGCGGTTCAGCAATCAATTGGGGAGATTCGAAAACCAGGATGAGCTGGACCATCGCATCGGAGAATGGACAGCCCAACACAACCATATCGGGCTAATGCATACCCTGCAAAACCAGGGAGTTACTGCTGGTGCCGTGCTCGACCAAAGTGAACTGGTCAACGACCCACAATGCCAAGAGAGAGACTACTATGTTGAAATCGACCATCCGGAAACAGGAGTCCGCGCCTATCAGGCTCCCCCCTGGAAGATGTCCAAAACACCACGACGCGAATTTAAACCGGCGCCGCTGCTGGGTGAACACAATAAATACGTCCTTGGTGAGCTTCTTGGTATATCAGAGCGGGAGATAGCTGAGCTACAGGAGGAAAAGGTAATAAGTGATCGACCACTTGCCTAGCTTAGCCCCTCCTGAGCAGGAGAAGGAGAGTAAGAGGATGAGGTCACCTCTAAGTGGTAAAGGCTCTGAGGCAGTCTTTTGCCGGGTAACTAACCGGACAGGACACTAGCTACGCAGCAATATATCCTTAACCTGCCCGGCCAAAACCTCACTTTCGGCATCTCCGGTGACAAGCTGGATGCCTTTTGCCGATGATACTCCTAACCCCAGCTCCACCGCCCGCGCAATCTGGTCCTGTTCAAAAACATACCCACGGCTGACCTCCGGAGTTGTCCCCAGAAGACGGAGAATGGCTACTCCCGTGGCATCGATGGCCACACGGTCAGTGCCAGCCAGCATTATACCGGCATTTACCCGGGTACCCCGAGCGGGGCCACCATTAACAAAGGCTTCCACTCCGTCCAGGACCACCAGGTCGGGCGAATAAGCCGTATTAATCTCGGCAATCATTTGCCGCTGGTACGGTGAAGAGTGAAGCTCCCCCATGTAGGGGTGACCGGTGCGTACCACCAGACCCACGGCGTTCTTCAAGGAGAGGGTGAAATGGCCCCCATAAGCGTGGGTCTTGAGACAACAGGTCTGGACAATTGACTCCGCCTCAAGGTAAATCCGCGGAAAAAGAAAACCCTGGCTCCAGTGACTCTCCTTGGGCGTGAAATGAATCCAGCCTTCGGGGGACATCTCCTCAAGGTTGAGAATACCGAAGCCCAACTCCTTTGCCAGATTGAGGACGCCCTTTTTTTCCATGACCACCCGCGTGCTATCTCCGGGGCCACTGCGTTCGCTCACGGTAATTTTTTTTGCCCCTTTCTGTTGCAGCGCTGTAATCAAAGCCCGCAGGGTATCGATATGCGTCGAACCCGGCGCCGGGTCAGCCGAGTTAAAGTTAGGCTTGAGAACAATGCTTTTGCTTTTAAAGGACTTCAACTCGAGAAGATTGATGGCTTGCCTGACACCCTCATCCCGGTTCATCGTACGTACCAGTGCTACTTTGGTCATACCAGCCTCCTCTGTTTGGAGTGATGGCACCATTATAGCGGGATGAGGCAATCCAAACAAGCACCAATGCAGTATCTCAATAATAGCTTACCATACAACCGGTTCGTCCTGAGTCAGTCGAAGGACGGTTTGTAAACCTGTTTCTGAGACATACGCTGGCCAGTTCAGGGTTCTGTTTACATTTTTTCGATTTATCATTGCGAAGCGGGTAACGCCAGAGGTTGCCACAGGGTCGCCATTTCCTCTCGAAGTGATGCATTTTACATACCAATCAGGGCTAATATCATCAAAAGAGCCTATTGACAAAGCAGAGACATTTACTTATCATTTGGCTACTTCTGGTAACATTTGACTACTGCTCTTATCAATAGTTTAGATAGACGGATTGAAAATCTAACGTAGTAAGATTACAGGTAAGCCGGCTGATTTATTCCCCGCCAAAAACTACCGCTATTAAAAAGACACAAAAGGAGGCCACACAGTGAACTGGCGAAAAAAGTTATTACGGAAATCCTTGGCTATTCTTCTCGTCGCAATGCTTCTTTCGTCAGCACCCGGGCTGACAGCGATTACCGGCAAGGTAAATGCTCAGGAATCATCAACCGGCGGGACGCTCCCAAGTATCGCCACTGTTTCTTACCCCTTCTCCGATGATGTTGACAACATCGCTATCAATAACTGGCTGGCAGATTCTCCCTGGTCGAGAACCGGCATTGATAGTCATAGCGGGAATACCAGTTGGACGGATAGCCCGGGAGATTACTACGCCAACAACCGTGACATATCACTGACCCTGGTAAGTCCGCTCAACCTCTCTTCTGCCACCAAGCCCTATCTGAAGTTCTGGCACCGCTACCAGCTTGAGGCCGGATTTGATTTTGCCTACGTTGAAATATCAACCGATGGCGGCACCAACTGGCTACCTCCGCTGGCCACCTATTCCGGTACGGTGACTACCCCTTATAACGGCATGAAACTATCGGCGAAGCCAGCGGGGCCGGAAACTCCAGCTGCCATCGCTAATGAACCGTGGCTTATCGAGCAAATCAATCTCACCAGCTATGCCGGACAGGCCAACGTGAAAATTCGCTTCCGTATAGTCACCGATGGCAGCCGGGTTCAGGACGGCTGGTATCTTGATGACATTACCATCGCTGAGCTTCCGACCGCAGTCACTCTTTCTCCCATCATCAGTCCTACCCGCACCTCGGTTAACCTGACCTGGTCACAGAATAATGATCCCGGTTTTCGTAGCTATGCCATCTACCGGAGCCTGGCTCCCGGCACCAATCTCCGCAGTACCCTGGTCAATATCACCTCCAATCAATCAGCTACATCATTCACCGACACCGGACTGGCAACTAAAACCACCTACTATTACCGGATTTATGTCGTCAGCTCTTTTGAGATTTATAACGCCAGTAACGAGCAAAATGTTACAACTCTGGCCGGGGTGGATTATCCCTTCTTTGACAACCTGGAAGCTGGACCTAACAACTGGCTTGCCGAACCCGGCGGCGTCTGGACACTGGTCACACCGGACTCAGCCCACAGCGGGACGAAGGCATGGACGGAGAGTCCCTCCGGCGACTACAACAATAACGTGAATGCTACTATTACCCTGGCGGATAGTCTCCGGATAAATCCTCTCTCCCAGATTATCTTCTGGCACCGTCTCGATATCGCCTCCGGTGACAATGCCTCGGTCGAGGTACTAACAGAAAATGCCACCGCCTGGACGACACTGGCTTCCTTCACCAACCGCAAGATAGCATCCTGGACAAGAGAGCAAATCTCCCTCGGCACGTCCACCGGCAATGCCCGTGTGCGCTTCCGCATGACTACCGATGCTTCCGGAACCGCTGACGGCTGGCTCATTGATGATATCGGTATTGCGGATATACCGGCGGCGGTTACCTTGAGTGCTCCTGTACCGCAGCCGGCACCCAATGTCGATAAGATGCTGCTCACCTGGACGCAGAGCACCGATGTCTATTTCCAAAGCTACCGGATTTACCGTGGTAACCAGGCAGGAATCGACCTCACTGATACGCTGGTGGCAACGGTAACCACCCAGACAACGACCAGCTACATGGATTCCGGGCTTCTCCCCAACACAGTTTACTACTACAAAATATATGTCGTAAATCCTTCCCAGGTGTATAACGGCGGCAATGAGCTAAGTGCCACCACCCTGGCACCCGGCGGGATGCTCGGTTTCCCCTTCTCTGATGACATGGAAACCGGCCCCGGTAGATGGGTGGCTCAATCACCCTGGGAATTGACCCAGGAATCAGTCCATAGCGGCAACTTCTCCTGGACTGACAGCCCGGCCAGCAACTATGCCAACAACATGAACACATCTCTCCAGCTAACTATCAATCTCGGCGGTGCCACTATGCCCATCCTGGAGTTCTGGCAGAGATACAGCCTGCAGGAAAACAGCGACTTCGGCTACATCGAGGCATCAACCGACAGGGGCGCTACCTGGTCTCGCATCTACTTCGTTACCGGCAACAGTGCCGACTGGCTTTACGAGAAGGTAGACCTGGGCACCTATGCCGGTGTTGCCGAGGTCGTCCTCCGCTTCCGTTTTGCCTCCGATGCCAGCGGCGTGGCTGACGGCTGGTACATCGATGATGTCATCCTGAGAGAGACCGCCGTGGCTATCCCCTACCCCTTCTTCGATAACCTGGATAGCGGCGAGGTCAACTGGGTATCCGGAGCGTGGACGCTGGTCAGCCCGGGACATACTACCCCCAACACCTTTACCGATAGCCCCCGCGGCCCCTACATCCTCGATAACTGGATGGAGCTGGTGCTCGCCGGGACGCTTGATTTTCGTAATGCTACCCGGCCGCAGTTGACCTTCTGGCACAAGTATGACTTAATCGACCGCGTCCAGAGTTATTATGTCAACGAGCATGACTATGCCCGGGTCTACGTTTCCAACTACTACGGCCGGCCCGGCACCTGGCAGCAGGTGGCTTATTACACCGGCACCCAGGCAGAGTGGACCCAGGTACAGATTGACCTCACCAGCTTTTCCGGCCTGAATGCGGTGCGCGTCAAGTTCGTTCTTGATGACAACCGTGATACGGATGGCTACTCCGGTGAGAACAACGCCCAGAGCGATGGCTGGTATGTTGATGATATCAGGGTACAGGACGCACCGCGTGATGTCGTCCTTTCCAAGCCGGCTGCGGTGACCATGCACAGCGCCAACCTGACCTGGGCGAAGAACACCGACGCCAACTTTGCCCGCTACGAGATATACCGCAACAAGAATGCTGCGGTGACACGAACCAGCACGCTCGTTGCCAGTATCGAAGACCAGAATACCACCAATTTTACGGACAACTACACCATTCTCCAGCCGGACAACTACCGCTATCGAATCTTTGTCGTTGACCAGTTGAACCGGCTCAGTGTCGGCAGCAACGAGGTTACCGCCGTCTATAATGTGCCGAGAGTCAGCTATCCCTTCTTCGATAACACGGAGAACGGCACGGCTAGCTGGGAGTGGAGCTCACCATGGGGGCAGACAGGCGCTTTTGCCTACAGCGGCAACACCTCATGGACGGATAGCCCGGTCGGCGCTTATACCAATAATGCCGATACCGCCCTGACGACGAGCATTAACCTGGGGCTGGCTAACTCTCCGGTGCTCACTTTCTGGCACCGCTACAGCCTGGAGCAGAATACCGACTACGGCTATGTCGAGATTTCTACTGATAGTGGTACTACCTGGATACGGCTCTTATCCGTTACCGGCAATGGCGACTGGAACCAGGAACGTATCAATCTCACTCCCTACGCCGGGACAGTGGTCGGCCTGAGATTCCACCTTATCTCCAACACCTCCATCACCGCCGATGGCTGGTATCTGGATGATATCAGGATAAGCGAGGGTGCCAGTACGTCCAACTACCCCTTCTTCGACAATATGGAAAACGGTAGCGGCGCCTGGCTTTATTCCTCCCCCTGGGGTCAGACGACAGCCCTGGCCCATAGCGGTAATATCTCCTGGACGGATAGCCCGTTCGGCAGCTATGCCAGCAATACCGATGCCTCTCTCTGGATAACCACCAACCTGGCCGGTGCCGTCATGCCCATTATCAACTTCTGGCAGCGCTACAGCCTGCAGGAAAACAGCGACTTCGGCTATATCGAGGCTTCGATAGATAAAGGTGTGACCTGGAATCGTATCTACTTCGTTACCGGCAGCTCAGACTGGGGCAACGTGAAGGTTGACCTCAGCCAGTTCACCGGCCAGGCCGAGCTGATGCTCCGCTTCCGCTTCGTCTCTGATAGCAGCGGCACGGCCGATGGCTGGTACATCGATGACGTTTCCTTCGAGGAAACGGCAGTCACTATCCCCTATCCCTTCTTTGATAACCTTGATAACGGCGGAGGTAACTGGACGCCAGGAGCATGGACACTGGTCAGCCCGGGACATACCACCCCCAATACCTTTACCGATAGCCCGCGGGGTAACTACCAGCTCGACAACTGGATGGAACTGGTACTCGCCGGTGTTGTTGACCTCACTGCCGCCAGCAAACCACAGCTCACTTTCTGGCACAAGTATGACCTGGTCGACCGCGTCCAGTCTTATTATGTCAATGAGCATGACTATGCCCGGGTCTACGTTTCCAACTACTACGGCCGTCCCGGCACCTGGCAGCAGGTGGCTTATTACACCGGCGCCCAGGCAGAATGGACCCAAGTGCAGATTGACCTCACCAGCTATGTCGGTATCAACGCCGTGCGCATCAAGTTTGTCCTTGATGACAACCGTGATACCGATGGCTACTCCGGTGAGAACAATGCCCAGGCTGATGGCTGGTATATCGATGATATCCGCCTGACCAATGCTCCCCGGGACGTCACCGTCTCTGAGCCGACGCGGACGAGCTTGCACAGCGCCACCCTCGACTGGACGAGGAACACGGATAACCTCTCCAGCTTCGCTCGCTACGAAATTTACCGCAACAAGAGTGCCGCCGTCACCCGCAGTAACACACTGGTCGCTCAGATTACGAACCAGGCTATTACCAGCTTTACCGACAACTATACTATTCTCCAGCCGGACAACTACCGCTACCGGGTATGGGTGGTTGACCAGCTTGGCCGCTACAGCCTGGGTAGTAATGAGGTAACCTCCGTCTACACCATACCAGAGGTAGGCTATCCCTTCGCTGATAATATGGAGAACGGCACCGCCAACTGGGACTGGGGTCAACCCTGGACTCAGACTTCCGCCTTTACCCACAGCGGGAACGTCTCCTGGCTCAGCGCTCCGGGTGGAGCCTATGCCAGCTATCCCACCACGGCATTGACCACCCGTGTCAACCTGCTTCAGGCTACCTCGCCGATACTAACCTTCTGGCACCGCTACACTATGGAGCAAAACATCGATTACGGCTATGTTGAAATCTCTACCGATGCCGGCAGGACATGGAGCTTGCTCTTCTCTGTCACCGGTACCGGCGCCTGGAACCGGGAACGGCTCAACCTTAAAGCCTATGCCGGCACCGTCATCGGGCTGAGGTTCCGTATGCTCTCGGCAGGCACAGGCACCGGCGATAACTGGGCAATTGACGATGTGGCTATCGATGAGGGTACCACCAGCGTCGGCTATCCCTTATTCGACAACGTCGAGAATGGACTTGGCTCCTGGTTCTATGACTCGCCCTGGGACCAGACGAACGCACTGGCCCACAGCGGTAATACCTCCTGGACGGATAGCCCGTTCGGCAGCTATGTGGAAAATACCGATGCCTCATTAAGGGTCACCATTAACCTGTCCGCGGCGGTAATGCCTATCCTTGACTTCTGGCACCGATACAGCCTCCAGGAGAACAGCGATTTCGGCTACGTGGAGGTATCGAAAGACAAGGGCATCTCCTGGAGCCGGGTCTACTTCGTCACCGGCAACAGCGCCGATTGGGTGAACGAGAAGGTTGACCTGGGCTCGTATGCCGGTCAGGCTGAGGTCATCGTCCGCTTCCGCCTCATTTCGGATGGCAACGGTGTCTCCGATGGCTGGTATCTTGATGACATCGCCCTCAAGGAAACGGCGGTGCCTATTTCCTACCCCTTCCTCGATAATCTTGATAACGGCGAAGGCAACTGGATATCCGGGGCCTGGACACTGGTCACGCCGGGACGCACCACCCCCTTTACCTTCACCGATAGCCCGCGGGGAAGCTACCTCCTCGATAACTGGATGGAGCTGGTGCTCGCCGGCAATATCGACCTCACTGCCGCCACCAAACCACAGCTCACCTTCTGGCACAAATATGACCTGGTCGACCGTATCCAGAGCTATTATGTCAATGAGCATGATTATGCCCGGGTTTACGTCTCCACCTACTACGGACAGAGTGGCACCTGGCAGCAGGTGGCTTCTTACACCGGCGTCCAGTCACAGTGGACCCGCATCACGATCGATTTGACCAACTATGCCGGGCTCAGGGCGGTGCGTATCAAGTTCGTCCTTGATGACAACCGTGATACGGACGGCTATTCCGGCGAGAACAACGCCCAGAGTGATGGCTGGTACATTGACGATGTCAAGATTGGCGAAGCCGATACCCTGGCACCGGCAGCAATCGCTAACCTGGCGGTAAGGGACGTTAATACTACCTCGCTGTCACTGACTTGGACGACTTCGGGTGACAATGGCACGGCGGGTACGGCCTCGGAATACGATATCCGTTACCTCAAGGATGTCGCGCTGACTGATGCCAACTGGAACACCGCAACACAGGTCAGCGGGGAGCCAAAGCCTCTGACGGCGGGAGTTTCCCAGAACGTTACCATCAGTGGTCTGACGGCCCAATCCACCTATTATTTCGGCATGAAGACCGCTGACTTTGACGTAAACTGGTCGCCACTTTCTAACGTCGTGGCCGTCACGACACTGCAGGTGCCGGTGACCGTGTCACTACAGCCCGCCAAAGACAGGCTGGAGGACGAGGTGTTTACGCTCAAGCTCGACATTTCCAGCGTGATGAACCTTGACGCCGCTAACTATGAAATCACCTTTAATCCCGCCTTGCTGGCAGTAGACAACGTGACTGCAGGCCTGATTGGCACCACTAATATACCGGTAGACTCCTGGAACCAGTTTACCCCGGGAAGGGTAGCGGTAGTGCAGAATCTATCCGGTACTACCGGAGTCAGCGGCGCCGGCCACCTGTCAAGAGTCCAATTCCGCGTGCTCACCGGGACCAGTGGCAACATTACCAGTATCGGACTGGCTAACGGCACGGTAAGTGACAACACTTCCCTGGAAATAGCGATTGCCTGGGTAGGTACCACCGTAGGCATCGTTCCCGCTTACGCCGGTGATGCCAATGGTGATAGAGTGGTAAATGCCCTTGATATAACCAAGCTCGAAAGAATCATCGTCCAGCTAGATGCGGCCACTCCCGGAGCGGATGCCAACCGGGACAGCAGGGTGAATGCCCTGGACATTACCAAGACGGAGCTGATTATCGCCAGAATACCGTAAAAGTGATGCCTTACCCGGAACAGAGTTCTGGCAAAGGCGAGATGGCCTGAAATAGACAAGAAGCTGAACTAGGAATTTTTAAAATTCCTAGTTCAGCTTCAGCACATCCATAAATGCTTCTTTCGGTACTTCAACCCGGCCGATGTATTTCATCTTTTTCTTGCCTTCTTTCTGCTTTTCCAGCAGCTTGCGCTTCCGGGTAATGTCACCGCCATAGCACTTCGCCAGAACGTCCTTACGCTTGGCAGCAATATCGCTTCTCGCCACTATCCGGCTACCCACCGCCGCCTGGATGGGCACTTTGAACAGCTGGCGAGGGATAACTTCCTTAAGTTTATCTACCATCGCTTTACCGACATCATAAGCTTTCTCCGGCGGTACAATCCGGCTGAAGGCATCTACTTTAACATCATTGACCAGCACATCCAGCTTGACCAGTTTTGCCTCCCGGTAGCCAATCAGCTCATGGTCTAATGACGCAAAACCACGGCTGCAACTCTTTATCTGGTCGTAGAACGTCGTCAGCATGGCGCGCAGGGGCATTTCGTACTCAAGCCGTACCCGTTGTCCAAGCTCTCCCAACGATTTTGACTGCCCCAGGTACTCGGTATGTTTATAGACGCTCTCGTAGCCCGTGATAAGCTCCATCAATGGCCCGATGAAAGTGGACGGGGTAATAACGGAGATGCTGACCCACGGCTCCTCAATTTTCTCTATTTCTGAGGGTTCCGGCAACGCGGTGGGATTGACGACTGTCAGTTTCTCTCCGCTGGTTTTAGTGACGATGAAGCTGACACTGGCTACCGTGACTACCAGCGGCAGGCCGAACTCCCTCTCCAAACGCTCGCAGACGATATCAATATGCAGTAAACCCAGAAAACCACAGCGGAACCCGTGTCCCAGTATGGAGCTGGATTCTGGTTCATACGAAAACGAGGCATCATTAAGGCTAAGCTTGTCAATCGCCTCACGAAGCTCCTGGTATTTATCCGCCTCAATAGGATAGATGCCGGCAAACACCATCGCCTTGGCCGGACGGTAGCCTACCAATGGCTCGGTGGCTCCACCGGAGGTAGTAGTGAGCGTATCGCCCACACGACACTCCTTGACGCTTTTCAACCCGGTGGCGATATAGCCCACCTCACCAGCGACCAGCTCTGTTACCGGACATGGTAATGGGTTAAAGTAACCCACTTCGAGCACTTCCATCTCTGTCCCCTGCCTCATCAGGCGAAGACGGCTTCCCTTTAAGATATGTCCATCAATGATACGAAGGTGAGCGATGACACCCTTGTAAGCATCATAATGAGAATCGAAGATTAATGCCCGGAGCGGGGAATTCTCATCCCCGGCAGGAGACGGAATACGGGAGACTATCTCCTCCAGTAACCGGGGTACGCCCTGCCCGGTCTTGGCACTAAGCAGCAGCACCTCCGAGGGATTATAACCAAGCACGCTTTTTATCTCTTCAAGGACGCGGCCGGTATCACTGCCCGGTAAATCAATCTTGTTGATAACCACAATAATTTCCAGGTTATGCTCCATGGCAACATAAACGTTGGCCAGCGTCTGCGCCTGGATACCCTGGGTAGCATCGATGACCAGCACCGCGCCTTCGCTGGCAGCGAGCGTACGTGACACCTCATAGGAGAAGTCAACATGTCCCGGAGTATCGATAAGGTTCAACCGGTAGGTCTTACCATCCCCGGCTTGATAATTGAGACGAATGGTCTTGGCCTTGATGGTGATACCGCGTTCGCGTTCCAGGTCCATGCTATCCAGCACTTGCTCTCGTATATCTTCACGACGTATGGCACCGGTCAACTCAATCAGCCGGTCGGCCAGTGTTGACTTGCCATGGTCGATATGCGCAATGATACAAAAGTTTCTAATTAATGAACGGTCCATGCATTTCCTCTCATCTGGAGTCCGGCAGGAAGCGCCAGAAGACCTCGTTGCTCAGCAGCCGGCCACGCCGGGTAAGCCGGAGACACCGGTCCTCGCATTCCAGAAGACCAGCACTAACCATCTCGGTAACCTCATGCCGGTAACGTTGCAGCAAATCCACGCCAAAACGGCCCCGGATATCACCGGCATCAATTCCCTGGCATAGCCTTAAACCGAGTATCGCCGTCTCCGCCAGTTGCAGCTCTAAGCTAATGTCTTCATTCAAGTCCAGCACCGGCGCCGCTTTACCGGAAAAAGCCGCCAGGTACTTATTGATGTCCGCAGTATTAGCCCGGCGCTGCCCATCCAGACAGGAATGAGCGGCGGCACCAATGCCAAGGTAAGGTGAATTATGCCAGTAGGTCAGGTTATGACGGCACTCGTATCCCGGTTTGGCCCAATTTGATATCTCGTAGTGACTATAGCCATGCTCAGCCAGTAAATCCTCCGCCATTTCATACTGGTCGGCACTGAGGTCGGGGTCGGCATCCGGTAACTCTCCCCGCTGGATTGCCTCCCACATCGGCACGCCGGCCTCAAGAGTCAGGCAATAGAGAGAAAGATGCTCTGCCTGTATTGCCAAGGCTTCACTCAGTGCCCGGCGCCAGTCGGCAAGGGTTTGACCCGGCAAACCATAAATCAGGTCCAGGTTCAAATTAATGAAACCTGCGTTACGGGCGAAGAACACCGCCTCTCTCGCCTCTGCCGCCGTATGAATACGTCCCATCACTGCCAGCTCGGCGTCATTCAGGCTTTGTACCCCCAGGCTCAGACGGTTAATCCCTAGCGTCCTTGCCGTCCTGAAGTATGGCTCGCTGACCGTACCCGGGTTCGCTTCGATAGTTATCTCCGCGGTCTTATCTACTTTGCAGAGACAGCTAACGCTGGACAGTATATCCCCGAGCTGGCTGGCCGAAAGCAAACTGGGTGTCCCGCCGCCGAAGTAAATGCTGTGCAGGTGCTTCCCTCCGGCAAGCAAGTCCAGCTCCTTCTTGAGGGCATTGACATAGGCCGGAATATCGGCCTCGCGCTGCGGGTACGAGACGAAGGAACAATAGTTGCATTTGCGGAGGCAGAAAGGAATATGGATATAGAGGGCAATATCATCAGGCACAAACTCAATTATACCAGATATAAGAAAAGCATGCCGTCACGAGGCAACCTGACTGGACACTGGCATCCACAACGTTTAAACTATCGCTATGCGTAAAACAGCACTTTCGCTGGTCGGGCAACGTGCCATCGTTATCAACGGGAATAGCGTTACCTATACGGTGAAGCGCAGTCCGCGCGCCAGGCTTGTCCGCCTCCAAATCAGACCGGAAACCGGCCTGACGGTAGTAATACCGCGCCATTTTGATATCGAACGTTTACCGGAGCTTCTGCTATCGAAGGGACGCTGGATACTCAACAAATCCGCAGAATATCTTCAGGACAAAGCTCGTCCTACCAATTACCCGGCTGATGGTGATACGGTACCTTACCTGGGTGAAAGATTGACCATCGCCAGGTGTGACAGCAGTGATGGTGTGGAAATGGCCAAACGGGAAGCAAACCGCCTGGTAGTGAACATTACCTTACCGGGCACAAGCACCCTGGGGTCTTTGCTAAAGCGGTGGTACTTGACCCAAGCTGCCGAACTGATGACAGCTAAGGCTGAAACTCTCAGCATGCAGATTGGCGTTCGTTTCGGCAAACTTATTATCCGAGGCCAGAAAACCCGCTGGGGCAGCTGCTCGGCAAAAGGCACCATCAGTTTCAACTGGAAGCTGGCCGCGGCCCCGGAGCCGGTAATCGACTACGTCGTTATCCATGAGCTGGCACACCTCAAGGAGATGAACCATTCCGGCAAGTTCTGGGGAATTGTCGCCAGGTATTGCCCGCAATGGCGGCAGCACAAGCGGTGGCTGAGAGATAACGAGGCCGACCTCAATGCCAGGCTCTCTTTTTAATAGAGTATTTTTCTAGTGTGGTGTCTCATAAACAGATTTACAAATCCCGTTCGCCCTGAGCCAGTCGAAGGGCAAGATGGTTCGACAAGCTCAGCACGAACGGGTATATGGTAAGTTATTACTGAGACACGGCACTAACGCCTGGTCTGGGAAGCGGTCTGCTGATAAATAGCCCGTGATGTTACCGTCAGCAGGTCACTAATTCTGCCTGCGGCTCTTTTTTTAGCCAGGTTATCACGGCTTGCCTGCATTGTTTTATTGATGTCATCGGTCTCGATTTCGTATAGGGCCAGGAACTTGGCTTTCCCGGCGGCTGGCTCGGTATTCTCGAACCTGGTTGCCCGAACAAAACCGGGGGTCTCCAGCACATCAGGGAGATGAATCTTGTTGTACCATTCGTTGAACTCAGCCTCGCGCGAGGCATCGTTGCAGCTGGTCTCAACCACAAAAAACCACTTTGCCATCTGTTCTCCTTTATCCCGGGAAGACTTTGAGCGGCGACTACTTGATTACCAGGTATGTTACAATTCTCGTCCGCAGGCTGTCAAGGTTAGCCAAGGTCATTTAAATGATGGTTCTGTTTGCTTATGGTTGATGTTGGTAAAAACCTATCCTCTGCCCCCTTCCCTTGCGAAGGGAAGGGGGAGAAAAAGAGAGGGGGATACAGGAGGTGAGGTGAGGAGGTCAACCAAAACCGAACAGAACCCAAATTCTGAGTTGGCCGGAAGTCCAAAAATACAGAATAAAGAAATGTTGTAAAATGGGGAAGGCAGTTAATACCCGGTCAGTAATACAAGGAGGTCAAAAATGGAAACCAGGACTATCCGGCAATCGATAACATTCAAAGCCAGCACACATGACGTCTATGAAGCCTTGATGGATTCGGCAAAGCATTCTCGCTTCACTGGTGCCGAAGCTCGCATTGGGCGTGGTATCGGTGACAAATTTTCCGCTTATGATGGCAGCCTCGATGGCGTCAACCTGGAGCTGGTGCCGGATAAGAAAATTGGCCAGTCATGGCGCAGCGATGACTGGCCGGAAGGGCATTATTCCAGGGTTACGTTCACACTGAAACAAGTGGATGGGGGTACCCGCTTGACCTTTACCCAATCAGGCATCCCTGAGCAGCACATGGAAGACATCAAACAAGGTTGGCATGACTATTACTGGAGCCCGCTCAAAGCGATGCTTGAAGGGACATCCCGGTGATGTAGCAACGCCGACACAGGTGCACACTCCACATACAAAGTGGCAGCAGGTCAACAGGTTAAATTATGGGCGGTAGCTATTTTTTAACTGCTTTCTTAATCTTTTCCGCCATTTCAGGCGAGATGGCTTTTATCTTGTGAGTTTGCTCTCCATGCATGGCAATCATTTTCATCATTTCATCCTGATTTTCATCCTTGATTTCGAAGGCACACTTCATCCCTAAATCTTTACACTTGAATGATGGCATTTTAAAACCTCCTTTTTTTACCGTATATTATTAAGCCTACAAAAATAACGTGAGGATATTATAGAACCATGAATATTGAATAGTCATAAAGTCCGGCCGGAAAAGGTTACAAAACTATGACATTGCATGCCACCTTTGTTGACATGGCATGGCCAGCTATTCAGTGGTTCTGTTCGGTTTTGGTTGACCTCCTCACCTCACCCCCTGTATCCCCCTCTCCTCAAAGGAGTCTTGTATCAAATGTCATTCTGAGAAGCGAAGCGACGAAGAATCCAGGCGCGGGGCTGGCGGCGAACTGATAGTCACTCCCTCCCCGAGACCCTTCGCTACGCTCAGAGCCTGCCCCGTACTTGATACGGGGGTGACACGGATCAAACGACTTTTGATACAAAGCCCTCAAAGGAGAGGGGGAAGGTATTTTAGAGAGGGGGCGAAGCCCCCTCTCTTCTTTCTCCCCCTTCCCTTGCGAAGGGAAGGGGACAGGGGATAGGTTTTTACCAACATCAACCATAAGCAAACAGAACCTATTCAGTAGCAACGCAACCTTGACACTATACCCACTGTGTGCTAAATTGATTCTAAAGGATTCTTTAGCTGGGGTTGGGGTTTAAGAGGATTGGCCAGCTTCGTCAGAAACCATCTTCTGTCGCCGCCGGATGTTTCCTCTGTTTTTTAAGAAAAATCATGTCTCACCAGGTAATCGAAGTTCACCATTTGTCCAAACGTTACCGCATCGGCGCCCGCGAGAAAGGCAATAAGTCCTTCCGCGAGGCTATTGTCGAAAGTCTTGGTACTCCACTGCGTAATCTGGCCAAATTACGCCGTTTGACCACATTCCGGGATGGCGACGAAGAGGATACCATCTGGGCGCTGAAAGATGTCTCTTTCCAGGTAGAAGAAGGTGAGGTGCTGGGCATCATCGGCAAAAACGGCTCCGGGAAGAGCACCCTCCTGAAAATCCTGTCCCGCATTACGGAGCCGACTAGCGGCTCGGCTGATATTCACGGCCGTGTCTCCAGCCTGCTGGAGGTTGGCACCGGTTTCCATCCTGAGCTTACCGGCAGGGAGAACATCTTTCTTAATGGTGCCGTGCTGGGTATGCGGAAGCAAGAGATAGAGAGAAAGTTCGATGAAATTGTGGCTTTTTCCGAAGTAGAGAAATTTATTGACACACCGGTAAAGCGCTACTCCAGCGGTATGTATGTGCGGCTCGCATTTGCCGTGGCCGCCCATCTTGAGCCGGAGATTTTGCTGGTGGATGAAGTGCTGGCAGTGGGGGATATTGCCTTTCAGAAGAAGTGCCTGGGGAAGATGGAGGACGTTGCTAAAGGCGGGCGCACGATAGTCTTTATCAGCCACAATATGGGGGCTATCCGTAGCCTGTGCGGGAGCGTTATCTGGCTGGATGATGGGCAGATAGTTAAGGGTGGTTCTACCGATAAGATTGTTAGAGAATATGAAGAGCAGCAGCTAAGGGTTTTTGACGAATCCGCCTCTATTGTAGAGAGAAACACTGATGACGCCAGTGGCAAGAGCTTCTACATCAGCCGGGCGGAAATGTTAAATGAAAAAGGTGAACGCTCCAATGTGTTCAGATATGATGAAAAGATGGTCTTACTCATCGATTTTGCTGGTGAGCCAGCTGGCGGTCACTTCAGCCCGGAGTTTCGCATCCATAATGAACTGGACCAGCTGATTGCCACCGGAGCCTCAGGTCCGTTTCATGGCAAATATTTCGATAAGAAAGTAAACCGAATCAAAATAGAGATTAGTCCGCTCATTCTTACCAGCGGTAAGTATCGAATTTCGTTAAGCGTCATGACCGGGTTAAGTGCAACCACAAGCTCAGGTCGAGCTGACACATGGGGAAATGCAATCGGTTTCACCATTGTGAAGTGTCAGCCATTTCTCATGGCTTATGAAATGCCCACACATATAGAAGGCGCCTGTGTTCTGCAACATTCCTTCTGTGAGTCAGAGTAAAGATGTCCCAATTCACCAACACGAAAGAACTAAATCATACTGCATCGGCTCCCCTTGTTAGTATCATTTCTCCGGTGCGCAATGGTATCAAGTACCTGGAAATATGTCTTCAGAGCGTCCTGAACCAGACCTACCCCAACATCGAGCAGATTTTTGTTGATGGCGGTTCTACTGATGGCACCCTGGAGATGCTGGCCAGCTACCAGGCGAAATATCCGGAGCGTATCAGGTTCATCACCGGCACGGCCAGGGGAGTCGGCCATGCAGTGAACCAGGGCTATAAAGCCAGTAAGGGAGCAATCATTGGCTGGCTTGATGCCGATGACCTCTACGAGCCGGACGCCATCCAAACAGCAGTAGATTTCTTCCGGGAAAACGCGGATGCATACTTTGTCTACGGCCGCTGCAACATGATAAATGAAAAGGGTGAAGTCATTGCCTGCTTCATCAGCCGGGACTTTGATATACGCGAGTCGCTCAACTACTGGCACTACATCCACTTTGCCGCCTCGTTTTACAAGCGTGAGGTTATCGAGAGGGTAGGCTATCTTAACAATCTGGGTAATGACCTGGATTTCTTCATCAGGGTGCATAAAAGGTTCAAAATGCACCGGATTGAGAACACGCTGGCCAACTGGAGGTTACACGGCACCAGCATCACCCTTTCCCCAGGAGCACGGGAAAAACGGATAGTAAGGGAAAGGCTCCGGCAGGATTTTTTTCTGAGCCTGAAATACGGTGGTAGTATTTTTGCACCGCGCAGCCAGAGATACCGGCCGCCTTTACTGGCTTTCGCCTTCTCGATGGTTGAGGGGTTACGCCCCGTCTTCGGTCGTACCTATCCGCTGTTGAAGAGAATACTGGCAAGAGGGCTTTATGACTGAACAGCTTCCCCTGGTAAGTATCATTACACCGGCTTATAACCGGGCGTCTCTGCTGTCCGAAACCATCGAGAGCGTCTTGAAGCAGGACTATCCCAATATCGAGTACATCGTGCTTGATGACGGCTCCACCGATGGCACACGGGCGGTTATGGAGAAGTACCATGGCCGAATTATCGCAGAGTATCATACTAACATTGGTGAACAACGCACCGTGAACAAGGGCTGGAGCATGACGCATGGAGACATCATCGGCACGGTGAATTCGGATGACCCTCTCTTGCCCGGGGCAGTGAGCACGGCTGTCGCCTTCTTTGCCGAACACCCTGATATTGTGGTGACGTATCCGGACTGGGACGTTATTGGTCCTCACTCGGAGTTTATCTGGCATGTCCAGGTGCCTGAGTATGATTATGTGCGCATGGTCCGGGAGCATTACTGTATGCCAGGAGTTGGCACTTTCTTCCGTCGCTGGGTCTGGGAAAAAGCAGGGGGACGCGACCCCGACTTCAGGTACACTGGAGATTATGAGTTCTGGCTGAGAGCGGGACTGGTGGGCAAGTTTGCCCGCATTCCCAAGACGCTGGCCACCTGGCGGCGCCATCCTGGGGCAGCCACGCTTTCTCTCTCGGGAGAAAAAATGGCTGCCGAGCACATTCGGCTCATCGAGAAGCTCTATACTCGCACTGACCTGCCGGCAGAAGTCTTAAAAGTGCACGCTGAGGCGCTGAGGCAAGCCAATCACGTCGCCAGCGGTATTTGCCTGGAGACCGGGAATACCAAGGCGGGTATGCAATATTACCGCAAATCAATACGCCGGAACTACAAGTGGTTGGTCGGTTTTTGGCGGCCACTTCCGGTGCTACTTTACCGATGGTTAATCGCTTCCCCCAATGCAAAAAGGATTCATAAGTGGCTAATCCCAGGCTTCTTGCGGCCAGGGCTAAATCGTCTCGTCCAGAGTGTTTATGCCGGGGGCAAGAAAGTCTTTGACGGATGGGTACTACGCTAGACTAAACCGGGTGGAGACGAGAGCGTAGCAAGATGACATGAACGAACACATATGACCAAAGCAAGCGTTATAGTGAGCAGACATTCAGAAAATGGGCGAACATATCAATGAAGGTAAGCGTTGTTATTCCCACATATCAACATGCCGGGTTCCTGGATGAGGCAATCAATAGTGTCCTGGCTCAAACCTACCGAGACTATGAGATTATCGTGGTTGATGATGGCTCAACGGATATTACGGAGGAGGTGGGCAAGAGCTTCTCTGATGAGAGGATAAGGTTCCTTTGGCTTAAACAAAACTCGGGCACCTGTGCCGCGCCGAGGAATGCCGGGATAAGGATTGCCCGAGGTGAATATATTGCACTTCAGGATGACGACTCGTTGGTGCTGGCGGTGGTGACATTTTCCCTGAACAGTTAACTGGTGACATATATCGTAGAACATCAACATGTTGCCCATTTTATTGTTGCAATAAATACAATCATAGTTTATTATATAGAATGATTATGAACGTCAATAAAAGAATTTTAATCAGCGGGGGAACGGGATTTCAGGGTAGCCATTTGGTGGAGTATTTTTTAGGTTGCGGCTACGAGGTGACTGCTCTTAATACTTTTAGTGAGAGGAGTGAGAAAAATATAAGCTATCTCAAAAAGAAACCGAAAATTGTCTGGGGCAGCGTGACCGATTCAGAAACAGTAAACAAAACTGTGCGGGAGCACGACATCGTTCTTCATTTAGCCTCCCACATTAACGTTGACGAATCCATTTTGGATCCAAGTACCACCCTCAGGGCCAACATCGAAGGAACTTACAATGTTTTGGAGGCAGTAAGAAAGCAAAAGAACAGATTAATCTATGCCAGTACCTGTGAGGTCTATGGGGCTCCGGTAGGAAAAAAGTTGATTGATGAAACCGCCGAATTAAGACCCCACAGTCCTTACGCTGCTTCTAAAGCCGCGGCTGACCGATTGTGTTTTTCTTATTTTAAAACTTACGGGTTAAACATCTCCGTCATCAGGCCGTTTAATGTTTTTGGGCCAAGGCAAAGAGAAGCTGAGTTTGGCGCCTTGATTGCCATCTCGGTCAAAAGAGCGCTTGATGGCAAAAGCTTGAAGATTTCTGGTCAAGGCCAACAAACGAGAGATTATATGTATATTGATGATGTAGTTCAGGCTTATGATTTAATGGTGAGTTTGGAAAATACGGCTGGCGAGGTTTATAATTTTGGCACGGGGGTGGAAACTTCTATTAAAGAAATCGTAGAATATATAGCTGGAAAATTCGGGGTTGGAGTTGAATATCTGGAAGCCAGGCCCGGCGAGGTAAACAATTTTTGCGCCGATATCACTAAAGTCAAAAAATTAGGATTCCAACCAAAAGTTAACATTTGGGAAGGAATTGATAGATATATTTTATGGAGAAAGAATCAAAAATAGAGGCAAAAGCCAATTTTATTGATTCGATTATCCTGGCGTCTTATTATCTTTTTTGGCTGTTGCTATTTTTAAGCCTAACCGTATTGTTTAAAAAAGAATTTAGCATTCTCGGCTTGGCGGGAGGCTTCTTATAAAAACTAGCGAGAATACCTAGCAGCTTGCTGCGGGGATGAATCGCAGTGTGGAGTGGCAAGCAGTGTATTTCAGACGTGCGGCCGGCGTTGGCATGGCCGTGCCCACATATAATCAAAAACAGAGCGCAACAGAAGAATGAAGAAGGTAAGCGTTGTTATTCCCACATATCAGCACGCCGGGTTTGTGTGTGATGCTATTGATAGTGTGCTCTCTCAAACCTACCAGGACTACGAACTTATCGTGGTTGATGATGGTTCGACAGATGGCACCATGGAAATAGTGGCTAAATATGGAAATCAAATCGCCTACCTGTATCAGAACAACAAGGGGTCAGCCGCTGCCAGGAACACCGGAATCAGAGCAGCCACAGGCGAATACGTAGCATTTCTCGATGCTGACGATGTTTGGATGCCCAATAAGTTGGAATTGGAAGTGGCATTCCTTGATACCCATCCATCAGTAGGCATGCTCTATTCCAATTATGGCTATTTCGGAGACCGCCTGGCTCCGGCAGGAACGGGCTTCGATAGGTGGCCACCGGTATCTGGACATGTGCTAAAAGAGATATTTCTTTCCAATCCCATTTCCTCCAGCGCGGTCTTAATCCGCAAATCCTGTTTTGAAAAGGTGGGCTGCTTCGACGAATCCATTTTCGCTGAAGACACTGACATGTGGCTACGGCTAGCAGCACGTTTTGAAATGGACTATTTACGCACTCCTCTCGCCAAGTACCGGTTCCACCAGGAGAATAAGCATTTGCTAGCCGGGGCGATATTAATCGGCCAGGTTGCCCTGCGCCGGAAATGCCTGGAAGCTAATAAAACCATATTGAACAAAACTGATTTGAAGGTAATGCGCCGGCGCTATGGTGAAATGTTAATTGGTCTTGGCTACTGGTATTTGAGCCAAGGTCTTCGCCGGGAAGCTAGAGGGGCGTTTTGGGAGTGTGTCAAATTATTTCCGTACCACCTCATCACATATATCACATGGCTGACAGCCTCAGCACCGTCATCCTTGATATCGTGGATAAAGATGTTGAGACGAAAGCTTGGGATGAAACCCATCACACTAAAATATTAAGGTCAAGCCCTTATTACGCGGAAGCAGTCAGGGGAAAAGGAATCATTCCCGGTAACCCAAACGATGACCAAAATGGCCGATAACCCACTGGTGAGCATTATCACTCCGGTTCTCAACGGCATCAAGTATCTGGAGCTATGCATCCAGAGTGTTTTGCAGCAAGCTTACCCTCATATCGAGCACATATTTGTGGATGGTGGCTCTACCGATAGCACCCTGGACGTCCTGGGCCGCTATCAGGCGAAATACCCGGGGAGGATAAGATTAATCTCAGAGCCGGATACCGGTCCGGAAGAGGCATGGAACAAGGGAC
>Ga0209514_10002177_pt1 | contig 31052 bp, 42 predicted proteins | sample Subgrocontami58m_FD_187452 | JGI IMG/M metagenome (GOLD analysis project Ga0209514, IMG submission 187452) | Subsurface groundwater microbial communities from S. Glens Falls, New York, USA - GMW37 contaminated, 5.8 m (SPAdes) (version 3) | ecosystem: Environmental > Aquatic > Deep subsurface >...
TAAGCTGTGGATTGTGCAAAAAAGCCGTATTCGCGAATATCAAGAGGAGTAAGACCATAGCACAAGCCAGTATGAACTTCACGAAGCCAGACATAGAAAAGCTTCAAGCAGAAGCCTGCCTTGCGTTCCTGAGTGAATTGGACGGCAGCTATACGTCATATCATTAAGCAAAAAATAGAAAGCTTAGACTTAATTAAATTTAATTGGAAATGGTGCTACGAACTTGAATTGCCAAGTCCTGGATTCAAGTATGGTAGAAAAAAACAAAGGAGTTATTAATGAAACTTGCCAACCGGGTTGAAAAACTGCCGCCGTACCTCTTTGTGGAGATTAGCCGCAAAATTGCCGAAAAGAAGGCTAAGGGTGAGGATGTTGTTACCTTCGGCATCGGCGACCCTGATATCCCTACCCCCGGCCACATTATTGAAGGCCTTTGCCAGGCAGCCCGCGTCCCCGCCAACCACCGCTATCCCGAAACCGACGGCCTGCCCGATCTTCGCAAGGCTATCGCCGAGTGGTACGAAAAAAGGTTCGGATTGTCCTTTGATTCTAACAAAGAGGTACTTCCCCTTATCGGTTCTAAAGAGGGTATAGGGCATATGGCCCTGTGTTTTATCGACCCGGGGGATATTGCGCTGGTACCTGATCCCGCCTATCCCGTTTACAGTATCGGCACTATGTTTGCCGGCGGCGAGTCTTATTATCTACCGTTGAAAGAGGAAAACAAATTCTTGCCGGACCTGGATGCCATCCCGGAGAAAATAGCCCGTAAAGCGAAAATCCTGTGGCTCAATTATCCCAACAATCCCACTTCCGCAGTAGCCGGGTTAGACTTCTTCGAACAGGCAGTGCAATTCGGTAAGAAATATGATATTCCCATCTGCCATGACGGCCCGTACAGCGAGGTGGCCTACGATGGCTACCGGCCGGTTAGCTTCTTGCAGGCTAAAGGGGCTAAAGACATCGGTATCGAGTTCCACTCCTGGTCCAAGACCTACAATATGACCGGTTGGCGTATCGGCATGGCTGTGGGCAACGCCAAAATAATTGACGCCTTGATGCGGGTAAAGTCCAACCTGGATTCGGGGATACCTCAGGCTATCCAGCACATGGCAATTAATGCCATCCGCGGCCCCCAGGACTGTATCGCCGAGCACAATGCCATATACCAGAAGCGCCGCGATAAACTGGTGGCTACACTCAATAAGATCGGTATAAAATGTACTCCCCCGAAGGCCAGCCTTTACATCTGGGCTAAAGTTCCTGCCAGCTACACGTCAGCCCAGTTCGCCTCAAGGTTACTCGACGAAGCCGGGGTGGTGGTAACACCCGGACTTGGTTATGGGCCGTCCGGAGAGGGTTTTATACGGTTTTCTTTGACTACACCTGATGAGCGGGTGGCAGAGGGGATAAAGCGGCTGGAAACCTGGCATAAGAAGCAAAAATAATCATTAGTTGACATAATAAATTGCCATCTTGACATAATAATATGCAAACTTGACATAAAAGGAGCTGTGAAAAATTACAATACCTACTAAGAATGAAGCTGAGAAAGCTTTTATTGTGGCAGTGCGTCAAAAAGGCCGTGATAAAGGGTGGTCCATAGAGAGTTCTCTGGAAGAACTGGCCTTGCTGTGTCGTACCGCCGGCGCAGAGGTTGTTGGCAGATTAATCCAGCAACGGGATAGGCCCTCTCCCCAGACCTACCTGGGTAAGGGTAAGATAGAGGAGCTATTGGCCTTAATAAATGAGCATAAATATACAGTAGTTGTGGTTGATGACGAGCTTACCCCTTTCCAGCAACAAAATCTGGAAGAGGCGCTACTGATAAAGATTATTGACCGTACTGCCCTCATCCTGGATATCTTCTCTCAAAGGGCAAGAACAAAGGAAGGGCAGCTTCAGGTAGAGTTGGCCCAGCATCAGTATCTATTACCTCGTTTAGCGGGTCAATGGAGCCACCTGGAGCGTTTGGGCGGCGGTATCGGCACCAGGGGACCTGGTGAATCGCAGCTAGAGACCGATAGACGTATTATCCGCCGTAAAATCCAACGGTTAAAAGACGAAATAGGAAAAATCAGGAAACACAGAGCCTTATATCAGCACCAACGCCAGAAGACAGGCATACCGGTAGTAGCGCTGGTGGGTTATACCAATGCAGGGAAAAGCACTCTCTTCAATACCTTATGCCATGCTGATGTATTTGTAGAAGACAAACTATTTGCTACCCTTGACCCGACTACGCGGCGTATAAAGCTACCGGATAGTAGAGATATACTTCTTACCGATACTGTTGGGTTTATTCAGAAGTTGCCTACAACCCTCGTTGCTGCCTTCAATGCCACCCTGGAAGAACTACAGTCTGCTGCTTTGCTATTACATGTAGTAGACATAACACACCGGGACGCCGAATTACAGAGAAAGACGGTTGAAGAGGTACTGGCGCAGCTTGACTTGAGTCAAAAACCCGTTATTGTTGCTTTGAACAAGGTTGATCGTCTTGATGAAAGTACTAAAAACAGTCTGGACGAACACGGAATTGAAGTGAAGTTAAAAGATACAGTTCAGATTTCCGCCAAAACAGGTTTTGGTATTCCAGGACTCATGGAATTGATAATAAAAAAATTAACTGATACTTCCAGCAAAGTATAATCCACAATATCACCACATGAAAAAAAGGCCCCCCGTTTAAATCGGAGGGCCTTTTTTGTGTTAAATAATGGTTCGCACTATAGTTGTTATGTAATGTTTCTATTGTAAGAAAGATAAACCTTGTCACCAGGCGTGAGTTATAGCCCCCGGCTTGCAGGCTACCATACATGGCAACGGCGGTCTGTCGGTGTTTGGTTTGCACTGCCCGCACAGATATTTGATGTTTTTCTTTTTGTCATCCTTGACTAAGGCGACATTGTCCCCATAATCATCTTCAACTACTTCAAATACCTTGGACGGACATACCTTTACGCACTCACCACAGGCATTACACTTCTCCGTTGTTATGGTGATATAGTAAGTCCCAGACCCATCAGCATAACCGTAATTTGCTATATATCCCCGGGTGATTAGAAGGTGTTTCCACCAATTACCGAACATTATGTCAACCTGCTGCTTTCCTCTGTTTTTCCAGAAGGTCTGTAGCAAATACGGCTGCTCCCAGGCCGCCAGCTATCTGTGGATCTGGCTTAAGGGTAACCATATCTACCTTTAATTCATTCAATATTCTCTTGGTCACGCCGATATTCTTCGCGATGCCGCCAGTGATTGTGAAGTCCTTTCTTATTCCCACCCGTTGCAGTAACGTTACGACGCGGTGAGCCATAGCGGAGCAATAAGCTGCCAGGACCTGGTTTTTGGTCCATCCTTCGCGCATCAGACCTATAGCCTCGGTTTTAGCGAATACTACGCAGGTGCTGCTGACTGGCGGTGGTTCTTTATCAATCTCAAACGACTTCTGTCCAATCTCGATTATGGGCACGGCCATAAGGTCGGCAATCACTTCCATTCCACGGCCGGTACCGGCGGCGCACTTGTCATTCATCAGGAACTGGACTACTTTACCCCGTTCATCAATCTGGATAGCTTTGCAGTCCTGTCCGCCCATATCCAGAATGGTCCGTATCGTGGGACCCCCCATATAGTTAGCGCCACGGCCGTGGCAGGCGATCTCTGTGACTGTCTTGTTGGCGAAGGGAACGTTGACCCGTCCGTAGCCAGTGCCTACTGTATAGTGAATATTCTCCTGCTTCAGGTCTGTTTGTTTCAGAGCCGCTTCCAGGGCTTTCCGGGCGCTATCCGGAGAGTCTGAACCTGTCCTGATGCTGGCATAACAATATATTTTTCCATCGGCCATAATTACTGCCTGAGTGCTGACCGAACCAATGTCTATACCTAAGGTGATGGACTTGGCTTTCCGCCAGTCAATATCCTTATCCAGGAAATAACCTTCAGTCCATCTCCAGTATTCTTTCTTTTCCTCTGCCATCTTTTATCCTCACTTTTCTCTTAAATTTAGCTAGCCGCTATAATAGCTGCTCCCAGGGCTCCCACAATCTGAGGGTCCTTGGGAATCAGGATATTCATTCCCAGATGGTGCGTCAACCTTTCCACTACCCCAGGATTCAAGGCCACGCCGCCAATCAGTGCTATGTCTTTCTCAATTCCTACCCGGCGAACCATTGAAGTTGTCCGGGTTGCGATAGCCTCATGTATAGCCCGGGCGATATCTGATTTTGGAATTTTGGCATGTACAAGGGAAACGACCTCGGACTCAGCAAACACAACGCATGTTACGTTCATGGGGATTACTTTGTCTGACTTAAGGGATAGACGCCCCATCTCTTCAACTGTTGTCTCAAGCGCACGAGACATAGATGCCACGAAGGAACCCACACCAGCTGCACACTTCTCGTTCTTTGCAAAGTCAATTACCTTACCGTCGGCGTTTACTTTGACGCCGCGGCTCTCTTCAGCCCCAATGTCTATTACTGTCCTGGCAGAGGGGAACAAATTACTTGCCCCCTTTGCGCCGGCAGCAATTTCGGTTACCATATCGTTGGCCCAGGTTATTTCCTTTCGGCCAATTCCAGTAGCGGTGATTTTCTTTATATCAGCCTTGGCTATCTTTGCCTCTTTCAGGGCATGCGCCAAAGCCTCTTCGGCTGACTTCTGCCTGTCCAGCCCGGCTCTCACTAAGCCGTGAGACAGAATCTTGCCATCTTTTAAAATCACCACTTTTACCGTTTCCGCCCCCACATCTACTCCCGCTGTTATCATCCTTGCCTCCTTATTTTATTCGATGATTTTGGTTTTGTAGCTTTCCATAAAGGCTGTTAACGGTCAATTGCCTGCGCTCCGCCAAATTACCGCTCTTCGCCTATATTGCCTGCTTGAACAACATCGGTATTATCCTGGTCTGCCTAAACAAATATTTCCAATGTTGTACCATCCGTTGCTGGCTAAATAGCCCCGATGTAGACGCACAATTATACCACACTAAACCCAATTATGCATTTTACCACATTACAGCTTTAATAATAAAGATATTTTTTAAATAAAGTTAAGTTTGTTACCATCGGCTGACGCTGCCTAAACAGCGCATAAGATAAAAACCTTTCGGTTTATAAGTTTACCCTTCTTTTATTTTGCGTAGTCCCTGGCTTTCCATAAAAGACTCCAACCGGTCAATAACCTGTGTTTCATCAAATTCTCTTTTATCGCCGGCGTTTCCTTCATAGGCTACAACTGGAATACCAGCGTCAATCAAAGCCAGTCTGTTCTCCAGCATATAACCGCCAGTACCTTTACATCCCCGATTCAGGTGCATCACCACACCATTAGCCTGCCACTGATGAAACAATTGGATAATCTGCTGATTTTTTATGGGCGCCGACCAGAATGAGCCCCGGTAATTAGGGCTCCCTAAATAGGCTCGGGCATAGAACTTAGCGATATCTTCGCGGGTTTTAAATTCAACACCCAGATCTTTAAACAGGGGGGGCGCTCTCCAGATGCCATCGTCTCCGATCTCCCAGTGTCCAGTCATACAGAATTGATATAGCGAACCCACTGATACGGCCCCGTATTCCTCCAGAATGCGGTAAACCCTTAACGAGTGCCAGGGCGGGATACCTTCATGAAGATAGCGATACCGCTCCATTCCCAGAGCTGCAATCCCGTCTCGTACTCTTTCCTCAACTTCATATGCAAGCTCTCTAAAAAAGTCAAGCGAGCGTTCATCGCCGCGTAATACCATCATAGGAAGAAATAGAGTAAGCATGGATTTTTGGTCTAAGGGGGCCGGGATATTCTGGTTAAGCAAAGATATTCTTGCCCAGTATGCGGCAGCATCCCATTCGTTTATTACAGCCCTGGCAAACTTTTCATCATCGAATGTCTGGCCGGTGATTTTTTGCATCCAATCTATGGCATCTAAAAACTGATTTGATGCATATTTGATTCTTTCCTCGGCTCGCGTATCTCCCCATGTGCCTGGCGGCATGTCAATACCGAAAAATGGCACACCCACGTACTCACTAACGGTCTGGTAAAACTTAGCATGTACGTCGCACGTGTGAGTCTGAAGATAGAAGTCGGCTTTAGGGAAAGGGCCTCCGAAGTAGTATTTATCCAGGAGTAGAGAGCCAAAATAGTTGCGGAAATACACGCAGGTATCACGGCCAAACCCCTCGGTTTCATTGGCTTCCAGACAGGGATAGGAGAATGATGGGTCAGCGCCTACTGTAGCGCCGTAGGTCTCACCACCCATATACCTTACATTCCCCAGACCCAAAGGCAATATTGATAAACTACCTGCCGAGCCCCCTACCAATATCTTGCCGTCTTCCCGGGCGGAGGCTATCTCCTTATAGTACTGGAGTCGTAACTCGCGGCATTTCTTCCAGTTCTTTAAGGGACGGGTTTGATATTTCCTGTCTAAGACCTGTCTAATCGGTAGCCTCCTGTTTTCATGCCAATTCAAGCTTGGTTAAGCCCAGGCTCTCCATAAATGACTCTATTCGGTCAATAGTTTGAGCCTCATCAAACTCCCGGTGATCGGCCATATTGCCTTCAAAGCTACCAACGGGTATTCCTGCTTTAACCATAGCCAAGCGGTTCTCCAGTTGGAGTTGAGCCACTCCCTCGCAACCCCGGTTGAGGTGAAAGACAATTCCATCGCAATGCCATTGCTGCACCATTTGTAAGAGGTGCTGGTTCTTATCTTCCGGTGTGCCAGAAAAAATACTGAACATCAGCCGGCCTATTTGCCATCCTGCCAGGAAACGCACCGCATCCTCACGGTTTTTTAACACGATTCCCTGTTGCTTAATGCTCTTTGGGGCGCGCCATATTCCCTGGTTATCTACATCAAAGCTACAGCCAGCGCAGAATGCATACTGGGAGCCTACCGAGACCCCTCCATACTGCTCCATAATGCGGAATACCTTCATCCAGTGCCAGGGGGGCTGGCTATCGTGGAGAATACGGGCTTTCTCATAGGGCCAGGCTGCAATCCCATCTGCTACCCGATGGGCCACCTCATCTCTCAATTCCCTGTAGAACGCAGGTGTTTCTTTTTGATAAAATAACATGAAACCGGGGAAATAAAGGGTGAACAAGGCTCGCTGGTCCAGGGGAGCAGGGATAGCCTGATTAAGGATGCAAATCTCTGCCCACAGGGATTCTGTCTCACTAAGGTTATGTAATAACTCTATAAACCGCTCGTCGTCAAACTTCCGGTGGGTTGTTTTCTCCAGCCAGTCTATACTATCAAATATCTGCGCAGCCAGATATTCCTGCCGTGCCTCTATCCTATCGCCTATTCGAGCGGTTACCGGTATATCAATACCAAAACTTGGTACTCCGAAATGCTCGGCTACAATCTGGTACCATTTGAAATGGGTATCGCAGATGTGGAAGGTAAAGATAAAGTCAGGCCTCGGAAACGGTCCCCCAAAGTAGTAACGGTTAAGGTACATAGACCCCAGATAATTACGCATATAGGAATCTAAATCTCTGGCAAACCCTCTGGCTTCACAAGCCTCTGAGAAGACATCACATATTGCAGGGTCTCCGCCAATACTGGCCCCATAAGGCTCGCCACTAAGGAATAAACTGTTTCCCAGGGCGTAGACCAGAATCTGGCTGCCATCCCCGGAGCCAGTGAAGACCAATTTGCCCTCCTGCCGGGCTGTTATAAACTCTTTATAATGCTGGAGACGGAGTTCCTTACAACGCTTCCAGCTCTCCAGGGGTCTTGTGGGAAATCGAACCTCAACTAATCTGGACACCAATATTTCCTAATTTGTTTTTACACACCCACAATCTAAAGATGGGAATATTACTATTCCCATCTCGTATTGGTCTCGTTTTGAACCTGTTGTATTTTTTGGCTCACATATCCAATTGGAGTGTTTCGAGGAAAGCCTCGACCCTGGTGCGGAACGGGCCTACAGGAACCGTAACGTCAAATTCCAGGAAAAGGCTGGGAATGTTCATTTTTTCCTTGAGCATCTTCATTAATGGAGGTATATCAAATTCATGGGGGTCACAGAATTTCTGCTGGATCACGAGTACGCCCTGTACCTTGAAATCCTTAATAAGATTGGTGATATGCACCCAGCGACGCCTTTCCTCCCAGTCTTTCTCCGGGCAGGGAATCTTGGCTATATAGCGGTCAGCGATGGCTGCGATGCGGTCCTCGTTTTTGGGCGTTTCATTCCAGAAATATCTGCTACCGGTGCAATGGTCATCGGCAACTATAGTGGCGCCCAACGATTCCGCCATGCTTAGAAACTCGGTATCATCGTCTTCACTACCGACAATCATCAGCCTGATGCCGGCATCCCTACCGGTGCGTTTCGGTAACTCGTTTTTAATGAACTGATTCAGTAGCGCGTTATGCTCTGCTTTGTCCATGCACTGGCTGGCTACTACCATCTGCATACACTCGGTTCCGGTAACCGGAGGCTTATCCAATTTTCTGAGGTCATATATCTGACGCATCAAACGGCGGTTGGTGTTCATAACCTCGATGCCTTTATCCAGGTCATTATTGGTTATGGGTTTACCTACCCACTCTTCAACCGCTTTCTTGAAGGCCTGAAGCTCTGAAATTAAGAAGGGCCGCGCACGGGGACTCTGCGGCTTGGCCGGCATGGAGATATAATAACTGAAGTTCTGCTTCGTTGGAACATGGAGCACCCAGCTAGCATAAGATTGCCTGATATGAAGGCATGAGTGAGCCATGCCGACACCATCCAGATAATCGAATCTCCCCTTTAATCCCTGAGCCAGGCAATCACGGCAGAAGGGGCAAAACATGCTGTAAATATGCCTCTCGGTAACATCCTGGGGTTCGTGGCTTCCCAGGATACGTACAGGCATGACACCCGCAGCGATTAGAATCTCCTCAGGCATATAGGTGCAGAAGTAGCCCAGAATCCGGCCACCGGTCCGTTTTTGCCAGTCCTTTGCATATTCGTGCCGGTTTTTTACCACCTCTGTAAACTTATCCATAACTAATTTTTCTTTTAAAATGACCAAGTTATTCTCCTTTCCCATATTTAGATAAATAAAACAGTTTTCCCCCAAAAAGAAATTTGATTTCTGAAATCGGTGCGGAGCAGAGGGAAACCGCCATCAAAATAACAGTTCGTATTTACGGCCCAGATATTATCACGAGTTTTCCCACCTATATCAAACCGTACCAGGGGAGTGTATGCTTACGACCAATTTAGTAGCCCTGTTGACTAAATTCCGGAAAATGGAATGGCCTTATGGCCTATTCTTTACCGACAAGCAAATGTTATCATAAATTTGCAAGCTATGTCAAGAAAAAAAGAATAGACCCTTGTCTGGCTATTGGGTATAATAACGGCAAAGCAATGTTTTTAATATAAGGGGTCTTATATGCTCAGTTCAGGCGTGGATATTATTGAGATTGACCGGGTTCAAAAAGCCCTTATCAGGTGGGGAGAGCGTTTTCTGCACCGTATATATACCCCTGCCGAGATTGCACTGTGCCGGGGCAAAGCGCCAGCCCTGGCTGTCAGGTTTGCCGGTAAAGAGGCAGTAATGAAAGCCCTGGGGACAGGTATACGTGGGGTAGGTTGGCGGGATATCGAAATCCTGCCCGATAGCCGTGGTAAACCGGGGGTGAACCTGTACGGACGCGCCAAAGCAAGGGCCCAGGAGCTGGGTATGCACCACCTGGCTATCAGCCTATCCCATTCCCACGAGTACGCCATTGCTTTCGTTGTAGCTAGCGTTTATAATTCAAACGAATAAAAAGATATGAAAATAGTTACTGCTGACGAAATGAGACAACTGGAACACCAGGCGGCGGAGCAGGGTTTAACCTCCGAGATACTTATGGAAAACGCCGGACTGGGTGTAGCTAAAGAGGTGCAACACCTGTGCGGTGGCGTCATCGGTAAACGTATTGTTGTACTGGTGGGGCCAGGCAATAATGGGGGTGATGGGTTGGTGGCAGCCAGATATTTGCACAACTGGGGAGCTTCGGTTCGCATTTATCTTTGTCAGCGCAACCCTACATTAAAATCACCCACAGTTAACACCGGAATCCAGCAAAGCGCGGATAAAAACCTGAACCTGGTTTTGGAAACGGGTATTACCATTATCCAGACTTCAGAAGATAAGGACGTTTCCCATTTAGAGGCAAACCTGGCTTTAGCCGATTTAATCCTGGATGCCCTTTTGGGCACAGGCAAGGCCAGACCCATCGAGGGGATCATGGCTCAAGTAGTACAGAAACTAACGCTGGCTAAAGCCAAACATCCGTGGTTAACGGTTGTATCTCTGGACCTGCCGTCTGGTCTCAACCCGGATACGGGCGCTATGGACCCTAATGGAGTTAACGCTGATATTACTATCACCCTCGGCTATCCAAAGGTAGGTCTGTTTTCTTTCCCCGGCGCCCAAAATGTCGGCGAATTAAAGATGGTGGATATTGGGCTACCGGCAACTCTGGGACGCCATATCTCTCTAGAATTAATAACCTCCGCCTGGACACGCTCAGTCCTGCCTCCCCGTCCACTCGATGCGAATAAAGGCAGCTTCGGGCGCGCACTGGTTTTTGCCGGCTCAATCAACTATATAGGGGCTGCTTACCTGGCCTGTGCTGGGGCTTCTCGCAGTGGAGCCGGCCTGGTTACTCTGGCAACTCCGTGCAGTCTCGTACCCATCGTAGCCGGCAAACTAACCGAAGCGACATATTTACCCCTGGCCGAAGACTCTGCTGGACTGATTTCTGATTCCGATAAATTCCTTGAGATAGCCCAGACCTTTGATGTATGCCTCATGGGATGCGGCCTGGGACAAAGCCCCGGCGCTATCAAATTAGTTAAGCGGATTACTGCATCGGATGAAATATCTACCAAATGCTGGATAATAGATGCCGATGCCCTTAACATACTCAGCCAGGTACCACAATGGTGGTCCGCCTGCAGGAGATTAGGTACTAACACTATTCTTACACCACATCCCGGCGAAATGGCACGGCTTACCGGGTATTCCGTTGAAGAGGTTCAATCTAACCGCGTGAAGGTTGCCAGGGAAATGGCAATAAAATGGGGTAAGGTAGTGGCCCTTAAGGGAGCCTTTACCGTTATAGCTAATCCTGAGGGTAATGTTATGTTAAGTCCGTTTGCCAATCCCGGCCTGTCTTCCGCAGGAACCGGAGATGTGCTGTCTGGAATTATTGCCGGGTTGGCAGCCCAGGGGTTAACTCCCCGGGATGCCGCTGCATGTGGTGTTTACCTGCACGGAGCCTCGGGGGAGATGATATGTAACGAAACAGGCAGCACCGGTACACTGGCGAGTGACTTACTGCCAGCCATTCCCAAAGCAATAAAAAAAATGAAGGAAGAAGGTGCTTCCGGAAGCGGGAGTAAGCAGAGATAATGTCGATTGAATTCAAGAAAGAAGTTATCCCCACCAGCTACCTGGATGCTGCCCAGGGGTTTAAGGAAGTATTCCAGAACTTAGAAATCAGGACTGACCCATTGACAGGACGCCTGGCCAGCATCATGGATTTTCCCATGCGTAAGTTTAAGCTTACCAAACCGGATTTGAGTGATTTAGTAAGGCGTTCACTGGAAATGGGCTGCCCTTTTTGCCCTTCAAATCTGGAAAAAGTTACACCTAAATTTCCTTCCCGGATTATACCTGAGGGCCGATTGAATCATGGAGAAATTAGCATTTTCCCAAACAATGCCAGTTTTGCCCCCTACTGCGCAGTGGCGGCAATGGGAACACAGCATTTTGTTGAAATTGGCGGGTTCTCCCCAGACCTTCTGTTCCATGCATTTCAGGCTTGCCAGCTTTTTATAAAAAAGATTTCCGACTATGACCGGCGGGTTAAGTATTGCACTATAAACTGGAATTATCTTCCGCCTGCCGGAGGAAGCGTCATACATCCTCACCTTCAACCTGTTGCGGACTATTACCCTGTCAACCACTTCAGGGAACTGCTCGATGCATCCCGTCGCTATCAGCGCCGAAACCGCACTGTTTATTGGTCGGATTTAATAGAAAAAGAACTGGAGATCGGTGAACGGTTTATTGGCAAAACAGGAAAGGTAAACTGGCTGGTCAGCTTTGTACCCTGGAGCCGGTGGTGGGACATCTTAGCGGTATTCCCGGGGTCACGCCCTGTCCCCGATTTCTCCGACCAGGATTGGGAAGATTTCGTGCAGGGTCTAAATAGAATACTAAAATTCATGAGCGACCAGGATTACTATAGTTTCAATATGACCTTGTTTTCTACCATAGATGAAAAAAACTCTTTCTGGCCTCATGCCCATCTTACGCCCCGTTTCCCTCTGCCTCCATTGGGAACCAGCGATGCCTCATATATTGAGCTATTCCTGGGACAGACCACCACCGCCTTCCCACCGGAAGAAGTATGCCAGCAGGTAAAACAATATTTTTAAAACAGTTATAATATTATGTAAAGAATATGACCAGGAGGTCTAAATAGAAGTGAATAGTAAAGTTATTAATTTATCATTGATCGTCCTCTGCGGTATATTATTTATTGTGGCCTTGTATCTGGTTTTCATGTGGGTTCCCACGGAGGCTAACCAGGGCATTGTACAACGGGTATTTTATTTTCATGTGCCATCAGCGTGGGTCGCATTTCTCGCCTTTTTCCTGGTATTCCTAGGCGGCCTGGTCTATCTGAAAAAGCGAGACCCCCGATGGGATATTATGGCCTACTCTGCCGCTGAGATCGGGGTAGTGTTTACCACTATAACCTTAATATCCGGTGTTATCTGGGCTAAGCCAATCTGGTTCGTGTGGTGGACCTGGGACGCCCGGCTTACGTCCACCTTAGTATTGTGGCTCATGTATGTAGGCTATCTTCTGGTGAGGGCGTATGCTCCAGCTTCCCAGGGGCCAGCTTTTGGAGCGGTCCTGGGTATTATAGGCTTTGTGGATGTACCTATTGTGTTTCTTTCTATCAGGTGGTGGAGAGTTCAACATCCTACTCCAGTCATTGGCGGCGGTTCCGACGCAGGATTACCGGGTTCCATGTTATTAACCCTCATGGTATCTCTGGCAGCGTTTACTGTACTGTTCGCTTTACTTTTACGGCTACGTTATTCTTTGCGACAGATGGAAGGCGAAATTGAAGAATTGAAACTCGGAGGAGGCATTTAGTTAATGGATAACTTCCCCTATTTGTTTGCGGCTTATACTGTTATCATTATTATTCTACTGGTTTATGTTTTTAGCTTACATCAGAGGCAAGCCCGGCTTCGCCAGGAACTGGAGAACCTGAAGACATCTTTAAAGGATAAGAACAAGTAGTTTAAACGCCTTGGCGGAGAACTAATACCGACGTAATAATTAGTGCTGCATAATTCGTCATTGCGAAAAGCGGAGCGACGTAGCAATCTCCGCTTTTAGATGAGTAATCAGCCTCAAGGTGATCCAGATTGCTTCGTTTCACTCGCAATTACAGGGTACATTTTTTCAATCGTCATGCATCTAAATTTAATACGTTTGTATTAGTTCACGCAATAAATAGTTAAGTTAGAAACCCTGTTCGTACAGGGAGCGCGCTTTCTGCAGGTCGGCCTCGGTGTTGATATTAAGAAAACTTAAGTGTAGAGGGTCAAATCTATTTATTTCATCAGCCTCTACGTACCTGGTCTCTACATCAGGGAAGAAATCATAGATGGGATATAGCCCCCTTTTAACCAGAGGTTCTATTATTGCCAGGCAGCTACGGGAATATGCCGCATGGAGCGGCTCCATAAACTCTCCCAACCGGGGCACAGCCACGTCAAATCCCTCTACAACTTTTAGAATATAACGCAGCAAATCCAAATTGAGGAAAGGCATATCACAACCCAGTACCAGGTTATACTGGGTATTTGAGGCCAGCAATCCCGAATACAGACCACCCAGAGCGCCCCGGCCCGGATAAACGTCTGTAACTAACTTTACTGGTATGTCCAGAGATAACGGTAGAGGTCTGGTTTCTTCCCTTATTACCACAAGTATCTCATTCCCCAGGGAAGAAATACGATGCAGCACTCTTTGCAACAGGCTTTCCGCCCCCAGGTTCTCTCGAACTTTATCTCTCCCCAGTCGGGAACTTTTGCCGCCAGCCAGAACAATGGTTGTTGTATTCATGATTAATAGCTCCATTTTAGCAGCAAAAGGCTGATGATTAAACAGCCCCCGGGGCGACGTAAACCGTGGATTCCTAATATGACGTAGATGTAGTTTGGATATACAAGACTACAACTTTCAGGGCAGAAACAGTACCCCAGACTGAAGTCTGGGGCATAGACATAAAAACCCCATGCCCAGGGCTTCTACGCCCAGGGCTTCTACGAATCCCGCCCAGTCGGAAGCCGAGAGTCTCGCAAAGCGGACAGCTCCGGGTACAATCCCCGAATTAAGTAGGCAATTCGTGAATTGCCCCCCTACGATCCGGATGATTCAAAACACCAATAAAAGCCAGCTTGCTATAGCCCCGTCTTTGTAATAAAATGCCGTTATCTTGACTTGAACTATCCTCATGAGAAGCTGGAACGTAGAAAGGGAATAGGCCTCTGTTGTTGATATCATCAAAATGGCTGGTGTTGATTATATCTTCACTGGGAGTCTTTATAATGACCGTAGACAACTCTATGTTGTTTATATCGGTGCCTCAAATTGCTACGGCTCTAAAAGAAGATCCTGCTCTGGTAACGTGGGTACCCACGGCTTCGCTTATAGGTACTACTGCTTTCTCGATACCTTTTGGGAGGCTTTCTGATGTTTGGGGAAGGAAAAGGCTTTATCTTATGGGGCTGGTTACCGTCGGCGTATCAGCGCTATTATGTGGATTTGCGCAGAATGCATATCAACTGATAGGTTTAAGGTTACTCACAGGAGCCAGCTCCGCTTTAATAGCAGCCAACGCCTGGGCTTTAATATCTGAGGTGTTCCATAGTCAGGAGCGGGGAAAGGCTCTGGGTATAAACACAGCCGTTGGTTTTCTAGGGCTATCATTAGGGCCAGTTATCGGCGGCTTCCTGATAACTCATTTTGAGACCTGGCGGGTTACTTTCTTTTCTCTGGTACCAGTTTACTTTATACTATCGGCCCTTTCTTACAAGTGGCTTCCCCGGGCCAAAACTTCAGGACCGAGACGTCCGATCGATTTACCGGGATCGTTAAGCTTTATCTGCGGGTTGGCGCTGCTCATGCTGGGTTTGAGTTTTGGCAGAGTATCAGGCTGGACATCGTCTTATACCCTTACCTTTTTCATTTCCAGCATCTTTATTTTAGGCTTGTTCGGTTATCTGGAGCTGCGGGTGGCTATAGACCCAATGCTGGATTTGAGAACATTCAGCAGCAATAGCCAGTTCACGTTAGGTAACATTGCAACTCTTCTCCATTATATGTCGGCCCATCAGGGGTTAACCCTTCTGATTGCTTTCTACGTCCAGTGGGTGTTGAACCGGTCGGCTGCAGTGGCGGGAATCATAACGCTGGCTAAATTCCTGACTATGGCGATCTTCTCTCCATTCAGCGGCTGGCTCTCGGATAGGATAGGTCCACGCTGGCTATGTGCCCTGGGTATGGCATTTGTTACCGCCAGCCTGGTCCTGCTAGGGATTATGGGACCCGATGCCAGTTTAGTTAATGTTTTCTTGCGGCTTTCATTGCTTGGTATCGGGATAGGGCTGTTTGCCTCGCCTAATATTAACTCGGTACTCAGTTCTCTATCTCAAGATAAACTCGGTACGGCTTCCGGGACACTGGGGACATTCAGGAGCATGGGGGGAACACTGGGACTGGTCATGATAGGTATTATACTGGCTGGAGGAACAGCAGAAGCGGGATTTGCCAGGCAAATCGGGACTGGTTTTATTGCTCTGGCTATAGTTGCTTTTCTAGGAGTGGTTGTATCTGCATCCAGAGGTAAAACTGCACCGGATAAGTAAATAGCTTTTGCATTATTGAGCAGGAGGATTAAAGTAAGAGGGCCCCGATATATCGGGGCCCTCTTTTTAACACAAGGTGGATAGCTTTTAGACTAACGTTTTGTATATTGTGGAGCTTTCCTGGCCCGTTTCAGGCCGTATTTCTTTCTTTCTTTGGAACGGGGATCCCTGGTTAGAAGTCCAGCCTTACGCAATGCTGGTTTTAATTTTTCATCCATCGCCACAAAGGCTCTGGCTATCCCGTGCCGGATTGCACCGGCCTGACCGGTTACGCCTCCACCCAGAACCTGTATCACAGCATCGAATTTATTCTGAGCGTCTATAGTTTGAAAAGGCTGTAGAATAGCCCGCCGGCGTATTTCCTGAGGAAAACGTTCTTCCAAAGTCTTTCCGTCAATAGTAACCCTGCCTGTGCCCGGCACCAAACGCACCCGGGCCACAGATGTTTTTCTTCTTCCAACACCATAAAAGAATGTCTGTTCTGCCAACCTTATCTCACCTCGCTTATGAATCTATGGAAATTTATGCCACTTTTTTTACTAAATATCTGCCGGCTACCAGAGATGTAATCATACGGCGCTTTTGGTTTCGGTCTCCACGATAGAAGCGCCACTTTCCAGTTGGGCTGCATGGGGATGAGTGGGCCCCGCATATACCTTTAGCTTTTTTAACATGGCTTCACCGAGTGAATTTTTAGGTAACATTCCCTCTACTGCCCAGCGAATTACCCTATCTGGATGTGTCTGGATTACCTTATCGAAAGTAGTGCTTTTAAATCCGCCGGGGTACCCTGTATGATGAATATAGGTTTTCTGGGTGACCTTCCCACCGGTGACTTTAACTTTAGCAGCATTGATAACAACTACAAAGTCCCCGGTATCCAGATGGGGTGTAAATATAGGCTTATGCTTACCCCGGAGGAGGCGGGCAATTTGCGTTGCCACGCGTCCTAATATCTGGTCCGAAGCATCTATTAGATACCACTGTCGTTTAATATCCGAAGCTTTGGTGCTAAATGTTTTCATTTTTATTCATTTCCTAAAGATTTGAGATATTGGACTGACATCAAACACAGGCCGTGGGGCGGTACTGCGGGTCCTGCCAATCCGGGTTGCCGGGCCTGTTCGATCTTTTTAAACTCCGTTACGCCTATTTTACCTCTGCCAACCTGAAGTAAAGCCCCCATAGTATGCCTTATTTGATGTGGTAAAAAAGAGTTGGCAACCATTGAAAAATAGACCAGATCACCCAGTCTCTTTACCCTGGATTCATAAACTGTTCGAACGCTTTTCCCCACTTTTTCCAGAACAGCAGGGGTAAAAGACGCTAAGTCGTGTTCACCCTCCAGGGTTGCGCTTGCCTCCTGCATCGCTTCAATATCTAACGGTTGCGGAAAAAAATACGCAAAACGTAGTTTCAAGGGAGAGCGCACTTTATTGTTAAAAATTGAGTATTGGTACTCCCTGCGTACAGCATCCTTGCGAACATCGAATCCTTCGCCGACCTGCCAGGCTTCCCTTACAGCTACATCAAGTGATAAATAGTGGTTCAATGCACCTATCCACCTTTTCGGCGGAAGCTGAATAGGAGTTCTAAAGCTCACCACCTGTCCTTTGGCGTGTACACCCGCGTCGGTCCGGCTTGCCCCTATTACCCTGATTTGCTCCTGAGTGAGATTTTTAAGGGCCCGTTCTAACTCACCCTGGACCGTGATGGCATTCTCCTGATATTGAAAACCATGAAATCTGGTGCCATCATATTCCACCACCATGACTATCTTGGCCATTTATTTTACCAGTTCTAATTGCACCATCGGGGCAGCATCGCCCAGGCGAGGCCCCAGTTTTGTGATACGAGTATAACCTCCCGGACGGCTGGCATAACGTTCTTTTAACTCTTTAAAAGTTTTATCCAGTACATCATTGCCCCACACTTGAGATAAAGCCAGGCGGCGGGCATGAAGAGTCCCATCTTTACCCAGCGTAATGACATGCTCGGCTAATTTACGTACTTCTTTGGCCTTTGCTTCGGTCGTAACAATTTTTTCGTGGCGCAGCAGATCAGTAACCTGATTGCGATATAGAGACAGGCGATGGCCCGTAGGTCTATTTAATTTGTGCCCGGCTACTCTATGCCTCATTATTATTCTTTCCCTCTTCAGATACCTCTGGTTCAGTCGCTTCTACTATGTTCTCCAGTTTAGCCGGTATAAGATCCTTTGCTTCTTTTATGGGCAACACATATCCCATAAGCTGTAGTTTCTCCTCGACTTCCTGGCGGGATTTCTCCCCAAAGTGGCGTAACGCCATTAACTCTTCTTCGCTTTTCTCTAGAAGTTGGCCGAGGGTATTAACACCACCCCGCTTTAAGCAGTTGAAAGTCCTGACTGAGAATTTAAGGGTTTCTAATTGTAAATTATACTGCTCGGGAGGTAACGTAGAACGGCGGGATGGCTTCTCCTCCAATACCTCTGCGGTCTTTATCATATCGGCAAATAAAGAAAAACGGGATATAGCAATTTGGGCGCTTTTAGCTACGGCTTCAACAGGTGAAATGCTGCCATCGGTCCATACTTCCAGGATAAGCCGTTCGGCGCCACCACCCTGCCCGATATTAGTTGGCTCGACTGTATAGTTGACTTTGCGTACAGGAGCATAAACGGCATCTATGGGAATAACCCCAATCGGCTGTCCTTCAGCCGAACCGGCAGAAGTATACCCCCTGCCTAATTCCACATTGAATTCGACCCTTAGCTTTGCTTCAACCGAATCGAGAGCTGCCAAATATAGTTCAGGATTTATAATCTGGAAATCCGTAGAGGGTGCAATATCAGCGGCAGTGACCCGCCGCTCACCTTCCACTTCCAGAGTCAATTTCCCTGAGTGTCCTGCTAAAGGACGCAGGCGTATACCCTTGACATTAAGGAGAAACTCCATAGTGTCTTCTTTAACATGAGGAATGGCGGAAAATTCATGTTGAATCCCATCAATCCGCAGCCATGTTATTGCAGCTCCGGTTAACGAACTCAGGAGAATCCTGCGCAGGGCATTCCCAACGGTGATCCCCTCCCCAGCTTCCAAAGCTTCTGCCACAAAGCGTCCATAATTACTGGAGCTTTCGATACATTCCACTTTTGTTGTGGTCTCTGAAGACAACTCCGTTACTCCTTAGCGAGAATAATACTCAACTATAGCACTTTCAATAAATGGTACCTGAATATCCCCGCGAGAGGGCAGAGAAAGAACCTTACCTGTCATGCTTTCTTTATCCAGGCTCAACCATACAGGAGGGACCTGGGATAGAGGGGATTCGGTAAGTTTTTTATAATATACTGTTTTCGTGCTTCCGGGCCTCCAGCCTATAGTGTCGGATACTTTAACTGAACAAGATGGTATTTTCGTTTTTCGTCCGTTAATAGTAATATGACCCGAATTAACCAACTGTCGGGCCTGTGCCCTGGAGTCGGCAAAACCCAGCCTGAATATTACATTATCCAATCGCCGTTCTAATAACTGTAACAGGTATTCACCTGTAACTCCAGGTCGTTTAGCAGCCTCAGCGAAATACCGGCGGAACTGTCTTTCCAATACCCCGTATATATACCTGGCCTTCTGTTTTTCCCGAAGTTGGACCCCCCAGTCGGAAAGCCGGCGGCGACGTTGCGCATGCATACCCGGCGGCACATGACGTTTTTCTTCGGGACATTTAGGAGTGAAACACTTAGCCCCTTTAAGAGAGAGTTTTTCACTAACCCTGCGACATATTCGGCAACGACCATCTGTATAACGAGCCATATATAACTATACCCTCCTTCTTTTGGGAGGACGGCACCCATTATGAGGTACAGGGGTAATATCCCTGATGCCGGAAACAGTCAAGCCAGCCGCCTGAAGGGAACGAATAGCGGCCTCCCGACCACTACCCGGGCCTTTTATGAAAACATCCACTTGCCGCAGGCCATGCTCCATAGCCTTTCGGCAGGCGGTATCTGCTGCCATTTGAGCTGCATAAGGAGTTCCTTTTCTGGAACCTTTAAAGCCAGCAGTGCCGGAACTACCCCAGGCAAGTATATTACCTGAAGGGTCAGTTAAGGTGATCATTGTGTTATTAAATGTTGATTGTATGTACACACGGCCACGGGGGATAGATTTTTTTTCTTTCCGTTTACCCCTTGGCTTTCTCTTTTTTTCTTCTTTTTCTTCTGGCATGCTACCTTCCTCAGTGAGTGCTGGACTTCTTTAATTTAACTTATCTTGTAGTTACAGACCTTACTTCTTAGCGGAACCACGCTTCTGACCACGGCCTGCTACTGTCTTCCTGGCTCCTCTTTTGGTTCGGGCATTAGTACGCGTACGTTGACCTCGAGATGGTAGGCTCCTTCGGTGGCGCAGGCCGCGGTAAGCGCCAATCTCGATAAGCCTTTTAATGTTCATGTTGATTTCCTTACGGAGTTCACCTTCAACCTTTATTTCTTTGTCTATTATCTCCCGGAGACGGTTAGTCTCTTCCTCGGTGAGGTCTTTAGACTTGGTATCCGGGTTTACTTTAGCCTGGGCTATGATACGACGGCCATTTGATGGTCCAATGCCGTAGATATATCCAAGCGCAACTGCTATTTTCTTTTCTCTGGGTAGGTCAATACCGGCTATACGCGCCATTTTTCTCCTTTCAACCTGTCAGGAATAATTTATCCCTGACGCTGCTTGTGTTTGGGATTAGAACATATAACCCGTACTACCCCATGACGGCGAATAACCTTACACTTATCACAACGTGTTTTAACTGAAGCCCTAACTTTCACCTGAGTAACCCCTTTTTTACCTATTTAAATCGGTAAGTTATACGACCCCGTTTCAGGTCATAAGGCGATAAATCCACCAGCACACGGTCACCGGGTAAGATACGAATAAAATGTAATCTTATCTTTCCGGAAATATGCGCAAGTACGCGATGCCCATTAGCTAGATCTACTCGAAACATAGCATTAGGTAACGCTTCTGCGACCGTGCCTTCTACCTCCAGGGTCTCTTTTTTTGTCATTCTTTAATAATTATACCTTTAACTGAGCCGTTAGTATTTCAGCGCCCTCATCACCTACAGCAACCGTATGCTCGAAATGACCACAAAGACTACCATCTAAGGTAACCACCGTCCACTGGTTCTCCAGGACACGAGTGCGCCAGTCGCCGGCTGTCAGCATAGGCTCGATCGCCAATGTCATTCCTCGCCGGAGCATCGGTCCTTGGCCTGGTACTCCAAAATTTGGTATCTGCGGGTCCTCGTGGAGTTCTCGCCCCACACCATGTCCGCTATATTCCCTGACTATCGAAAAATTACGAGCTTCAGCATACCCCTGTATGGCTGCCGAAACGTCTCCCAACCTGACTCCCGCACGAGTAGCCCTGATACCAGCTTCCAGTGCTCCACTGGTGGCTTCCAACAATTTTTTTGCCAGAGGACTGATCTTTCCCAGCCCTATGGTCTGAGCGGCATCTACTTGAAACCCTTGATATATTATACCAACATCCAGTGAAACAATCTCACCGTCTTTGAGTACCCTGTCACCGGGGATACCGTGCACCAATTCGTCCTGAACTGATACACATATATGAGCAGGGTAACCGCGATAACCTTTGAATGAAGCCTTTACCCCGTATTTTTTCATTTCCTCGACGAAGAGTTCATCAAGTTCCCTGGTCTTCATTTCAGGCTTCGTTGCCAGGCAAAGTGTTTTTAGAATCGTTGCTAAAATCCGTCCCGCCTGGCGCATAATGTTTATTTCCTGGGGAGACTTGATTATAATCCCCATCGGTACCCTAACTCTTTCATTTATTTATAACAGCAATCTCTTAACCGGTTATCCTGCTTTTAGAGCTGTTATAAGTTTCTTCCCCACTGCCCGGGGTTCTCCCTCCCCTTTTACCTCTATCAGTTTACCTGCTTGCCGGTAATAATCAATTAAAGGAGACGTTTGAGCAGAATAAACTTCAAGCCTTTTCTTTACCGTTTCTATAGTATCATCCGCCCTTTGATAAAGCTCACCGCTGCATTTGTCGCAGCGGCCGGTTATCTTTGGCGGAGCGCTCTGTAGATGGTACGGAGCCTGACACTGCCGGCAAATCCAGCGTCCGGACAATCTTCTTAACAGCTCCTCCTGAGAAACATCTATCAGTGCCGTACGGTCTACTTGTTTATTCTGGGCTTTCAGGTTTTTGTCTAATGCTTTAGCTTGCTCCAGAGTCCGGGGGAATCCATCGAGTAATACCCCCTGCCCTTTTTCCAACCCGTTAATCTTCTCCTGAATAAGTTTTATGGTTATATCATCCGGAACAAGCAGACCCTTTTCCATATATGCCTTTGCCTGTTTCCCTAAATCAGTCCCTTTGGAAAGTGCCTCTCTAAACAAATCTCCGGAAGCCAGATGAAGCAAATTGAACTGTTTACACAGAATATCGGCCTGAGTACCCTTGCCTGCTCCTGGAGCTCCCAATAAAACTAAATACAATCCGGTTCCTACTTTATAAATCCCTGGTAATGTCTCATCAGCAATTGACCTTCCAATTGCCTCATTGTGTCGAGGACTACACCTACTACAATAAGTAGTCCAGTGCTACCTAGCTGAAGTACCTGGACATTCGTAACCTGGCGCGCAATGAAGGGTAAAATAGCCACAAAGGCAAGGAAAAGAGCGCCTCCCCAGGTAATGTGGATTACGATATTGTTAAAATATTCAGCAGTCGGTTTACCCGGCCTGATGCCAGGAACAAACCCACCTTGCTTTTGCAGGTTGTTCGCCATATCCATTTGTTGGAATATGACCATGGTATAGAAAAAAGCAAAGCCCACGACCAACAGAAAATATACCGCCCAGTAGAAATAAGCCCAGGGCATGGTAACACTATCGAACATGACCATAATGAAGCTAGCTATTTTACCTCCGATTCCAGGGTTCCCGGCAAAGTAACTGGCAATAGTCCCCGGGAATATCATAATGGAGATGGCGAAGATAAGCGGAATCATTCCGGCTGTATTAACTCTCAATGGTATATAAGACGAAGCTCCCTGTCTGTACATTTTACCCCCACGGTAACTTACCCGTGCATACTGGACCGGGATACGCCGGTGGGCCTCAGTAAATATGACGATTAAGACCACTGTGAGCAATCCCAGTATGGAAAATGCCAATAGACCCGGTATATTAGCCCGTCCTATGAATGAACGCCCAATCATATCGGGTAGTCCGGCTACAATACCTCCAAAAATGATGATAGATATGCCGTTCCCTATCCCCCGTTCGGTAATTAGCTCACCAAGCCATACCAGAAACATTGTACCCGCTGTCATGGAGATTACCATAGAAGCAGTAGGTAGTAGATTCGGCCCGGTTAGCCCTATTCCAGATATAACTCCTTGCTGGCTCAGTAAAACCAGTTGTCCATATCCCTGGAGTATGGCCAGAGGTACTGTTACCCAGTGGGTTATTACATTGATGCGGTTCCGCCCTGACTCCCCCTCCTTTGCCAGAGATTGAAGACCTGGAATAACTGGCACTAATAGCTGCATAACGATCGAAGACGTTATGTACGGATATACTCCCATAGCGGCTACACTCATATTACGCATCGCCCCGCCGCTAAACAGGTCCAGCATACCCAAAAGCTGGTTCCGCTCGAATAGTTGCCTTAACCCCGCCAGGTCGACTCCGGGTAGGGGCACATGGGCTATCAGCCGGAAAACCGCCAGGATCATGAGGGTAAAGAGTATCCGGTTCCTCAGGTCTGGCAGCCGGAAGGCATCCATCATTGACCGGAGGAGAGATGGTCTGCTAGACTGCACTCGTTATCTCCTCCACACTGCCGCCCGCCGCTTCTATCTTTTGTTTTGCCGAAGCCGAGAATTTATTGGCTTTCACCTTAAGCGCAATCTCCAGATCGCCATTGCCTAACACCTTAAGCGGTTTTCTTATGGAACCAATCATGCGGCTGCCGGCAAGAAGCTCGGAGTTGACTTCTGTACCTGCTGGAAAGGCCCCTAATTGCCCAATGTTAACAATATTATATTCGATCCGGAACCTATTAACGAAACCCCGTTTTTCCGGTAACCTTTTAGCAATGGTTGTTTGTCCACCCTCGAATGTGGGGCGGACATTTTTACCGCTACGCGCTTTCTGGCCTTTTTGACCTTTGCCAGAATAGCTACCATGCCCCGAGCTATCTCCCCTGCCAACCCGCTTACGAGAGTGCCGGGAACCTATAGATGGGAACAGGTCATTTTGTCTCAATCTTGACCACCTCAATATCTACCTTAAGCATATGCCTGATTTTTAGTATCATACCCCGGATAGTAGGAGTATCCTGATGTATGACCGTCTGGTTCAGACGATGAAACCCCAGAGCCTTTACTACGCGTCTCTGGTCGTCGGAATAACCTATATCACTCTTAACCCACTGGATTCTGAGATTGAGTGCCGGATGACTTTTTTTCACCTTTCTCCATCTTGTCACTACTTGGTTTACGTCTTGCCACTACCTCCGCGGGATTACGTAGCTGGGAGAGAGCCAATAGTGTAGTTTTAACTACATTAATAGGATTAGAACTCCCCAGGGATTTAGTCAGTATATCTTTAATCCCTGCAAGCTCCAGAACGGCCCGAACACCACCGCCGGCAATTAGACCCGTCCCCGGCGCAGCGGGTTTCAACATCACTCTTGAAGCCCCGAATTGAACTGTGATTTCATGGGGGATACTTGTTGTAGTCAGGGGCACATGGATAAGATTTTTCTTAGCCTGTATACCGCCCTTTCGGATAGCCTCTGGTACTTCGTTGGATTTCCCTATACCCATACCCACCCTTCCCATTCCATCTCCAACTACCACCAAAGAACTAAAACGCAGGCGTTTACCACCTTTTACTACTTTGGCTACACGGTTCAGGTAGACCAGCTTTTCAACAAACGCCGGCTGTCCATCTTGCTCTACTCTTTGTGCTGTCAAATAAGACTCCTTGTTTCAATCCACCCCCCTTACACGGAGGGCCACGAGACCCCTTAAAACTTTAGCCCGGCCTCTCTTGCAGCATCCGCCAACAGTTTGATACGACCGTGGTATTTATACCCCCCCCGGTCGAAAGCCACCAGGGCAATACCTTTGGCAATCGCCCTTTCGGCTATTAATTTTCCGATTACAACACTTACCTCGCCCTTTTTCTTATCCTTAACATCGGCGGATATCTTTTCTTCCAGACTTGATGCTGCGACCAGGGTACGCCCCAGGCTATCGTCAATAACCTGGGCATAAATATGCTTGACGCTTCGGAACACAGCTAATCTGGGACGGACTGGTGTCCCTGTAACTTTTTTTCTTACCCGTATATGTCTGGCTACACGGGAAGCGCGAGAATTAGCTTTAGCGACCATTATTTTTTCTTCGCTGTAGCCTTGCCAGCTTTACCAGGCTTAAGGCGAATCCTTTCATTTGAATACTTTATACCTTTACCCTTGTATGCATCTGGAGGGCGGATTTCTCTGATATGAGCTGCCACCAAACCCACCAGTTCTTTATCAATACCCTGCACTTTTATCTTGTTCGTTCCTTCTACTACCAAAGAGATACCAGGGGGTGGGGTAAATTCTTTAGGGCCGGTAAAGCCAACCTGCAAAGTTATTTTGTCACCGCTTTTCTGTGCCCGGTAACCTACCCCGCTTATATCCAGGGATTTCTCAAAGCCCTTGCTAACACCTTCCACCATGTTAGCTACGAGAGTCCTTGTCAGGCCATGAAGAGACTTGTGTAACTTACTTTCGCTGGGTCGGGTTACAACAAGCTGCCCATCCTGCCGGGCAAGAATCATGTCCGGGTGAAGGGTCCGCTTGAGCTCACCTTTAGCTCCCTTTACCTGTACCTCACTACCTTTTATATCCACGCTCACCCCTTGAGGCAACGTGATGGGTTTTCTACCTATTCTTGACATAGTCTTCCTATAAGTTAATTATGATTAATACCGGCGAATTTGCTTATTACCAGATAAAGCAAAGCAACTCACCGCCTACGTGCCGTTTCCACGCTTGCTGGCCTGTCATAATACCTTTCGAGGTACTTAAAATTGCTACCCCCAATCCACCATAAACCCGGGGGATTTCCCCTTTCTGTACATAAACCCTGAGCCCCGGACGGCTTACCCTTTTTAAGCCGTTCAACGCTGCTTCTTTTTTACCTAAATATTTAACATGGAGACGAATCATTCGCTGCGGTTTCCCCCGAAGGACTTCGTAATCGGAAATGAAACCTTCCTGTTTAAGGATTCTGGAGATGGCTATTTTCATTCTGGACACAGGTACCAGAACAACATCGTGACCAACCATAACGGCATTACGTAGCCTGGTGAGCATGTCGCTTATAGGATCATTTACCACAGAACTCTTTTTTACCTCCCCAAAAACCTCAGTTTTCGATAAACTTGGAAAATAACTTTACCAGCTCGACTTCCTGACTCCTGGTATCTCTCCCTTAAGGGCTAATTTCCTGAAACAAATACGACACATACCGAACCGGCGTATAAATGCTCGAGGCCGGCCACACAGTTGACAGCGGTTATGCTGTTGTACTTTATATTTAGGCGGTCTCTTGGACTTAACTATTTTCGATATTTTTGCCATTAAAGCCTCAGTCTACTCCCTTCTGAAAAGGCATACCCATTAGCTCCAACAGCCGCAGGGCCTCTTGGTCATTCCGTGCACTGGTTACGAAACTTATTTCCAGGCCACGTATCTTATCAATCTTATCATATTCTATCTCAGGGAACACCAATTGTTCTTTTAAACCCATATGGTAATTCCCTCTTCCATCGAAAGAAGTCCGGGGAATCCCCTGGAAATCCCTGATGCGGGGCAGGACTGAGCCAATGAACCTTTCCATAAAGTCGTACATGCGCTGGCCGCGCATGGTAACCATGGTCCCGATAGGTTGGCCTTCCCTGAGTTTAAATGCAGAGATAGATTTCTTGGATTTAGTTATTACAGCGTGCTGGCCGGCTATCGTGGTCAGATCCCGCTGTGCTGCCTCCAGTATCTTCGCATTAGTTGTAGCTTCGCCAGCGCCGATGTTGAGAACTACCTTCTTCAAATGAGGCACTTGCATGATATTCTTGTAGCTAAACTCTTTCATCAGAGCCGGGATAATCTCTTTTTGGTATTGAATCTTTAAACGTGCCATTTTAACCTCAGTCTATTACCTCGGTACATGCATGACAAAAGCGCACCCTTTTACCATCCTCTAAGCTCCTGTATCCAATACGGACGGGATGACTGCACTTGCCACACAGTATCATTACTTTTGCGACGTTAATTGGGGCCTCTCTTTCGACAATTCCAGCCTGACGGACCGGGCCCCGCGCTCTGGCATGCCGCTTTATCATATTTACTTTTTCTACGATAACACGGTTTTCTTTCGGGAAGGCATGGAGCACTTTGCCCTTTTTGCCTTTATCCTTACCCCGTATTACCAGCACACTATCGTTTTTATGTATTTTCATATTACAACACCTCGGCAGCCAGGGATACGATTTTCATAAAATTCTTTTCCCTGAGCTCCCTGGCAACGGGTCCAAACACGCGGGTACCCTTCGGATTATTCTTCTCATCCAGGATAACGGCAGCATTCTCATCAAAACGTATATATGAGCCATCCTGGCGGCGATAATTACTCTTTAACCGCACAATCACCGCTTTTACCACTTCGCCTTTTTTTACAGAACCCCCCGGTGTAGCTTGCTTAACCGCGGCCACTATTATATCGCCAATTTCTGCGTAACGTCGCCGGGAACTGCCGGGAATATTAATGCACATTATCTGCCGGGCGCCCGTATTATCAGCCACTTTTAGCCTGGTATAGGTCTGAATCATGCCTGATTAGTCCTTACATTTATAGTTTATTTTCCAGAATTTTATATATACGTTTGTTACCTTGATTAACCCTTTGGTTGTTCTGCCTGTGTTTCCTCTGCCGCTGGAGGAGTCTCCGTTACCGGACTTTCAGTTGTTGCAACAACTTCTTGTGTTGACTGGTCCCCTACTACTGGCTCTATTTTTTCAATGGGAGGAGCTTCCGTAACCTGCGGAGGTAGCTGGACTATCTCACCCGTGGAGATTATTTCCGCAACCCGCCAACGTTTTTCTTTGGATAAAGGCCGTGTTTCAATAATTCTAACCGTATAACCGGCTTTGGCTTCATTATTTTCGTTGTGGGCTTTGTACTTGCTAGTGCGCCGCAGTATCTTCTTATATAAAGGATGTTTATAGCGACTTTCGACCTCTACTACTACTGTCTTGTCCATTTTATCGCTAACAATGCGGCCTATACGCGTTTTTATTTGAGGCTCAGTCGTCATCGCGTTATACCCAATACCCTCTCGTGCTGAATAGTTAACATCTGGGCTATCTTTTTCCGGGTTTTTACTACCTCGCGGTTATTAACTAACTGGCGGGTAGCATGCCTGAAACGGAGGTTAAAGAGCTCACGCTCCGCTTCTGCCAGGTGTTTCTTCAGGTCCTCAGGCCCCAGAGCTCTAATTTCTTCCGGTTTCATGCTGTCTCCTGAATATTCTCATGACGGCACAGAAATTTAACAGGGATGGGTAATTTATCCGAAGCCAGGCGCATAGCTTCCCGCGCCACATCTTCTTTAACATCGCTCATCTCGAACATTACCTTCCCTGGTTTCACCACAGCTACCCAGAATTCGGGTGTGCCCTTGCCTCCACCCATGCGGACCTCGAGGGGTTTTTTACTTACAGGTTTATCGGGGAAGATACGTATCCATATTTTGCCGCCACGTTTTACATAGTGGGTCATAGCCCGCCGGGCTGCCTCTATCTGACGGGAGGTTAGCCAGGCTGACTCCATGGCTTGTAAGCCGAAGTCACCAAAGGCGAGTGTATTCCCCGACCGGGCAATTCCTTTACGCCGTCCACGGTGTGAACGCCTATATTTGACTCTTTTAGGCTGTAACATAGCTTTTTACTACCTATATCTCTCTGTAGAAATATTATCTATGGTTTATATGGTGCAGGAGATGGAACTGGAGTTGGGGTTGGAGCCGGTGACGCTGGCGAACCGGCTGCAGCCGTTACCGCAGTTACAACCTCTTTTGTTGGTATTATATCTCCACGATAAATCCATACCTTTACACCTATTAGTCCCAAAGTTGTATGAGCCTCGGCTATCCCAAAATCAATATCTGCCCGCAGGGTTTGAAGCGGTAATCGTCCATCTTTCGCCGTTTCCCGACGGGCGATTTCAGCTCCACCTAACCGGCCTGAGCAGATTACTTTTATACCTTTTGCTCCGCCCTGCATAGAACGCGTGATAGCTTGTCTCATAGCACGGCGGAAGGCCACCCGGCGTTCCATCTGTTCAGCCACGCTTCTGGCAACCAGATATGCATCTAACTCGGGCTGGCGGACTTCCTGGATATTCAGGCGCAATTTCTTTCCAGTAAGTTTCTCCAGTTTCTGTCTCGTCTCATCCACCCGCTGCCCCGACCGTCCGATTACTATACCCGGGCGTGCAGTATAAATGGTAATCGTAACCTGGTTAGCCTGCCTCTCGATTTCAACCTTAGCTATACCAGCCTCTGGATAGCTGGAAACCACAGTACTACGGATCTTCAAGTCTTCCTGTAACATCTCTGTATAGTGTTTATCGGCGTACCATTTGGCAAGCCAGTCCCGGTGAACGCCGAGACGGAAACCGATAGGATGAACTTTATGGCCCATCAGGCCTCTCCCTCTACTATTACAGTAATATGACTTGAGCGCCGTTTCCACGGGGACATCCTCCCCCGTGATTGGGGGCGGGCCCGATTTAAAGTATGCCCTTGGTTGACCAATATGTTCGTAACCACTAAACCATCCGGCGACAACTGGTTATTGTTCTCAGCATTGGCTGCCGCAGATTTAACCACTTTAGCCATAAATCGAGCAGCCGGAGTCGGGGTAAATTTTAATATATTCAAAGCATCAAGCACCTTTTTACCCTTTACCAGGTCTGCGACCAGCCGCACCTTCCTTGGTGCGATACCTATATCTTTTACCAGAGCTTTAACTTCCACTTTACCCTCTACGGTTTCTTAGACGCTGCCGGAGCCGGAGCAGCAGGAGTTGGCTGAGTTAGCTTCTCTACTTTACCGCCGTGTCCACGGAACGTCCGCGTGGGAGCAAATTCTCCCAACCGGTGGCCAACCATATTCTCGGTTATGAAAACAGGCACATGTCTCCGTCCATCATGTACGGCTATTGTCATACCAATCATCTGGGGCATGATTACGGATGGTCTGGACCATGTCTTTATCACCGTTTTTTGCCCGGTCTGGATTATAGCTTCCACTTTCTTTTTTAACTTTGCATCAATAAAAGGGCCCTTTTTAGTTGAGCGAGACATGTCTACTTCCTTCGCTGCACTATAAATTTATCGGACAATTTGTTTTTACGGGTTTTATATCCCCGGGTAGGTTTGCCCCACGGAGTCTTGGGGCCAGGCATACCAAGCTTGGAACGCCCCTCACCACCACCATGCGGATGGTCTCGCGGCGTCATAGCTGTTCCCCTGACAGTGGGGCGTATCCCCAGGAGGCGCTTTCGGCCTGCTTTACCCCACGTGATATTCTGATGCTCGATGTTACCCACCTGCCCGATTGTGGCCATACACTCGATATGGATGCGTCTCATCTCGCCGGAAGGCAAACGAACCAGAGCGTAGTCTCCTTCTTTGGTCATAAGCTGAGCGGCTACTCCAGCGCTACGCACTAACTGGCCTCCATGCCCCTTTTGAAGCTCAATATTATGTATCTGGGTTCCCGATGGGATTATCCGCATGGGCAAAGCATTGCCAGGTTTTATTTCGGCGCTTGTGCCAGACATTATCGTAACGCCTACCTGCAATCCCAACGGCGCCAGAATGTAGCGTTTCTCCCCATCGGCATAATGGACCAGGGCTATACGGGCAGAGCGGTTAGGATCATATTCAATAGCCGCTACTTTGCCTGGAATATCAAATTTATCCCGTTTAAAATCCAGATTGCGCAGCCGGC
>Ga0209514_10002186_pt1 | contig 30993 bp, 22 predicted proteins | sample Subgrocontami58m_FD_187452 | JGI IMG/M metagenome (GOLD analysis project Ga0209514, IMG submission 187452) | Subsurface groundwater microbial communities from S. Glens Falls, New York, USA - GMW37 contaminated, 5.8 m (SPAdes) (version 3) | ecosystem: Environmental > Aquatic > Deep subsurface >...
AGTATCGATTTCTGATGTACTGATAGTAGAGAACAATCCCCCAGATCATCACGATTGGGGGATTGTTTTTTTGCCACAACTCAAGAGCGAGGTTCTCATGCGACAGATTCTGTGTTCCGTTCTTGCCACGATCGGCATCCTCCTGTTCATGAGCGCGTGCTCCAAGACGATCAAGCCGGCCGAGGGATACGGCCGTCATGTCAACATCGACATGAGCGGATGCGACTCAACGCTTCCATGTCTGAACGGATGTTTTCATCCTCCCATTTTCGTCGCGGAAGACCTCGACGATCTCGCGGAATGAAAAAAGCCGGAAACGCTTTTCCGGCCATGCCACGCCTTTGTGGCTAGAACATCTCGCGCCACACGCTTGCGCACGACGCGCCTGACGGGTCTTCCTGCACGAGGACTTCACGAAGCGTCGATGTGAACCGATCCTCTGTCGCGTGGCAGGCCACGTCCATGCCTCCCAGCAGTCGATCGCTCAAACCGATTTCTCGTGCGAACTCGCACTCCTTGTGGTACGCGTCGACTTCCGCGTGCCACTTTTTCGTACATGTTTCTTCCAGATCCTGTGCGCTGACCGGCTGCAGGAAGAACGTATCCTCTGGCAGGAGACCGTCTCGCCACTGCTTGTAGTGGACGTACTCGTGGAAGATCACGAGTTGAGCGCTAGCCACTCCGCCAGATGTGCGGTAGTAGTCATCGAAGTCTGGCGCGAGGTTCAGGAAAGGAACGTGGGTGATGTCGGAAGGGAACCTGACTCCCGGGATCTGCGAGGCAGGAACCAGGCTGAACGCCGCGGCGTGACCCCGCGCCGTGTGGCTGATCCACAGATGTCCAGTGGCGATGAGGCGGTAGAGATCCGTCCTCACTTCTTCGTCCGGATGCGTGACGATGAGCTGCTGAAAGGCGTCCTGCTCCGAGATCGAAGGAGCCGTCGGCTGCCGCGCTTCGATGTCCTTGCGTGGCGCCACCACGACTGCGACGAAGAGCGCGCACGCCACGAAGCACACGAACACGACACGCAGATCGTGGACGTGCTTTGGGTGCCGGGGTCTTTGGAGTTGCCCCTGATCGTGCAAGCACTTTGCGAACGTCGCGCGGGCGATTTCGACGGACTTGTGATCCTCGGATTGATCGTGCAAGGCAACACAAAACATGGCGAGGTTCTCGGCCATCAAGTGACGCAAGCACTTCTTGGTCTGCAACTGAAGTTTCACTGCCCCATGGCCATATCGCTCATCGATCCGTGCGCAACACTTGAGCACGCACAAGGGAAAGCACAGGCAACCGCGCGCAAGGCGGTTCGCGCATGCCTAGAGACCGTCGAACTTTTATGGTCATTCTCTTGATCGGTCCAAAAGGAGCCGGCAAGTCAACACTGCGGGAGTGGCTTGAGCAGCGTGGATGGAAGTCCGTGTATGTCGAGGCACTCTATGATGAATTCGACAAAGCTCGAGCGCATACGGTCGATGCACCGTCGGAAGATCTTCGCGATCTTGTTTATCGCACAGCGCGGGATCGCATGATCGAACAGGCAAAAACGCATGACGTTGTCTTTGACGGAACCGGAAGTTCGTTTCGTTTTGATGCGTTCTACAACGCGGTGAAGGCAGCGTGTGACCCATGCCGTCTGGTCTTTGTCGATGCTCCTCGAGAATTGGCGTACGCGCGAACACAGCAACGAAATGCAGACACCCACCGACCGTTTGACCGCGCGTATTTTGATCGAGTGTACGACGACTGCCATAAACGGTTGGACCAAGCGGACGCGGTGATCGAAAATAACACAACACGCTCCGAGCTATTACGGGCATTTCAAACATGGTTGTTCGGTCAGTCTTGTCAGAGCGGTTATTTTGGCGTCTAAAGTCCTATTTCATACGGTGATGACTATTACGTTTGACTTTTTGGGGGTGTATGCCACAGTGCAGGAAAAGCCCTTATGACCACGCGTCGACCCATCTTGGTACAGGCACAAAAGCGAATCCTTGTTGGGTTCGTTTTTTTGATCGCCCTATGGCCGGTGCTTCCCGCGCTCGCGGCAGAAATCGCTCCTCCTCCCCTGGTCGAGTCTCAAAAAGAGTCGTCGCCTGACTCAACCGAGCAGCAACCGCAAGACGAGCGCGTCGATACGTCCAAAGACGAGCCTCGGGATCCAGACGAACCAGGGTCGCTCCCAGAGGATGACTCCACGGACGATTCTCACGATGATGAGAAGCCCGAATCCGCTACGCTTGCTACCTCCATGCCGGTCGCTCCGCTCCCAACCCTCCAGACGCCCTCGACCGTGAAGACGCTGCGTCCACAGATTGATGAGGCCAGCGGCGCGCTTGGGTATACGTTTCCTCTCGCGATTCCTCCAGGTCGTAACGGACTCCAGCCCGACCTCTCGCTTACCTACAACAACCAAGACCGCCGCGACGGGAGCGTTGTTGGGTTTGGATGGTCGCTCTCCATTCCTTCCATCGAACGGTTGAACAAGACTGGATCAGAGCAGATGTACAACGTGGGCACGTTCAGTTCGAGTTTGGACGGAGAGATCGTGAGCGCGTCATGGGGGTATTACTACGCCAAGGTTGATCGTGGCGACCTGCGCGAGTATCAACCCGTGGGCGACACGTGGATCATGGTCGACAAGGTTGGGACGCTCTACACGTTCGGCGCGACCGTCAGCGCGCGCCAAGATAATCCCACCAATCCGTCGCAAGTGTATCGTTGGATGATCTCCGAGATCCGTGATCGCAACGACAACTTCATTTCGTTTGCCTACGACAAAATTGGCGGCCAGATTTATCCTACGTCGATTACCTACACCGGACACGGTGCCACACCCGGCATTTTTGAAGTGGCGTTTGTCCGCGAGTCGCGTCCGGATATTCGCAAGGATTATCGCAGCGCGTTTCTTGTCCAAACCGACGAGCGGATCTCCAACATCACCATGAAGGTTGACGGCGCGCCTGTTCGGTCGTACGCGCTTGGCTACACAACAGGTCAAGACGGCTCGCGTTCCATGCTCGCCAACATCACCGAGTCTGGCATCGACGAGAGCGGCAACACTGTTTCGCTCCCGCCCACAACATTCACCTACGAGTCGCAACCCTCTCGTACCTACACAACGCCTTCAAGCTGGGCCGCGCCCTTTCACGTCACCACGCCTCCAAGCGGCGTGCTCGTGGCGGACGTAAACAGCGACGGACTCCCGGATCTGCTCAAGTCTCTACAATTTCCAGCGCCACAACCGCTCATACAAGAAGCGTACCTGAACACTGGATCGAATTGGGTTTCAGACCCCACCTGGCTGCCGCCACCTTTTCCTTTTGCGTCTTTTAACGGACCCACCTTTAGCGTTCAGGCGATCGACATCAACGGGGACGGGCGCGTGGATCTTATCCGTAGCCTTCCGTTGGCTCGGGAGGCGTGGCTCAATACCGGCGCGGGCTGGGTGCTGGATAGCGCCTACAGCAATTTTAACTTCTCCCAGGATCCGTGGCAGAACGATCAGGGCGCGCGACTTGTCGACGTAAATGGCGATGATCTTCCTGATTGGATTCGACAAAATAGCGGCAACACGACTTTGCAGCTCAACACGGGCGCGGGGTGGGGTTCCGTGCAAAACAACCCGTTGCACTTTAACGTCCCGTATTCCGTTGGCGCCACGGCCGCTGGAGTCACGTTTGCGGACGTAAACGCGGACGGCTTAGTGGACATCATGGCGGCTCGCGCGTTTGCTCCCAATGAGGCGTATCTCAACACAGGCACGGGGTGGGTTGCCGAACCGGGGTTCGCCCCGCCGATTGATTTTGTGGACAGCGGAAACGGGGACGAAGGCATCCGTCCGGTCGATCTGGACAACAACGGCTTGCCCGACATCGGCCGTCGCAGTCCCGGTACGAATTACGGCTGGCTGAACACTGGAGCAGGATGGACGAGTCAGTTCACAAGTGTTTGGGTTCCGGGAGGCGGATGCGATTTCGCCGACGGAGGCTTGCAGAACGCCACACAGTTTGCGGATTTAAACGGTGACGCGTTGATGGATTGGTTTTGCACCTCGGGCACGAATCCCATTCCAACGACTTTCGCGATCATCAATACGGGAACGCAGAATGATGTGCTCACACAGATTGAGTTTCCTCTGGGCGGGACATCGGTATTTACCTTTCAAGCCACGCCGATGTACCTGGACGCCAGCGGGGTGCGTCTGAATCCAACGCTCCCGTATGTGATGCAGACGGTGCGCACCATCACCCATGATGACGGCCTGGGGACGATCTCCTCCTCTACCTTCCAGTACGAAGGCGGGAGCTACTACTACGCGAGCGCGACGGAGCGCAAGTTCGCCGGGTTCCATTCCATCGCGGTAGCAGACGCGGGCGGGTTCACGACCACGACGTGGTATCACCAAGGCAATGGGACGGACGCGGTGCTGGGAGAAGCGACTGATCACATCGCCAAGGCGGGGATGCCGTTTCGCGTGGAGGTGGAAGACGCGGTAGGGAATCTCGTGCGCACCATTGTGAATACGTGGGATCGGTCTGATCTTGTCGGCGTGGCGAGCTTTGTGAAGCTTGCATCAACGGTGTCGCTCGACTACGACGGGAACGTCGACCATCGCGACAAAGCGGTGAGTTACACCTACGATGCGTCGAGCACGAACGTTCTCTCGAAGATCGAATGGGGAGAGGTAAGCGCGAGCGCGGACGGTGCGTTCGTGGACATCGGTTCGGATAAACGTACTACGTCGTGGCTGTACGCTTACAACGGATCCATGCACATTCTGGGACTTCCCAAACAGGAGATCGTCGTCAACCAATCTGGCGTCCTGCTCTCGCAGACCCTTTCCTACTATGACGGGCTGCCGCTTGGCTCGGTGAACATCGGCAACCTTACGCGCGAGGAGCTGTGGAAGGTGGGGGCGAGTTTTGTGGATGTCGAGCGTACGTACAACGCGTTTGGGTTTATGACGTCGCAGTTGGATCCGCTCAACCACGCCACGACGTTCACTCCGGACATGTACAATCTCTATCCCGCCTCCATCACCAACGCCCTCAACCACGTCACCTCTTTTCTCTACGACTATTCGTCCGGCACGCCGACGCAAGTCACCGACGTCAACGGCAAAATTTTCCAGACGATCTACGATGGCCTCGATCGCGTCGTGGAGGAAAAGCAGCCGAATGTCTTGACGCCGTCCGTTCTCGAAACAAAGACAACCTACAGCTACACTTCGCAAACCGTCGGAATGCGCACGCTCAAGAACGACTTCCTTGATGCTTCAACCTCCAGAGACGCCTACGCCTACACCGACGGCTTTGATCGTCTCATCCAAACGCGCGTGGAGGCCGAGAATACCGATACCTTCTCGACGACCGACACGGTCTACGACACCCGTGAGTACCTCTCTTCGCAATCCCTTCCGTATTTCGGAGCAGGCATCGCCCGCACCGCGGCAACGACAACCCCAACCCTTCTCACCACCTTTACCTACGATGCGCTCGGCCGCTCGACGAACATCGCCACGGCGGTTGGTTCGACAATCTCCTCATACGACCAGTGGATCTCGACCGTCACCGATCCTCGAGGAAAAATAAAAACGTTTACCCGCGACGCGCTTGATCGTCTCGTGAGCGTTATCGAGCACAACGGCGTCGCGAGTTACACCACGACCTATGCCTACAACGGCCGCGGGGATTTGACGAGTCTCACGGATGCTCTCGGTAACACGCGATCCTTCACCTACGACGGTCTCTCTCGCCGTCTCACGGCCCAGGATCTCCACGCTCCAGCCGACACGACGTTCGGCACGTGGACGTATGTCTATGACGACGCGAGCAATCTGTCCTCATCGCTTGATCCCAAAGCGCAAACCGTTCAGTACACCTACGACAACCTGAACCGCCCGCTCACCGAGAATTTCATAGGAGCGACTGGCATCGAGGTGATCAACGTCTATGACTCTTGCACAAACGGTGTTGGACGTTTGTGCTCGACAACCAAGACCGGTTTCTCCGAGTCGCGCGGTTACGATCCCCTCGGTCGCCTCGCCGCGCAGACGCGCACGATCGAGAGTACCCCGTACGCCACCTCGTTCACGTACGATCGACAGGGGAATCAGGTGACGATCACAAATCCTGACGGATCGCAGGTTCAGTATGTCTACAACAGCACAGGTTTTCTCAATGGGGTGAATCGCAAGGAAAGCACGTCGTCCTTCACACCCGTGGTTTCAAACATCGACTATGCCCCCACGGGCAAGCGCACCGTGACCCTCTACGCAAACGGCAAGACGACAACCAACACCTACGATGACTCCGAGCTCTACCGTCTGCGCACAAAAGTTACAACGCCAGGCAATCTCCAGAACCTTACATACTCGTACGATCCAAACGGCAACGTGACACAGATCGTTGACGCGTCCAGCACGCTCTCGGCAAAGACGACGGCGTATGTCTACGACGATCTCAATCGTCTGCTTTCCGCAACGGTCTCGAGCGCGGCGGATGCAAACAATGGCACGCAGTCATACACCTACAACGCGATCGGCAATCTCTCTACGCGCTCCGACGTCGGCTCCTACGTCTATACCGGCAACGTCGGGACGAACTACGCCAACCCTCACGCGGCCACCACCGCGGGTGCGACGAGTTACACCTACGACAACAACGGGAACCTAGCCACCAGCGCGGTGACAACCATCGTGACCTCAACGCCGCCAGCCATACCCACGTGGTACACATCGGCAACCGACGGCGTGTGGGAAAAGCGTATCGCCATGACCGTCAACGAGACGATGGTCAATGGCTTGACCGAGCTCGTGAACTTCCCCATTCTTGTGTCTGTCACGAACATCAACCTGAAATCGATCGCGAACGGCGGTTTTGTGGCGCAGGCAAATGGCAACGACATTTTGTTTGCTTCCGCAGACGGCGTGACCAAGCTTAACCATGAAATAGAATCGTACAATCCTGTCACGGGGCAGCTCATCGCGTGGGTGCGCATCCCGAGCCTCTCGGCGACCGTCAACACGATCGTCTATGCGTATCTTGGAAATCCAACCGCTGCCAGTCAGCAACAGTCAAGCGGGGTGTGGAGTACAGATTACAAAGCGGTCTGGCATCTGAAAGATAATCCTGCCTCGACCACGACTCCGCAGGTATTGGACTCAACCGCAAATGTCAATCATGCGACGAGTTATGGTTCGATGCCCAGCTCTGCGCTCACAACCGGTAAGATCGGCCAGGGGATATTGTTCGACGGCGTCAACGACTATCTGCAGACCGGGACAAGTGCGTCCATTGGGAACCTCACCAACGCGGTCACCGTGAGCGTGTGGATCCTTGCCTCCAACAACACCTCCGGCCACCACCGATTCCTGTCCGCGTCCAAGCAACTATCAACCAATGGGTTTGGGTTTGGTCGCAACGGGCCCTACGCGAGATTTTCCGGCTATGGCCTGAGCGAGTATACAAGTACGTCTCTCGTATCAACCATAGTGTGGCGAAGATTTGACGCGGTGTTTTCTGGCGGATCAGTTTCGTTTTATCGTAACGGGTCGTTGGTTAGCACATACACCAATACGTGGAACCTTCTTGCCAACACCGACGACGTGTGGCGCATTGCCGCCGGAGGCGCGGTGGGATCCGCTGTCGCAAGTGAGTTTTTCGGTGGGCGACTAGATGAACTGCGCGTCACAGGCGCCGCGCGTTCTGCGACATGGATCAACGCCGAGTATCGAAATCAAAACTTGCCAGCTTCGTATCTCACATTGGGGGCTGTGCAATCAGTTCCTGTCCCCACGCCTATCCCAACCACCGTCACAACGACTTACGCATGGGACTACGGCAACCGTCTTGCTTCCATCACTTCTCCCACGCTCTCCGCCTCCTTCCTTTACGATGCCGACGGAACGCGCGTGAAGTCCGTGCTCGGTGGCGTCACAACCCAAACCCCCACCACCTGGTACAATGTCGCGGGGACAACTCCCACTAAGCATATTCTGCTTCCCGACGGTGAGATGCTGGCAACCGTGGAAGGCTCCAACGCCTCCGCCGTCACCTCCTACATCCACACCGACCACCTCACAGGCTCTGCCCTCTCAACCAACGCCTCCGGCGTTCAAACCCAGCTCCTTGACTACCACCCCTTCGGCACCCTGCGCCTCAACAACCAGTCCTCAACCTTCAACGAGAAGCGTAAATTCGCGGGGCATGAGTACGACACAGAGACAGGTCTCTCGTACATGCAGGCGAGGTACTATGAGCCTGCGACAGGGAGGTTCTTGAGTGAGGATCCGATTTTCGTTGCACTTTCTTCCTCGTTCGTTCGATTCCTTGCTGACCCACAACAGTTAAACAGTTATTCGTATGGTCGTAACAACCCACTCATGTATCGTGATCCAGATGGGAATGCGATCGAAACGGTCGTGGATATAGCCATGGGAGCCTATGACGTCGGTCGTGCTGTCTACTGGGGAACACAGACTGCCGGAACGTATGGTGCCATCGGACTATCTAACCTCTTCCTTAGTCAAGTCAGCGATAATCTTTCTCAACAAGCGGAATATGCACAGGGTAAGTTCCTAGACGCAACCGTTGATGCAGGGATTGATGCTGTCGGCACAGCGATTCCAGGTGTCCCTGCGATTGCTTTGAGGGCTGTCAAGGTCGGCAACGAAACTGCGGATGCAACAAAAGCTGCTGATCGAACGTATACAGTCTATCGATCCATCAAGAATGGAGCTACAGAGTATATTGGCCACACTGTAAATTTCGTTAGACGACAAGCTGAACACTTACGGAACGGACGAAGCATTGAATCAATTAAGGGATTAACGAATTTGCCGAACAGGAGTACAGCCAAAGGAGCTGAGCAAGTTCTCATCGAACGCAACGGACTTTCAAAAAATGGAGGAACTCTCTCAAACAAAATCAACAGCATTGCTCCAACCAACACGCAATATGGTCCGCTCACCAACATTGGAAGAGCGATATTGCAGAAGTTGGGAGGAAAAAAATAACTATGGAACGAGATAGAAAGCTGCTCAAACCAGGTGATGTGTATTCTCTTGATACACCAAAGGGGATAGCGTATTTGCAATTCGTTGAATGGCCAGCAGGGCACATTCCTTGTTTTAGGGTATTGCAAGGAGTGTATAAACATCCAATCACAAATGAACGAATTCAGAAATTAGCTTATAAATCACATCGCTTCATCACATCTATTCCTATTGTATCTGCAAAAAAAGATTCGACGTGGCGACGTCAAGGTGGTTTTGTGTTGCCAGTAAAGTATGCAAAACTTCCACCGTTTGTTAACGATAGTACAGACATTTTTGGTTCAAAATATGGCTGGGCAATTGTCAGATATACGAACGATGGTAGAGTGGAAACTCATGTCGATAAGCTTAGCGAAGAACAAAAAGATTACCCAGAGGATGGAGTTTCGGCAATGGATCTTCTTGCCGATCGTATCGCTTCAGGCTGGCGGCCAAGGGACTGGTATGAAAAGAAAAGGTGGAAGTAGAATAATCACAAGAAATCTATGAATGACGTGTGAAGTCCGTGCTCGGTGGCGTCACAACCCAAACCCCCACCACCTGGTACAATGTTTCTGGCACAACCCCCACCAAACACATCCTCCTCCCAGACGGTGAGATGCTCGCCACGGTTGAAGGAAGCAACGCCTCTGCCACCCCCTCCTACATCCACACCGATCACCTGACCGGCTCTGCTCTCTCAACCAACGCCTCCGGCTCTCAAACTCAACTTCTGCATCTGGGGTCAAGTCTCCAGTCGTCACTTATTCAGATTTTGTTGAACTTTTTGCCTGTCGGGCTCCGGTCAATATCCTTGTTTAAGCGCGAAAGTTAACGGGTTGAGACTTGACCCCATTGCGGACGCGTGCGCAGCGAGTTTGTACGGACGTTTCAAACATGGTTGCTCGGTTAGTCCGATTGGAGCAGCGACCGATCGTCGAAAAAGCCCCATGCCCCCCATGGGGTTTTTTGTTCATGCTACTATTGACGATAGCGGCCGATCGTGATAAAAAAAGCCGTCGTTCTTTGGCATTTCAACCAGATTCACCGGAGGGCAAATCCCATGACGAAGATCCTGGTTCTGACGTTGTGCGTTCTGTGCGTGTTGATCCCGCAGGTGGCTCGCGCCGCATGCGAGAAGCCGACCAGTGCCCATGAGCTTGCAGAGGCCTGGAGCGTGGCGCAGGAAGCCTTCGCGAAGATGGACACCGCAAGTCTGCTCACGCAGGCGAGTCTCGCGCGCACGCAGATCCTTCCGTGCATGGGCGAGGCACTTCCCAAGCAGGGCACGGCCGCCTTCCATCGACTGATGGCGCTGGAAGCGTTCATCAACGGGGACGATGGCCGCACCGTGAGGGAACTGCACGCGAGCCTGCTCTTGGAGCCAGGTTACGAGTTCGCCATCGAGGTTGTAGACGCCTCGCATCCCTTGCGAGACCTCTACGAGGTCGCGCTGACCGCCGACGATGGGGAGGGCGAGAAGATCTACCCGCCCCCCGGGGGGTATGTCCTGGTGGGTGGCGTGCGCAACGCTGCGCGTTACTCGCAGACCCCGGTCATCATGCAGGTGTTCGATGCAACGCAGACGTTGCGTGAAACGCGCTACGTCCAGCCGGGCGAAGCCAGCCCCAACTGGTCTGGCAACGCGTTTGGCCTCACCGCCGAAGATATCGGCATTAACCTGGACGAGCTCCGTCGCCCGCGCACTCCTACGGATCCGCGGCCGTGGTTCGTGGCCGCGGGCGTGAGTGCGATCATCGGCGGCGTGCTCTACGCCGTTGCCATGCAGCAGAAGTCGCTCTACCAGGATCCGACAACGCTCGACGAGGACCTTGCCGGTCTGCAGTCGCGCGCCAACGGCTTGGGAACCGCGTCGCTCCTGTTGGGCGGCACGGCTCTGGTCTTCACGGGTTTTGGGATCGGCTTCCAAGTGAAGTTCGGTTCGACCCACAAGACCACCATCACCCCGCACAGCTCCGACGCCCTTGGGGTCGGAGCCCCGACCGGAGCGTCTGGGGAGGCTGCCTCGCCATGACCAAGGAGTCGGCAGAGCGCAAGATGCTTAAAGAGGTGCGGGCGCTGCTTGCACCGCTCACGTTCTACACCGTCCAGGAGATTCTCGGCTTCGGGGGCGCCGGATACGTGCTCAATGTGCGCCATCGCGTGTTCGGCGACCGTGCCATGAAGCTCGTGCACCCCAGCTTGCTCCAGAAGCCTGGGATCCGAGAGCGTTTCGAGCTCGAGGCCAAGGTGATGCACCGCCTCACGCATCCCAACCTCGTGAAGGTTCACGAGATGGGAGAGGCGGGGGACTTCCCCTACATCGTCATGGATCTGCTGGAAGGTGGAACGCTGGAGGATCACCTCAAGGCCTTCGGCGTGATGCCGCCCAAGCAGGCAGCGCGTGTCGCCATTGCGATTTTGCGCGGCCTGCAGGTCGCGCACGACGACGGGGTTGTCCACCGCGACATCAAGCCCGGGAACATCCTGTTTAGCACGGATGGCACTCCCAAGATCACCGATTTTGGGATCGCGCGCTTGGCCGAAGCAGGCCGTGCGCTCACCAAAGAAGGCTGGACCGTGGGGACGTTTTCCTACATGCCCCCCGAGCAGCTCCACGGAGCGTTGGACATCGACCACCGCGCCGACATCCACGCGGTGGGCGTTACGCTCTACACGATGCTCACGATGGGCGAGCTTGGGGAGAGCGCGTTCCATCTCCAGCTTGAGGAGTTCCCCGAGCGGCTCGAGGGCGTTCCAGACGTCCTGCAGATGGTCATCCGCGTGGCTACGTCGCGCGTGCGCGACAATCGATTCCCGAGTGCGACGGCCATGGCCGATGAGCTTGAGGCCTACCTGGGAGCTGATCTTCCGGATGATCCGCCGGACACGCCCAAGCTGGGGAGCGCCATGAGCGTCCCTTCGCCCAACAGGTCGATGACACAAGAGCAGGCTGGGTACGAAGTCGTCGATCCTGATGGCTTGTCAGTGAGTCACGCGAGTCCAGTTCCGATGTTGCCCACGGGCGCCATTGGGATGATCCCGGGTCTTGAGACGGATGAGCGTGCGGCGCTTCCCATGGGTACGATCATGCCCACGGGAGTCGACAACCCGGCTCACAAGGCACAGGTCGCCCGGCTGCGCGCTGCTGCCATGCGACGCGCGCTCACGCGAGTCGCGCTGCCAATGGCTCTGGTGCTCCTCTTGAGCGCGGGCGTGTGGTTCGCCATGCGTCCCGAGCCTGTCGAGGCGGTGAAGGATCCCTCCGCTCGCGAGCGAGGGGAGGAACCAGTGGTCGAGGTCGAACCTGACCCGACTCCCGAGCCGGTGGTAGAGGTCTCACCCGAGCCGACTCCCGAGCCCGCGGTGCGCCATCCGCCCACCCCGGTCAAGACACCAACGCCCGCCCCTGTGGCGACGAGCGCTCCGACTCCGCAGCCGGAAGTCGAGGTCGTACCCACAGGGCAGGTACAGCTCGTGCTGGTGGGCGACACGACTGCGAGCATTACGCTCACGGGCGAAGGAGAAACCCAGACGCTCACGCGCGGCTCAAGGGATCTCCCCCAAGGGACGTACCGCGTGGAGGCTCAAATATCGGGACGGGACGACCCTCAAGTCGGAAACGTCACCGTAACCTCCATGGGGGTTGTCACCATTCGGTGCAACGCCCAATACCGGAAGTGTACTGGCTTCTAGCCAACGCGTAGCGCATTCGCTCGCGAGCAACGTGTCACGGACGAGGATTCACTCCTCGTCTTTTTCGTTACTGTCGGCGCTGTCGGAAGCTAAGCTTCCGACCTGGTTAGAGAAAGTCGATGTTTTCATCTGTGGCGGATGGCTGATACTCAAACACGAACGCGGCATGATCGTCTGGGGACGCGAAGAGGTTTTGAAGCAAAGAAAGGTCGAGGAGGGAGGTTTGAATCTTGTTGTAGTAGAAATGGAAACTTGACCAGGGACTATTTGAGAGAAAATCAAGCGCTATTTTTGTGTCGATAACGCCATCGGATTTCCAATCGATTCCCAGCAAAGACAGCAAGTTGAGGTGTATGTAACGGGTGATGTGAAGCAGATATGCGTAAGAATCAATACGCTTTGCCTTAAATGTGCTCTCAAATAAGCTTCCAGAGCGATCCTCATCATTGTTGAAGAATTTTGTGTAACTTGTCCCGAGTCTTTGCAAAAACTGTGAGATGCCCCCTTCTTTGATTTGTTGAAGAAGTAGATGGAAATGATTTGGCATTAAACTGAATTCATGCACTCGAACAAGTTGATCCTCGAAAGGGTACGATCGTTGGCATCGTCGGTGAAACGAGACAGGAGCCCCGGCGTCTTGAGTCGTATTGAACACCCTTAGACTTTCAAGAAAGCGTCGATAGTCCCCGTCGTTTCTGAATGTTGTTCTTCGATCAACTCCGCGGTTGTAGATGTGATAGTACTCTCCGTTTGTAAATGTTTCGTAACGCATAAACCCTCTAGCCAATAATGAATTAGCAAGAGGACAAGGGTTTACTTCAATACATCACGGAAGTGCATTTTCGTCAACCAGGTCGGAAGCTTAGCTTCCGACTTCCGACGCGGGCACGCTTCACTTTTTTCCTCACTTGAGGCATCATGGTCGGCGTATGATCGACATCAAACGTCTGCTTGAAGAGTCCGATCTTGTCGCGCAGAACAATAAAAACCGCGGGAAGGAGATCGATGTTCATGTCGCCATTCGCCTGCACGATCAGCGCATTGCTCGACTCGAAGAGATCCAGTCCTTGCGCACGCGCGGCAACGAAATCGCCGCCAAGATCCCATCCGTAACTTCCCAAGACGAGCGCAAAGCGCTGATCGAGGAAGGGAAGATCGTCAAGGAGACCGTGAAGCAGCAGGAGGCGGAGCTTGGAGGGATCGAGTCGGATCTGGAGACAGAGCTGAAGCGTTACCCCAACATCCTCCAACCTGATGTACCTGTTGGCAACGACGAGACAGGCAACGAGCTTCTGCGGATCTATTTGGAACCGACCTCGCTCTCCTTTCCGCTCAAGGATCATCTCGACCTTGGCGCCGACCTTGACCTCATCGACATGGATCGCGCGGCAAAGGTGTCTGGCGCGCGCTTTGCTTACCTCAAGGGCGACGCTGTATTGCTCGAGTTCGCTCTGATTCAGTATGCGCTTCAGGAAACGCTCAAGCACGGGTTTGTCCCCGTCATCCCGCCGCACATGATCTCGACGTCGGCCATGGGGGCGATGGGGTATCTCGAGCATGGGGGTGAGGAAGAGATTTACCATCTCAAGAACGATGACTTGGTGTTGATTGGAACCAGCGAGCAATCCATCGGTCCGATGTTCATGGATGAGATCCTCGACCACAAGGACACCCCGTTGCGCTACGTAGGATTCTCGCCCTGTTATCGCCGCGAGGCCGGCTCTTACGGTCGCGATACGCACGGCATCATCCGCGTCCACCAGTTCGACAAGGTCGAGATGTTCAGCTTCACCGCGCCCGAGCAGTCCAACGAGGAACACGAGTTCTTGCTTTCCATTCAGGAGCGGCTTATGCAGGGGCTTGAGCTCCCGCATCGGGTGATGAAGCTGTGCAGCGGCGACACCGGTGCCCCCTCGTCCAGGACGTATGATATTGAAACGTGGATGCCGTCGCAGCAGACCTATCGCGAGACAAGCTCCACGTCCAACACGACCGACTTCCAAACAAGGCGATTGAACACACGCGTGAGGGTCGAGGGCAAAAACGTCTTCGCCCATGCGCTCAACGGCACGGCATTCGCGATCGCGCGCACGCTCGTGGCGATTTTGGAGAACTACCAGCAAGCGGACGGGTCGGTCGTCGTCCCTGAAGTGTTACAACCGTGGATGGGCAAGGAGTGCATCGTGAAATTGACGTAAGTATTCACACTGTCGCTCGTGCGTTGCATCAGAACGACAAATGGTCGCTGCATGTTGAAGAAGGTTGTCAGTTGAAGGTGGACTGTATAAGACGCGCGAACAGAAATTGACTCATATGAGTAAAAAACCGTTTGACCGCAAGGCGGTTTTTTGGTGTGTTAGAGGTAGATCGTGATCTTTCAAACTCTCTCGCTCGCTTAGAAGAACGCGTTTGACACAGGCAATGGGACGTTCATCGGATGGCGGCGACGGGGTGAGAAATGTCAGAGCGATCCGCCTCCTCTTTGGAGGGGGAAAGAGGAGGAACAAGGGAGAGATGGACAAGGGTCTACACTCACGGGTCGGGGCGCAAGATCTGGCGCGCCGCCCGGGAAGGTTGACCACGGTGGTTGCCAACCCGATGCAACAACACGCATACGGAGTATGCTATGTCCCCCAAGCGGTTCGTCTCGTTCGTTCTTTCGATCTTCTTCCTCGCACACACGGCCTGTACGACGGGCACCATCGTCTACACCGAGCCCGGGAGCGATCAGGGCGGGGGCGGCTTCGTCATCGAGATGCCGTTCGCGACCGGATTCGACTCGTTGTGCACGCAGGGTGCGCACGGAACCCACAGCCACAGCGGACCTTCGACCCAGTACGATATCGACCTGGACACGAGCAATGACGTTGACGAGGAGATCTTCGCTCCCGTGGCGGGCATCGCGAGGGTTCACATCGAGTCCGCCGCATCGGGATTCGGCTACCACATCAACATCGATCTGGGCAACGGCCTGTACGTGGTCATCGCGCACCTCAAGGCGGTGTTCATCCGCGACGGCGAGGAGGTGGCGGTCGGGCAGCTCTTGGGCTACGAAGGATGTACGGGCAATTGTGACGGGGATCACGTCCACATCGGTTTGCATCAGGGGGATGCGTCGATGACGGCCGATCACGGAACGAGCATTCCGGCGACCTACCGCGCGGCCAACCAGAGCGACGGCGGGCAGGTTACCCTGTTTGGCTCGGAGGACTTCGAGTGCGGCATCCGTTCCCGCGGCGACGCGCGCGATGGCGACACCTACGAGTCGGATCTCGCGATCGCTCTGTGGCACCCGGACAGCACGCTCGTGAAGACGCCCGACAACGCGCGAGTCTATCTCGTCTCGGACGGGCGGGCGCGCTGGATCGAGAACCAGGATGTATTCTGGAGCATGGGGTACTCCTTCGACGAGGTCGTGCTGATCTCCAAGGCGGAATTCGAGTGCCTGGGAGAAGGCGCGGACATCACGTCCAACATGGTCGTGCCGCAGTACGGCGAGCTGTACGAGGGAGACCTCGTGAAGGAGACGGACGCCTCGGACGTGTACGCGGTCTCGGACGGCCACGCGCTCCCCATCCAGAGTTGGGACGTGTACCTGCTCATGGGGTTGTGGAACAGGACGATCAAGACGGTTTCGCCCGGGACGGTGGAAGATGCGCTGTTGATGGGGAGCTGTCAGGCGGACATCTGGTGCCTGGACTTCGAGGCCGTGACCACCTGCGGGGGAGGCATGGATCTCGTGGACGGTCCTGGCACGGGCGGCGAGCCAGGAGACGACGACACCGCCGACGAGCCCGTCGACGACGACGACGCGGCAGACGACGACACGGACGACTCCGCGGACGATGACGACGCAACCCCGCCCGACAACGACGTCGACAACGACGGGTACACCGTCGCCATCGACTGCAACGACCTCGACGCGAGCGTCCACCCTGGCGCCGCCGAGACCGACAACGACATCGACGACAACTGCAACGGGCAGATCGACGAGGGCTTCGAGCCCGACCAGGACGACGACGACGCGGCTGCTGACGACGACGACACAACGCCGCCTCCGGCTGACGACGATGATGCGACCGACGCACCCGAAGAGGACGTGACGAGCACGCTCACGGTCGAGGTCGACTATCCGGCCAACGAGCCGCAGATTACGCTCACGGTTCAGCCGGTCTTCTCCCAGTTGAACCTGGGTGCCTACTGGGTCATGCCCCAGCCCAGTGTCATGAACGACGATGAGGTGAGCTGGAGCCAGGAAGGCGACTACACAGGGCTCCTGGGTGTGCGCTTCAACGTCAACGTCGACACCGACGGCAACGGGGTGAACGACGACTGGTACTGCTACGGCCACTACACGAGCGCCTTCCTCGAGTACGGGGTTTCGGTGGACATCACGCTGGGAGCCGACGAATGGGACGAGAACGATCTCGTGACCTGGAGTCCCGGAACGGCGAGCCAGACGGAGCTTGGCTGCAGCGCGCTGCTGTGGTTTGGCAACACGTCGACCATCTCGGTAGGGTACGTCCAGTAGGCGACCAGCACGCGAGCACATCGCCCACGGGGCGATGTCATCACCGCAACATCGCTCGTCATGACAACCACTGGCATCGTTGGATGCTGACGTGCCACGATACGGTGCTCGCGAGCACATGCCACACACGTTGCTCCCGCCAAAGGCTGGCAGCGCGAGCGACGTATCACGACCGGACGAAACTCGAGAGACGCTCGAGCAACCGTCCGGTTTTTTATTGACCGTGAGCGATGCCGTTCAAACGGTGTCAGGTGGGTGATGAATGGTGTACCGGACACGTAAGGTCCAGCTGGACCGTATATGAATAAAACGTATGAACACAAAACAACGACGGGGCAAGCTGAAGGTTGGTTCGATCGCCGCCCAGTGCCTCCTTGAGATTTCACACGCAACCGATTTATGGCTCGCCAACGCGCATCGACCATACTTGGCGTTTCGATACGACCTTGAAGACGCTCTGGAGGTTCAAGAATTTCAAAGAGAAGCCTCTCACCAGCGAATTCTTCGTAGGCTTGAGAAGCAGAAACTCATTACCCTCAAGCGGCTGGGGAACATCTACGAAGCGGCTCTCACAAACAACGGGATCGCAGAGGCGCTCCGTTTACAGGTCGCTTGCGTCGATCCGCTTCCGCAAGGATTTCTCTGTGTCGTTGTATTTGATGTGCCCATGACGCACAACCGATTTCGAAAGCAGCTTCGCGGTTTCCTGAAGTGGGCGGGATTCACGAAAACACAGCAGAGCGTGTGGACATCGACAAAAGACGCGTGCTCCATTCTGGCTCATTTGTTTCATGTGAGCTCAATTAACAAGTGGGTTCGAGTTTATCGAGCCGTGGAGACTTCCTACCCCTAACTGCCTCATTCTTATCCCCATTTGTGCCAGGCAAACAGTAGTTTTCATGCTATACTTTCATCAGTTATGCCATGGCTAGTTCTTCGAATTTTTGCGCTCAAAGACCGTCTTGTGAGCCGCGCGAAGACGCACGGACGTCCAAAGCCCCGGACGGGCGCGATTTTGGCGCTTTCGTTTTTTATGCTCCTCGTTGGGCGACCCGTCCATGCGTATGACCCCGAGCCGTTCCTACAGGGGTTTGCCGATTTTTCGTTCAGTATCGCCTCGGCGATCACCAAGGGGATCGTCCTACTCATTGACGCCATGATCCCGATCATGACGTACAACAACTTTGTCGGGAACCCGGTCGTGAAAGCCGGCTGGGCGATCGTGCGCGACACGGTGAACATGTTCTTTGTCGTTATTCTCATCATCATCGCGTTTGGCACGATCTTTGGAAACAAGCGTTTCCAGTGGCAGCAGCAGGTTCCGCGTCTGCTCATCATGGCGATCGTGATCAACTTTTCTAAAACGCTCTGCGGCATCATGATCGATTTTGGGCAAGTCATCATGCTCACGTTCGCCAACGCCCTGCGCGAGGTCGCGGCGGGGAACTTCATCCAGCTCTTGGGTCTCAATCAAATTTATTCCCATAGCAGCACCTCCATAAAAGCAGCCGTTGAAAGCGGAACCGGTTCGGGCTCGTCGTTTGATTATCTTGCCGCCGGCATCATGTCCGTTTTTTTGACGGTGTGGGTATTCGGCACACTGCTGATCCTTACGGCGATTTTATTGTTTCGCATCATCATGCTCTGGATTCTCGTCGTGATCGCTCCGCTGGCGTGGTTCGTGAAGGGCGCGGAGGGGATCATTCAGTCCAATGCCTATGCCGAGTGGTGGAGTGAGTTCAAGTGTCTCGTGGGCATTGGTCCGATTTTGACGTTTTTTTTGTGGCTGACGCTGACGGTTGCCGGTGCCGGAACCATCGCGGCCAATTCCGGGTTTGATGTAACCGCCGGATCCAACAACGCGAATTTCACCAATTCGATTTTTGAGCTCAATAACTTTTTGAGTTTTCTTATCGGCATGGCGATGATTTTTGCCGGGTTTAAGGTTGCCACGCAGTTTTGCAGCGGTGTAAGCGGCGCTGTTATCGGCAAGGCGCTCGGGGTCGCCAAGAGCATTCCGGCCATGACCGTTGGCGCGATGGGTGCCGCTTCAGGTCTTGCGCTCAAGGGCATGGGTGCCGCTTCAGGTCTTGCGCTCAAGGGCGGCGCCAAGGGGGTTCAACTGGGCGCGCGCGGCGTAATGGCTGCCGGAGGCGGTCTGAAGGCTGGTGCCAAGTATGTGTTGCCTTCCAGTGTGATCTCCGCTCCCGGTCGCGCCAGCGCGGCCGTTCGAGGAGGGCTGTATGGGAAGGCGGCTCAAATGCTTGAGGGAACAGGCGCAGAGAGGTATTTCAAAGGCAAGCAATTGGATGTGGCGCAAGCGTCTCGTGCCAAGCAGTTTGAAGGCGTAGATAAAGAGAAGGAATCCATGAAAGACAAGGATCGCGTGTGGAAACAGTCTCGGCTTGAGGCCATCAAAGATCTTCCTCCAACATCCAAACGTGGGAAGGATCAGGCCATGGCGCTTATTGAGGAGATGATGGGAGACGAGCGTTTACAAAAAGATTTAGGTTCGGATGCGGTTGAAGAGTTGTGGAAGCAGTTTGGAGGGGACTATAAGAAGATGTCAAAGGGCAGCGGCGCCAAGACGGCAGCGATTACGGGCTTTGAAAAGAAGAACGCGGACTTTGTGCTCAAGGGGATGCCTCCGGCTGACCAGGAAGAGTGGTTAAAGAATAACATCAAAGATTTCGACGACGTGAAGGGCTTGAGGGATGGCGCCGTGGAGGACGAGGCGGTTCGCAAACACCTGGAGGGCATGCGCTCGGGTCACACCACAAAAGACGGCAAACCCATCTCCGCGTACGACGCGGTGCTCAATGGGTACGCTGGAGACGCCAAGAGCAAGGTTCTCGGGAAAGCGGATGTGAAGGCGAAGACGGATGCGGCCGTCGTCGGCGATCTTGATTTCGAGCAGTTGCGCGAGCAGATGGGTCGGGCGGTAGAGCATGAGGACGAGGATGCAGTGGACGGTATCCTTGAAGTGTTCGAGACACGCTACACGGCAGGATCCGATCAGGATCGTCATCAGATGGCAATAGAGATGGATCGGATGCAAGTGGCTCTGGAGAGAGGCAAGTCAAAATCTACGTTTGCAGGAGTCGCCGCTCTGGCTTTTACCGAGAAACGTGCCGAGGTCGAGAGGGGGAATGGGTATGGCGCCGTGCCCGCTCCTTCATCCGGAGAATCCGCGGACACCTATGTGAAGGAGAATTTCGGTGGGGCGAGCAAGGTGCGCATGGAAGCGGCGACCGTGCACTTAAAAGTTGAGAAAGACAAGGGAGACAAGGCAGTAACTAAGTTGGAAGGAGAACTTGAGGGACTTAAGACAGGTGACAAAACGACTAACGATCAAGTGACCAAGAAACAAAAACAAATGGAGGAGATTGAAAATCGTATCAAGAGACAAATCGAACCGGAGCTTGAGGCGGCCTATGCGGAGGTACGTGCGGCAGAGCAGCTTCTCGCGGAAGCGCAAAAAGGCGGCGATGTCGACGAAAAGCGTATTGGAACAGAGGAGCTTGCGAAGGCGAAAACGGGATATGAAGACAAGAAAGCCGAGGCGAAGAACCTGGTCGAGAATGATGCGGATCTGAAAACTCTGGTCACAGAGATCGAAGGGCTTGTCACCAAAGCCGGCGGCACGGCCGCGCGCGCCCAAGAGATTGCCACCAAGAGCCGCGAGCTTGCGGACGCGCGGTCGCAAGCCGCTCAACTCGACGAGGTCGTGAAACGTCTGGAAGATGAAAGCGCGAAACGAACGACGTAATACTATGGCCAACACGCCACCACTCACCGGCGCGCCCGTTTCAGCCGAAGAAGTCACAGCCGTCTTGCGCAACGCAAAGACTTTCGCGCGTTATCGTCAGCTATTGATAGATGCGGGGATTGAAGATCCCAACGAAGCTGCGCTCGCGCTGTTCGTACTTCGACTCGCTCGAGGCGCCAGCTTGGCAGAAGAGTTTCTCGAATCCATCCGCAACGAGTACGGCGCCACCGACGAGCTCGCGCGCAAGATCGCCGTTGCAACGGCTGAAGTACTGAAGCCCTTCGAGCAGAGTTTGTCATTCTCTCTGCAGGAGTATACGCAAACATGGAGCCAGCAAGCCAACAGTCCCAAGCCGCCAACAGTCCCAAGCCGCCAACCGTCGTCCGTCGCCAACGATTCCCTCGCCCTAGACCAAGAACTCGAGAGAATCAAAAGGACAACAGCCTCCGTGCTGGAACACAAAGGCCCGCTGGATGTGCCGGGGATCGTAAGAGAGATTTGCGCGAATCGCGCGTTTGCGTTTGAGGATTCTGCTCTGATGGCTCGATGCCAGAAGCTCATCGAGTCTCGCGTGCGCGATGTGCGAACGGCACAGCAGACGCGAGCCGCGTTAGAACGTCCCATTGAACAGGGAGGTTTAGGCGTGAGCGGGCGACGTCTTGCGGACATCTTGCAGGCACTCGAGTCTCGCGTCGCCACCTATCAGGGGCGCGTTGCAGATGCGTCTGCAAACGAGCGCGCGCAAAAAGTCTCATCCTCGCCAAACCCCGACGCGCTCGCCAAGAATGAAGAGACGCTCATGACCAAGCGATACGTCGAGCTCACAGGAAAGGTTCCTGATGAACACATCACGCCCACCGCCCCCAATGTCTCCCGCACAAGTGTCGCTATCTCCGCCCATCATGAGCAGCTCGCTCGCGAAGGAAAAATCGATAGCGCCAAAGTGAAGGCGTCGGTCGTGGGAGCCCGGCAGGTGGTCGCTCCTGGACCCAAGACAGCGCCCAGCATGCAGGAAGTCACGTTCACAAAACGTCTTTCCGGGCCAGTGGATGAATTGCGATCGCTGACGCTGACGGACTTTAGACGTCTTTCCAAAGATCCCTTCCAGGCGGCGACAAAGGTTAAGGACAAAGCGGACGCTCAAGAAGAGCAGGGCTACGAGAAAAAGGTCGAGGCCATTCAGGCCTGGCGTCTCTCTCCCCTCAATCAGATGTACGTCGGGATGACACGCGAGGCGGTCTTGACCGGGGTTTCCGTCGTCGAAATTCTTGAAAAGAAACGGAAGGCGGGAGAGGATACATTTACGGATCAAGAGCTTAAAGCGGTGATGAGGGTAAACGCGGAGTTGAGATTCTGATTGCGAGACGAAGCGAACGAACAATAATGTCCGATCGGACATTATTGTTCCGAGCGAGGCGAAGCAAACAAGGGTATACACCGCGGAGTTTGCTCCGCCGTGTATACCCTTGATAAGATAGCGTATGGAACAATTCGTCGTGCCACAATTTATCGATTCGGAAGACAAGATTTTCGGGCCTGTGACCGCGAGACAGTTTATCATTTTGATTGTCGCGTTTCTTCTGGACTTCGTACTCTTCCGTCTGCTGTCGTTCGTGCCGTTTTTATTGGCGGGGATTCCGCTCTTGGTTCTGGCGGGCGTGGTGGCCTTTGTCAAAATCAACGGCGCGCCGTTCCACTATTTCCTTTTGAACATCATCCAAACGCTCAAGAAGCCGCGACTGCGCGTGTGGAGCCGCGAGTACTCTGACTCCGAGCTGAAGGAACTCATGAAAACGTTGCCTCCCGCTCCCTCGACCCAATTTACCCGGAAAACATTTGCCGGGACATCTAGGTTGCAGGAGTTGGCGCTTGTCGTGAATACGGGGGGTGTCTACAAACCTGAAGAGTAGAACATCGTTACGGATGTACGGATAGTACGGATATACAGATAGGAAGAATTTTCTCATCCGTATATCCGTAACATCCGTACATCCGTAACGACGCCCCCATCCCATCCCCTCCGTAACGACGCCCCCATCCCATCCCCTCCGTAACGACGCCCCCATCCCATCCGTAACGCTGCCCCCACCTTCGTATGAAACCCAACAAGCTCGCCAAACCCAAACCAGGGTCCTCGACCGAGCGGTTCCTCGATATCGCAGAGATCCGCGATGACTTGGTGCTGCTCAAGGACGGGACGGTACGCGCGGTGCTGTTGGTTTCCAGCATCAACTTCGCGCTCAAGTCCGTCGACGAGCAGGAGGCGATCATCCAGGCGTACATGATGTTTCTCAATTCGTTGGAGTACCCCATCCAGATTGTGATTCAGTCGCGCCGCATGAACATCGACGCCTATATGAATCACCTGCGAGGACAGGAGCGCGTCGTGGAGAACGATCTGTTGCGCGCCCAGATCGCCGACTATCGCGCCTTTGTCACGGAACTTGTGGAGCTGGGACAGATTATGCAAAAGATGTTCTATGTCGTCGTCCCCTACGATCCGCTCACGAATAAAAAAAAGAATTTCTGGACGCGATTCACCGAGGCCATTTCGCCCGCGGCCGCGGCCAAGCTCAACCGCAAGCAACTGATGGATCGCGTGGAGCAGATCTCTCGCCGTGTCGAGATTATCCAGGGACAGCTCAACAGTATGGGACTCTCTTCCGCGCGGCTGGATACGCAGGGGCTCATCGAGCTCTACTATAATGTTTACAATCCAAATGTGTTTGACACCGAGAAACTTGCCGATATCAACCAGGTGCAATTTGAAGAATCATCACACGTTTCTGAAAAATAGCTATGGCGATTGAGATGGGAAAAATCAAAGAGGCCATGCCCGCACCACGCTTGGAGAAACCCAAGAAGGTGGACGAGGCGTTGGCGCAGGCGACTCGAGAGCGTACGGTTCTGGAAGAGGAACGGATCTATCGGCGCGGGGTCGTCACCGTGAAAGACATCATCGCACCGGCCTCGTTTGAAGTGAAGCCGACGTTTTTGCTGCTCTCCGGATTGTATGTCCGCACGCTGTTCATCATCACCTATCCGCGCCACATCGGGCTTGGGTGGTCGGGGCCGCTCATCAATCTCAACCATACGTTTGACGTGGCGATGTTTTTCTATCCTTTGCGGGCAGAGATCGTCTTGAAGCAACTCCAAAAGAAGGTTGGAATTTTTGAGGCGACGATCATCGCGGATGCCGACAAGGGGGCTCCACGAGATCCGATCGCCGAGACGGCTCTGCGCGATATCGAAGGGTTGCGCGACGCGCTCACCCAAGGCATCGAACATTTTTTCCAGTTTTCGTTTTACGTTTCGATCTACGCCAAGAGCGAGCAGGAGCTAGACAAATACACGGAAGAAGTCGAAGCGCTTTTTGGGAGCAAGCTCATCTACACCAAGAGCGGGTTTTATCAGGCGGAACAGGGATTCAATTCGACTGTGCCCTTGGGCAACGACGAGCTCATGATTAACTACAACATGAACACGAGTCCAATCGCGGCTTCGTTTCCGTTCATCTCATCTGACCTCACCAGCGACAATGGCATTCTCTACGGCATCAACCGCCACAACAATTCGCTTATCCTTTTCGACCGGTTCAGCCTGCAAAACGCCAACTCCGTCGTATTTGCGACATCAGGCGCGGGAAAATCCTACGCGATCAAGCTGGAGATCCTACGCTCGCTGATGATGGGCACGGACGTGATCGTGATCGATCCGGAATACGAGTACAAGGATTTGTCCGATGCGGTCGGCGGCACGTTCATCAACGTCTCGCTCGCCTCCGATGCCAAGGTCAATCCCTTCGATCTTCCGCGCGGCATCGGCGAGGGGACGAAAGTGGACGACATCATTCGCTCCGCCGTTATTACGCTCAAGGGACTGCTGCGCATCATGATCGGGCAGCCCATCGGCGAAAAAGGCGGGCTCGGGTTCACGCCCGAGGAGGATTCCCTGCTGGATCGCGCGCTCATTGAGACGTATGCCAAGCGCGACATCACGCCGGATTTGACCAGTCTTGCGGATGTGGAGCCGCCAACGCTCACGGATTTTCAGGACGTGCTTGGCGGCATGGAAGGTTCGGCGAATTTGATCGCGCGATTGCATAAGTATACAGAGGGGACGTTTTCAGGGCTGCTGAATTCGCCCACCAACGTGGAGATGAAGAACCAGCTTGTCGTGTTTTCCGTGCGCGACCTGGAAGATGAGCTGCGACCCACCGCCATCTATACCATCATCAACTATATCTGGAACGTGGTCAGAAGCGAGCGCAAGAAGCGCATCTTGGTCGTGGACGAGGCCTGGTGGCTCATGCAAAATGAGGACTCCGCGAAATTCATCTTTGCGCTGGTGAAGCGCGCGCGCAAGTATTTTCTGGGCGTCACAACGATCACGCAGGACGTGAACGATTTTTTGCGCAGCCAGTACGGCCAGGCGATCGTCACGAACTCTGCGATGCAGCTTCTCATGAAGCAAGCGCCCAGCGCGGCGGATGCGGTGCAAAACACGTTCCACCTGACCGACGGCGAAAAATATCTGTTGCTCGAGTCGGGCGTGGGGGAGGGGATTTTTTTCGCCGGTCCCAAGCACGCAGCCATCAAGGTGGTTGCCTCCTACATCGAGGATCAGATCGTCACGACCAATCCACAACAGCTCTTAGACATCGAAGCACAGAAGAAAAAGTTTGAGGCGGCGCAAGAGGCGGAAGGAGGCGGCGCACAGACGCGCGCACAGGAGCCGGAACCGGCTGTGATGGATTTAGAAGCGGACGCGCGCGAGGCGGCGGCGATCGCCAAGAGTCAAGAAGCGGCGACGGCGTTGTTGGCGCAGGAGGCGCAAGGAAAAGCGCAGGCCGATAAAATTCGTGACACTCTCTCGATATGATGACTCGAAGAAAACGATTGACGATTATTCTGCTCATCTTGTTGGCACTTCTCTTGTTGCTGGGGTGGTTGTTGTGGGTACTGTTTGCGGGAGGAGGGAGGCTGGCGGAGGTGGAAAAGGTAGCGGAGGTGGAAAAGGTGGAAGAAGTAATTCCTACGCGGCCGACCATTTCCGAGCAAGAACTCGAGGATGAACGAGAGACACGCACGGTGTCCGCAGACGTCGTGTCGCTCTCAAAGACGTTTGTGACGCGGTACGGGAGCTATTCGAACGAGGCGAACTTTGCCAATCTCCAAGACGTGTTGCCGCTTGCGAGTGTGTCCTTCGCTGCAGAGCTTCAGGAGATGATCGACACGGGCGTGGCGCCGCAGGAGTACTACGGAGTGACGACTAGTATCGTCACGGTAAAGGTGGACAGCCAGTCGGAGACTGCAGCTGCCGTGAGGGTCACGACGCAACGGGAGGAAGCGATCGGCTCGCCGCAACAGACCAGCGTGAAGTATCAAGATATTGTTCTGACGTATGTGAAGGAAGACACAGTGTGGAAAGTCGACTCCGCGAGCTGGCAATAGAGGCGTTGTTCCCGCGATTTTGCGTTGCCTGCCAGCGCGAGGGAGCGCTCATGTGTCGAATATGTTTAGATCAATGGACGCCTGTGCCGCCACAGGTGTCTTGTGCTTTTTGCGGACGGGGAGGATCGCCACGGACGTGCGCGGATTGCCGCGAGGATCGATACCTCGACGGACTCACATACTTTGTCCCGTATGGAAACGCACTCATGCGTTCGCTCATTGTAAGCTGGAAGTTCCATGGCGACCGTTCCGTCGAAAACGTATTTGTGAAGAGCTTGCGCCGCGCGGCTCCACGGATGCAACCGCCGCTCGCGCCGTACTGGGTGACGTGGGTGCCATTACACGAGTCGAGACTTCGTGCTCGAGGATTCGACCAAGCGCAACAAGTCGCAACTTGGGTCGGAGAGATATTTGGATTGCCAGTGGAAGTGCTGGTGTGTCGAAAACAAAAAACCGCCCAACAGTCGCGTACCTCCCATGGCCAGCGTCGGGTAGGGGAGATGGATGACGTGTTCGAGCTGTTACCTGGCATCGTCGTCCCTGATCACGTCTTGCTCTGCGACGACGTCTTCACAAGCGGCACGACGATGGACGCGGTCGCGCGTCTCCTGAAGGAGCACGGGGCGAAGACGGTATGGGGGTTTACGCTCGCGAAGGGAAGCTCCTAGAACCGGGGTCAAGTCTTGAGTCTACACTTTTGATGATTTTGTTGAGGAATTAACAAATCGGCTTTTCACGAAATTGCTTGTTTTTGAGTGAAAGTTAACGAGTTGAGACTTGACCCCTTGTTGTCTCGCGGATGTCCTAGGGCTCTTCCTGATTTTGTGGGGCGTCATGATTCGTGCCGGCAGTGCGGTCACTCGTGACATCGCACTCTCGGCTGTGGCCTCGACGGTCGGCCTCGTCGGATTGGTGATTTTGAGCCTCTCCCTCTCGCTCATTGCCGTGGTCGAACTGATTCGCTGGCGGTGGCGGGAGCAGAGGAGGAACTTCACTGCTCGGCGGTAGAGGTCGAAGACTACGGCTCAACGTGCCCAGGTTCTCAAGAATCTGGGTTTTAAAATTGAGTCGTGCCAGATCACGTCTTGCTCTGCGACGATGTCTTCACCAGCGGCACCACCATGGACGCGGTCGCCCGACTCTTGAAAGAGCACGGGGCGAAAACGGTGTCGGGGTTTACGCTGGCGAGGGGGAGTTCGGAAGCTGGGGTCAAGTCTTGAGTCTGCACTTTTGATCTAAACGTTGGGAAATCCTAATATGCAGAAGTATAGACTACGGCATAATCTTCGCATCGCCCAGAAGAGTCACCCGCTCACCGTCGACCATCAACGCCCCGTCGTCTGGGATGGTGTAGATGGGGAAGTCACTTTTGTGCGAGGAGAGCATGGCGGCTTCCTCGGATTTATAGTGGACCTGTGTGAGCGCGCGCAGGAAGCCAAAGGATGTAAGGTCGCGAAGTCCGACGTCATTGCGGTCAGCCTCTCCCCATCCCGCAACCTCGATCGAGGGGTTTGCCAGGATAGTGCCTGCGCTTGTGCCTCCGTAGAGGACGCCCCGGTTCCTTACGAGATCATCTACGACGTCCATGAACCCAACCTTGCGCGCGATGTCCAGCAGGTAGAACGTATTGCCGCCTCCCACCCAAATCACATCCGCGTCCGCAAGCTCGCGCTCGATGAGTTCCTTGGTTTTGAATCGCAAAGCGTACCAGACGGGGTTGATACCGATGGCAGCAAAGTCATCCATCGATTTCACCGTGAACGTCTTGTCTTCCTTCCCATCCGTCGCCGTGGGCATGAAGTACATTTTCAGTTCCATCGGCTCCTTCCCAACAAACGTCAAAAAGTCGCGAGCCAGGTTTTCGGAAATACCGCTTGAGGTTAGGAAGAGTTTCATAAGACGAATGGCGGAGAGGGCGAGATTCGAACTCGCGATACCTTTGCGGTATGACGGTTTTCAAGACCGTTGCCTTAAACCACTCGGCCACCTCTCCACGCAAGTATATAGATGTAAGAGATTACTGGCGGAGAGGGAGGGATTCGAACCCTCGCGGGCTTTCGCCCCTAACGATTTAGCAAACCGTCCCCTTCAACCACTTGGGTACCTCTCCGTAATCAATTACGGGGGTAGAATACTGGATGGAATTGAAAAGATCAAGGATAATGGCCAATATGAACCGACTAAGCTTGAGGACAAGATACGTGAATTAAGTTCTGTATCGTGATAAACTAGAGTAACTATGGAGGCAGAAGAGCTCCAAATCAATATCGGCTCCCCGCAGCTGGAATGGGAAGTAGACGAGTTTCCCGCGCATAGCCGAGGGAAGCTGTGGTACACCATCTCGGCTGTGTTGGGCGTGGCGCTGATTGTGTACTCAATCGCGACGGCGAATTTTTTGTTTGCCGTGATCATTCTTATGATCGGCGTGATTACGCTGTTGTCGACGTTTCAGAAGCCGGATCGCGTTCCGGTCATCCTCACCAATACGGGCGTCGTCGTGGCGGATATGTATTACGACTTCGAGGCCATTAAGGATTTTTCCCTTGCTTACGATCCGCCGCACGTTAAAAATCTCTACTTCGAATTTCATTCACCCTGGCATCCGCTCTTGACTGTTCCGCTGGAGGACACGGATCCAAATGAGGTGCGATCATTGCTCCTGCCATTTTGCTTGGAGAACCTCCATCGAGTCGAGGAGAACTTGACCGATGTGGTGCGCAGGATGTATAAACTCTAAGCTTTTGCACCCGTAGCTCAGTTGGATCTGGCTTTGCCAGATCACAGCGCCTCGCTCGGAAACAAAAATGTCCCACGTTTGTTTACGCTATTGCACCCGTAGCTCAGTTGGATAGAGCATCAGCTTGCGGAGCTGAGGGTCGTAGGTTCAAGTCCTGCCGGGTGCACCACGAAAAAATACCACACCAGTGGTGTTTTTTCGTCTCCGACTGAAACGTCGGAGTTGTGCTACTATTTTCATGATATGGCCATTCATTTAAGCTCGTCGGTTTCGGAGCTACCAGGGCTTGGGAGCAAGGCAGTAGGGGATTTGAAGAGCCTAGACATTACGTCTGTGCGGGATCTTTTGTGGTACGTCCCGTTTCGATATGACGATTTTTCTCGCATCGTGGGGGCTGGGAAGGCGATGGCTGGGGATACGGTAACGGTCATAGGGACGATTCAGTCGATTGCATCGCGACCGGCCAAGAACCAGCGAGTCAAACTCGTCGAGGCGGTCGTGGGCGATGAAACAGGAGAGCTGAAGGTAGTCTGGTTTAACCAGTCGTATCTCGAGAAGACTCTGCCAGTTGGATCAGAAGTTTCACTTGCAGGTCGTGTTGATGGTCGATTTGGGCGATGTCTCATGAGCCCGATCGTTGAGAAGCGACCACCAACCATGAACCATTCGCGGTCCGACCTGTCCCCCGAAAGCTTGCTGAAGGGGGATCGGACCGCGAATGGTTGGGCTGGTACGCACACGGGTCGGATCGTGCCGGTCTACGGGCTCACAGGCTCGCTCACGATGCGCCGACTGCGCGATGCCATGCGTGCGGCTCTTCCGGCGGCTGCAGAGTTTCCAGATTGGCTCCCAAGCCACGTCGTTGAACAAGAATCGTATCCAAGCCTGGCGCAGGCACTCCAGGGTGTACACTTTCCAGAGTCCCACGACGAGCTTGCATCGGCGATCCAGCGGCTCAAGTTCGATGAGCTTTTCCTGCACCAACTCATGTTCGCCCGCGTGCGGGCTGATCGAGAGAGACAGGCGGCGATCTCGATCCCCCTGGACGAGGCGTTCCTCAAGTCGTTCGTTGCACGCTTGCCGTTTGAGCTCACGACCGCCCAGCGCAAGGCGATCTGGGAGGTCGTTCTGGATTTGCAGAAACCACACCCCATGAACCGACTTTTAGAAGGGGACGTCGGTTCTGGCAAGACGGTCGTGGCAGCTGCGGCGGCAGCGAGCGTCCTGCACGCTGGCTCGCGGGTTGTGTATTTAGCGCCGACCGAGATTCTTGCGAGCCAGCAGCATGTCGCGTTCTCCCAGTTCCTCGAGGAACCCGTTGGGTTGCTCACACGCACGATGTGCAAAATTGGTGACAAGGACGTCTCCCGCGACGAGCTCCTCGAGTCACTACAACTCGTAACCACCCCCAGTCCCTCTCTTCGAGAGCCTGTCTTCGACTCCGAGGTCGCTCAGACTCCAGGAGAGGGCTCCTCAGAGCCTCGAACGGCCTTGAAAAGGAGGGGGACCGGATGCCTGGTCGGCACCCATGCGTTGCTTCAGGAAAAGCTGAAGTTGAGCGATTTTCGGCTTGTGATCGTTGACGAACAGCACCGGTTTGGCGTTGAACAGCGTCACGCTTTGTTGCATACCGATGAAGGATCCGCGCCACACTTGCTCTCGATGAGCGCGACGCCGATTCCTCGCACGCTCGCCCTGACGATTTTTGGTGACCTCGAACTTTCGATTTTGAATGAGATGCCGCCTGGGCGAAAACCTGTGGCGACCGCG
>Ga0209514_10002188_pt1 | contig 30980 bp, 39 predicted proteins | sample Subgrocontami58m_FD_187452 | JGI IMG/M metagenome (GOLD analysis project Ga0209514, IMG submission 187452) | Subsurface groundwater microbial communities from S. Glens Falls, New York, USA - GMW37 contaminated, 5.8 m (SPAdes) (version 3) | ecosystem: Environmental > Aquatic > Deep subsurface >...
TTATGTCGATATTCAAGTCTTGGCGAGGAATTCTATTTGTTGCTACAGCCTTCGTCGCTCTTCAGGCGATTGTGCTTGGTTTCTTCGGCCAGCCCATTATTTGCACGTGCAATTATGTGAAGCTGTGGGAGGGTATAGTGCTTTCAAGCGGTAATTCTCAACATCTTACCGACTGGTATACATTTTCCCATATTATTCATGGATTCATATTCTATGCTTCGCTTTCCTTCTTTTTTCCGCGAATGTCGCTCGGGAAGCGTCTCCTTATCTCTCTTGGAATTGAAATAGCCTGGGAGGTGATTGAAAATACGCCCATGGTGATTCAGCACTATCGCGAACAAGCGCTCGCGCAGGGATATACCGGGGACAGCATTATCAATTCTGTATTTGATACCCTTTCGATGGTCGTAGGATTTTTCATGGCAAGATTCTGGCCGGTATGGGTGATTGTCGTAATCGGTGTTGGGCTCGAACTTTTTACCGGCTACATGATTCGTGATAATCTCGCGCTAAACATTCTCAACCTCATTTATATTTTTCCTGCGATCGAATCGTGGCAGACGGGAGGGTAGTGGTGGTTTCTCGGATTCTCGCGAGAGCGGGAGAGATGCCACGAGCTCGCCATTAAAAAATACGTGTCAGTGTGCTACGCTCCACACCATATGAAATCATCTCAAAGTTCAAAAGATTTTCCTGACGCTTTCTATCGCGTGACCGCGAAGGGTATTTATGTGAGAGACGGGAGGGTTTTGCTGGTGCACGATTTCACCGGTCGCAGTGATACCGACGATAGTCCGGAATGGGATTTGCCCGGCGGAGGCCTGGATTTTGGTGAGAGCTTCTCGGATGCTCTCATGCGTGAGGTGAAAGAAGAGATGAATCTTTCTGTCACGTGGATTGATGACAGGCCGACCTATGTCTGGTCTACGAAACATGGCTCGGGAAAAGGTATGGAATGGTATTATGTGCTTACCGTTATTTTCCGTTTTGAACTCGAAAGTCTTGATTTTACGCCAACGGAAGAGTGCAGGGAAATCAAGTTTTTTTCGAAGAAAGATTTGGAAGAAAATATTTTAGACCTCGGAAGCCAAATTGTTCCGCTGGCAAAGGCATTTGACCCAAAGAACTTTATTGAAGGTAAAAAATGAATTCAATCCTGAGAGGGTTTGGATGTTGCAATCAATGAAACAGATATTCAAAACCCGGATAATCGTTCTCGCCTTTATGATGGTGTATGGTTTGTCTTTTTTCTCTACATTGGCGCAGGACGGGAGTTCTGCAATGAGTGCCGAGCTCGCAGCAGTGAATGACGCGCGGGCAACCTCTTCGGCGGATTCGACCCCTCAATCTGATTCGGGACAAGCAAGCTCGCCGCAAGCAGGTTCCTCTCAACAGGGTTCTGGGAAAGCTCCCTCGACAAGCTCGCCGCAAGCAGGTTCCCAGCCTTCGCCAAGTTCCGACGGGCAGGCAGGGCAAGATCCGCCGCAAGCGTCAGCACCTCCTGCGTCTTCTCCAGCGTCTGCGAATCAAGAACCAACGCCGAATCAGCCTCAAGAAGAAGGATCCGGGGTAGGCGCGGGAATGGTCGCGGCACTTGTTTCGGTTTTGGCTATCGCGGGATTCGGCCTGTTTCGGTTGCAATCGCAACGGAACAGCAAGGAAAAGGAAGAGAAAGACGATTCGCACTGCCTCAATATTAAGAAGCTTGTCGATGAGAAGTTCAAAGAGCTTACCGATTTAAAAGGGCAACTCAAAAGCAAAGTTGAAGAAAAGGGACGAGAGATTTTGCGGGAATCGGTTGAGGGAACGAGCGCAGGGGATGCTCTCGCCGCGATCGAGAAGGCTGAGGCCGAGTATCAGAGACTCAAGAATCTCTTGAGTGAGTGCGAGCTCAAGCTATCGAAAACGAAAAATGCGATCTTGCTTCACGGGACTGGGGATTCTCCGGATCTCTTTTGGTTTCCCTATCTTAAAGAAAATCTAGAAAAGCGAGGGTTCAAGGTGTGGGCGCCGCATTTACCGAATGCGGAAAAGCCGAACCTTGAGGATTGGTTGCCGTTTGTGCTGAAGGGTGGAACATTCAATGAGGAGACAATTCTTGTTGGGCATTCCTCGGGCGCTCGTCTTATCTTGAGCATTCTTGATACTGTTGATGTAAAAATAAAGCAGGGGATTCTCGTCTCATCCTTTGCCCGAACCCTCCGCAAGAATAGGGATGACAAGGAAGACGGTGATACGCCTCATTGGGAAAATATCCGCCGCCATGTAGGCGATATTACCTTCATAAATTCAGACAATGATCCCTGGGGCTGTGACGATGCACAGGGAAGGATTCTTCATGATCACCTCGGCGGGAAACTCATCGTGAGGCATGAGGGACACATGGGCTCAACCACACATAATCAGCCCTACAAAGAGTTTCCTCTTCTCTTGGATCTTATCGCGAAATAAGAAGTGAGCGGGCGAGGGTAAATCGGGCTGGCGCGATCGAATCTATTCCAATGTTCTTAGGAATTTGAGAATAGATGGACGGGGAGAGGGAGCGAGAAGCATGAAGATTTCTGATGAAGGGTCGACGAGTAAAAAGAGCGAAATCGTGGTAGAATCAGTTTGCCGAGAGAAATTGGCCCTGTGGGGCCCTTTTTTCTTGATCAATGCCATGACCCGAGGCGAACTCATTATTCGATTCGATAAAGTATCGTTTGAGCACAGAGCCGTAATGCCTATCCTGCATGAGGCCGATTTTTCGATTCGCCGGGGCATGAAAATCACGCTCATGGGGCAAAACGGAGCTGGAAAGTCCACGATTTTCCAATTGATCACCGGGAAATTAAAACCAGAATCAGGTCAAATTCATAGAGAACCCGGCATTACCATTGCAACAGCCCACCAAGTCATGCCGCGCGATGCCCTGCTCCTTAGCGTTCGGGAATTTTTTGCGGCGTGTTTCTCCGAGGCCTCCTTCGCCAAGGCTTCGGAAGGCCGAGGAAAGATATATGATATTGATCCTCGCATTGATGCAGTGCTTGAGGTGGTGAATCTTACCGCACCCAAGGACCGGCTCATCAAATCATTTTCCGGCGGACAACAGGCACGTCTCTTACTTGCATCAGCCTTGATTCAGGATCCCGATTTACTTTTACTTGATGAGCCGACGAACAATCTTGACGAGGAAGGCATACGGCACCTTGCTCAATTTATTAAAAATTACGAAAAAACGGTTGTGGTTATTTCGCACGATGCCGATTTTCTGAATTCTTTCACCGAAGGTGTGTTGTATCTCAATGTCATTAATCGCACGGTTGAGTGGTTTAGGGGAAATTATTCCGATGTGGTGCGAGAAATATCGCTACAACTTGAAAAAGACCTAAGGAGAAATGCCCAGCTTGAAAAAACCATTCAAGAAAAAAAGGAGCAGGCGAATAAGTTCGCAAAAAAGGGTGGGCAAATGAGGTTGGTCGCAACGCGCATGCGGGAAAAGGCGGCGGAACTCGAGGAGGCAACCGTGGAAGTACGGCGCGAAGATAAAACCATTCGCCGTTTTACTATTCCCTGCCAATTGGATTTGATGGGCGATATCGTTTCCATCTCGTCGGTTACCACCATGAAGCGACATAAGCCCGTTTCTCATCCAGTCAAAATAATTCTTAAGAAAAAACAGCACCTGCTTTTGTCGGGACCGAACGGAATCGGGAAAACCACCTTGCTCGAATCTATCGCGAACGGTACGGCGAAGGGCGCTTCAATCCAGCCAGGGGTTCGCGTGGGCTACTATCGGCAGGATTTCTCAACTCTCAATTTCGAGGATACGGTTCGCGATTCGCTCATGAATGTGATGGATGAGAAGATAGAAGAGCATATGCGATCAGTGGCATCCGGATTTCTTATCACAGCTGATGTGATCAAGGCGCGCATTGGGCATTTATCAGAAGGGCAAAAGGGACTTGTCGCACTCGCACGGCTCGTGCTCCAAAAGCCCGGGCTTCTCATTCTTGATGAGCCGACGAATCACATGAATTTTCGGCATTTGCCGGTTATTGCTGCAGCCCTTGATGCCTACGTGGGTGCTATGATACTGGTAAGCCACGTTCCGGATTTTGTCGCGAAAATCAGGATCGACGAGGTTTTGGATCTCAAAAAATATGCCCAGTAGGAGAATTTCGAACTTGCCAAATAAAGGGAGAACTGCTCTATTACCGGGCTGGCATTATGTGTATGTTCTGTATAGTAGTAAGGATGGAAAATTTTATATTGGCTATACTCAAAACCTTTCAAGAAGGCTGACTGAACATAATGCCGGAATGAATTTTTCAACCAAGGGGCGGACCCCATTTAGGCTTATATATGCTGAAGCTGGTCTACAAAAGGAAGATGCAATTCGAAGAGAGCGATATCTGAAGACTACTCAAGGTCGAAGATTGCTCAAACTTCGTTTGAAAGAGTTTTTAAAGATAGTGTCCATCGTTCGAAATTCCTCTACTGGGTATGCTGATCGATGACGTTACCATTACCGTGCGCGCAGGGAACGGCGGCAAGGGTGCTGTGCGGTTTAATAAGAATCTTCATCAATTCGGCCCGGTGGGCGGATCGGGAGGTGAAGGGGGAAGTGTGTATGTGGTCGGATCTTCGGATCTCGGCATTTTGCGGAACTATCGCTATAAAAAAGTTTTTGCGGCAGAAAATGGGGAAGATGGAAAGGGGCAGTTTCGCGACGGCAGTGATTCAGATGATGTAACCCTCCTCGTTCCCGTAGGCACGGTGGTTGAAAATCTTTCGAGCGGAAACTCGTATGAAGTGGTTACCATCGGCGAGCCACTTCTTGTGGCACGCGGGGGGATCGGCGATCGGCGGGAGAGGGAATTTTCACTTTCGCTCATCCCGCAATACTCGTCCGAAGAAATTTGAATACGGAAAACCCGGGGAAGAGTTTTCACTCCGCTTTTCTTTGAAGCTGATTGCGGATGTCGGATTGATCGGCCTTCCGAATGCCGGAAAATCGAGTTTGCTGAACGAACTTACCCATGCGGCGGCCAAGGTGGGAAATTATGAATTTACCACACTTGAGCCGAATCTCGGTGCTTTTTATGATTTAATTTTGGCCGATATTCCTGGACTGATTGAAGGAGCATCAGGCGGCAGGGGACTTGGAATAAAATTTCTGCGCCACATTGAGCGCACGCACACCCTTTTTCATTTGATCAGTGCCGAATCCGATGATCTTGTTCGAGACTATCGCGTTGTTCGGAAGGAACTCGGCGAATATGCCAAAGCCCTGCTTAAGAAAAAGGAGTATATTCTCTTGAGCAAGAGTGACACCGTGGATGCTTCAACGCTGAAAAAGAAAATCGCATCCCTGAAGAAATGTAACCCCCGCGTTATGGCATTTTCCATCCACGATCTCGAGAGCATCGAGGGCATAAAAAAGGAATTGGAGAAACTGTCGGCAAAGAAGCGCGCGGGCGCATAGCTATTGCAGGTGGTCCTGCGGCTGGTGTTTTCCCGGCAGGAATCAGGCTAAGGAGGAGATGGCCCGGCTACCTGTTGACTTTATTCTCGTTTGCGGTAAACTCCCTAGGAGTAAGAAATGAGGTCGGATTTCTACATAGCAAAAAACTAGCTCAAGATTATGACAGGAACAGGAACGATCAAGACGCTCACGCAGAAAGGATTTGGATTCATTGCTCGCGAAGGCGAGACAAAGGATCTCTTCTTTCATTCCAAGGAATTGCAAGGCGTGACCTACGACGAATTGAAGGTTGGCGACACCGTCACCTTTGACGTGGTGGAGGGCGAGAAAGGCCTCTCCGCGACAAATGTATCGCGTGCATAACGCGGGATTTTAAAAAGCCGCCCCGATGTACATCGGGGCGGCTTTTGTGTCCTTGTGGGCGGCGGAGAGAGGGTCTATGAAATTTTCCAATTTTTGCTAACATAATGGGATTCACTAATTCGATTTCTAAACATATGGATACGCCAAACAATCCATCTACGCCAACGCAGTCAAGCCCGGCTCATAATAAGACATTGATGGGGGTACTCGCCTACATTGGGCCACTCGTCATTGTCTCCTATCTCATGGCTAAAGACGACCCATTCGTGAAGTTTCATGTGAAGCAGGGGCTCGTACTCTTTGTGGTTGAGATAGTGGTGTGGTTTCTTTCGAGCATGTTCTGGTCTCTTTGGTTCATATTGAATATGGTGAACGTTGCGCTACTTATTCTCGCGATCATCGGCATTGTGAATGTGGTCAACGGACGACAAAAAGATCTTCCGCTCGTGGGAAAGTTTGCCGAGCATTTTCCTCTGTAGTCCCATATGGCCTTTTTATTGTTTGTCCAGAATACCGCGCCCCGACCGCGGTCGGGGCGCGGATGAATGGTAACAAACAATAAACCCCCTCCTTTTCGCGCTCAAGATGTCTGTATAATTGCAAGTATTTTTGCATTATTTTCTTACTGTATATAACAGCACAGTTGTGCAAAAGGAGGGGGTGAAATGGAGATACCGCGCGGTCTTGCCGCGCGGAGCTCCATGTTCATTGATTACGTCATACCCGTAAGGATGCGGCATACCTTTGGTGTGCCTCCCCGCGCATATGATACAATGATGTCTCACCTATGAGACGGTTTGTAGGATTCTCCGTTTTTTCTTTGTTTATCGCCGGTTTTGCCCTGCTCGTGTTTCCCGTGCGCTGGTTCCCTTCGTTTTACGATGTTCGCTACATGGGGATCGCGGCCATTATTGGAGCACTTCTCATTGCCGTGGTTCCAAGGTTATTTCGCGTCTTAGCCCAAGAGGTACGGGCCCAGGAGAAAAATCGGGCCGCGGATATATTTCAGTTTTGGCTCGCATTCGCAATTACGACAAATGCGTTTGGCGACCTTGGACTCTATCAGCTCTATCGGGTGGGCATTGAGTTTGATAAGATTGTGCATTTTGGCATCCCATTGATCGCGATCATCGTGATTCCGGTTATTCTCGAATCGCGTTTTGAAATTCGGAAATCACGTGCGCTCGCAATAACCATTGCGCTCGCGCTTATCGCGAGTGTTGGCTGGGAGGTATATGAATACGCAATGGACAGAGTGTGGCTGACACACCTTTCCGGCGTAAATGGGTTTGATATCAGTCGGGATACCAAGTTCGATATTGTGTACGATTTTCTCGGCATCGTGATCGGAGCTGTTGCATCAATGTGGAGATTGCGGTATTCCATAACTCTCCGAAGCGTACGGATAGCAACGGATTGATCGCTCGCGATCCTGTAGGAGTATCTGAACACGCCATAGTATCATGAGGTCATATGGATCAGAACTGGCATACCAAGAGTAGTGCGGAGATTTTTGTGGCATTTGGCTCGAACGAATCGGGGCTTTCCGATGAAGAGGCGGTACGGCGTTTTGGCGAATTCGGGTCGAACCAACTCCCCGAGGCGAAGGGTGATAATCTCGCGCTGATTTTTGTGCGCCAATTCAGGAGCCCTCTCATTTATATTCTGTTTGGCGCAGGCGCTTTGGTATATTTCATGGGCGAGGTGATTGATGCCTCGATTATTCTTGCGGTGCTCGTGTTTAATGCATTGGTGGGGACTATCCAGGAAGGTCGGGCTCAGAATACTCTCAAGGCGCTCAAGAGATTTTCCGAAACAAATGCGCTTGTGCTCCGAGCTGAAAGGGAACTCATTATTCCGGATCGCGAAGTTGTTCCCGGCGATACACTTCTGCTCCATGAGGGGGAAAAGGTTCCTGCGGATGCGAGGATCATATCCGCGAACAGTCTTACCATTGACGAGGCGTCTCTCACGGGTGAGTCCGTCCCGGTGCATAAAAACGCCGACGTCTTGCATACACGCGATATTCCGCTCTCGGACCGCCGGAATATGGTATTCAGGGGCACGAATGTTCTTGCGGGAACTGGGAATGCGGTTACAGTTGCAACCGGAATACATACGGCCATCGGGCAAATCGCAAAAGAAATTGTCGGTCTTGATGCCGAGATTCCGCTCCAAGCAAACATTCGAGATCTCTCTCGGCTTATTATTTTCACTGTTGCCGGAATTTGCACGATTCTCTTTGCGGCGGGACTTGCCTTGGGGAATTCGGTGCGGGAAATGTTCACCACCGTGGTGTCACTCGCGGTTTCCGTCATTCCCGAAGGGCTTCCGATTGTCATCACGCTCGTACTCGCGGCAGGAGTCTGGCGCATGTCGAAGCGAAATGCTCTCGTCAGGCGGCTTCAGGCGGTTGAAGCGCTTGGTCAGGCGCGGATCATTGCCGTTGATAAGACCGGAACCCTCACAAAAAACGAAATGGTCATCCAGCGATTGTATGTTGACGGGGTGATATTCGACATCGGAGGTCTTGGATACGAATCGAAGGGGGAGATCAGCCGCTCCGGAAATGTTACGCGTCCCGTGGAGCATCCGGAACTTTTGTTCGCAGGAAAGATTGCGGGACTCCTCGCAAATGCGAGAGTGATGTTTTCCGAAAGCGAACGGCGCTGGCATGTCGCAGGAGACCCTACTGAAGCCGCAATGCTCGTGTTCGCGGAAAAAGTGGGATTCAGCAAGAGTGAACTCGAACGCGATCATCCGAAAATCGCCGAACTGCCGTTTGATTATCGGACAAAGTATCATGCAACACTCCATACCGATAACGGCCGCGAGCTTCTCATTGTCTCCGGCGCCCCGGAAATCGTGCTCGACTCTTCAACGAGCGTATGGATGGGGGGAAGCACTCATGTACTTTCGAAAGAGAAACGAGACGAGCTTGAAACACTCTATACTTCGATGTTGCGAGAAGGCTTGCGGGTTGTCGCTTTTTCGGTGCGTCAAGATTCATCCAAGATTTTAGCACCGGAGGCGATCAAAGATCTTACGTTTGTTTCGTTCGTCGGTATGAAGGATGCCCTTCGGACAGAGGTGCAGGGTGCCATGGAAAAAGCGCGAGCGGCGGGGATGAAAGTGGTCATGGTTACGGGAGATCATCGAGTCACGGCCGAGGCGATTGGGCGGGAGGCCGGCATTTTTCACGATGGGGATTCTGTGCTCACGGGGCGCGACATCGTAAATATTTCTGCGAGGGATCTTGCGAGCAGGCTTGATCGCGTTTCGGTGTTTGCCCGGGTGAGTCCGGAAGATAAGCTGAAGATCATCCAGGCCTATAAGGAGCGCGGCGAGATTATTGCGATGACCGGGGATGGGGTGAATGATGCGCCATCACTCGTTGCGGCTGATCTCGGGGTTGCGATGGGACTGACCGGCACCGAGGTTGCGAAAGAAGCCGCCGACATCGTGCTTCTTGATGATAACTTCGGGAGCATTGTATCGGCGGTGGAAGAGGGAAGGAGTATTTATAAGACGATCAAGAAAGTTATCCTTTATTTGTTTTCCACAAGCATCGGCGAGGTGCTTACGATCGGAGGAGCGATTGCCCTTGGGTACCCTCTGCCGCTCCTGCCCGCACAGATCATCTGGCTCAATTTCGTGACAGACGGGTTTCTCACTGTAGCACTCGGCATGGAGCCGAAGGAGGAGGGGTTGCTCCGCGGCAATTTTGAGCGACCAAAGAAGTACCTCATTGATGGGCTCATGGTTCAGCGCATGTTTGTGATGGCAATCCCCATGATGATTGGAGCCATTTTTCTGTTTCGGGGATATTTCGAGGCGGATCTTGCGAAAGCGTGGACCATAGCGCTCACCACGCTTGCCGTATTTCAATGGTTCAACGCCTGGAATTGCCGCTCTGAACATACGTCGCTTTTCCGTATGAATCCATTTGAAAATATGTTTCTTGTGGGTGCGACCATTGTGGTGATCCTGCTTCAGCTGTTCGCCGTGTATCATCCTCTTGGACACGCACTCTTGAGAACCGTGCCTCTCAGTGCCGCAGAGTGGCTCGTCATTATACCGATTGCATTTTCCATTATCGTGGTCGAGGAGGTGAGGAAATTCTTTTATCGGAGGCGGATGAAGCTTGAATCACTTGAGTATGCTGCGTAAATTCTCCGGTTTTGCGTTGATCGTTATCGGCGTGATCGCATTGTTCACGCCCCTCACGCCAGGGTCGTGGTTGATATTTGTCGGGATGGAGATTCTCGGGTTTAGGATGCTCTTCTGGGATAAAGTGAAGTCGTGGTTTTGGAGAAAATAGGCCTATGGTACGATGCTATTATGGAATTCCCGCAACACATTCTTGATTTTTTGAAAGAACCCGGATCTCAAGATTCTCGTGCGATTACACAGTCGATAAAGCCGTTTGATTTTCGTAGGGAATTTGCGCCATTGACAAAATAGCAGATTCTGCTATTTTTATTGTCGAGACGAGTGAGTGAAATGCAAAAGTCTTCTTTTGCATTTCCGAGCGAGCGAAGACATCAAAGGGTTTAATACCCCGCGGCTCTGCCGCGGAACCTAACTCAGCGAGTCTTCGAGCTGAGTGAGTCCAGGGCTCTGCCCTGGGGTCTAATATCCTTTATGTTGCTGTTGCGGTATCGCATGGAGTGAACCTCAAACCGAAATCAGATGGAGGAGCAATGAACGACATATCGGTACAGCGCCTTGTCGAGGAGCAGTGGGAGAGAATGGCTGTTTCGGAACGGCAGAAGTTCCTCGAAGAACTCTCGGCCGTTCATCTCGGCGAGCAAAGGACCTGGGGCGGGCTTTCGCTCGAGGTTCTCGCAGGCATGTCGAGCGCGAGCGATCTCCCGCCGGATCTCCGGTGGCGTCTCTTCCCTTCGTTTCGCGGTATGGACTTGGCTTCTGCGGCCTGCCGCAGTGCCGACCTCATCCTAGGCGCGCAGGAGCGCGATGTTCCGTTCCAGGTGTGGACGCGCCTCCGGTTCCGTGCGATTTTCACTACCATCGCCGAGCGGAGCGATGTACCCTTTCCCGGCAACCGCACCCCGGGTGATCTCCTGGACGGAGAGCTCGAGGAGATGGCCGAGGAACTTCTCTCGGATGGAGATTTCTGGACGAGACTTCCCGTCAATCTCTGGCCGAAGCGAGCGGAGCAGGCGGAGTACAGGAAGCTTCTCAAGCGCATGAGGGAGCTCCCGTATTTCGCCGTCACCCGGAGCGAGGCCAGGATCGCCACCGAACGATTCAACGACGGCATCTCGAAATATGACTTCCGCCATTGCCTGCGCCGACTCGTTGAAGGGATCGCCGTGTAAGGCCGGTTACCGCACGAATGGAAGAATCCATGGTGCGGTTTTTTTATTACCGCCCGCGCCGAATACCTCGCCTACTCTCTGGCGAGGATGAAGGCCGAAATCGCTCATCGAGCGCGCTGAGATGGTCGAGGCGCGCGAGTTCATTCTGACTAACAAAGCATCAGTTCAATACCGCACCGCTCTCTCGTGCGGATGCTTTATTAAGTCCTCTCTGCTATACTGAAAAAAGACTATGCCATTATTGTTTTTTCTTTTCGCCTTACTTCTCATTGCGATTTTGTACCTTCTCATCCGTCCGATCGTGCGTGGGGCCGTATATTTTCCGACTACACGTGAGGCAGTGGATTCTATGGTTGGACTCGCGCGGCCGAAAGCCGGCGAACGAATAGCTGACCTTGGGTCGGGCGATGGCCGCGTGCTCATGGCATTCGCCAGGCAGGGGATTGAAGCGCATGGGTATGAAGTGAATCCACTGCTTGTCTGGAAATCACAATGGGCGATTCGGAGGGCGGGACTTGATGGCAAAGCCTTTGTGCACTGGGAAAGTTTTTGGCCTGCGAATCTCGCTGAGTTTGATATTATTTCGGTCTATGGCATCCCTTATATTATGAAGCCGCTTTCCGAGAAGCTTTCGCGGGAATTGAAGCCGGGAAGCCGAGTTGTATCAAACATCTACACCATGCCTGGGTGGCAGGCCTCAGAAAAGGAGCGTAGTGTTTCGCTCTATGTCCGCGGATAGGCGTTGGTTCAGCATTTTTCGATCTCCTTGTAGGGTGGTCAGGTAGGTTTATAATGTACGTATGGACATTCTCGCGTTTCTCACCGCAAAGCCCGTTCTCATTGGCCTACACCTCGGGTTTGCCATCCTCGGCATTGACGCTTTTTTGTGGCTTCTCGGGGAAATCATGGCTGATACAGTTTCAGTTCGGCGACGCACGATGGCGGCTCTCATCGGTGCCGTCGGTTTTGCCGGGAGCTGGCTGATTGGCGGATACTATTATGTAACCTTTTACGGACCGTTTGTGAAACCCATAATCAACGCTGGAAGTGCGCCTTGGGCGCATGCGATTGCGATGGAAACGAAGGAACATGTGTTTCTCTTGTTGATTCCCATGATTGCGCTCACACTTCTGCTCGCTCGACTTGATGCTTCCACACTTTCATCGCTCCGCTTGAAAATACCGTTTGCCATCCTCACGGCTACGACTGCCGGCATTGGTCTTGGTATCGGCCTCTTAGGATATATTATTTCAGCGGCAGTTCGGTGGGGTGGTCTTTAGGCTATATTTATGAATACTTTCAAGTCCATATCAAGTGCGGCGATTTCCGCCATCATCACGATACCGCTCATGACTGCGATTATCATCGTTGCGGAATTGAGCGCGCCGTTCAAAAATTTTCTGAAGGGATTTACGGGGCATCACTGGATCACGAAAAGCTGGATTGTGGTGATTGTATTTTTTGCATTATTCATTATCGCGCGCCTCACGATGCGCGAACCGGATTCTTCACGCCTGCGGGGTAAGGTAGTGTTACTGGTTTTCATGGGCGTTCTCTGCAGTGCCGTTCTCCTCGGCTTCTATATATTTGAATACGCAGGTCATTGATGGCTATTGCAGGGGACACGACGCATCGGCGGTGATCTCGGAAATTTTTGTCGATACGCTGAATTTCATGAAGCGCCTTATTTATATAACTGCGTGTGTTGTCCTCGGTGTGTTGTTGCAATTTTTAATCCACGCGGGGTTAGAAATTTGGTATATCGGATTACTGGTGAGTGATTTTCCCAAATATGGTTTTGGGTTTTCGTGGAATAGTTGGCTGATCGTTCACGAGGTGGGGAGCGTGGTATTGCTGATTGCCGGATTTCTCTTTGGCTATTGGCAGGGAACACATTGGTGGAGGCGCATCTACGAACAGCGTGCCTTGTAGTTCTTTGCTCGATTTTGAAGTAAGTGCATAGAATTACAAACCTTGTGTTCCTGTATGCGCGTGTCCTTCATGCGCTATCTTTTATGGCGTAATCGTGCTAGGATGGACTTCTTATGCTGAAAGTTGGCGACAGGGCACCACGGGGAATCGCGGTTCTTGATAGTGCCGGAAAAACGGTGTTTTTATCTGATCTCCTTGGTAAACCTCTTATACTCTATTTCTATCCCAAGGATGGGACAACCGGATGCACGAAAGAAGCCTGTAGTATTCGCGATTGGAGAGACGACATACGAAAACTGGGTGCCGAGGTGCTTGGAGTTTCCAAAGATTCATCTGCTTCGCACCAGCAGTTTGCCTCAAAGTATAAATTAAACTTTCCTCTGTGGTCAGACCCGAATCATAAACTCATGGATGCGTTTGGTACGTGGCAGAAAAAGAAATTCTTGGGCCGTGAATACATGGGCACCACACGCTCAACCTTTCTTCTCGACCCCAAGGGAAAAATTTTGCATGTCTGGGAACAGGCGACTCCCGCAAGCCATGGAGAAGAAATCTATACGGTCTTGAAGGAAATGAAGAAGAAATAGCTCTATGGACCCAGAAATTGCAAAGCGCCTTGAAGTAGTAGAATCGAAACTCGACGCAGTCCACCGATCCATTGAGCGTATGAGGAAGTATTTCCTCTGGACGCTCATTATTACGATTGCGGTCATTCTCCTCCCGTTGATTGGTCTTGCATTTGTTATTCCCACATTCTTGAGTACCTACGGGAATTTGGGTGGGTGGTAATGGATCATACAAAAGTAGTGGTAGCATTCGGCGGTGGCTGTTTTTGGTGCACGGAAGCGGTTTTTTTGGAATTGAAAGGAGTTCTCTCGGTAACTTCAGGATACGCAGGAGGTGATGCCCCGAATCCGACGTATGAACAGGTTTCGATGGGGAAGACGGGGCATGCCGAAGTGATCCGCATTGAGTATGACCCGGAGGTAATCACGTTCGGAAAACTCCTCGAAGTATTTTTTACCGCACACGATCCAACCACGCCGAATCGTCAAGGGGTTGATGTGGGTACTCAATATCGTTCGATTATTCTCTACACCACGGCTGATCAAAAGCAGGAAGCCGAGGCACAAATTCAAGAACTCACGAAAGCTCAAAAATTCGAGAAACCAATTGTAACCGAAGTAAAGCCACTTGATGCGTTTTATCCGGCCGAGGAATATCACCAAAACTACTTCGAACGAAATTCCGGCGAGCCATATGCCGAAGCAGTGATTAAACCAAAAGTGGGAAAAGTGAAGCACGCATTTTCTGATCTCTTAAAATCATCGTGAGAGATGATCGGTATGCTTACTCTCGCAGAATTTGAAACATTGGTTGCCGACGGCCTTGCCGCAATTCCGGAAAAATTTAGGAAGCTTTTGAATAATGTGGCGGTTGTGGTTGAGGGAGAGCCTTCAGAGGGCCAGCGTCGAAAAATGCGCCTCCGATCCGACATGACGCTCTTTGGCCTCTATGAAGGAGTTCCGCAATCACGGCGCGGGTCAAATTATTCTTGGGTTCTGCCGGACAAGATTACGATTTTCATGAATCCGATCCTTTCACACTCTCGGAGTCTTGATGACGCCAAGCGAATTGTTCGCGATACCGTGTGGCACGAAATTGCACACCATTTTGGCATGGATGAGGTAAGGGTGCGAAAGGCAGAGCAAAAGCGCGGGCGACGCGTGTAAAAAATTTCTCCCTCCGTGAAACACACCGCCTCTCTCAGGCGGTATTTTATATTACGTCTGCTTTTCCAGAATATGTTGCGGGTAAGGTTGGCGTATGGTACTTCTGGATTGGTTGTGTACGGAGAGTTCCTTAACCTGATTTGCCCCATGGGAGGCGAACATGGAGAATACGCATTCCAGCGGCAGTTCGGCCGCAGGGGCGTCTCCATCGAGCGCTCCACCACCCCCGGTTCGCGGTGCACCGGAGTTGCGATTTCACCCATTCATCGAGCGGCGCCTGGAAACAGTTTCCGCGCATTATTGTGAGGCGGCTAATCGCAGCGTCAGGCGGCGCGAGTGCCAAGGGATGACGCTTCGTGCAGATATCAATAAGAAGTTCTGCCAAGGCAGTTTTTGTTCCTCGCCCTGGCGAATCTGTTTTGTCTGCTTGGAGAAAGGGACTGTGGTATTCCAAAGTCTTGTGTTGGATCCGAGGCGTGGATTGTGCCCGCGGCACCAAGAGAGAGACGAAACGAAGCGCACGGTAGTACTGGCAGGGTCCAGCGCATCCGACGGCGTGAGCTCTCCCTTGCAAGAATCTCGGCCAGCAGTTCTCCGAGAGCAATGTATGCACGGTATGGACCTTCGATATTGTGCGGAGTGGAAGTGCAAGCAGGCACGAGAGAAAGCAGAGAGTGGAGGAGACGATCGGCAAGAAGTTGTGGTTCCCCATCAGTCAAACCATCCTACAGGAATTGACGAGAGGAGAGCGGCTATGCCGAAGGGAAAGCGACTTTCCGAAGAGGTAGTGAAGAAGATCCACGATCTCGTGAAGACCGGCATGGACGACAAGAAGGTTGCATCCACTCTCAAGCTCAATGTGGGCACGGTCATGCGGTATCGCAGGCAATTTGGTCTACTGCTCAGGCAGAAGGGAGGCGGCCCGAAGTCAGAGGAGAGCAAGGGTGGTTCGTCTCCCGCCGCGAGCATTCCGAAGCTAAGGGCTTCTTCCCGCTCCTCGAAGCGCAAGTCTGGCAAGGCCGCGGTTCGCAGGGCCACGTCGGTCGCGACCGAGAGCATGGAAGAGCGCATCAAGAAGGCGAACGAATACTTTCGGCTCGGTAACGAGATCATGGAGTCGGTGCGCAAAGAGCACGCCGAGAATCAGGCGATGATCGCGCGTGCGGGAAAGGGCGCGACGGAAGTGAGGCGTCACCTCCGCGACCGCAAGCGCTAGTTCATCACCAGAGCAGTTTCAGTTCGTTCACACAGGCCCAAGGAGGGCTTATGATCAGTGCGATGCGGCAGATCGAGGAGGCGATGGCGAAGGTGGATCCCGAACAGGTGAGGAAGTCCCTGGAGGGATCCAAGTTTAAGGCGGAGGAGCAGGTCGTGGGAAAGGTTTCTGATGAGCTCCTAAGACTCTTTGGTTTGATATACGAGCAAAGTGATGACATGCAAAGGCATGCAATAAGAGGGGCTGGAGATCTCCGTGGGCTCCCTGCGAGTAAGGAGGAGACTCAAGTCTTCCTCGCAAAAAGTGAGAAGCTCGACGAACATTTCGCGTTTCTCCGGAAGCTCTTTTGGGACTCAGTCAGGATGGACTTTCCCGAGATCGGCCAGAAGGCGATCGGCATCAGGGCAGAGGGTCAGATCGTCTGCTTCGAAGAGGAGCAGGAGCCGTCCGTCGTTGTCGCGGTCGTGGAGCTCGAGACGGGTGGCCCGCTTGGTCTGCTGAACAGGCTCATGTTGAGCGGCCTCGCGAAGCGTCGCGCCAAAGGCCAGGACCCGAGTCGGAATTGAGAGTACAGGGGTGTATGCGCCGAATGCATATCCCCCTCTTTTTATAATTCTCAATTATTTTTCGTGCTAGAATCGCATCATGAGCGAACGCCCTCGAGCAGTTATGGCGGTGTATCTCATCCTTGAGCGTGATAGGAAAATTCTTTTATTACTTCGTCAAAATGTTTCGTACATGAGTGGTTTTTGGGGTATGCCTGCGGGTCATGTGGAACAAGGAGAGCTCATTACTGACGCAATGATCCGCGAAACCGAGGAAGAAGTTGGAATCAAAATACGCCGCGAGGATCTCCGACTCGTGCACACCATGTTTCGCGCGAAGCACGATGAGACAGGGGAGCGGGTGGATTTCTTTTTTACGGCTGACACGTGGGAAGGGGAGCCAAAAAATTGCGAGCCCGACAAATGCGCCGAGGTCAAATGGTTTTCCAAAGACGCTTTGCCGAAGAATGTAGTTCCGAATCAGCTCCAGGCATTTAAAAGTATTGAGCGTGATGATCCATTCTCGGAGTATTCGTCAAACACTTTTCCAGCGAAATAGCCTAGGTATTTGTATGGGTGCATGAATTTTTATCTATATATAGGCTAATTCGGCCGAATGGGCGAATAGTGGCAAGGGATAGAGTGAGAAGAGTATGTGGCTCTCAAAAGGTACATATGCACATTCGGCCGAATAGTGGAATAGTTGTGGATAAGGTGTGATCAAAAAAAGTGAATTATGGTTGTAAATTATTATAGGATTGCACTATGAAGGATTTTGAGCGAACACTGAAAGCTTTAGCGAATCGCAGGCGCTTGGCAATCTTAAAATATTTAAAATCACAGCCCGAAGCCTCGGTTGTAGATATTGCATCGGCAATTCATCTTTCGTTTCGAGCGACATCCAGACATCTTGGTATTCTTGCAAATTCCGGCATCCTTGAGCGCGAGCAAAGAAGTCTTTTTGTATACTATCGGATTTCGAATTCTCTCCCGCCGCCGGCTCATGCCACGATCAAACTGGTGTAGTGAATTCAGACAGCGCATGTGCTATAGGCTAATTCTACCGAATAGGGGAATAGTCAGGTCCTGATGATATGTTAGTCAATAAGGGTGAAGGAATTTATACATTGATGGGCATGGTTAGCGGTATGAATCGACTTGTGGGAAGTAGCGGCTTTTTGTTTGCCGCTTTCTTTTCCGTATGGCTTGGGGTTCCGGTCGGACACGCCGAGGCATCCCACTGTTTCCCTTTCACCATCGCCGGACCGGTTAGCGGTCTCTTGTTTGAAAATTATGAAACGCATGAGTACGTGGACCATTTGTTGGTTCTGCATCTTAAATTAAAAACTCCGGATAATGTAAATGTTGCCACGTTTCGCACGAGTGTCGATCTCTTGAGCGACACGTGCGGGGAGACCGTGAGCGGCGGCCCGCTTTCGCGGGTTATTACTACGCCTGGGAGCGGCCTATACAGTATTCGTTTCACTTCATCAACGCATTTTGATATTTGGAACGACGAAATAAATACGAAATTAGTTTGCGAGAGTTGCTCTCAAGATATTCCCGAGCGCCCCGGATATCATGAGTTTGTTTTCAAAGGCATTACCGAAGATGGGCTGAATCAATTTTATTCCACTTCGTATCGCATTCGCGACGACGCTCCCGATCCGCCCGTTCTCACAGAAACCCTCGCGACACCGCCGAATTGCACTTCGCCCTCACCGATCGGAATTGGCCTCTTTGATAACTATGAGCGAGCTGAATATCGAGAGGGGCTCCTTGTCTACCATTTTCGGTTGAATACTTCATTCGGTATTGGTGGCTGGCGCGATAGCATTGTTTTTCATGACGCAAATTGTGACGTGATTGGACGATTTGCCCCTGCATTTGGTCCGACTATTACGCCGTATTCACAGTATTTCAGCGTTCGATTCACCAGTGCTTTGCATTTTGATGTCTGGAATGACGAGACGAATCAAATAGAAAATTGCGCCGGATGTTCCGTTGATATTCCAAGCGTAACTCCGGGACAGCCATACTCGTATATTTCTTTTCATGGCGAATCAGGCGATTCCAGGCTTGCATCAACTCCGTTCCCTGTAGTGGAACCAGGGCCGGAACCTCTTGACCCGGTGATTATTGTCCCTGGTATCCTTGAATCATGGAAGATTGGTGGCGAAGACGGCCCATGGGGACTTGATCCGATTCTCCATACATTCGACAATCTCTGGGATGCGCTTGAGGCTGTTGGATACGTTGGGGGTCGGACTCTGTTTTTTCTCGGCTACGATTTTCGGCAGAGTAATGTTCAGACCGCGCATGAACTGAAGGCAAAAATTGCAGAGGTGAGAGCAATCTGCGGCTGTACAAAAGTTGATCTCATCGCGCACAGCATGGGTGGCCTTGTCTCGCGTCAATACATTCAAAGTGATGAGTACGCAGACGATGTCGATCAAATGATTTTCCTCGGAACGCCGCACCTCGGCTCGCCGAAGGCGTATTTAGCGTGGGAGGGTGGGGAGTTGACGACGAAGGAAGGCGGCGGGTTTAAGCTGAACGATATTATTTTTGAAGGGTTATTGAAAGATGCGGCCCATAGGAATAATTTTGCTAGTATTTTTGATTTTATTCAGAATTATCCAATTATTTCTCTGCAAGAGTTACTTCCTGTGTACGACTATATCATTGACGAAGCGAGTGGGGTTATGCGTTCGTATTCTAGTTTGTACCCACAGAATTTATTTCTTGAGAATCTAAATGCGTCGGAGAATCTTGGACGACTTTTCGGAAAAGGGGTCCAATTCATAAATATTGTAGGAAGTCTCGGTGAAAATAGTACAGTCGGCGGCTATGTAACTATTCCTTCGGTAACATTACCTAAGTGGGAACACGGGTACCCAAATGATTTCTATAGCACTTTTGGATTTCGAGGTATGTTTTTTGAGGATGGTGATAAAACAGTACCGTTTCGAAGTACTGGGGGTTTAGCCGAATTAGAAAATATAGTTATGCCTTTTGATCACCAGCGGGTTGTATCGAAGGCCCAACAAGTTATTGTGCGTGAACTTACAGGAAATAACCCTTCCCAATTATTTGATAGAAACTTTTTCACCGCCAAAGCACTAATAATTCAGGTTTTTTCACCGATCAGTATTGCTGTGACTGATCCCGAAGGTCGGACTATCGGGACGAATATTAATGATATTCCCGGTGCATTCTATACGGGCCCGGGTGATGAGCAATTCCTTGTTATACTCGACCCCATTGATGGTAGATACCAGATGAATGCCGTTGGAATAGGTAGCGGCGAATATGAGATTGTCACAAATTTTTTGAGCGACACACAAGAAGCAAGCACGACAGTAAGCGGTACTGCATTACCAGATCTAGAGCTTAACTATACACTCAACGTTGCCGCTGACGCAGTAGCGCCAATTGAAATAGAATCGGTTGATTCAAGCGCCCCGGTTACCACTGCATTCGTTGATGGAACGTCGGGGGAGAACGGATGGCTTGTCTCTGATACAATCATCATGCTCAGCGCAGACGATAGTGACGGCGTGGGCGTTGCCCAAACCGAGTATTCTCTCGATGGTGGCATTATATGGCAGGTATATACCGAACCTATTATTCTCATATCCGACGGACATCATGAGATTCTTTACCGTTCCGAAGATTTTGTAGATAATCAAGAGGAGAATAAAGCTCTCACGATTCGCATTGATACAACGCCTCCGGAGGCGATTATCCATTTTGATCCCGGTCATCGAATCCTCCAGGTCGAGGGGATTGATGTTTCCTCGACGACGGTTTCAAAAAATGGTAAAATATTTACAATCAGGGACGAAGCTGGGCATTGGGTTTCCCTCAACTTTTCAAAACTGTCTGCTAAGAATTCGGATATTTTCGCAACGCTTGCAGGCGTTCAATATGAGGGTATGGCTCCCTTCATATTTAAGGTTCCTTACACGATCGAATACTCCTGGAAATTGAGAAAAAGCGGTGAATATAAAAAGTTAACTCAAGAAATTTCAGCAGGCAAAAAGGAGTTGGTAGAGGCTACATACAAGAGTGATAAGGGGAAAACGGTTATTATATTTTCGGACAAACTCAAGCAGGAAGTATCGGGAATTGCGATTATTAAGTTACAAACAAATAAGGGAATAATGGAAATTTCTTTATGAAGCGAAACAAAGTGCTATTTATTGGGGCGATTTTGGCTAGCGCGATTGTATCATTAATTTTTTATCGGTTGTTTTTAATTCCTCTGGGTTATGTCTTTGGGCCTATAACTGGGTTTGAAGGTTTACCTGTTTCTGATTTTTTGATTCTACGTCTTGCAGTTTTCGATTTCGCTTTTGTTTGTTTTCTCGCGCTGTTCCTTTCAATTTTGTTTGACTGGAAGACTACGTTGCGTTACTGGGCATACGGTTATCTGCTTTTAATAGTTGCTTCTTTGATTGAAGCCGGGATCTATATTCCCGATCCGCTTCGTTTACTTTTTATTTTAGTATCAGCCTCGGTCGGATTTCTCATCGGACAAGGATTTCGGTTTATTCTTCTGCGAGTAATGAGACAGAATAGCTTTATTTCAAAACCCACGACAGAACGTCAGAACTGGGCAGGCATTGTTCAGTTTAATATTCTCGCCAAGGGTGAATTAAAGATTTTTTTCTTAAGTGCCGTGGTTAGCGTCGCTTTTGGGCTTATTTTCCATAAGCAGTTATTCACTATATTTGATTATTTTTTACAACTACTTGGAGGAGGATTTTATACCCTTGATTCCGCGCCCTATTCATCAGTCCAGTTGATAAATGCGACCCTTGATTTATCTTTTTCCCTCTTCCTCGCTGTACTGCTTTCGTTATTTTTGTCCTGGCGAAAGACGATGAAATTTTGGCTTCTTGGCTATATTGCATTCGTAGCCATGTCGGCGGTCTTTTACAATGGAATTTTTACTCCGGACAGGTTGAGCCTTCCATCCATTCTGATATTCGGGGTGATTGGACTTCTTGTTGGAAAAAGCATCCATTTTCTGCTTGTGCGGGCAAAAATGGTTACGTAATCCTTTGCCGGATCCGCAAGTTTGGAATCGGCTCATTTCTTTGAAATGAGCCGATTTCGGTTTGCGTTTTGAGCCGATTTTGTTAGCTTAAGGGCAAGATGTCGGACGAAACCTCAATTCCAGCCGCAGAAGGCAGTGGGAGTGATTCCTCCCCTGTAATTCCGCCGGCGGACCCCGAAGTCGTGTCGGAACCTCAATCTACGGATCCAGTAGCGCCGATTGATCCTGTCGTTGTTGAAGAACCTGCGCCCATCAAGCCTATTCCAGCCGAGCCACCAAAAGTTAGCCCACCGGGCAGTAATTCTTCACCCCTGCCTCCGGTTCCCGATTTTCGGACACGGATAAAAGAGGCAAAGCACCGAAAGCGCGAAGTGAAGCTTGAGCGGATACTTGCGTACGTTCGCGAGAAGGGGAAAGTTACGAACGATGAAGTCCAAAAGCTTTTGCGAGTATCGGACGCGACCGCGACACGCTATTTACACGAATTAGTGAAGCGAGGCTTGTTGCAAAAGGGCGGGGCTACTCGGGCAATTTACTACTTTCCTAAGTGAGTAAATGTGAATCCTAAGAGGTCAGCTAACAAATCTATGATTGAGAAAAAGAAGCTAGATAAGAATCTCGTAGGCGTTGCCGGAGTTTACTACGTTGCCGCAAAACTGAGTCATTTGGGTTATGTGGCACTTGTTACAACAAGAAATGCAAAAGCATATGATCTGCTCGTATTTAAACATGGTGAGCGCAGTGTACTACCTATTCAGGTTAAAACGCGATCCTCAGGAGGTTTCCGAGTTGTGGGAATAGATGACATTAAAACTATTGATGAAGAACTTGAGAATAAAATTACTTGCCCCTTTGTATTGGTTGATTTAAAGGATGGAACTCCCGAGTTTTATATTTTGAGCAAAAATCAAATTCAAAAACTTATAAAGAAGGATTGGAATTTTTGGGTCAACAATCACAAACACTATAAGCCTGTAAGAAAAACAAAAGTACAGATAATATTTCAGTTACAGGAGACCATGAGCCTTCTTAAAAAATATAAAGATGGTTGGGCGAATTTGCACCTAGCTTAATCTATTATAACTTCCGACTTCGAACTACACGGCCAGCCAGATTGAGCTAGGTTCATAGCATGAGGAGCTAAATACATATGACAGATAATAAAATTATAAAAATAAATGATGAGGATTTTTACGAAGTGCAACTCAAACGTTTTGAGAAGGGTTTATTGAGTTTTCTTGCTGAGCACGATTTGCCAACGACAGGAATTTTTGTGACGATACCCGAAAGAATAAATGTATTCAAAAATACTGGAGGGGTACTATCAAAAATTGACGAAACAGAAAAAAAGAATTCAATTTATCTTTCAAAGTTTCTTGCCGCTGCGGCTTCAGGACTTTTTGACGCAGCATTAAACTATATTTGGGACGAAACTGTTTTGCAATTACGGAAGCGTGTTGCAAAGTATGATCTCGATTATTTTTATGACAATGCCGTCAGTGGTGATAAAAGAAGTTCATTAAAAGATGAATCAGATCTCACAAAACTCGATGATAGTGAGTTAATTCACGGCGCAAAGGAAATTGGATTAATTTCTGAACTTGGATATAAGCATCTAGATTTCATTAAATACATGAGAAATTGGGCGAGCGCCGCACATCCTAATCAGAATGAAATTAGCGGTTTACAACTTATTGCCTGGTTTGAAACCTGTTTTAAAGAGGTTATTTCTTTGCCACTTTCTACCATCGCTGCAAAGATCAAACAGCTACTGGATAGTATTAAGGCCAACGCCCTCACCAAACAAGAAGCTGAAGAAGTCGCAGTTTACTTTGAAAATCTAAATCAAGACCAAGTGCAAAGCTTTACGTCAGGACTTTTTGGTATATACACTAACGTACTGAGCGATACGACCACTAAGCAGAATGTTGCATATCTCTTACCTTTGATTTGGGATAGAGTCGGCGAAGATACGCGACAGTCATTTGGTTTGAGATATGCACACTTTACGGCCAATAACTATCTGAAAGAGAAGAGGTCGTCTAAGGAATTCTTGCAGATAGTGGGCGGAGAGAGTTATATACCCGATGAGTTGCGAGTTGTAGAAGTTGAAAATGCAATTAATGATCTTATTGTTGCGCATAATGGGTTTAATAATTTTTATACCGAAGTTACTTTTGCTAAACAATTAAGGAGAGTTATTGGAGAAAATCCTAAAATCCCAAAAGGGCTAGAGAAAAAATATATATTCGGGCTTGTGAATGTTTTTATCTCTAATGGGAACGGAGTGGCTTCTGGAGCTGAACCTATTTATTTAGAATTACTTGAAAAGCTTAGTCCTCTTCAGTCAGCGTTCGCTGTCATTTCTTTTACAGAGAGTGATATATCAAGCAAGTTACAATTTAATTTGTGTGAGAAAAAATATCGTCAACTCCTAGAGCTATTAAAACCAAAGATTATATCGATACCAGTTAAAGATTTAATTCTACAAATAGAGAGATTCCCTACTGGGAATTTAGATAAACTAAAAGACCACCAGAAAATTAGAGGGGATATCGCAAGTCTAAAGATCCTTTTGAAATAAGCTTTTAAGTTATTCCGAGCAGGGTAGAAATATCAAAATTGAAACGCTACTGACGGCCTCGTTCTGGGAGTTCCGAACCGAAAGTGGTCAGCCAGTTTGGGGAGTTGACGGATATAGCAGATTTGCTATACTTGGTATAGTGGCGACAAATGAAAAAGGTAGCAAGAAAAATAAATAAAAAATATCATTTTACACTCCTCGACACTGTTATTGCTGGGAGAATCAAGCGCGGAAAATTTCGAAAATCATTCTTTGAAGAAATGAGTAGGTTACAATTGGCTCATGAGATAAGAGTACTGCGTCAGAAAAAGAAGATGACGCAGGAGGAAGTGGCTATGAAAGCAGATATGCCTCAGTCGGTGATTGCCCGGATAGAATCTGGAACGCACAGTTTTTCTATTTCGACACTTCATAAGATTGCGAGAGTTTTTGACAAACAAATCGGCCTGGTTGGATAAGCGGAAGAATCATCGGATGCACACCGCTGAAAATGTGCCATCGGGATTGCAAGCCTCTTTGCATGATTTTTTGCTTATGATACGCTCAAAAAACAAGGATTAAACAAGATTTAACCAAGGTTTCATTATGCCAAAAGACGAAAAACAGACGAAAGCCGAAATTAGATCAGAGAAGTCGAGGGTGCTGGATGAGACGGTGAAGGAAATTCAGGAGAAATACGGAGAGGGCGCGATTATGAAGCTCGGGGATGCCCCGAAGGTGGATGTGGATGCGATTCCCACCGGCTCCCTGGCGCTCGATTTAGCGCTCGGAATTGGCGGTATTCCTCGGGGGCGGGTGATTGAGCTTTTCGGACCTGAATCATCGGGTAAAACTACGCTCGCACTCCACATTGTGGCCGAAGCCCAAAAACGCGGGGGGCTTGCCGCGTTCGTGGATGCGGAGCACGCGCTTGATCCCGACTACGCAAAACGCCTTGGCGTGAAAACAAGCGAACTTTTGATTTCTCAACCCGACAACGGAGAGCAAGCGCTTGAAATTGTGGATTCACTCGTGCGCTCTGGGTCGGTTGAAGTGGTGGTGGTTGATTCAGTTGCGGCTCTCACCCCAATCGCAGAGATCGAAGGGGAGATGAGTCAGCAGCATGTCGGAGTTCAGGCGCGGCTTATGGCAAAGGCCCTTCGCAAGCTCACCGCAAGCATTGCCCGCACCAAGACATCAGTTATTTTCATCAATCAGATTCGGATGCAGATCGGCATCATGTTCGGAAATCCCGAGACCACACCGGGTGGAAAAGCGTTGAAGTTTTTCTCTTCCGTGCGAATTGAAGTGCGAAAAGCTGCCCAGATCAAGAAAGGGGAGGAGGTTATTGGAAATCGAGTGAATGCGAAAATCGTGAAGAATAAAGTGGCACCACCCTTTCGCCGTGCCGAATTCGACATTTTCTATAATGAAGGCATCTCGAAGGATGCCGAACTCCTGACGCTTGGGGAGAAATATGCCGTGATTAAGAAAGCCGGTGCATCATTCACCTATGAAGGCACGCGTCTTGGGGTGGGATTTGATAACGCCCGCATGTTTTTGAAACAGAATCCAAAAATTGCGGAAGAACTCACGAAGAAGATCAAACAAGCGGCCGTTGCGGCGGTAACAGTCGCGAGCGAGTAGGCAAGGAGTGGGAATATAAATGAATCATCGCCCCGACTTTAGTCGGGGCGATGATTTTATATGCTCTTGAGTTTTACTATTCCACTATTCCCACCAGAGGCGGGCAGGCGTACGAATTAGACCAGGAAGGGGAGAGAGGGAGAATGAACATGGAGCTCCGCGCGGCAAGACCGCGCGGTATCTCCATTTCACCGAGCACTCAATTTGACAACATACGAAGGTGTAACAAGAAGCTCCCTTTCGTCCTCGAAAGATTTTCGCAGTACCACGGATGGCAAATTGAGTGCTCGGTTTATTGTTTGTTACCATTCATCCGCGCTCCGACCGCGGTCGGGGCGCGGTATTCTGGACAAACAATAAAAAAAGAGTCCAGCGAATGTCTTCTTCGACATCAACTGGACTGAAATCTTCGGGTGCTGTAGGCCTACAGATGCAGGTCGGCGAGCTTGATCGCGAGTTCGTTCCTGCTTGCCTGAACGATGTGTCTCACCTGCCACGGCGCCAGGAGCCCGAGCTCATCTGCCGCGAGGACCATTGCGGCCTCGTTGGCGTAGTCAGGGAGGAATCCGGAGAAGGAGAAGGCGAAGAGGTAGTTTCTCCAGACCCTGATTGCACAGCCGAACTCGTCCTGCTCTCGGTCCCGGCACTGGTGGCTGCTGAAGCACTGCGGGTGAGCACGGAGCCGGAGTGTTTCCTTCAGGGTGAAGTTAGCGAGGTAGGACTCAAATTGATTCGGGACGAATCCGATCGGTATCAGCCGTAGCGGTCGTGAGTCCGGGTTGTTCGTGGTACACGTGATCCGCAAGTAGCCGCCGCTTCGCTCAGGGTCGTTCCTGAATTCGGCGAAGGTGCGCCTGACCGCGGATTTTACGACCGTGATGATGTCGGGAATCCGGTTGTTGAGAAGCTCACCAGGTACAAACTTTCGCACCGCGGTAACCAACGCCATGAGTTGTCTCCTCTTCTGGCTTCGGGGTGGGGGACTCGCAGAGCGCAAGTACCTTCGGAAACTATTTACTACTATTACCCGCTTGGCTGGGAGGAGTCAAGCGGCAGGAGGGATCTTGATGAGTTGCGAAATTTCGTACAAGCGCACACAAAAAATACGCCAATTGTTTCTGCTCGTCTCCTGCGGATTCGGAACTACGCGAGTTCTTTGGCTAACTCAAGATGCTCGGGCGTATTTACGCCAATGCTCTCGAGCGGACTGATGTCCATGGAGGCGATTTTCTCACCCCCCTCGATTGCAAGCCGCACGAGATCAGTAAGATAGTATTCGTGCTTCGCGTTTGTGTTCCCGATTTTTTTTAAGTTCGGCCAGAGCCACTCGGCACGAAAACAATACAACGCGGGATTCACTTCGCGGATTTCCCGCTCCTCGGGTGTGGCGTCTTTCAGTTCCGTGATTGCCGTGATGTCTCCGTTCTGGTCGCGGATAACTCTCCCAAAATCATAAAAAGGCTTACGCCATTCATCGAAGTCTTCTACCACACTCGTGAGGAGTGAGAGTACGCATGTTTCTCGCTCATGGAGTGATCGCAACTTGGCGATGGTTTCGGCTTTCACGAAGGGATGGTCACCGTAGAGCACGATGATGTCACTCGCCTTGCCCGCGAGGAGTGGTTCGGCGCACTGTAGGGCATGACCGGTGCCGAGCTGTTCTTTTTGGCGCACATAGTCGTTTTCGCCTCCGAGGGTTTTCATGATGAGCTCGGCCTCGTATCCGACAATCACCACGGGTCTCGAATCTACTCCCGAGGATTGAATAGAGGCAAGGAGATGCTGAACCATCGGCTTGCCGTGAAACGGCATCAGCACTTTGGGAATATCCGAATTCATCCGCGTGCCTTTGCCTGCCGCCAAAACGACGACGCGGGTATTACTCATGCCTTCGCGCATTGGAAATTTTGAAAATTCAAATCTAGTGGAGTGTAAAAGGCACGAGTGCCAAAAAGCGCGAGCGTTTGATCGCTTCGGCGAGCTCTCGTTGGTGCGAGGCGCAAAGGCCGTTTCGCCTGCGCGGTACGATTTTCATCTGGCTCGACATGTAGCGACGGAGGAGTTCGGGGTCTTTGTAATCAATGAATTTGTGGGTTGACGTACAAAAGAAGCACTGCTTGGGAGCAGGTTCGCGCGGAAACATTTGCATGTGTCGTGAAGATTTGGGTCGCATGTTTTGTATTTCGTAGAAGCGGATCCTACGCTGATGGTAACGCCCCGCCTGCCGGACGGGCAGGGGATCTCACGCTGATCTTAGAAAGGAATTTCTTCGGGTTTAATTTCGTCTTCATCTCCAGGGTATTGGACGGTTTCAATTGGCGGCTCTTGGCTCATCGGTTGGTTTCCGGCTTCTTCAGCCGCTTCTCCACTCGCACCTCCCGCGCCCATACCCGCACCGCGCGGGCCGAGCTGCATGGTTTCGGCAACGATCTCGGTGCGGAAACGCTTCTGGCCAGAGTCTTTATCCTGCCAGGAGCGAGTTTGAATCCGGCCTTCCACGAATACGAGGGAACCCTTTTTCAGATACTGATGGCAGATTTCGGCAAGGCGGCCCCAGGCAACCACGTTGTGGAATTCCGCACTCTTCTGGCGTTCGCCCGATTGGCTCTTCCAGATGCGGTTTGTGGCAATGCCGAATGAAGCGACTGATTGGCCCGAAGGAGTGGTGCGAAGTTCAGGATCGCGCGTGACATTGCCGAGGACGAATGCTTTGTTGAAGTTCATACAATATGATGCCAATCTACGAATCTTATGCTAATGATGCGAATTGCAAATCCGTGTGCGAAATTTGATGCTGGGGTCATATTCCTTAACTGCCGAGGATTTCTTCGAGCTGTTTATCGAGCTCTTCGATTTTTATCTTGTCTTCCTCTTTGGGAGCTTGCGGGGTGAATGGCTTCACTTCTTCGAGTGGTTGGGTTGGGAAATTGCGCGGACGATCAGGGCGGAAACGCGGTTCATACACCGGACGCTTTACCTCTTCAACAATGAGATGCCGGATGATTTGCTTTTCGAGCTTGAGTTGTTTTTCGAGATCTTTTATATGTTCCGGCGCCATGGTGAATCGCGTCCAACCAAAGTAGCTGTGGGTGTGGTTGAGTCGAGCAATCTTAATCGGGTAAGCAAGGCGTCGTTTTTTCGGTTCCTCAATTTTGCCGACAAGTCCCCGCGCATCTTGGATCGCGCCAGTTATTTTTCCCGCAACGCCAAAGACCTCATCTTCGGGGATTTCCGCGCTGATGAGGTAGGCGATTTCGTACCCCTTAACTTCTTGGTCCATACGTTTAGTACTGCTCTGTTTGACTGTAGTCTATTTGCTCACATGCACATAGAAGCGAATGTACCACGAAACTGTAGCAAAAGCTTTGGATTTCTGCAAGATCGGTTCTTGAATTGACATGAGGAATAAAAGATTGTACTTTGTAGTCATCACGACCCTGCGGAAAGGCTATTCTTACCTTACAAGGGAGGAACGCAATGAAAGGGATTCCTGCGGGCAGACTTCTCATTCGGCGGTACGTTGATTCGAGCGTCCAGCAAACAACACTGCTCTACCGGCCGCCGGAAGATCCGCGCTTTCGGGAACTGCTCGTGAACCACAACGGGGAAGTCTGGGAGCGTTTTGGTTGGACGGAACACGGCGCTTTCGAGAAGATGGTCAAAGAGGGGGCGGTGAGTATGGTCAACATCACGTGGCGTGAGGCCACGGACGAGGATCTGTGTCGTTTCCAGATGTTGTGGGATGATCCTCGAGAGGAGCGCACATGGTTCGCGCGGGTGCGAGAACGGGAAGTTCGGCTTGATGCAAGCGAGCTCGAGCGACTCGAACGAATTTTCTCATCAAGCCCTCAGCATCAGATCGCCTAGGCCCGCAGTCTGTCGAAAACCGTACTTCAACCTCAAGGAGGGGAGACACATGGATGGGATTCCAGGTGTAGGCAAACTCGTGATTCGGCATCTCGTCGATCGTGGCGATCAGCAGTCGGTACTGCTCTATCGGCCGCACGTCCAGGATACGACCTTCTATCGGGAGCTCCTCATGATCCGTAACGGGAAAGTCGAAGAGCGCTTCGGTGGGAGGGCATACGACGTTTTGTGGGAGAGGTCGAGGAATGGGTCAAGCCCGCTCAACGTTACGTGGCGTGAAGCCACGGACGACGATCTCCTCCTCATGAGGACGATGTGGGGCGATTCCCGGGCACACCTCGACTGGCTCGTGCGTCTGCGCGAGCGAGAGGGCCGGCTCGGGGAAGGTGAGCTCGAGCGCCTCGAACAAGTGTTCGGGATCCGCAAACAGCAGTTCGCATAGACCCAGCAGTACCCAGCGTAGGTTCACTGCTCGGGTCTTTTTTATTTGTTTGTCCAGAACACCCCGACCGCGGTCGGGGCGGGGTGAATGGCGACAAACAAATAACCCCTCTCAAGTTTTCCGCCTTTGTAGGAATATCGTGGAGGAAGATTACTTCGACTGACGCTGTTACTCTGAGATCTCTTAAGGAAAACTGGGGAGGGGTATAGTGCTAGACTCTAAACTCAATCACATCGCCATCCTGGACAATGTATTCTTTTCCCTCAATGCCGAGCCATCCGAGTTCGCGTGCCGCGGCCCACGCCGAGCCCGGCGTCTTTGGGCCATGCGCAATTGTTCCGGCCTCAATGAATTTTGCATACGGGATGACTTCGGCGCGAATGAATTTTTGCTCAAAATCAGAATGAATTGCGCGACCCGCCTTTGGTGCGGTTGATTCTTTAGGAATGGTCCAGGCCCGTGTCTCATCTTCTCCCGTGGTGAGAAAGGTGATGAGGCCGAGTGTGTGGTAGCCGACTCGGATGAGTTGGTCGAGGCCGGATTCTTTCTGCCCGAGCGATTGGAGATACTCGGCGCGTTCGGTGTCTTCAAGCGAATTCAGCTCATCCTCGACTTTGGCGGAAATGATAAGCCAAGAATCATTACCGATGAGGGATTTCACCTCGCTCGGCGGCGTCCATTTTTCTTGGATCTGTTTTTCCGATGCGTTAAACACAATGATGCGCGGTTTTGCCGTGAGGAGCCCGAGCTCGTTCATGAGTATGGAAACTTCTTCTCGATCATCGCCTTCAAGAACGC
>Ga0209514_10002196_pt1 | contig 30923 bp, 24 predicted proteins | sample Subgrocontami58m_FD_187452 | JGI IMG/M metagenome (GOLD analysis project Ga0209514, IMG submission 187452) | Subsurface groundwater microbial communities from S. Glens Falls, New York, USA - GMW37 contaminated, 5.8 m (SPAdes) (version 3) | ecosystem: Environmental > Aquatic > Deep subsurface >...
ACAAAGTCGGCATAGGGGCAGGGATGAGCGCTCCCTTATCTACGATGGATGTTGAGGGGAATGTTGCTATTGGAGCGTTATACTCCGGAGGTAACGCAGCACCGACAGATGGATTGTTGGTTGAGGGAAAGGTTGGTATAGGAACAACCTCGCCTTCAGCGAAATTAAGCGTTGGAGGAGCGGGCGATGCCAATGCGGCGGTGTATGGTACGGGAGTTTATGGGATTTATGGCGTGGGTTCAGTATATGGGATATATGGGAGCTCTGCTAATATAGCGATTTATGGAAACTATACTGGGAGCAGTACTCTTGGCGTTGGTGTTGCCGGTGTCGCAGGCACCGCAGGGACTGGCGTTCGAGGCAGTGGTGTTAACTATGATTTCGACGCGACCGGAGCGGGAATTAATTATGGTGCGACCTCTTCCATTCGATGGAAAAAGAATATAAAACCCATTGAAAACGCTTTGCAAAAAATCCTTAACCTCCGCGGCGTGTATTTTGATTGGGACGAGGAGCACGGCGGCAAGCACGACATGGGCATGATTGCCGAAGAAGTAGGGAAAGAATTTCCTGAAATTGTCGGGTATGAGGAAGATGGTATTAATGCAAAGGCCATGGATTACGGCCAGTTAACATCCGCCCTTGTTGAGGCCATCAAAACGCAGCAACAACAAATCGATTCACTCAAAGAAGAAATCAAGCAATTAAAAGCCGCGCAGAAATAATTTTTACCCTCCTGGATATTCTGAAATACCTTCCTCGCGGAAACGCGTGAAATATTCCCTATACGATTTTTGCAAGATAGGTTAAAATACCCGCAGTTATAACGCTGTTGGTATGAATCGATATGAAACTCTCCTACAATTGGCTTAAAAGTTATACCCAAACAAAACTTTCTCCCGAGGCGCTGGCGCACAAACTCACCATGGCCGGCCTTGAGGTCAAGGGCATTGAGCATACTCAGGCAGGCGATGTTGTTTTCGAATCTGAGGTGACGCCCAATCGCGCGGATTGCCTGTCTCACATCGGCGTGGCGCGGGAGATGTCCGCTATCTTCGACAAGCCGCTAAAACTTCCGGCCGTCTCGAAGTTTAAAATTCCAAAGAAAAAATGTGATATCACGATTGTCGATAAAGAAGGATGCCGGCGTTATATCGGAGCGGTGATTCAAGATATTCGTGTCGGCGCGGCGGATGATTCAATTAAGGCAAAAATTTCTTCCGTCGGGATTCGCAGCGTCAATAATATCGTCGATGTGACAAATTTTTGCCTGATGGAAACCGGCCAGCCGTTACACACCTTTGATTACGATCAATTGATCGGCGGGAAAATCATCGTCCGCCGCGCCAAAGACGGCGAGGCAATCACAACCATTGACGGCGTTGAACGAAAGCTCGATTCCTCCATCCTTGTGATTGCCGACGAAAAGCGCCCCGTTGCCATTGCCGGTATTATGGGCGGAAAAGATACGGAAGTCACAGCCGGCACCAAAAATATTCTTTTGGAAAGCGCGTATTTTGACCCCATCATTATCCGCCGCGCGGCGCGAAAACTTGGGATTACCAGCGATTCATCCTACCGTTTTGAAAGAGGCGTTGACATCAACAGCGTTTTATTCGGCGCGCAAAGAGCCGTCGCGCTTATCAATCAATACGCCGGCGGAACAACGGTTTATTCCTTCTCTGACATCGGCTTTAAAAAAACTATTCATCAAAGGCCCATTGTCATTAAGAAAAATCATATTGATTCTTTTCTCGGGATTGAAAACCCTATCGGGAAATATAAAACAATTCTTACTAAATTGGGTTTTAAGATTTCCGGCGGCCCCAATACTCTTAAGGTCACCGCGCCTTCTTTCCGCCCGGATGTTACGTGGGACGTAGATGTGATGGAGGAAATCGCGCGTATCATCGGTTACGAAAATATCCCGGTTTGTGTGCCCCAGGTCAAAATTTCTACCATTCCCGACGATAAAAACCGGCTGTTAGGCGAACACGTCGCTTCATCTTTGGCAGGGCTCGGCTTTAACGAGGCCATCAGCTACACGATGATCAGCCAAAAGGATTTGGAGAAGACACATCTTCCGTCACAAAGTATTTTGCGTGTTCAAAATCCTTTAAGCGCCGACCAGGGAATCATGCGGACGTCTTTGTTGCCCGGCCTGCTCTCAGTTGTCGCGGGGAATCTCAACAAAGGGCAAAAGGATTTGGCATTTTTTGAATTGGGGAAGGTATATGGCGTCGGCGAAGAAAATGAAAAACGCATGTTGGGGATTATTCTTACCGGAAAACGCGCGCATGATTGGCGCGAGCTTAAAAAAACAGATGCGGATTTTTATGATCTTAAAGGAATTGTCGAAGAACTATTGAAGCGCTTTCAAATCGCCGATGCTGAATTTACGCCGCGCGAGGAAACCTTTCTTGCCAAATCCCAATCGGCAGTCATTGCTATCGGCGCAGTGAATTTAGGTGTTATGGGGCGCGTCAGCAGTGACGTTTTGCTCAAATGGGACATCAAACAGCGAAATGTGTTTTTCGCGAGCATGGATATTTCAGCATTAGAAAAAGAATTAAAAGGGCTAAAACGATACGCCCCTATCAGCGGATTTCCGTCGATCAATCGCGATATCAGCTTAGCCGTTAAAGATGATGTGGCCTTTCAACAGATTCGCGATGTGGCGTATGAAACGGGCGGAGAAACCCTTAACACCGTTAAATTTTTGGAGCAATACAAAGGAGATAAAATCCCGGCCGGCTATCGGGGAATAACGGTTTCTTTGGTGTATCAATCACAAGAACGGACTTTACGCGAGGATGAAATCAACGAGCTCTTTAACCGTTTTGCGGCCGTTGTTACTGAAAAATTTGGCGCCATCAAGCGATAAAGAGATTTTTCATAATCAAATTCTGCGCTGTGCGTTAGGGACCAATGTAATGAACCAATACTGATAAAAAGGGAGCTCATCTTTTCCGCTGCCTTCGGGCGCCGGAGAGGGGCACCCACTTAGTGAACAAGGTTCACTATACAAATCTCCCGACGGCAGTGTGGATGGCCGCCCCGCTCTGATAGTAAAAGCGAGAGAGCGGGGCGGCAGTAAGTAACACAAAAAATCAATTTCATGAAGCGCAAAATCTCTTCCCCTAGTTCTTGTGAAAATCTTTTCCCTCAGCCTCCCGCAGAACAATCTTTAAAGAATTCTCCTTTAAGCGCGCGCATGCGCCCGCGAACTCTCAATGAGATCACCGGGCAGGAACATATTCTGGGCGAAGGAAAATTGTTATCGCGCGCCGTTAAAGCTGACCGGCTAAGCTCACTCATTCTTTACGGCCCGCCGGGCACGGGAAAAACAACCACTGCCCGCTGTATCAGCCAGGCGACCCAGGGGCATTTTGAGGCTATCAATGCCGTTGCCTCAAACGTGGATGAGCTTCGAAAAATTTTGACCTCCGCAAAAAACCGCTGGCAGACAACCGAACGCAAAACGATTCTTTTCATCGACGAGATTCACCGCTTCAATAAAGCCCAACAGGATGTCCTGATGCCGGATTTGGAAGAAGGCTATGTCATTCTTGTGGGCGCCACGGTGTTTAATCCGTTTTTTTCTCTGACCGCTCCGCTTTTGTCGCGCTCGATTATTTTTGAGCTCAAACCCCTGTCAACTCAAGAGGTTGTCCGCATTTTAGAAAAAGCCTTGGCCGATCAAGACAACGGGCTTGGCGCCTTACCGATTAAAGCGGACAAAAATGCTCTGGAATTTCTTGCGGATGTTTCCGGCGGCGATGCGCGCCGAGCCCTGAATGCCTTGGAAGTAGGGTGCCTGACAACCCCCAAAGACAAAGAAGGAATGATTCATTTCACATTGGCCGCGGCCGAGGAATCTATTCAGAAAAAACAAGTGAATTATGATAAAGACGGAGACGGGCACTACGACACGGCTTCCGCTTTTATCAAATCCATGCGCGGCTCTGACCCGGACGCGGCCGTTTATTGGTTGGCCAAAATGCTGTATGCCGGCGAGGATCCGCGGTTTATCGCCCGGCGAATTTGTATTTGCGCGTCTGAAGATGTGGGCAACGCCGATCCGCAGGCGCTGGTTGTCGCCGGCGCGGCTTTGCAAATTTCGGAATTTATCGGGCTTCCCGAGGCGCGTATTCCTTTAACACAGGCCGCCGTGTATGTTGCCTGCGCGCCCAAATCCAACGCCAGTTATCTGGCCATAGAAAAAGCGCTCGAAGATGTCAAATCCAACCGGACTAAAGAAGTTCCCGTCCATTTAAAAAGCACGGCCTACGCGGGTGCCAAACATTTAGGGCATGGCGAGGGCTATCAATACGCGCATGATTTTGAAAATCATTTTGTTAAGCAGGAATATGTCCCTGAGAAAAAAATTTATTACGAACCGACCGATATGGGCTTTGAGAAAGAAATTAAAAAACGCCTCGAAGGCAAGCGTTAGCCTCAAAAATCCGCGGCCGTAATTTTCGTTTGTCTATTGAAGCGCAATTATGTTAAAATAATACGTATTTAAAATGTGACAACGAAAGGCAGCATGGCAAGGCCACGCTTGGTTAAAGAATCGAAACATAAAATACGACAACGGATCTTAAGTCTCGTACGAAGCCAAAAGGAGGGCGACAGACTTAAAAAAAGCAGAGTTATTCAAAAGAAGCTTTTTAGGGCGGAAGAGTTTAAGAGGGCAAAAACAATTTTGTTTTATGCCTCGTTTGACAAAGAAGTAGAGACGTTTCGCATGATGACGCAAGCTAAGAGATTAGGAAAAAGAATCGTTTTGCCTACCATAAAAAAAGACCGAAGAACCATGGTTCTTTCTTTCGTCAACAATCTAAAGAAAGAGCTTATCCGCGGGCCTTACGGTATTAAGGAGCCGAAGGCGTCCTTTTTACGGCCCGTTGGCTTAAAGGAGATTGATTTAGCTGTTGTTCCCGGCGTTGCTTTTGATGAAAGCAATAATCGCCTGGGGCGCGGCGCCGGCTATTATGACCGGCTGTTGCGCCGATTTCCTTCCACGACTCCTGTCTTTGGTCTGGCTTTCGATTTCCAAATTCTCCCCGGACTGCCGCATCACAAAACACGCGATATTCCCGTCTCTTGCGTTATTTCAAATTAAGTTTTTAAGAAGCACGAAAACAGCGCGTAAAGCGCATCCAAGCCTCATGAATTTTGTGGGGCGCTGTATCCAGCGGTGTTCAATATAAAAGGGGGAGCGATCCATATGTTAGAAAATACTGGTTTGATGAAAAATCTTGGGTATTCCGTTACGGCGGTTTTTTTAATTCTTTCAGGATATGTTTTAAGCCGTTTTTTTGGCGATAAAAGATTGCGCGAGGCCCAATCCAAGGCCAAAGATGTGGTCGAGGCCGCCAAGCGTGACGCGGAAGCCCGTAAGAAAGAAATTGATTTAAGCGCGAAAGACCTCATGATCAAATTGCGCCAGGATTTTGAGAAAGAAACAAAAGACCGCCGGGAAGAAATCATTGCCGCCGAAAAGCGCGGTTTGCAAAAAGAAGAAAACTTGGAACGCCGCGCGGATCTTTTAGAAAAAAAAGAGCGCGATATCCATCAGCGCCTCACAGGCATTCAGCAGGAAGAAACACATCTTAAACAAAAAAAAGATGAGTTGGAAAAATTAATCGCTGAAGAAAAGCAAAGGCTTCAGACCATTGCTTCGATGACGCCCGAGGATGCTAAAAAACTTTTATTGTCCCGGCTCGAGGAAGAATTGACCCATGAAAAGGCCGTGATGATACGAAAAGCGGAAAGTGATATCCGCGAGGCTGCCGATAAAAAAGCGCGCGAGATTATCGCCACAGCCATTCAGCGCTGTGCCAGCGATCATACCGCTGAAACAACAATCAGCGTCGTTGCTTTACCCAGCGATGAAATGAAAGGCCGTATTATCGGCCGTGAGGGCCGCAACATCCGCGCCCTGGAAATGGCGACAGGCGTTGACATTATCATTGACGATACCCCGGAGGCGGTCACCATTTCCGGCTTCGATATGGTTCGCCGGGAAATCGCCCGCATGGCTCTGGAAAGCCTTATTGCCGACGGAAGAATCCATCCCGGGCGCATTGAAGAAGTCGTGGAAAAAGCAAAAAAGGAATTGGATGCCAAAATCAAAGAAGAAGGCGAGAAGGCAGCTTTTGAAATGGGTGTTCACGATATGCACGGGGAACTCTTAAAACTCCTTGGAAGGCTTAAATACCGGACCAGTTTTGGACAAAACGGCCTTCAACATACAAAAGAAGTCGCGACGCTGATGGGGCTCATGGCCACTCAGCTGGGCTTGGATGTGATGATTGCCCGCCGCGCCGGGCTTTTGCATGATATTGGAAAAGTCGTGGGCCCGGAAATTGAAGGGACGCACGCCATTGTCGGCGGGAATTTGGCGCGCAAATACGGCGAAAATGAACAAGTGGCCAAGGCGGTTGAATCGCATCACGAAGAAGTTGAGATGAGCACAATTTACGGCGTTTTGGTTTGCGCGGCTGATGCGATTAGCGCGGCACGCCCCGGCGCCCGCGCCGAAACTATGGAAACGTATATCAAACGCTTGGAAAATTTGGAAAAGATTTCCAATTCTTTTCAGGGCGTGGAAAAAGCCTTCGCGCTGCAGGCGGGGCGCGAGATACGCATCATTGTTGACCCGCAAAAAATCAATGATGACACATCCGTTATTATGGCCAGGGATATCCGCAAGAAAATTGAAGACACGATGGAGTATCCCGGGCAGATTAAAGTGATTGTTATCCGAGAAACAAGGGCGGTCGAATATGCGAAATAAGCCTTCAGGCGGCAGTCTTCAGCTGTCATCTGGCGGCCGAAAGCTAAGAGCTGAATTATGAAAATCCTCTGTGTCGGCGATGTCGTCGGTGAACCCGGCCGCAAGGCTGTCGCGGGAATCCTGCCGCTTTTGAAAGCGGAATTTGACGTTGATTTGACAATCGTCAATGCCGAAAATTCCGCCGGCGGAAGCGGAGTAACGCCTCGCACGGCCACGGAACTCCTTCATAACGGATGCGATGTCTTAACTTTGGGGGATCATGTTTGGGACAAGGTCGAAATCAAAGATTTTTTAAACGACTGCAAAAGGATCGTCCGCCCGGCTAATTTTCCTATTGGCGCTCCCGGCCAGGGAAGCTGTATTGTGGAAACAAAAAAAGGCGTCAAAGTTGGCGTAATAAATCTTTTGGGCCGCGTTTTTATGCGTTATAATGTGGACTGTCCGTTTCGAAAGCTAAAGCAGCTCATCGATGATTTTCCGCCGGATGTGAAGGTGATTGTCCTTGATATGCACGCCGAAACGACAAGCGAGAAAAGGGCCATGGGTTTTTTTATCGACGGGCGGATTTCAGCGGTTGTGGGAACACATACACATATCACGACAGCAGATGAACAAATTTTACCCAACGGGACGGCGTACATTACGGATTTAGGAATGACAGGCCCTCACGATTCGGTCATCGGCCAGAACAAAGAAAAAATCATCGAACGGTTTTTAACCAGTATGCCGACGCGTTTTGAGACAGCCACGGAAGATGCCCGTTTAAACGGCGTTGTGATTGATGTTGATGAAACAACAGGGAAGGCGCGCGGGATAAGCAGGGTGCAAAGAAAGTTATGATGGGATTCAATTCGCACAGCGACTTATGTTCACTGCTGTTCCATAAGTCACGTGCTCATTATAGGAGGCTACAATGACAAACTGGGATGGATTAAACAGACGAAAATTTCCGAGAGCCAATTATCCGTGTTTGATTATTATCCGTCACAGCCGCGTCGGGCCGGAGGCCATCTTGACGCATACCGAAAATATCGGCATCGGCGGGGTGTGCGTGATTTTAAAGCGGGGCTTAAAACTTTTTACACCGGTTGAAATTGAGATTGACTTGTTGGATACCAACAGCCATATCAAATGTGAATCAAAAGTTGTCTGGTCCGTTCAACGCAAGGATACAGATCCCGCCAAGCCTTCCTTTTTTGACACAGGGCTGGAATATATGAATATCAGCATGAAGGATCAGCAGCGCATCAGCGAGGTTGTCAGCCATCTGATGAAAACCGACAAAGAGCCACAGTAACCTTAACAAAATCCTCTGGAATTGATTCCCCACCTTTTAATGAGCATAAATTTCACGACAAACAGTTTTTTAGGAGCTGATTCATGATCAGGGTCCGTTTTGCCCCAAGTCCGACGGGAAATCTGCATATCGGCGGCGCGCGCACGGCGCTTTTTAACTGGATGTATGCCAAATCGCAAAACGGGAAATTTATTTTGCGCATTGAAGACACCGACCGCGAACGCTCAAAACAGGAATACGTGGATGAGATCCTCAACAGCCTGAAGTGGCTGGGTTTCGCGTGGGATGAAATTTATTATCAAAGCCAGCGCTTTGACATTTATCGGGAATATGCCGAAAAATTAGTCAAAGAAGAAAAGGCCTACCGCGACGGAGAAGCGATTATTCTCAAAATCCCCAAAACGGAGGTTATCCTTTATGATTTGATCCGGGGAGAAATCCGTTTCGATACAGAAACCATTAAAGATCAGGTTCTCATGAAATCCGACGGCTCCCCGACATACAGCTTTGCCTGTGTTGTGGATGACGCGTTGATGGAGATTTCGCATGTCATTCGCGGTGAGGATCATATCTCCAATACGCCCAAACAGATGATGATTTATCAGGCGCTGGGGTTTTCGATGCCGAAGTTCGCTCATTTGCCGCTCATTATGGGCGCGGAGGGCGGGCGGCTTTCCAAGCGCACCGGGGCGACCGCGGTGAGTGAATACCGAAGTATGGGGTTTTTGCCCGACGGGATTGTAAATTATCTGATGCTTTTAGGCTGGTCGCCGGGCAATAATCAGGAAGTGGTGAATGTGCTGGACGCGGTTAAAAAGTTTTCCATTAAAAAAGTGAACAAAACCGCGGCGGAATTTTCCATGGAGAAGCTGACATGGGTCAATTCGCAGCATTTAAGGAAAACGGATATTTCCCAATTAACGCAGTATCTGGTTCCCTTGCTCAAAGAAAAAAATATGATTGAAGAACATTTTGATAGAACAAGGCTCGAGGGCGTTGTAAAATTATTCCAGAGCCGCATGGACACCCTTGTGGACTTTATCGATTGGGCGGATTTTATTTTTAACGAAAAACTGACCATCGGTGAGGAGCTTAAGAAAGAGTTTTTTTCGCCGCAGAGGGCGAAAGAGTTTAAATTGCTAAGCCAGCGGCTCGGCGCGGGGGATGTTTTTGACGTAAAGACGACGGAACATATTTTTAGGTCACTCGTCGCTGAATTAAAGATACAGGCCTCTGATTTGGTCCATCCGGTGAGGGTTGCGCTGACGGGAAAAACCGTCGGGCCGGGGCTTTTTGAAACCATGGTTGTTTTAGGCAAAGAAAAAACGATGGAACGGCTCAATCAAGCGGCTGTCGCAAGTGAGTAGTTTTTTAGTTTCTTTCACCCAATACAAGGAGGAAGGCTAAGTGCGTAGTAAAGTTATTTATGCGGTTATTTTGGGCGTGTTTTTGTGTATCACCGGATGCGCGGCTGTGAATCAACTGGATACGTGGGTCAAAGCGAATTTGTGGTAAACAACTTTACACTGAAAACGCTTTAGAAGTTTTTAAACCTCGTCCACGCCTTTTTGCCGCGCTGTTTTCTTTTTCTGCACCAGACATTGTTTGCCTTGTTGTAAAAAATTCTTTGCCCTGTTGTGTAATGGTAGCACAAGTGACTCTGGATCACTTAGTCTAGGTTCGAATCCTAGCGGGGCAGTTGAGTTTGCGCCCTTCGTGGTTTTATCAATCGCGAAGGGTTTTTCTTTGATGAAAATAATTTATTGACAAACGGGCAAGGGCCGCACATAATGCACATATGTGCATAACTGTGAGGAGCGTAACGTGCGGCCGAAGAAACTAAGATGGATTAAGCGCTCTTTGGGTGTCAGGTGTTTTAAGCCGCAAGGGGGCCGGATCACGAAAAACGAGGCTGTGGTGATCGGTCTGGATGAATTTGAGGCGATGCGGCTTTTAGATCTGGAAGGATTGTCGCAGGAGCAGGCGGCCAAAAAGATGAAAATTCATCGCTCGACGGTTTCGAGGATTATCGCATCGGGGCACAAAAAGATTATGGATGCGCTGGTGAAATGCAAAACTTTAAGAATAGAAGGCGGATGCTGTAAAATTTGTTGAGGAAGAGTTGTTTGTTTCGATGAAAAGGAGGTTTTGAAATGATTGCTGATGAAAGACCAAAACAAGGCGAAAAGAAAGGATTTCTCGCCCAAATCATCGAACGAATAGACAAGGCAATGGAAGAAAAGGCCAGAAAATCACCTTGTTGCGGCAGCGATCCCCATCAAAAGAAAGGGTCGTCGTGTTGTTAAAATTTGCGGATTGGCTGGTTTATAGGGCGTTGGGCTTATCCCCGGACGGCAGGTTTGGCGCGGCTGTTCATTTTTTTGTTTATGACTCCGTCAAAATATTGCTCCTGCTCTTTGTTTTGATTTTTGTTATCGGCGTCATTCGAACATTCCTTCCGCAGCAAAAAATAAAATTATGGATGGGCAAAAGAGGCGTGGCAGGACATTTTTATGCCTCCCTTTTCGGCGCCGTTACGCCGTTTTGCTCGTGCTCTTCAATTCCGATTTTTCTGGGTTTTTTGGAAGCGGGCATCCCGTTGGGCGTAACATTCTCCTTTTTAATCACCTCTCCGTTGATCAACGAATATTTGGTGATTTTAATGCTTGGTTTTTTTGGCTGGAAGATCACGGCTCTTTATGTTTTAAGCGGGATGGCGATCGGCATCACTTCCGGTTTTATTTTAGGGCGGATGAATTTGGAACGGTATCTTGTTGCTGATCTTATTGTGAAAAAAGAAAATATCAATAAAGAAGAATCATCTCAAACATTTGCCGGCCGCCTTAAATTCGGCTGGGGTGAAGCAGTTTCCATCACAAGAAAAATTTGGCTGTGGGTTTTGATTGGTGTCGGCGTGGGAGCGGCTATTCATAATTATGTTCCCCAAGAGGCGATTCAAGGCGTTATCCATCGGGCCGGTATTTTTTCTGTGCCGATTGCCGTGATCATCGGAGTCCCGATGTATGGCAGCTGTGCCGCCATTGTCCCCGTAGCTGTCGTGTTATTTCAAAAAGGAATTCCCCTGGGGACGGCTTTGGCATTTATGATGGCGATTACGGCTTTGAGCCTGCCGGAAGCGATTATGCTCCGGCGCGCCATGCGGCTTAATTTGATTGCCATATTTTTTGGGGTGACGACATGCGCCATCATCTTGATCGGGTATCTTTTTAATATATTGCAGGGGATCCTATTGTAAAAAGCTTTACGTTGCACGTTTTTATGTTCTGATGTGGTGAGAGGAATTGATTTGATTTATCCAAGATCGGTATGATAAAAGATTAGCTATGGGCACAACGCCGCACTCCATCACGCCGGAAAAAACAAAATACCACGCGCAGATTCTATCGAACCGCATCAAAAACCGTTTCGCACATTTGTCGAAGCGTTTTAGACGGCAAAATATCGATTGTTTCCGCTTGTACGATTGGGATATTCCCGAGGTTAGGGCGGTCGTGGACTGGTATGCCGGCCACGCGGTTGTCGGGGAATACGTCCGCTGGCAGACGGGGCCCGAATGGCTTTCCTCTATGGCGGCGGCCGTCGCGGAGACTTTAAAACTTCCGCCCGGACACGTTCATGTCAAACGCCGGCGCACGGCGACACAAAACCAGCCGCGCTATACAAAGATCAGCTCGCAGGGAAAACGTTTTAAGGTAAAAGAACGGGGCTTGTGTTTTTGGGTGAATCTGGATGATTTTTTGGATACGGGGTTATATTCGGATCATCGGGATACGCGCGTGATCATTAAGGAGCTTTCCGCCGGAAAAGATTTTTTAAATTTATTCGCGTATACGGGGGCTTTTAGCTGCGCCGCCGCAAGCGGCGGCGCCAAAACCACGACAACCGTTGACCGCTCGGAAACTTATCTTGATTGGGCGAAGAAAAATCTTGAGTTAAACGGCCTTTGGGGATCCCGGCACACGTTGGTCCAATCTGATGTTGAAAAATATCTGGAACGTGCTTTTCGCGAAGGGCAAAGGTTTACGCTGGCCTTTGTTGACCCGCCGTCATTTTTTCAAGACCATAACAAAAATATATCTTTTGATATAACCCAAGATCACCCGTCTTTAATTCAAAAGGTTTTGAAAGTAATGGCTCCGGGGTCATTTGTTTTTTTCTCAACGAACCACCAGCGTTTTGAGCCGCATTTTGAAGGCCTTTGCGTCAAGGATTTAACCGAGCTGACACCCAAGACCATTCCCGAAGATTACCGCAACCGGCAAATTCACCGCTGCTGGAAAATGACTGCGCTGTAAGCCGTCATTGTTTTTTTGCTTTTGACGCCTTGTATGTGGTCCAAAGGGCGATCCTTCGCATCCGCTCAACTGCAATCCCACCCATAAAAATATCCACTTCGATATGGCCCGTATAAAATTTCTTTAAAATCTTATCGTTTGGATCAATCGGGTAAGGGATGCGAATACGCGGATGGCGCTGGTAAGGAAATCCAATCCAGACGGTTTTGGACAAATCAAGATTCTCCACCCCTAAAAATGGTTTTATGCCAAGGTTGACCGGCATGCCGTAGAGAGTGACATCCAATTTTTTTGTCACGTAGCCTAATTGCGGAAAAGAAAGGATCTGCGCCGTTTGAAAAGGGGCGGCGATGGCATACGGCGCATAATTTTCTTCGATATCCTTGACCAGGATTTTTTCCAGTTTTAAATAATTTCTATATTCCAAACTGCGCTCCAGACACGTCGGGGTGCATTCTTTCTCATCGGAATGTTTTCGAAACATTCCGTAATTGAACAACTCATCGGCGGTCAAATTGGCATAAATGAGCCCGTGGGATGAGATAAGCTCGATAAACAAGGCGATGATAACCAGCTTATGCGCCAGGGAAGTTTTCTTCATGAGCCAATAAAAACTGTAGGCTATGGAAAAAATGACAAAAGGCATGAGGAGCAGTTGGTAGCGATAAAGCGCCGTCAGGAAATTGCTGTAGAGCAGATACCACAACATCGTCATCAGAAACATCAAAAAGACGGCGATATTTTTATTGGCCAAGAAGTTGAAGAATTTCACCAGTGAAGAAAGCGTGAAGAAGGATTTTAAAAGGGCGTCTTGTTTTTTTAATCGAATGACGGAAAAGATCAGCAATAAAAACAAACACAGCGCGTATATCCAAAACCATGGGGAAGCCCAAACCACGTTCCATCCGCAACCTAAGCGAATCATGTTGTAGGGTTTTTGTTCGCCGATCAGCTGGCTGCGAATGATGGATTTAACAACGACGATTATGATCATGAGTATCGGCCAAAAAAGAATCTTTAAATTCCGCTTCTTGTTTTCATCTGAAAGCCATTTTAGAACAGCCGCGATCAAAACGGCGGCGCAGGCAATGACGCCGGGGTCCTTGACAAAAATTGAGGCCAGCGCAAAAAAACTGGCTTTGCCCCAATGGTTTTTGACCACAAAAAACATGCTGAGTGCGCTAAAAAAAAGGCAGGGGATTTCCAAATTCAAAAGTTCCGACATCGACTGAAAAAGAGGTAAAAAAAGGACAAGCAAAGCGATCAGCAAAGATTTTTTTTCATCGCGCAGGGCGATGAAAGCGACGTGGCGAATAAACGATATAATGGCTGAGGCCATCGCGAAATATAAAAGATGCAGGACGCATAAAAAAACTTTTGTGGATGGAATGGCGGTCATCAGAAATGCCAGAAACAGAGGATACAGCGAGGTTGGATAAATTTGCGGGCCGCCTTTGGTAAATGTATCCTGATGGAGCAGCCCGATGTAATCAAGGTTGTGCTGATATAGCCAGAGGGCGTCGGTAAAATGTCCCGTGATGCTTTCGCCAAACGGCGGATAAAATAAAATCTCCGGCCGGGAGATAGTGAGGTAGAAAAAAACCGCCAACCCAAACGCGAGCGCCCCCGCGCGGGGAAGGTAGAGCCGGCAAATACCGAGGAATAAAAAACCGTAGATCAGCGACTGCAGGGGCCCAAACATCATGTTTTCCAGAGTGCCTTGATAATAGGCCAGCGGTTTTATTTCTTCGACTTTGACGAGGGAATGAAGAAGGCCAAACGATTGGCGGTTGTAGAGAGACTCAACGAGATCAGGGCTTTTGAGCTTGAGGATGAAAGAAAGAAGAAGGAAGAGGAAAAAGACCGCGCCGTAAACAAAATCTTTCTTACGTAATCGGATCATATCATGAGGAACAAATGGATTTTTTGTAAAAACGAAGGGTGGGCGGGCTGGCTTTTAGCCAGCCCGCCATTGCCTCAAATCCCGCCTTAAAAGAATACCGCGGCTTCCATCCCAGCTGTTTTCTGATTTTTTGGCTATTGCTGACCCAAACACGGGTGTCCCAGATTCGGTTAGGCATGCTTCCCCAGCGGGGGGCACTTTTAATGGGTAAAATCTTTTTTGCCAGTTGAACGGCGTCTTGAATGGTTGTCTGCACGCCGGTTCCGACATTATAAATTTCCCCGATATGATTTTTAGCCTGACGCGCGGCCAAAAGGCAGGCATCGACAAAATCATCAACGTAGAGATAATCACGGGCCACAAAAGGCGAAACAAGGGCGGGAAGTTTTCCCTCGAGGCCCTTGACAATCAATGTCGGGATAAACCGCGCCGGCTCTTCATAGGGGCCGTAAACATTATAAGGGCGTAAAATAACAACGTTGGCTTTTTGCGACAGCGCCACGTAGCGGGCCAGCATCGTGGCACAGGATTTTGTCAGGGCGTAATAGCTGTTGGGGTCAATTCTTTCTTTTTCCGACGGAGGATGATCCGTGAAACCGTATTCTGAGGAAGAACCAACCTGGATAAAAGATTCAAAACCTGTTTTTAGCGCGGCGTCAAGCAAATGGTAAGTGGCCAGGACATTTGTTTGAAGGATGGGTTCAAATTTATCCTGCCATGAATAGGCACCATGAGCCGCTAAATGAAAAATCGAATGCGGCCGTATTTTTTTAAACACTTTCCCAATCTTTTCCCTATCGACAAGATTGACCGTGTGCGGATGGACTTGTTTGAGGATCTCTTGAATTCGCCAGGTTTTATGATTGGCGCGCAAAAGAAGGTGGGTTTCATAGCCTTCGCGGATCAATCTGCGCGCGAGATTTGCGCCGATAAAACCGCTCGCCCCTGTGATAACGGCACGTTTCACCATTTTTATTTTAGAAACCGGCTGTAGTTTAGCGTCGAAAGATAAGGCTGTGCGAGCAAGGTGATTTCCTGTATCTCATCGCGCGAAAGTTCGCGGGCCGTTGCCCGGTTGGCCTTCACCGTCGCGTTTCGGATGGTTCCCCACGGATAAACTTCCTGCAAAGCTTCCCCGTTCCAGGAAGGATAGGAAAGCGTCGGGGATGCCAAAAGCCCCAGTTTCAGGCAAAGGCGGCCCAGAACCTTTTGAGGATTCGCGAGAATATCTTCAAAGCGCAAAAGATGAAAGCGGTCGGGATATTTTTTTGAGAAATAAATGGCGAAATATTGGTTTAAATTCCACCCCAAAAGATAATCTTTAAGCGCGAGGGGAACGGGGCGTTTTTTTGTGTCCGCAAAGGCCGACCAGGGGTTTCGCACAATATGCAAAAAGTGGGCCTGCGGGAAATCATGGAATATTTTCTGTGCATCGACAACCAAAGCGGGGCTGTAACCGACGAAGATTTTTTCCTTTCCCGTTTTTTTGTGATTCTTCCACGCATCGAAAGTGCCGCGAAAAAAAGCCTCGACGTTGTTGGCGCGCGTCCGGCCTTTTTTAGCGATATATTTTTGGTAAAGATTGCAACGCTCGTCATCGGAAAAGCGAAAAGGGATGTGGCGGAATTTGCTGACATAAGGCGTGCGGGCACGCACCTTGGTTTCTTCGTCGACAATTAATTTATAATCTTGATACGCCGTGCCCTCCAGGGGAAAGGCGGGCCAGCGGTATTTTAAGGGAAACAAAGAAGAAAGCTTGTCATTGACCAAAGATGTCCCCAACTGGGATTCAAAAGGATAGACAAACATTTGGGGATGCCCGTCTAAAAAACGGTGGGTTGTGTTCCCGCCGTTTTCATACATGGCCCCGATCATCATCAGCCGAAAATTATTTTTTTTCATATTTGTCCGCGCCCTTTACGTTAAATTTTAAAAGAATAAAAAACAGTTTTCATATCCACAGATGATTTTTTTGGCCTTAGGGTATGTGTGAGGCCCGACGCCCAGGCGTCATTGATCCAGTCAACGGCAAAGATTTGATTTCCGTAGGGCCAAATCATTTTTGCCAGGATACGGGATGATTTTAAATCAACGGCAAAGATTCCACAAACACCTTTTTTAGCATCCAATCCGGGGGCATATTTATAAAAGCGCGGAATCACCCGTGAAACTCCCACAAAGGCAATATCCTGATGGATGCACAATCCCCTTGTCCATCCTGGAAATTTCAAAACACTCTCAAACCTCCGGCGGTCAACGAATCCCAGCTCTCCATAACCGCTATTGTTGAGCCAGACTTTGCCGCGATGCCATTTTGCCGAATGAGGGCGCGTGAGGCCAAAGCAAACCGGCTCGCGGGTTTTTCCGGAAAAAAGGACACCTTCTTTATCGACGGGAAAATGGATGTGCCCGGGTCGCAATGAAGATATCTTGTCCGTCGAAGCCGTGAAAAAGGAAGAAGAAATGTTTGCGCGCGAAGCGATGGAGTTGAGTTGCAGATAATTGGCTTGTGCGCGCGGTTTTTTATTTTGCTCAACGCACTTCGGCCACCAAACGTATCGGTAACGCCCATTCCCCAAGATTTCAACAATCGCGTTATGCCCGACCGCCGTGGCGTAGAGCTTATTATTTAAAAAAGCGAGATCGTGGACATACAAACTTCCCGGATAAAAAGATGTTTGTATCGGGACAAGCGCCTTGAAAGAAAGATCGTTGATTTTCATGTCCCGGCGTTTGAGTAAACCGCTGCACGTTTTTAAGGTATAAATCTGATTTGGATTGCGCGTGCTGGCGATATAAACATGTTTTTTAAGCCGATCGACGGCTATGCCGGAGGGGTGAGGCATCGGCGCGTAGGAAATTTCCAGGCCGCTTTTTTTAGCGCCCAAAGATAAAACAAAATGCTCATACTCTCGCGAGACAAGCAATCTGATACCTAAACGATTCAAAAGGCTTTCCCAGTCGCCCTGAGTTTTAAATTGCAAAAGCCGGGGATCAACGGACGTCGTCAGATATTCCTGGGAAATCACATCTTGGGGCTCGCGCAGGGCCGTGCTGTGTTGTTGAGATAATCTGTTAAGCGCGCTAAGAGGATTTTTCATCTTTTAAATTTTGCTTGATTGCTGCCCAAAATTGAAATGCCTTGCAATACATCTCGACGGCGGAAAAATATCCCGTCGTTGATTTTCCTCCCTGACGTTTATACGAAAGGACAGGAACCTCAATCACGGGGTAATGATTTTTTTGGCACACATAGTTAAACTCCAAATCGATCAAATTGTCATTTTTTGACAAATGAAGAAGCAGGTCAAATTTTCTGGGAAAAACCTTCGGCGTGCCGTTGATGTCCCAGTAGGCAAGGCCGAAAAGCGCGCGGCACTGAAGGTTGTATAACAAAGACCCCAGGCGGCGCACCCAGTTTTCCCGGATTTTCCGGTTGGCCTTGACGACCGTTTCCGGATTCGCGAAGGCGTATAGCAAAAATAAAAGAAGGTCTTTTGCAGTGGTGCGCGCCGAGTTGGTGTAACAGATCAAATTTCCCCGCGCCTCTTTAAAACCCAACCGGACGGCGATGCCCCAGCCTTTTTTTGCCGAGTGAAAAACGCGGATGTTTTCATATTGACGGCTGAGTTTTTGGCAGATATCAAGGGACGCGTCTTTGTCGCCGTTGACGACCAAAAGAAATTCGCATCGGGCGGGGAGATTTTTTAATTCTTTTTGATACGAATGAATGATATCGGCAATGTAAGGTGCCTGGTTATAAACAGGAAGAATGATGGAAAACATAACATCCGGCGTTGTCGTATTTGTCATCGCTTTAACCTGATTTTTTGTTTCGCTAATTGAGCCAGGGATTTCGCGCAAAGATTATTTTTTTGAAGCATGTATTCTCTGGACCCGACTATTCCATCGCAAGAGGCATGAATGCCGCAGCGTATGATTTGGCAGGGAAACGGATGTTGGGCCCTGATTTCCGCGACGTAAGAACCCAGCCCGCCGGTAGTGTAATGATCTTCGACCGTAACGGCAAGATGAAAGTTCCTTAAGGCTTTTTTGATATCCTCATCGGGGCCGGGGTTGAAGGACGATACAGCCATAACGGCGGCGGAAATATTTTGTGAAGCCAGTAAATCCGCGGCCTGGCAGACTTCTTTGGTGACGCTCCCTAATGTGATAAAAACGAGATCTTTCCCTTTTTTAATAAAGGACACGCGCCCGATTTCAAATTTTCCTTCAAGTCCAGCGGAAAAATTTTTGTCTCCTTTGGCGATGCGGTAATAAACGGGCCCCGGGCGATTCCACGTTTGATTGAGCGCGTTTTTTGTTTGCCGGATATCGCAAGGGATGACGGTTGTGATTCCTTTTTGAAGGCGCATGAGGCCGATATCTTCCAAACCAAAATGGCTCATGCCCGCCGGGCCGTATTCAAAACCGCCCCCGACACCGACGATACGCACGGGCAGATGATGAAGAATAGGGCCGTTGCGGATAAATTCGTACGGCCGCACAACCGCGAAATTCACGATGGAATAAACAAAGGGAATAAATTTAGCTTCAGCCAGTCCGGTGGCAACGCCGATCATATTTTGCTCGGCCACGCCCACATTAAAAAAACGCCGGGGAAACCTTTCAATAAACGGCTCCAAAACCGTGTATCCCAAGTCGCCGGTCAAAAGGACAATGCGCTCATCTTGTTCGGCAAGTTGTGTCAGAGTTTTAATAAATTCAGACCGCATGGGCGCCTTTAAATTTTTCGATATCTTTGAGGGCGATTTCGTATTCTTCGTCGGACATGGGCCAATAGTGCCACTTGATTTTATTTTCCATGTAAGAAACACCTTTGCCGAACGTGGTTTTGGCCACAATCAGATGGGGCCGGCCTTCATTGATTTTTAGCCGGCCCATCAATTTTACCATGGCCGCAATATTGTGCCCGTCAATCTCGTGGACATCCCAACCCAAAGATGCCCATGTTTGGCCGATGGATTTTAAACGGATAACATCGCGTGTGTATCCAAAGGCTTGTTGGCCGTTTTGATCCAGAACAACAATCAGGTTGGAAAGCCGATGATGCCCGGCAAACATCGCCGCTTCCCAAACGGAGCCCTCGTTACACTCCGCATCACTAATCAGGGCAAATGATCGATAAGAAGCTTTTTTAAGGCGCGCGCCCAAAGCAACGCCGGCTGCGACAGACAACCCCTGCCCTAAAGATCCTGTCGAGAAATCTATTCCACAAACGGCGTGGTCCGGATGGACGCCCAACAGCGTTCCATCAGCGCAAAAAGTATTTAATTGTTTTTGCGAAATCCAACCCTTTAAAAAAAGAACGGCATAAAGACTTAATGCGGCATGCCCTTTGGATAAAATAAAGCGGTCGCGAAAATGGTCTTGAGGGTTTTTGATTCGAAGGATACGCCCGTAAAGAGCAAGGAGAATATCGGCGATGGATAGAGCCGAACCGATATGTCCGACATTGGCCCGCTTGGATTGTTCCAAAATAATTTTTCGGATGTTATATGACGAGAAAATCTTATGAGAGGATCGGTTGGGCATGGCTTAGGGTTGTCTTTCAATGCCCCAAATTCTAATATAGGAACAACCGAAAGTAAAGCTAAAGAATATGAAGCAGGTATTTCATCGGTTCAGGCGGCGGATCTGTGGTTTTGTCCCGGGGGTTTGGCTTGAAAAGTTTTAGTTGACAAGTTGAGGACTTAGTATATACTTCCTTTTGTAGTTATGGAGCGAACAAAGGAAAGATAAGCTAAGCCGCTAGGCAAAGATAGAATCTCGCCTTGCGGCTTTTATGTTTTGTTCGCGGCCGGCTACAATTTTATAAGGAAGGGGGAATACGATCGTGGCAACTGGAAAAGTAAAATGGTTTTCAAACGAAAAAGGTTATGGATTCATCACGCCAGAATCAGGTAAGGATGTTTTTGTTCATCATTCTTCGATTCAAGGTGAAGGATACAAATCTCTCGACGAAGGACAGGCTGTTCAATTCGACATTGAAATGGGCCCCAAAGGCGAGCAAGCTGTTAAAGTTGTAAAGTTGTAAGCTGCAAGCCCGGGATACCACCGGGCTTTGTTTTTATTTTAATTTTAAAGAAAGGGTTTTAATGCATAAAGGAAAGATCAAGAAGGTCATTTACGACAGAGGGTTTGGTTTTATCAGCGATACCGACGGCAGAGAAGTTTTCTTCCATCAAAGCGGTTGCGGTGATATCCGCTTGGACACGCTCAAGGCGGATCAGGAAGTCGAATTCGAAGTTGAAAAATCTCCCAAAGGGCCGCGGGCCATCAATATCAGCCTCGTTGTGCAAGCGTAGTATCACATCCTTTACGCATTTTAAATTTCAAAAATGATGACAATCGAACAGACAAATTATAATTTTTTTGGTTTAGGGATTGCGCCCAAGATTATCGATATCTTGGGTAGTCTAAAATTCAAAAACGCAACCCCTATTCAGCATAAGGCTATTCCTCTTATATTGGAAGGCAAGGATGTCATGGGCATTGCGCAGACAGGCACCGGCAAAACTATGGCCTTTGCCATTCCTTCCGTGCAGCGCATCGCGCAGGATAAGGGAAGAATCCTTGTGGTTGTTCCCACGCGCGAGCTCGCCATTCAGGTAGAGGAAAGTTTTATTAAAATCGGGCGGCTTTTTGGGTTAAGGACGGCCGTTTTGATTGGGGGCGCTCCCATCGAGCAGCAAATCAGATCCTTGGCCCTTCATCCCAGGGTTTTGATCGCGACGCCGGGGCGGCTTTTGGATTTGATGCGCCAGCGCAAGGTTCATTTAAACGATATTAAAATCCTTGTTCTCGATGAAGCGGACAGGATGTTTGACATGGGATTTTCTGAGCAGATTGAGGCTATTTTAAAAGCCTTACCCCAAGATCGCCAGACGCTTTTGTTTTCGGCGACGATGCCGCCGGCCATCATGCTGATTGTCAAGCGCCACATGCGCATTCCTATCTCCGTTGAAATTGCCCCTTCCGGGACAAAGGCGGAAAACGTCACGCATGAATTATTCATTGTTAAAAATGAAATGAAACGCGCTCTTTTGGAAAAGTTGTTACATCAATTCCGCGGGTCGGTTCTTTTGTTTTCCCGCACCAAAATCGGAGCCCGACGGATATGCAGCGATTTGCGCCAGCAAGGGCACAGAGCTGTTGAAATTCATTCAGATAGGTCACTATCTCAACGGCGCGCGGCATTGGAAGGATTTAAAAGGGGCCAATACCGGGTTTTGGTCGCGACAGATATCGCGGCGCGCGGCATTGACGTTAAAGGCATCGAATTGGTCATTAATTACGACCTTCCGGATGATGCCGAAAATTATGTTCACCGTATCGGCCGCACGGGCCGCGCGGGATGTCCCGGGCACGCTATTTCGCTTGCAACCGCCGACCAAAAGCAGGAAGTTGTCAATATCGAACGGCTTCTTAAATCAGCGCTTCCGGTTTCTCAACACCCGGAAATCCCCTCCGTTGCCTTCAGTCAATTCGCGTCACGCCCAAGTTTTGGCCAAAACCGCAGCCGAATCAGAAGCGGGTCCTGGAAACCCAGAAGGTCTTCTTTCAAGCGCAGGTAATTCGTTCATTTTATATTGAATTAGATTTTAGGGACACCCTTCTTTCTACGTGAAGGCTGTCCCTGTTTTTTTTGGGATGGCCATGTTATACTAATGCCGTTCAATTTTAAAAATGAAAAACATCCTCCCCAAACGTTTCCAGCTTAAAATCACCCTTGCTATCATCTTTTGTATGTTGTTGATCGTTGGCCTAAGCGATATCTTGATTTATCGCTTTAGTTACCAGGCGCAGTTTAACGGCATCCGAACCCGCCTTATGCTCATTGCCCAGACAACGGCGCTTTTGGTCAATCCTGAAATCCTTCAGGAGATTTCCCTCAACCGCGACGCCGTCGAATCTCTTCCGTATAAAATCACCGCCGACAAATTAAGGAAAGTCAAAGAGGCCAATCCGCAAATCAAATACATTTACACGATGACCAAAACGCAGGAAGAAGGGATTTGGCAATTTTTGGTTGACCCGGATCCGGTTTCCGAGAAAAAGAAAGTCAACGCGCACACATCCTTTCCCGGCGACAAATACGACGCCTCGCGTTTTCCCGAAATGCTCAAGAGTTTTGAGGGCCCATCTGCCGACACGAAATTGGAAATTGATGAGTGGGGCGTGAGCCTCTCCGGTTACGCGCCGATTCGCGACAAGGAAGGCAAGGCTATCGCGATTTTAGGAATCGATATCTCGGCCAACGACATATATCAAATGCACGCGCAGGTGCAAGAGAGGGCTATTTTGGTTTTGCTTTTTGGAATTATTTTGTCGATTGTCGTCGGTATGATGATTTCAGGAAGAGTGGCCAAGCCGGTTGAGGAATTGATCAAAGGAACGCGCCATATTTCCGACGGGGACCTCGAATATCAGGTCGAAATCAAAGGCGAGGATGAAATCAGTGATTTGGCCAAGTCCTTTAATCACATGGCCAACAACCTGTATCAGTCCAAACAAAAAATCCTTAACCATTTTTATGATGTTGTCCAGCTTCTGGTGCGTATTTTAGAGGTGCGCGATCATTACACCAAGGGCCATTCGGAATCCGTCGCCGAATACGCCGCCAAGATTGCCGCGAAAATGGGGTTTTCACAGAGTGTCGTTGAAGTCTTTAAACGTATGACGCTTCTGCATGACATTGGGAAATTAGGTATTAAAGACGCGGTCTTGCATAAAACAGAAAAGCTGACCGATGAGGAATGGGAAACGATCAAAAAGCATCCCGTTATCGGAGAAGAAATTTTAAAGCCCATTTTAGGCGATGAAGATATGTTGGCCATTATCCGCGGCCATCATGAGCGTTTTGACGGCACCGGTTACCCCGACCGGCTTAAAGCCGAACAGATTAACATTTTTGCATCCATCGTTTGCGTGGCCGACGCCTATGACGCGATGACTTCCAACCGCTCCTACCGTAAAGCCTTAAGCCAGGAAGAAGCTATCGAGCGGCTTAAAAAAGCGAGTGCCAGCCAGTTTAACCCGCAGGTTGTGGAAGTTTTTCTGCAAATTCTTGAAGAAGAAAAGCTGTAGATTTTTTTAAAAATATGTGTTATACATTTGTATATACATTGATCAGGGAGCTTTGTGAAAGAAATCCGGTGGAATCCTCTCAAAAGCGAGCGATTGAAAAAGACGCGAGGAGTTTCTTTTCAAGAAATCATCGCTTCCAATTTAATTGACATCAGAAAACATCCTCACCGCGAGGATCAAAGCATCATGGTATTTGAATATAAAGGGTATTTGTGGGCTGTCCCTTACACCATTGAGGAAGATTATATTTTTCTTAAAACGTTGTACCCAAGCCGTAAGCTGATGAAAATCTACCATAAGGAGTGAGGCCATGAGAAAAGTAAAATTAACCAAAGAAGAGCAGGCGATTGAAAATACTTTAGACGAATTTGTTCCTGTTAGCCGAGAAGAATACAACGCAATAGCGCATGCCATTACCGTCCGCAAAAAAGATGCCGTTCTTAATATTCGGGTCAACAGCAATGATTTAAAAAACATTAAACAGAAAGCTAGCCAATTAGGCATCAAATATCAGACATTTATTTCTGAGTTACTCCATCGAACGGCTCAGGCATCATGAGTGCCAGCCAGTTTAACCCGCAGGTTGTGGAAGTTTTTCTGCAAATTCTTAAAGAAGAATACATGGCCTAAATCCTAAACTTTAATCTCAACATCTTTTTGCTATTTTTACCCTCCAGCTCCAACCCTCTCATTTTTTTCTCAACCTTGTTTTTCTAAAAAAGATATGTTATCTTTGCACTACGTTAGTATTTTTTAAGCCGATTAACATATAAAATGTCACAGCCCAAAAATAACCATGGTCATGGTCATGAGGGGGGCAACGGGTTTCTTTGTATCTTTGGCTGCCCATGTTTCTTTGTCCTAACCAATTTCTATAACCTGTCCCGTAATACGCTACCTTCAAAAAATTCATCCTATACGAAAACCAGCAATAGGAGAATCCATTAATGATTAGTTTCATCGAACGCCGCCGTTCAACCCTTTCTTATCGCCTTCTCTCTGCTTTCGTCTGTTTTACCTTTACTCTTAGCCTTGTTGTGCCGCCGCGTGTTTTTGCGCAGCCCGTAGGTACTCTGCCTTTTAATTTGCCGGCGCCGGGCACGATGCTTTCCTTAAGCCCTTCGTTTACTCCACCTTTATTGAGTGGTATCAAGATTTATCCTGAAAACCCATTCCAATTTGATTTTATCCTTAACAACGGCGACTTAACCCTCAAAAAAGATGAGACACGCTCCGAGGCTGAGCGCGCCATTAAATACTTCTTAGCCGCCCTGACTCTTCCCGAAGACGATTTGTGGGTCAACCTTTCTCCTTATGAAAAAGACCGTATCGCCCCTGAAAAGCTGGGTCATACCGACCTTGGCCGGGACCTTTTGGCGCAAGATTACATTTTAAAACAAATTACGGCTTCCCTAATATACCCGGAGCACGACTTGGGCAAGGCATTTTGGAATAAAATTTATCAAAAAGCCCAGGAGCTTTACGGCACAACCCAAATCCCGGTGAATACGTTTAATAAAGTTTGGATTATCCCCGATAAAATCGTGGTTTATGAGCCCAGGGCAGGCGTTGCTTTGGTGGCTGAAAGCCACCTTAAGGTTATGTTGGAGGAAGATTATTTGGCATTAGACAAAAATATGCATGCCACAAAAAACCCGGAAACCGCCAAAGATACCAGCAAGATTTCCTCGGCCATTATTAAAGAAATTATTATTCCCGCCATTGAAGAGGAAGTCAACACCGGCAAAAACTTTAGCCAGCTTCGCCAGATCACCAACGCCATTATTTTAGCCACGTGGTTTAAAAAGACGCTGAAAGACAGCCTTTTGGGCCAGGTTTATGTTGACCAAGGGAAAATCCGCGGCGTCGATTTAGAGGATAAAAACACAAAAGAAAAAATCTACCAGCAATATCTCGCGGCTTTTAAAAAGGGCGTTTACAACTACATCAAAGAAGATATTGACCAGGAAACCCACCAGCCTGTTGCCCGAAAGTATTTCGCAGGCGGTTTAGGTTATACGGGAGTCGGACCTTTAACAGAGATCATTACGCCTGGTACCGGCGCGCTCTCTACGGATGGGGCTGAGGCTGTAGATAACACCATGCAGGGTAAAGGCTCTGTTGTGAAAATCAAGATAAATGAAGCCGGCCCAACTGAGGACGATTCAGCGCTTGATTTTTGGCTTCCGCCGTCCGACTTAAGAGCAGAATTGGAATCAACAGAAGAGTATACGTTTCCTGTTGGGACAACGCAGGCCCAAAAAGATTCTGACCCCCGGGCTGAAGAAGCCGTGCGGCGCGTCACCGTTTTATTTAACCTCACAGAAATCCAGCGCGCCATCGCCCAAAGTTATGCCGGAGAGATTGTGAATGAGTATCCTTTCAACATACAGTTTGCCGCTGACATACGTGATCAATTCAAAGAAGCAGGTGTTCAAGAAAAACAGGCTAATGATTGGACTGTCGCCCTATTTGAATGGTACAAAACAGCTCGCCAGGAAACTCCCCCCGACATTGAATCAATAACAAAGAAATTAGGCATTCTTGAGGCAAAGCAAAAAGCAGTCGTGACGTTATTCACGGAAAATATTGAACGACTAAAAGACCCCTCATCGCCTATCGTCACAGAATTCAAAAAGAAATACGAAGAAACATTCGCGGGCTTTTTCTCCGCCGATTCAACCGAGAAACAGCAGCAACAAGCCCAGCAGGTGATGAAACAAATAGAGGCAATAATTTTTACGTTGACAACCGCTGCGATACCCGTGTCTTTTAATAGGGATGAGGTCATTGAAGCATGGGAAAGCCTTAAACTTCCCGGCACTTACGCCAGCGCTGTGAGCCGCGCGCAAGAACAGCTTTTGCAAAGTGTTCAAGGCGCGCGTGTGTCTCAGGATGTGAATGTCCGCGGGGGCCACATCGTCTATTTATCAGCTGGTGGCCAGCCGCTATGGGTTTTTCATTACGGCACAAATGATGTTTATCACCGCCTTGGGGTCATAAATCTTGCAACCGGAGAACTCCTTGCCAAAGATATCCTGCAGGAGTCCAAAGGTGCATTCTATAAAATTCATTCCAATTTTCTAGCATCTGTGTCGGATGGTAAGTTGGTTGTCCACGAGCTCAAAAAAAACGGGGTCACGAGACTGTCGCTTCCAACTCCGACACTCATGCCTTTAATAGAGGACATTGAATTCGCACCGGATGGGCAACTCGTTGCCTATCAATCCAGAAAAGATGAGCCGGGGCAGCCCGCCAGAAATGAGACAGCACTCCGTTTTGATTTGAAAGATACACGGTCGACCATAAATCCCACCAACGAAGACGCCTCCGGATTAGACAGTGCCGCATTAGAGTCAAGCGATGTGGAAAACGTCAATGTGCGTATCGGTGAAATTCTTAGCATCGCCCAAGATATTATTGGCAAGGATTTTATTGATAGCCTTAATGCAACGGCCGTTACCGATAATTTCGCGGAGTCCGTCGGGATTTCCAAAGACAAGGCATTAAAAAACATGACGGGCGCGGGGATCATAGATGCAAATGGGCGGTTGACTTCCAATATATTTCAGAAAAGCATTCTCGATCAGTTTAGAGAAATTCAAATTAAATCCTCCAGCAATCCTCAAGAGGTTGATTTGACAACCCTTCGTTTGGAAAGAATCCTTTTAAATGCGCTGAATGTGAAGCAATTTATCAGCCGTTTGGCAAATAGCGCAAGAATAGAGGCGGAGGATGTTATCGATCAATTGGGAACGAACAAAATCTTACCGGCGATTATCGCCGCATGGAAAATGGAAGAAGCAGAAAAGGCGCAAGATACGAAAGTAAAACTTAGCCTCATCGTTTCCCCCTCCGACTTTTACCAAAAAAACGGTATCGACGTGCAATTCAGCATTCCTGAACAACGAGAGGCGGGAAAGGCTTTCCAGCGGGCTGTCCTGGATTATCAAGAGGCCGTGTTGCGCGATATGGCCCAGGGAGGCTTTAATTACCGCGGCGGAGAAAATGTTAAGTATAACGTCAAAGAATTTTTCGAAAAAGTCTTCGAACCTCAATATTACGAAGCTATTCAGGAGTTTATCAACCAGCAGTTTGACGGCGGGAAAAAACTCGAGGCCATTGTTACCAACGGCATCGGGGCCAACGACCAGTTTATGTGGGCGCTGGTTGAAATGTATAACCGCAACCGTCCCGAAGGCGCGCCAGTCTGGCATCATGTGACCAGCGCAAAGGATTTGAAAAAATTAAAGGGCCTCAATCCTCAGACAACCCTGGCGATTGATATTTCCCGTTCCGGCAGTACGTGGGAAGGGGTGGAGGTTGTCAAGCGCCTGCTCAAAAAAGGGTTTACAAAAAGAATCGTTTTAGCCAATGAAGGCGAACTGAAGGCTGTTGCCGGCACCTATCCGCAAAGCACGCTGCGCATTGGAATGCAGCCGGACATAGGCGGGCGCAATATACACCGTAAGACCGCTATTTATTACACGGCGTTAACCGTCGTTGGGATGTTTCTGCCGTCCATGGATGCCAAGGTTTTTGCCGGCCTCAACCATACTTTTGATGAGGCCAATGATTTTGCCAATCCCGACAGCATGGCGGTCAAAAGCGCCCAATTTCTGCATTTTATGATGCAAACCCAAGGTGCCGAGCACATTGTTTCCATCACAAATTCGAAACAATTGGCCCTGACGGTCTCCGAAATGAGCCAATACATCATGGAAGGAAGCAATAAAGAGCATGTGATTTCCTGGGGCGACCATGATTTGACCACGGAGCCGGAGTATGTCTTAAACAATCTGGCCAATGGTCCTTCACAAAAGAAACTCATCGGGCTCGCCCTTTTAGATAAAGATTCCGAAAATTACGCAGCTGAATCAAAAAGGGTTGAGGCGCTAAGGGAAAAAATACCGCTTTTGGTCTTTACCATTGATACGTCCAAAAATAAAGCCTTCAAAGGGGTAAGCCCGCAACAGCAGGCCCCGTTTGATATCCTCTGGACGGATTTTGTGACCACGCTGACGGCATTCTTGCGCGTCGATGCCAATTCCAATCCCAATGTCAAAGTGGTCCGCGATTTGACAAAAGAATATGTTGCAAAGTGGAAAGAAAAGGATGAAGAATACACAACCGACCCCATTGGATTGGGGCAAACAGACCTTCTTTTAAGTCTGGGGGACCCCACGCATTCTGATATCGGAGGCGCAAACAAAGAAAGACTTTCCCTTAACACAATTGAGGACGCCCAAAAGGCCGCGGCGACATTGGTTCAGCAGCTGGTAAAGAATGGCATGCTTGAATCACGCGACCGCCTGAACATATTTGTCGGGGCGGATGACGCGGTCGGCACAATGGAATCTTTGCGGAATAAGGCCTACTTAAAAGACGTCGTGAAAAAATTAGGGTTTATTGTTGAAACCGGCTTGTTTCCTATTCGGTCCCACAAAGGCTATGAGGCAGCATTGGCTTTGAGAAAAAGCGAAGAGATAAAACAGGGTGCAAAACTTTTACTGGGAAATAAAACGATTAATATTTTTCTTAATACCAGAAATCTCGGGGATGATGAAGAGTTTAATGTGCCATTTGAAGAAGTGGTCCAAGGGGGAAAGAATGCCAATGTCAACGGGGCCACGATTCACCAGACTAATGATTCCATGACATTCCCCAACATCCAGCGCATGGCCCAGGTTTCTCCGACATTTCTTCTGGAATTTAACCGCATGACTCCGGATGTGGAGAAAAAAATCACGGCGTTTTATGATGCGTTTCTTGATGCTCTGGCGGTGGCCGGCGACAATATGGTAACAGCCAAAACCATTGAGCAACGTTTTTTGAACTACACCAAAATTGCCGAAAAGGTCGTGGACAATGATGGTGGCGATGACTATTTCTTGAAGCCGACTTTATTAGAGAAAGACGCAAACATCCGAGAAGGTGATTCGGTGGCTCTGGTCAATTTCAGAGGTGACAGGGCGGAACCGATACTTAAGATATTGCACGGAGATCCGGATTTTCATCACTGGAAGCTCAAGTCCCTGGCTTTGAAGTTGCTGACATTTGGTGTTTATAACGACCGGTATTACGAGACCCACGGTCTATTCGGCTTGACGAAGGACGTGCCTTATTCAAACACACTTGGAGAGATCTGGGCGGGCCGGGGCCTGAAACAACTTAGGATCGCGGAGTCGGAAAAATTCAAACATGTTACCTATTTCTTCGATGGACTGAGGGATTTGGTTGGCAAAATTCCTGGGCTTACGACCGAACTTGTGCCTTCGAATAAACTCGAACGTCATGACGAGATGCCGGAAATGAAAGCATCCGCGATTACCGATTTGGCCCTCCCTTATATTACCGGCAAAACTGACAAAGAGGCGGAGCATCCCAAGGTTGACGTAGCGGTGATCAATTATGCCAATTCAGACATTTTAGGTCATTTTCCAAATTTTGACGCAACCGTAAAGGGTGTACGCGTTGTCGATGAACAGATAGGCCGTCTATGGAAAACGGTGCAGGAGGCAGGTGGAGTGTTGATTATCACCGCTGATCACGGCTCGGCCGAGCAAATGGCCAAGCTCGACGAAAATGGCCGCCTGAAAATAAAAGATGGAAAAGTCGTGATGAATAAAGCGCACGCCTTCGACAACAAAGTGGACTTTATCATTCTCGGTGCCGGAAATTTAAAACTGAAAGATGGAGGCAGTTTGAAAAATATTGCACCGACCATTTTACAATTACAGGGAATCGAAAAGCCTAAAGAGATGGACGCAGAAAGCCTCCTCGTTGATTATGAGGGAACCCCCATCAAAGGGCCGATAGTTCTTGCGATTCGCGACGGTCAAGGAATCAATAAATGGAAAGATCCTCAAGCGTTCCCCGAAGCTTTTCAATACGATGCTGTGCACCAAGCGAGATTACAGGCGCAGAGAGAAGGCAAAACCCTTGAGATAGACCGAATCCTTACGGAAAACCCTAATCATGGGCAAACCGAAATTTGGGCTCACGGCGAGTTTGTCGGCCATCCGACAACTCAAATGGGTGATTCGGAGACGGGTCACTCGAATATGGGTGTCGGGCGTGACATCCAGACGCCGCTCACTCGCGTTAACGCCATCCTGGATGCAGGTGAGTTCGCTAATCTACCTGCTGTTCGCGAGGTGTTGGACAATGCCAAGAAACAAGGCGGACGCATTCATCTTGTCGGCATGATCTCTCCCGGCGGGGTGCATTCTCACACGGACCACATTCTCAAATTGCTGACCATCATCAGCAAAGAAAAGGATATTAATGATGTCGTTCTACATGCCATTTTTGATGGACGGGATACGGATGTATCCGGAGCCGAATCCATAGAGGTTATAACAAAGCATGTTTTGTCTTTAGGGCCTGAATTTGCCGCCAAATTCAGGATTGGCAGTATCGCTGGACGTTACTATCCGATGGATCGCGACGGCCTGAACAACGATAAGAAAACCCCTGGGTCCGGTGAAA
>Ga0209514_10002198_pt1 | contig 30913 bp, 30 predicted proteins | sample Subgrocontami58m_FD_187452 | JGI IMG/M metagenome (GOLD analysis project Ga0209514, IMG submission 187452) | Subsurface groundwater microbial communities from S. Glens Falls, New York, USA - GMW37 contaminated, 5.8 m (SPAdes) (version 3) | ecosystem: Environmental > Aquatic > Deep subsurface >...
CTTGGCTTGTCGGCAAGAGACGCTGTCGAACCGAGCCATGCACGGCTGTCCCAGTCTTCAGCCTGTATACAACCACGCTGACCGGGTTCAGCCGCCGAACCGGCGAACTCAGGCAACGGGAGCTCATATGACCCAGAAACCGCCAGCCCCGGCCATTCTTTCCGCCAAGGCATATACCGCGGCCTCGGTGTTCCAGCCGGAGAACCTGCTACGTGAAGCTCGGCGGCAACGCGGTCTACCCGAGGAGAGCGTGCCGGCTGTCTGCGCGCTTGATCCCGATGGCGACATGATCCGAACCCTCCGCGCCGCGGGCCTGGCGCGTCGGGCCATGGGTTGGGCCTGTTACCACACCGACATGTACGTGACCGAGCATGAAGCGGAGCGCATCGACCTCATCGACCGATTTCATGTCGTTACCACACCGACATGTACGTGACCGAGCATGAAGGCGTCTCGATCGGCATCGTCGAATACGCGGTGGGTGCCTCATTCGCGGTATTGGTGGCGGAGCAACTCTTCGTCTCCGGGTGCCGGTTTCTGGTGAGTATTACCTCGGCGGGGCAAATCGTGCCGATCGGGCCGCCGCCCTATTTTGTGTTGATCGACCGCGCCCTGCGCGACGAGGGCACCAGTCACCATTATCTGCCGCCTTCGGATTTCGCTGAGGCGGACCCGGCCTTGAACGATCGCGCATTCGCCGGATTTGCCTCATTACCGGTGTCAATGCACCGCGGCACCTCCTGGACAACCGACGCGCCTTATCGAGAGACCGAGGAGGCGATTGCCGCGGCCCGCTCGCATGGGGCACTCGCGGTCGAAATGGAAGCCGCGGCGCTCTATGCCTTTGCACGGGCGCGCGGTCAGCCCGTGTTGTGCTTTGCCCATGTGACCAACCAGATGGCACGCATTGAGGGGGACTTCGAGAAGGGAGAGGCCGACGGCACCAGTCATTCGCTCGCGGTCATCGCGGCCTCGGCGCGCGCCTGCGGCTTCGGCTGATCCCCCGGCGATGCTCCGGTGTGGTCTCGCTATCCGTGCCGGTGACGATGATGCAGGTCGGGATAGTGCGGATGCGCATGATGGAGCGGCTCGTGCCGATGAAGGTGCGAGTGCGGCTCCGCGACCTGGCCGTCGTGCCGGTGCTGGTGGTGTTTGTCGTGCTCATGGCCATGTTCGTGCTCCATCGCCTCATGGGCATGCTCATGCTCGTGTCGCTCTGTCAGGTGCAACCACAGGCCAATGGCCATCAGCAAGCCCGCGAACAGAAGTTTGAGTGTCAGCGGCTCATGCAACAGAACGATGGCGACCATCGCTCCGACAAAGGGTGCGAGGGAAAAATAGGCGCCGGTACGGGCCGTTCCCAGATGTCGCAGCGCGAGCACGAATAACACCAGACTGACGCCAACCCCGAGAAAACCCAGGATCGCGGATGCTCCAACCACGTTCACGGAGGGAATCTCCGCGCCCATCAGGAAGGCGAGGCAGATATTGGTGACGCCCGCCGCCAGACCCTTGATCATTGAAATCAACACCGGGTCGGCGGACGAGAGTTTTCGGGTCAGGTTGTTGTCAATACCCCACGCCAGGCACGCTCCGATAATCAGGGCCGCGCCTAGATCGATCGTGACCCCCTGTCCCTCCCAGGTCAGCACGACCGCGCCGGCAATGATGGCCAGGGCACCCAACAGCAGCCGGCGATCGACATTCTCTCGGAATATGACCCAGGCTATCCCCATCGTCGCGAGGCCCTCAACGTTGAGGAGCAAGGAGCCGGTGGTGGCTGCCGTCCTGGCCAGACCGGACATGAGCAGGAGCGGACCGAGGATGCCGCCAAACAGCACGACCGCCAGCAGCCAGGGACTATCGGCAGCGCGCGGCGGGGCTTCCGGGGCCGGCATACCCATCGCGGTTCGGCCAAGGTGAACGCAGGCAAGCCCGAGGCCGGCACCGAGGTAGAGCAGACCAGCCAGCAATTGCGGGTCGACCGAGCCGAGCAGAATTTTTGAAAACGGGGTCGTCGCGCCGAACAGAACCGCCGATGCAATCGCCAGCGGGACACCCGGCCAGAGATGGGAATGATTTGCTTGCGACATACGGCAGGCTAGCACACCCGGCATTCAACGATACTACTTGTACGATTCCGGATTTGGGCGAGAAAATAGCCCTCGCACCGACGTCACCTCGGCTTTCCCCAGGACATCCACCGTGATGACGACCGGTCCCGATGACGGACTGCTCCATTCAATCCTTGCCGAACACCGTATCGGCCAGCAGCTTCACGTTCAGCACGACGATCACCCCCGCGACACTCCATGCGGCGACCTTCGGCCAGACCGATAGCGCGAACCCGCCCATCTTCTGCCGATCGGACACAAAGCGGACCAGCGGGATCACCGCGAAGGGCAGTTGCATCGACAGCACTACCTGGCTGAACACCAGCAATTGGGCTGTCCCTTTGCTGCCATAAAGCGCCGTGACCACGACAACCGGCACGATCGCCACGCCACGGGTCAGCAGTCGCCGCATCCAAGGGGCCAGCCGCAGCCGCAGGAATCCCTCCATCACGATCTGCCCCGCAAGTGTCGCGGTCACCGTGGAATTCAACCCGGAGGCGAGCAACGCGACCGCGAACAGGGTCGAGGCAATCCCAACCCCCAGCATCGGCGAAAGAAGTTCAAACGCCTGGTCGATCTCAACCACGTCCGTCCGTCCATTGGCGTGGAATACCGAGGCAGCCACGATCAGGATGGATGCGTTGACGAACAACGCCAACATGAGCGCTAACGTGCTGTCGGTGACAGCCCAGCGAAGGGCTTGCCGACGACCGGTTTCGGTTCGTTCATAGGCGCGCGTCTGCACGATGGAGGAGTGCAGGTACAGGTTATGCGGCATGACCGTCGCGCCGATGATGCCGATTGCGATGTAAAGCATCGCTGGGTTGGTCACGATCTCCGCCGACGGCAGAAATCCGCCCAACACGGCGGCGACTGGCGGGGCCGCCAAGATCATCTGCGCCCCGAAACAGGCGAATATAATCAGCAACATGGCAATGACGAAGGCTTCTAGGAACCGGAAGCCCTTTTGCATGAGGAACAGCAGCATGAAGGCGTCAAGAGCGGTGATGATCGCGCCCCAGACGAGCGGGATTCCGAATAGCAGGTTCAAGGCGATCGCGGTGCCGATGACCTCCGCGAGGTCACATGCGACGATCGCGATTTCGCATGCCAGCCACAGCATCAGTCCGACCGGGCGGGAATAGTGATCACGGCACGCCTGCGCCAAGTCCCGGCCGGTCACAATGCCAAGGCGGGCCGCGAGGGCTTGTAACAGGATCGCCATCAGATTGGAGAGCAGAATGACGGTAAGCAGCGTGTAGCCGAACTGGGAACCGCCGCCGATGTCGGTCGCCCAATTCCCGGGATCCATATACCCGACCGACACCATGTACCCCGGGCCAGAAAACGCCAGGAATCGACGCACCCAAATGCCGGCCCGCGGCACGGGAATGGTGGCGTTCACATCGGCCAGACTGGGCCGGCCGGTCGCCGGGTCGGTGAAGCGCCAACCGTCGGCGCGGTCGGTGGTCGAAATTCCATCTGGCACTGGCTGTCCCCAGGTCAATGTATCCGATGGTCCAATATGTAGCCTTGGCTACATTTTCCGCAATAGGCTATATTGCCCAGGGCCGAAGTTGCATCATTCCTGCGAATGGGAGCACGGTCGCACCATCGTGGGAGCGGGTCTTGTCGAACATGACTGCCAATTCGGACCAGGAAGAACCTGTCACGGAGATGCCGACCGCGCCGATCCAGGCTCGGCGGTTCGGCAAGGCACGGCTGGCGAGGTCTACGGCGCTGCAGGAAGACTATGTTGAACTGATTGACGATTTGCAGACGCGGCAGGGCGAGGCCAGAGCGACAGATATTGCCCGGCGCCTTGGGGTTACCCATGCAACAGTGCTGAAGACCGTCACCCGTTTGAAGCGTGAAGGGCTGGTCACGGCCAAACCCTATCGCGGCGTATTTCTGACTATCGAGGGCAAGGCCATGGCTGAGATGGCACGCGCCAGGCATCGTCTCGTCGTGAATTTGCTCATGGCGATAGGGGTTCCTACGGAAGCCGCGGAATCAGACGCGGAGGGGATTGAGCATCACATTTCTGACGCCACCCTGACCGTGATTGCCGGCTTCCTGCAATCCGGGCGGAAAGGTTAATCCAATGGCGGGCGACGTCTCGGCGGCATGCTACACCCCGATCCTGAGTTGCAAGCCAGGGTTACCGGAGGGTTGGGTGACGAGAGAGCCAAGTTATCCCTGTGGCCGAGGGTATCTCCAAGGCCATCTTCGCCAGCGCAATCAGGAGCAGGAATGTTGATACGGGTAGCACGGTATGAAGTACGCGACATGACGCCCCGGTTCCACCGACCCGCGCAGAACGAGAAAAGCCGCAGTGTGCACCCGCGTCGTTCGCGGGTTCCCTTTGTCTTGGCTTTTGCGGTGATGCATGGCTATGTCCCTGGCGCACAGGCTCAGGACAGTGGTGCGGTCAATTCGGGTTCCTCACCGGTTCCCGCTTCGCCAACAGCGGCCACGGATCCTTCCCCGGGTATTGTCATTGCAGGCATCAAGCTGTCGGCGCAAATCCAGGGGGGCGTAAGCTTGAACCCCTATCGTCCTGCGGATGGCCTTAATTTTGGCCAACTCAGTACGGATCATGCCAATCAGTTTCAGTTGAACCAAGTCCTGCTTACCGCCAGAAAGTCACTTGACCCGAGTCTAACCGACTACGATTGGGGGTTCAAGTTGCAGTTTCTTTACGGGTCCGACTCTCGGTACTCACACTTCCTGGGCCAGTTCCCGTACGCCACGGACGCTCGAAATCAGTTCGCGATTACAGAAGCAAACGTGCAAGCTCATTTACCCTGGCTGACCAACGGCGGCATGGATGTGAAGCTTGGGTTGTATCAGTCCCCGTTCGGGTACGAGGCGTTCGATCCTGCCACCAACATGTTCTACTCCCATTCCTATATTTCGAATTTCGGGTTACCCAGCGGTCTTGCTGGAGTTCTCATTACAACGCACGTCAACTCTGTCCTTGATATCTATCTCGGAGCCGACCCCGGAGTGAGTACCACGTACGGACCATATACAGGCGATAACAATTCCAGCTACGCCGGGGTGGCGGGAATAGGATTGAACTTTCTCGATGGCAATCTGACGATTCAGGCATTGACCCATATCGGCCCGGAAAATCCGGGTCGTTCGACGCCTCTCGCGAACCGATACTTCCGCTACCTGAACGATGTGGTTGTGACGTGGAAGATCAACGAAAAGCTGACATTGGGCCTCGACATGAACTACATTCGGGATGACAATCCTTACGTGGGCAGGCCGATCGGATACGGGGCCGCTCAGTATGCGTCGTATTCGCTAACCGAGACGCTGACGTTGAATGCTCGTGCGGAAGTATGGCGGGACAACAACAATTTCTATGTCTCTGCGTTTCCCACCAACCTTGGCGCCGTCAAATCACTGGGGGGCTTTCCGGCCCCCGTCATCAGTGCGGCCAGTGCGACGACCTATGGTGAACTGACAGTGGGCGTTACCTATCAGCCGAAAAGACCAGCAGGCGTCACAACGCTGATGATTCGTCCGGAGATCAGGTGGGATCAGTCATTGAACGGCACGAAGCCGTTCAATGCCGGCCGCTCGTCTGGAGCTCTTACGGTTGCAGCGGACGTTGTCCTGGGGTTTTGATTTGTCCAACATGTCCGGCCAACGCGATACGGGTCACATGGTGCTCGGTGATGGCGACCGTGCCCGGCCTGTTGCTGGATCGGCCGACATGGCGTTCGCGCTTACCTGGCCTTTCATGAGGTGATGTGACAAAATCTACAGCGGAGTGTCGTAAGGAGCGGAACGATGGTCGGCGAGGTAGCCCTACTTGCATTGGTGACAGCGATTGTACCAATCGCAGCCTGCCCTCCCGAGTTGGCGTTGGATATCGTCGCCGAGCATCATCCGCCGGCCGTGCGATCGAGTTATAGCCTCGGTCAGATTCGTGAGTTCGCTGCTCGTATGGGCAGACCGGCAAAGCACGAGCCATTCGGGTTCTATGCGTCGACCTTCGGGTACGTCGTCGATGTCGCGCCAGTGGCCCCGGCAATAAAAGGTTGCAAGCCCGCAGTGACCGCCAGGGTAAGACTCGTTTTGGGTGGCCGGTTGATTGAAGTCGGGTCAGACATCCAAAATCGGCATTGCCAGCGGGACGTCATCCTGTCGCATTACATGCTTCACGCACAGTACGATGACAAGGCGCTCAGCGCCTATGCGAACCGCGCAATGGATGCGCTTGGGCAGATGCCGACGGCGGAATTGCTTGGTGGAAGCCCGGTTCCAGGGACTGCCGTGGATGCCGCGACCGAGGCCATTCGGCATGCCATGGACAAGGTGCTCCTGTCATATGAGCGCGACCGTGCGGAGGCTTTGACGTTGGCCGACAGTCCCGAGGAGCTTAACAGGCTGGCCGGCGCTTGCATGCGTGCCCTGTAATGTGGCGGCTCCAAACAATTATTGGATGACAAGGGGCGTTCGGCATTGTAGTCAGGCCGCGATGACGTTGATCGCGAACCGCCGTTGGATGGCCGCATGTCGCCGCTGGCTATCCGGCGCGCTGTGCACTCTTCTTTTGATAGCGGCGCTGTTTCCCGCGCACGCAGGTTCGTCCGTGTCCGCCTTGAGGGTTATGGTTCTGGTCTCTTCCCAAGTGACCAATGACGAATTGCCGCTCGATCAGAGCACCATGCCCGGCCATGTTGGCGCCCAGTGCGCTTGCGGGATCGCTGTTTTGCCCGATATTGCGGCACCAATGAGTTATTTTCGCATTGCATTTGTCCAATTCGACATCAGCGATACGTCGCTCTTGCACCTGATGGCCCGGGACCCACCATCCAAGCCGCCTCGCACCTGACAGACGTTCAGTCTCTCATCGCGTCATAGCGGATCCGCCCTTCCTGGGCTGCGATATGCAGTGGCCGACCTTGAAGCGTCGTTGGTGTGTTCAATGCAATTTTATGTTCTCTGGGTCGCGGTCACCCTGGCCGCTACTCCGGCGATGGCGCATGCCCAGGCATCCCACGGTCCGGCAGGCGTAATGGTCATCGCGTCGCCGTCTCAAGCGGTCACAGCCGCGCTGGACCAGTCCCCCGCGTTGCGGGGTGCCAACGCCTCCATGCAAGCCGTACGCGGCGATGGGTTGCAGGCCGGGTTGCGCCCAAATCCCGAAGCATCCTTCGTCGTCGAGAATTTCGGTGGAATCGGCGGTCGCGGTGTTTACCGCGGCACAACCCAAAGTGATGCAACCCTGGGTATCTCCCAACGGGTCGAACTGGGCGGCAAGCGAACCGCCCGGGTCGGCCTCGCGGGCCGCAGTGAGGGGGTCGCGGCACTGGAGTTCGAAGCGGCCAGGCTTGACCTCGCACGCGAAGTCGTCACCGCCCTTGTTGATGCGACCGTGTCGTCGCGCGCACTCGAAATCGAGCAAGGACGAGCCCGTATCGCATCGGAGAACCTCCGTACAACACGCGCGCGGGTTGATGCCGGCAAGGAGGCCTTGCTGCAAGCGCGTCGCGCCGAAGTCGGCCGCTCGACAGCGGAACTCGCCGCTGAGAAAGCACGCCGTGAGGCCGAGGCCGCGCTCCGAAAACTGGCGGCCGCCATTGGGGTATCGCGCGTTGAAATGGCGCCGCGGCAGACTTGGTTTGACGACGTCGGCGCGCTGCCTGCACCGCCAACGCCGGCGGATCCTCTTGAGAGGATGCGGTCGAACCCTGACCTGACGCGGCTCGATGCCGTCATCGCGCAACGCCGGGCCGATCTCGGGTTGCAACGAGCGAACGCCGTGCCGGACATCACGGTCCAGGGCTATGTGCGCCGCTTCCAGGAAAGCCGAGAGACGGCCTTCGTCGCCGGGGCGTCCATCCCCCTGCCGTTCAGCGATCGCAACCAGGGCGGCATCGCCAAGGCCTCGGCGGAACTGACCCGTGCTGAAGCCGAGGCGGAACGTGGGCGGTTGACGATGGTTGCGTCGCTGATCGCGGCGGAGAGGCAGATGGAGCAGGCGTGGCGCGCGGTACGCACATTGCGCCGCGATGCCCTGCCAGCCGCCGAACAGGCCGCCCGCTTCGCGGCGACCGGCTATGCGGAGGGCAAGTTCACCTTCCTTGAGATGATCGAAGCGCAGCGCGCGCTGTCGGATACCCGGGCCCAGCTCAACGACACGTTGCGCGAATTCCATGTCAGCCGAACCGAGGTCGCACGCCTGCGCGGCCAGGAACCAGCCCCCACAACCATGGCAGGAGCACGATAATGGCCCGGATCGTCTTGACGGCCGCTGCCGTACTTGCGGGGATTGGTTTGGCGGCGGTCGTGCCCTCGATACCACGGGAACTCCGCCATCTTGCCGGATTGTCGGTGTCCGCGGACGCCATCGCGCGCCCGTCACCAACCCGCGAGGGGTCAGTCAAAGCTGATGGTCATCAAGGGCATGGGGCCAAACCTCATCCCGAGGAAGGCAAGATCGTGATGACGGCCGAACAGGTCGAGGCGGCCGGCATCCAGGTGGCTCCCGTCGCGGCCGGCATCCTGGTCAGCCGCGTGGTCGTGCCGGGCGTGCTCTCGGCAAATTCCGATCGCCTCGCCCGCGTCACGGCGCGGGTCGCCGGTACGATCGCCGAGGTGCGTAGGCGGCTGGGCGAGCAGGTCGTCGCGGGCGATGTGGTGGCGGTGATCGAAAGCCGCGAGATCGCTGACGCCAAGGGAGAGTTTCTCACGGCCAGCCGAGCGGCAAATCTTACCGGGCTGACGCTGACGCGGGAGGCTCGGCTTTGGAAGCAGCGGATTTCGGCGGAACAGGACTTCCTGCAAGCGCGTGCCTCGGACGAAGAAGCGACCGTTCGTCTTGACCTCGCCCGTCAGCGCCTCTCATCGCTTGGCCTTTCGGATAGTGAGATCGCCGACCTGCCGCGGCAACCGGCCGCTGCCTTGCGTCGCCTGGAACTGCGTGCGCCCATCGCTGGCCGCCTTGTGGCCCGCTCGGCCGTGCTGGGCGCCGCGGTGGCGGCCGACGGCGAACTGTTCTCGGTTGCTGACCTCTCCACGGTTTGGGTCGAGATGGCGATTCCGCCGCGCGATCTGCCGGCAACGCGCGAAGGACAGAAGGTCACCATTACGGGAGAAGGAACGGCGCAAGGAGAAGGCAAGGTCGTGTTCCTCAATCCCATGCTTGACGCCGAAACCCGTTCGGCCAGGGCCGTGGCTGAGATCGCGAACCCGGACGGGCTATGGCGGCCCGGCGCGTTCGTCACGGCCCAGCTCGCGACCGATGAGCAACCGGTGGACATCCTGATACCGCGCGACGCGATCCAGGAAATCGAGGGCGAGAAGGTGGTGTTCGTGCGCACGCCGGAGGGGTTCGAGAAACGGGAAGTGGCGATCGGGCGTGAGGATTCGGGCGCGGTGGAAGTGATCTTCGGACTGGACGCAGGCACCGAAATTGCCGTCGGCAACGCCTTTGCCCTGCGCGCCGAACTCGGCAAGTCCGAAGCCACGCATGCGCACTGACCGGAGGATTGAACATGATTGGACGGATCCTCGACTTTTCGGTTCAGCAGCGGTGGGCTGTCGTGCTTTTCGTGGTGATCGGATCGATCGTCGGCGGATGGTCGCTCATGCGCCTGCCGATCGACGCGGTGCCGGACATCACCAACAATCAGGCGCAGATCAATACGGTCGCCCCGTCCCTGTCGCCGTATGAGATCGAGAAGCAGGTCACCCTGCCCATCGAAACCGCCCTGGCGGGGATTCCCGGGCTGGAAAGCACACGCTCGATATCGCGGAACGGGTTCAGCCAGGTCACGGCTGTGTTCTCCGAGGCGACCGACATCTATTTCGCGCGCCAGCAGGTGCTGGAGCGGTTGATCGAGGCGCGGGAGGCCATGCCGCCGGGCGCGGACCCAAGACTGGGGCCGACATCCAGTGGCCTGGGCGAGGTGACGATGTGGACCGTCCACTTCGCGAAACGCGCACCGGATGCGCCCGTTCGGGACGGTGCGCCAGGCTGGCAGTCCGACGGAACGTACCTGACACCGGAAGGTGAGCGCCTGATTGACGAGATGCAGCGCGCAACCTATCTGCGAACCGTTCAGAACTGGATTATTCGTCCGCAATTACGAACAACACTCGGCCTGGCCGGTGTCGATTCCATCGGCGGCTACGAGAAGCAGTTTGTGGTGCAGCCCGATCCCATGCGGCTGACCGCGCTGGGTCTCACGTTCCGCCACATCGCCGAGGCCGTGGAGCAGAACAACACCAGCCTGGGCGCCGGATATGTCGATCGTGGCGGGGAGGCGCTTGTCGTGCGCTCGCCCGGGCGAATCGCCACGATCGCGGAGATGGCGCAGATCGTGGTGACGACGCGCGAAGGTGTGCCGATCCTGTTGCGCGATGTCGCGCGCGTCGAAACCGGGCGCGCGCCACGGATGGGAAGTGCCAGCGAGAATGGCCAGGAAGTGGTGGTCGGCACCGCCCTGATGTTGATCCGCGGCAACAGCCGCACCGTCGCCGCGGCCGTGGAGGCGCGACTTGCCGAGATCAACCGCACGCTGCCGCCTGGGATCGAGGCGAAAGTGGTGCTGGACCGCGGCCTGCTGGTGGACGCGACGATCAAGACAGTGGCGAAGAACCTGGCCGAGGGCGCGCTACTGGTGATCGCCGTTCTGTTCCTTCTGCTCGGCAATATCCGTGCCGCGCTGATTACCGCCGCCGTCATACCGGTGACTATGCTGCTAACAGCCGCCGGTATGTTGCGCGGTGGCATGAGCGCCAATCTCATGAGCCTGGGCGCGCTCGATTTCGGGCTGATCGTGGATGGCGCCGTGATCATCGCCGAGAACAGCCTGCGCCGTTTGGCGGATCGGCAGCATGAACTCGACCGCGTGCTGACGCAGAGCGAACGACTGAATACGGTCGCGGAGTCGGCAAAGGAAATGGTTCGCCCGTCTTTGTACGGGCAAGCCATCATCATCCTCGTTTACGCGCCTCTGCTTACCTTCACGGGTGTCGAGGGCAAAATGTTCGCGCCCATGGCATTGACCGTCATGACCGCGCTGGCCGCGGCGTTCGTGCTGTCGCTGACGTTGGTGCCGGCGCTGATCGCGATTGCGATCACCCAACGGGTCAATGAGCGGGAGGTCTGGCTGGTCGGGGTGATCAAGCGTGGCTACGGCCCCATGCTGTCCGCGACCCTGCGTCGGCCTGTGCCGATGATCGTGCTGGGCGCCGCTTTGTTCCTGGGCTCGTTGAGCCTGTTCGGCCGCCTTGGGCAGGAATTCATCCCGACGCTCGACGAACATAATCTGGCGATGCACGCGCTGCGCATTCCCAGCACGTCGCTCGCGCAGTCGCAGGCGATGCAGGCCAGGGTTGAGAAGAAGATATCCGGCATTCCCGAGGTGGCGTTTATCTTCTCGAAGACGGGCACCGCCGAAGTGGCCAGCGATCCCATGCCGCCCGGCGCCTCCGACACCTTCATCATCCTGAAACCGCGCGCCGAGTGGCCGGACCCCAGCTTGCCGAAGGAAGCCCTGGTGCGCCGGATCGAGGCGGCGGTCAGCACCTTGCCGGGCAACGCGCTGGAGTTCACGCAGCCGATCCAGATGCGCTTCAACGAATTGCTGGCCGGCGTGCGTGGCGATGTCGCCATCAAGATATTCGGCGATGAGTATGGCCCGATGCTCGCCGCCGCGGGGCGTATCGCAACGATCCTCAACGGTATCGAAGGCGCCGCCGACGTGAAGGTTGAGCAGGCCATCGGTCTGCCGTTTCTGGAAATCACCGTCGATCGTGCCGAAATCGCCCGGCGCGGCCTGAGTGTCAGCGCGGTACAAGATGTGATCGCCATCGCGGTCGGCGGCCGCGAGGCGGGTCAGGTGTTCGAGGGCGACCGCCGTTTCGCGATCGTTGTCCGCTTGCCGGACGCGGTGCGCGGCAACCTGGATGCGTTACGCAATCTGCCGGTTCCACTGCCCTCGGTCGGCGCCGGAGGAGGCATGGCGACGGTCCCCCTGCGGCAGGTCGCCAGTCTGAAAGTGGTGGACGGACCAAACCAGATCAGCCGCGAGAATGGCAAGCGCCGCGTCGTAGTTCAGGCCAATACCCGCGGGCGCGATATCGGCTCGCTGGTCGCCGAGGCCCAGGCAAGGGTCGCGGCAGAAGTCAAGCTGCCGCCGGGATACTACATTACCTGGGGCGGACAGTTCGAGAACCTGGAGGCCGCTCGGCAACGCCTGACGATCGTCGTCCCAGCCTGTTTTCTGCTGATCATGGTTCTGCTTTATGCCGCGCTGGGATCGGTGCGCGATGCACTCGTGGTTTTCAGTGGTGTACCGCTTGCGCTGAGCGGCGGACTGCTTGCGTTGTGGTTACGCGACATGCCGTTTTCGGTGTCCGCCGCCGTTGGCTTCATTGCGCTGTCGGGTGTGGCGGTCCTGAACGGTCTGGTCATGACCAGCGCCATTCGGGACCTGATCCAGGGAGGAGGCCTCTCCCTGCGGGACGCGGTCTTCCAGGGCGCGATGACCCGCCTGAGGCCCGTGGCGATGACCGCGCTGGTCGCTTCGCTGGGCTTCGTGCCTATGGCGATCGCCACGGGAACGGGTGCCGAGGTTCAGAAGCCGCTTGCAACAGTGGTGATCGGCGGTTTGATCAGCGCGACGTTGCTGACCCTGTTGGTCTTACCGGCGCTGTATGTCCGATTCAATCGTAGGGCAACCCAGGTCAGGGAGATTGGCCAGGAGACAGCGCGGTCGTCGGCCGTGCCGTAGGCGTGCGGATTGTATTTCAACAAGACGAAAGGAAGAAATGTCTATGAGAAAGTTCGTACTGATGGCCGCGATGCTGCTGGCCTTGGCGCCGACGGCATTCGCGCAGGGCCATGGCCATGCGGAAAAAGGGCCGAATGGCGGCGCCATGCAGGATGTCGTTGGCCTGCACGCCGAATTGGTCGTGGCCGATCGAACCCTGACGATTCATGTGTATGATGAGGCGGGCAAGCCGGTACCGACAACGGGCTATACCGGCTCTGTTCTGGTCGGGACAGGTCAGACGCGGCAGGTTGTTCAACTGGCGCCTGGGGCCGGCAATACCTTGGCGGGCACCGCGACGGCGGTCGTTCCAAAAGGCGCGCAGATGACGCTTCAGATCAAGACCGCCGCCGGAAAGTCCGGCCAGGTGAAATTCTGAAAAGCCGCTTGCCACTAAGGCGGATCGTCTGAAGGGCTGATGACAGTGTTGCGTGTGCTTTCGTTGTGGAACCGACGACCTGGAGCGGCCCCGATTTCGAAGCGCTCTGGGCTGGGTCAGGTACTCTCTTCGGGGAGGAGCCTGTAGAGTGCGCATATCACCAATGGAAGGGAGCTATCGATGGCTTTCATCGTTCCAGGTCCTCGCACTGCCGCCATCCTGCTATTCGCTGTGACGTTCGCGGTGGCGGGTTGCGTAAGCAAGGTGGACACACGGCTGACGGACGACCAGCAAAGCTGCCGGGACATGGGCCACTCGCCCGGATCAGCCGAATTCAATCAGTGTATGTCCGAGCTGAACGAGCGGCGATGCGCCACGGTTAAGGCGCCGACAACGTTCAAGGGGCAGCTTACGACCAGACACTCAAGCACGATCGATTGCACAAGATTATAGCGCCGAGGATTGAGCGCCATGGCCGGTGGCGTAAATCCAGCCTTCTCGCTGTTTTCGGATATGGGATTACTCCTGCCCTCACCCAAGCTCGGCCCGCACGCACTCGACTGGCTCGCCTTGCTTGTCACCGCGATGTTTACGGCATTCGGACCTTTCGTATCGGTCTATCTGGTGGGTCAGGGGTGGGACCAAGCACATCTCGGGGTAACGCTCAGCGTAGGCACTGCCGCCTCGGTGGTTTTCCAAATCCCAACTGGTGCCTTGGTCGATGCGCTTCCAACCAAGCGGGAGATCGCCGCCCTGGGCATTCTCGGCACGGGTGCGAGTGCATTGCTGCTCGCGGGATGGCCCTCGCATTGGCCGGTGTTGATTGCACAGATCCTGTTCGCGGCTTCCGCCGGTGTCATGGGACCGGTCATTGCGGCGATAAGTCTGACGCTTGTCGGTCCTCAGCAGCTCGGGTACCGCTTTCGGGCGCAATGCGCGCTTTGCCGCCATCGGAAGCGCGCTTGCCGCTGCGGCACTCGGTCTTCTGGGGTCGGTAATATCCGTGCGAGCGATTTTCGTCGCCGCCGCGGTATTGGCTGTACCCGCGCTGATAACACTGTGGCGGATCAGTTCGCCTGCACGGCATATGCACGTGCAGGACGTCGAACCAGAATCGGAGAGACTGAAGCGTCCGGCACGCTAGATCCTTCGCTATCGCCGGTTGGCTAACCCGGCCGTCGCCATTTTCCTGTTCCACCTCGCGAATGCGGCAATGATTCCAGTGGTGGCCGCGGAAGCCGCCACGTCTGAGGCATCGACTTGACGGCGCAGAGGATTTTCTCGAAGGATGCCGAACTGCGAACAGATATAGGACACGAAGTATGCGGAGTCGTCGCCAGATTCTTACGTCCGTCACTACGATTTCCGCGAGCGCTATCTCCATTCCTCATGTCACCGCTCAGCCGGCGGGTAGCAGCACGATGCCATCCATGCCCGGCATGCCGCCAGGGATGATGACCCCACAGGCATGTATCGAAAGCTGCTGGCGTTCTCATGTCATGTGCCTGGAGACGGAGCGTTATTGCCTTGAGACCGGCGGCACCCATGCCAGGCCAGCTCTTATCGCTCTATTGGCTGATTGCGCCGAAATGTGTCAGAAGACAGCCAACTCTATGATTCGGCGTTCATCGCAGCATGCTGCCGTCTGTATCGCCTGCGCCCAACTTTGCGATGCTTGCGCGAAAGAGTGTGAAGCATTCAAGGGTGACGAAAGGATGCTGCTCACTGCCCAGACCTGCCGCGATTGCGCCACGCATTGCCGCGAGATGAGTAAGGTGCCAATTTAATTGGATAGTAGGCGGAAGCCACATGACGCTGTGACTGCCGCATCGCTCGCCTATGAGCGTGGCCCGCTGGTCAAATCTGGGAAATGCGTTCAAGCCATGCCCACGCCTCGTAATGTTAGTGCATTTTGAACCATCCGATTCCTTTCACATTATTGAAAGAATCAGTCTGGTGGCATAGAAAGCACTGCTCGACACGTGCGTTCGCCTGTCCCGTCATCATCCGGTCCATCATCTCGAAATGCATCATGTAGTGGCTGGGCGGGGCCTGATGGCATTGGACGCAGTCCTGGGAGCGGGGCGAGGGGTGGCGGAAAGTGGTGATCGCCCAGGCATCGGCGTTGTGGCAGGCTTGGCAGTCGCGGCCGAACAGTGTCCGGTGCGGATCGCGATTGGCGTGGCAACCCGTGCAGTCGAGCGTGGCCCGTGTCTCGGCTGGCAAGGACCGCGACGCCAGGGAACCGCCGGCCATGTCAGCCCCACTGCCACGGAGTAGAACCTCCAGCCGCTCCAGGGTGTGGCTGAAGCCAGAAGCGGGCGTGCTGCTGGCCGCGGCTTCGGCGGCTCTGGCGTGACCCACGGTGGCGAGCACGGCATGATCCATGTTGATCGGGCGGCGGTCGCGCCCCTGGTGCTCGACATGGCAACCTGCACATTCGCCGATGTTCGCGTGGAAGGCGGTGGAAGGCTTCGTCACCAGGTCTGGAGCGGCGGTGATATGGCAGGTGAGGCAGGATGCCGCTTCCACTCCTCGAACTGGCGTGTGGCAGGCTTCGCATTGCGTGCGGAGGAAGTCGTGTGTGGCTGAAAGTGGGCCTGGACTTGCCGCCACGGTCCAGAGCGGGATCGCCACCGAACCGGCGCGGTAAAGTGCCACCGGCAGTGCGATGGCAGCAACGAGGCCGATCGTCCCCAACGCCGCATAGGCTATGGTGGTCAGCTTCACCGCAGCCACCTGAGGCCGTAATAGATGCCGCTCCAGGCGTGCAACACCAGCAGCGGGTAAAGCAGCAGTGCCGCGATGATGTGCAGCACGACCCAGCGGGCCAGTACCCGCTTCAGCGCCTCCCGTTCGCCGAGCGCGTATTCCAGGTCGGCGATACCGGCAACCAGGCCCGGGATGGGAACGGCGGGCTGCGCCGCCGCGGCAACCGGATCAGCACCGCCAGGCAGCGCCGAGGCGATGCCCGAGGCGATCGCATCGTAGCGGGTCCTAAGCACCCCAAGCTCCTGCCGCTGGTCTCGGATGTCGGTGCCAAGTTCCACAAGGTAGTAGCGCCAGACGAAGCCACTCAGCACGACGGTCAGCATGGTCACGACCAGAGCGATCCCGATCGGGCTCTGATATTTGTGGCCGGTGTGAAGGATCCCAAACACCGCGCCGACCGCGCCGCCATAGACATGGAACGACAGCATTGCGCGCAGCGACGTGTGCTGTTTCATCCAGGGTATGCGCTTGGCCATCGTGTAGACCAGCAGTAGGATAAACATGAGGCTGCCGGCGATACCGAGCAAGCCACCGACGAGACTACCCGGAAAGCGCGGCGCTGCGTGCAGTAGGAAACCCGGCACGAAGAGTGCCACCATGGTTAGCAGCGTACCGACAGCGAGGCGCTCCTTCTCGCCCATCTTCAGGCCTCGATCACAAGATTACCAACCGACTTCGCCTGGCACGCCAGAATAATACCGCGCGCCTTGTCTTCGGGCGAAAGCCCATCCTCCACCTCCATGGTTACGGTGCCCTGCTTCAACGGCACGATACAAGTGCCGCAAGTGCCAACCCGGCAGGAGAAGTCGATCGGGACGCCGATTGCCTCGGCCGCCTCCAGCACGGTTTGATCGGGCGCCAGCGGCCCGGTCTTGCCGGACCTGGAAAACTCAACCCGGGCGGCAGCGGTGGGTAGAGCGTCAGGAGCCGTAGCGGCCGGCGGCACAGCACTGTCCGCGGCAGGAACTGCGGCGGCTCTGTTCGGCTCAGGCGCCTCGGCGGGGGAATCATCCGCTGCCGGCGGCGCTGGCGCCGTTGCTAAGTCGAGAGTCGACCGTGGCACCGGCGCGGCGCCCATGGCAGGACCAAACGCCTCCGTCTTGATCTTGTCACTGGCGACGCCGAGCTCGACCAACTCCGCCTTGACCGCCTCCATCATCTGCGGCGGGCCGCAGATATGCACGCGACGGCGGGCAATGTCGGGTACGGTGTGCGCGATAAACTCCTTCGATATCAGGCCCGTTGCTCCCGTCCAACTGGTTCCCTCGGGGTGCCATATCGTCGCGGAGACGTGCAGATTCGCATGCCGCTTCTGTAGGTAGACAAGCTCTTCGCGGAAGATGAAATCGTCAGGCGTGCGTGCGCCATACAAGAAGAAGATATCTCCGGCGAAGCCGCGGTCGGTCAGGTGGCGGATCACGCACATCATAGGCGTGATACCGACGCCGCCGCTGATCAGGACGATGCTGGCGGCCTCGTTGCCGGTGAAGGTGAAGACACCCGAAGGGCCGGATACCTGAAGAGGATCGCCGATCATCACCTGGTCATGCAGGTAGCGAGACTCTGTACCTTGCTCCTCCCGTTTCACGGTGATCTCGACGTAGTCGCGTTGACCGGGCGATGAGGCGATCGTGTAGGAACGCCGCACGGGCTTGCCGCCGATTTCGGCGGAGAAGGTCAGGAACTGGCCCGGCTGGAAGATAAAGGGAATTTCCCCGCCCTCCGGGTCAATGAGCCGAAACGTCTTGACGTCCGGCGTCTCGCGGAAGATCGCCGCCACGCGCAACGTGCCAGACCACGGTCGCTTTGCGGCGGGCGCGGGCGCCAGCGCGACAGACCTTATGGCGCCGGAGGCCGGATCGCCACCAAGTGGGGCTCCCACAGTCGGAGCGACTGTCGGTGTTCCAGCTTTAGGCGTAGTGGCAGCAGACGGTGCGGTTGGTGCCAAACTCGGTGCGAGTCCAGGAGCGACGGGCGTCAGTCGCTCTACCAGACCGCCGATGCGGCGCATCCTGGCGTACTGGATAATCAAGGCGCCAATCAGGAAGGTAACCAGGAACACCATCGTTGTCAGGTGATACCAAGAAAGGCCCCAGGGGCCGCCGTCCACCGCCATCGCCGTCGCCGCTGCCTCCGGGGTCGGCACGCTGAGTTGGTCTCTGAACCAAGCCAGGGCGAATTGCCGAGGCGAGGTCCCGGCCTCGATCGCCCGCAGCGCCGCGGTCCCGCTCTCGAGCAGCTGCAAGCCCTCCCTCACGCCGGCCGCTGCCTGCTGCACGGCCGCTGGATCATCTGCCGCCAACGCACGTTGCAGTCGCGCGTGGCCCGCGGAGATCGCTTGCGAGCCCCAGCCGATGCGCCACTCCGCCTCGGTCCCAATAAACCGGCGGGCCTCCGGGGTAAGGGAGGGCATGTCCAGAAGTGCCGCATAGAACGGCCGCGGCCCGCCGCCCATACAGCCCATCATGCCGCCGCAACCCGCGCCTGTCTGAGCGCCCACCTGGGGGGCCGGCGCGGCATCCGATAGTCGCGGCGGCGCAACGTCAGCCGAACCTGTCGGCCCCGGCATGCCCGTGACCGGCTCAGGCTGTCCCGGATGATGCCCCAGATGGCCGCCGGCGTCGGTCTGCGCCAACGCGGTACCGAGCAGTGCCACACCAATCAGTACCGCGACCGCTCCCCAACGCCTCTGCCCCCGTCGCCGCATGCCTTCAATAGGCCCCGATGAAGGGCAACATGGTCGTCGTCGCTTGTTGCTTCTGCGCGTCGTCCAGTTGGGCGTGGAGTGTGGTGAAAGCCATCTGCGTCATGTGGATAGCGTCGGCGCGTTCCCTCAGGTGGCTCTCAAAGGATTTCAACCGAGCCATGGGGTCGGCGTTGGAGCCGCTGTCCTGTAATGCGGCGCGGGCAGCGTCCAGATGTTCCCGTGCGGCACGCAGTGCGGTCGCAAAATTCTCCCAGGCAGGCGCCTGAGCGCCAGTAATGCGGAGTTCGGTGCGGAGGAACGCGATACGGCCCTCCAGACGTGCGGCCGAACTGCCCGCGGGCTGGCCGCCTCCTGCCGTTGCACCGCCCTGCATCGACGGCAGTCCCTGCTGTGCGGCGCCCATGCGCATCATGTTCTGCATCATATTCTGCATATTCTTCATCATCTCCATCATCGGAGGCCCGGCCATCGGCATCTGATTCTGGCCCTGGGCGGGCATTCCGCCGCCCATACGCATCTTATCGTCATCCATTTTGGGGGCCATGCCGGGCATTCCGCCGCCTCCCTGTGCGGATTGCGGCATGGCCGCGCTGGCGGGCGCCGGCATTTGAGTCTGACCCTGGGCAGGCATTCCGCCGCCCATACGCATCTTATCGTCGTCCATCTTGGCGCCCATGCCAGGCATCGCGGGACCACCGGGCGCAGGTTGCGGCATGGCGCCGCTGCCCTCCATCGGCATCATGTCCATCATGGCCGTCCGGAAGGCCGGCTGGGTCCCCGCCGCCGCCGCGACGGAGAACACCGATGGCGGCAAAAGCACCGCAAGCGCAGCCGCGATAAGAACGGCGTTTAGTTTTGGCATCCTCGTGGTCCCTTCAACTGATGGTTAAGCGCCCGGCGAGTTTGGCAACGACGCGCTGAGCGCCTGAGCACATGCTCGAGCGTTCTGATCGTCTCTTATGTCGCAACCTGCATCGCCGACTATCGGGCCGCTGAGCGAGTGTCATTCTGAAGAGCCCGGCAGATGGTCCGGTAAATCGAGTCTTGCCACGCCGATCCGGTTATCGGCCATCCCATAATAAACGTCGAAGCGGTCCGGCGTGCCGAGGTCGTCGCGTCGATCGATGCCGGTGGGAAACACGACGTTGGCCACGACCCCTTGACGCTCCTGCGGCAACTCCGGTGTGAGCACGGGCTCGCGCGAGCGATAGCGGATAATGTGAGGAAATATCTCTGAAAGTACTAACACCCCAGCCGAGTAACACAATTCGCGCGCGGAACCCGGCATTACCGAAAGCTCGCTGACGCCGTGGTAAATGGTTAGCCAACCAAGCCGGGTCAGGATGGGTGGAGTACCGCCCCCGATCTTGAGTCGTTCCCAGGATGCCACCGGGCTGGCCAGCCGGTCATGCAAGCCGTAATGACAGAGGTGCAACGGCTCACAGCTTGCCATGGCCATCGAGCAATAGGAGATCCAGATGCTTTCGTGATGAAGATCCACCAGGCGGTGCACGGGCAGGCAAGCCGTTTCCTCTGGGCGGGTTCCGGGAAAGAGCGGCCGATGGAGGATGGCCATTGACGGCTGCCCCGATGGATCCAGAATTGCCACAGGGAAGACGCTGGCGTCCTTGTTGTCCACGCCCGCGAACTCGATGTCCTCGTATGGCTGGAAGGTAGCCAGGCCCAGGCGCATCCAATGGAAAAGGTCTTCCGATATCGCCAGTGCGATTCGTGGGCCATCCGGTGAATGCGCGGTGTATGTCATGACATAGTGTCGGAGCGGTTCGACAAACGTAACACGTGGATCCTCGCAGCCGCCGGTACCGTCCCGACGTCGCTCGTAGTCGGCTTCAGGCTCCAGCGCGATACCGAGCCGCTCGACTCCAGCCGGATCGCCTGCCTCGTTAAACCTGACCCGCGCTATACCGATGCGCGAGTGGTTTCCGCGCGCCACCAGCCGTGGAAAGAGGTACAGCTCACCGTCAGGGCCACGCACCGCGGCTGGGTTCAGGACGCCTTCGGCCTCCAGCGGATTGCCCGGCTCTGGTTCCATCACCAGCCCGAGCCGCTGCAATTGAAATTCATTCATCCATTATCCTCACAACGCCGGTTCGCTGATCGCGACCTGAACAGGCGTTTACTATTATGATATTGGATTATTATTGCCGTACCTGTAGTATTTACGGAAACGACACGGCTTCGCAAACTCTCCCTGAAAAAGGGCGGCGGGCACACTCTAGAGGGGTTCGATTTAGGACTGCCAATGCCAATGCCAAAATACGGCCTTGACGGGGATTGCCCCCTCCACGCTTCGAGAATCGCCGTCAAGAAAGCTGGCACGCGCCGGTTCTGCTGTTACGAGGAAAGCCATGGCGGTGATCAAGACCCACCGTTGTGGGCTGGGAACGGGCCGACGAATGTGCGCCTCATTTGCATCATCCGTTCGGCAACCATCAGTCCGTCTCCCCGGCGTTTTCCCCGCATAGTCCGTCCGGCATTGTCACTTCTGCTGCGTGCCGCCGGCCGCCCCACCTTGCGTTCCGCCCGCTTGAGGTTGCATTGGCATGGCCTGTCCAGCACTGTCACCATGCCGCATGCCGCCCATCGCGCCACCTTGCATTCCGCCTTGGGGTTGCATCGGCATGGCTTGTCCGGGACTGTCACCGTGCCGCATGCCGCCCATCGCTCCACCTTGCATTCCGCTGCCCTGCGGTGATGGTGGTGACTGCGCGGGAGCTGTTTGCGCCTGGGCAAGCTGCCAAGCTTGCCCAGCATCCCTTCCAGCGAAAGCCGATTGACTGCACAGACCCAGCAGCAATGCGGAAATTGTAAGAGTAGACTTGGTCATGATCCATGGGTCGGTCATAGCAAGTTCCTTCAGGTATGCCATGCTTCCCGCCTGGTGGCGGTCGGGATGGCCGTACGCTCTGTTGTTCCCCGCGGGCGGCCTGCAGCGGGTGGACGCCCTCATTTGCCCGTGGGTCTTGTTGGCATGTAGCGGCGATCCAGGCCGTAGGCGTCAATCTCGCTGTTGACCAGGCAGACCACGATTTCCGTTTTGGATGCACCCTTTCCCGAAGACGACATCCTGACCGGGGCCGGACTCTATTGTAGACAACGCCGATAGATCGTTGATCTACTTCACGGAATGCAATGCCGCCACGTGACTACTTAGCCTTATTATCGAGCAAAAACCGATGATCCGTGGGATGCTGGACCTCCGGCAGGTTCAGAAATGCACGTACGACATCAAGGTGGAGCATCGCCTCATGATCTTTACCGCCTTTGCAGAACTCCGTCGCGATAGACATATGAGATGTCATCGAGTCGACAGCGGCCTGGATATGCTTGTGGCCGTCCACACCTTGCGACATAGCACCCGGCTTACTCGCTGGTTGTAGGTGGATTGCTCGCCAGTCGCTCTTTGTTTTTTCAATAGCAGCACCGCATGTGCTTTGTGCACTAGCGGAAGCGCTCGTACCCGCGATCAAACAGGCGGCAATAAGTAATCCTCTCAGTCTCATATTCATCTGCGTAACCTCGGTATCGTTGATGGAAGGGAGTGTCTTGAGGGCATTTCCAGAAATGCCGCCATCGTTCGGTGCCGGAAGCCGCAACAAGGCACCAATTAACATAACTCTTCCTGGATTTATCCCTCTTCCCGTCAGGGGCGAACCTCTCAACAGGGGTTTCTAAGGTAGCACGTGTACATCCGCGGGGTCAAATTCAGATGCTTCGTTTTTCCTGGATGGGCACCTGGTGGCCAGAGAGACCTGAGCACGAGTCGTTGACACGAGCTCAGGTCTCACAGGATTCGGCTACCCTTGCGAAGGGGCCACGGGCTGGGGTACTACCACCGGCATCATCATGAAGTCGTCGACATGGCAGAGCCCGCCCGCCTTCTTGAGCATGAGCATGCTGTTCTTGTACACGCCCTCAACTTTTGCGGGTGTGCCAACCCCTACCGGCTTGAGGTCCATGCTGACCTTACCATCAGCGCCGAGTGTCCCGGCTAATGTATATATTTCCATCCCGTCTCCCCCAGACGTATATGCCATTCCTTCCAACTGATTTTTGGTTTTCGCCACGACATGATAGCTCATGGGCGGGCACTTTGGCCCCATCCCGGGGTCACGTCCAACGAATGTAGGGTATGAAGGTGGCCCAAACTCACCCTGCGCATAAGTTGGTGTTGAACTCGCGATCAGCGCGACAAGCGCGCCTGCCGCTAGGGTCGATCTTAGGATGTTTTTCATTCTGTTTCCAATCTTAAACTCGTGACGGTTATTGCTAGCGTGGCTGTTGTAGCGGGTCATTGATCTATATCAGTCCCCCCTCCGGTTGGTTGTTTGGGTGTCGGGCGAAAGTAAAGCCCGCGCCACGCATAAGGCTTTCCCAGCCGCCGCAGCATTCGCATCCGGGTGTCTTATACGTGCTTTTCATCATTGCCGAGCGCGCTTCCGACAGCCAACCCACTGCCGTAGCCATGAACACAAGGCGTCTCGTGATCGGGGCCATCCTTCTTCTGTCTCCCTTGAGGCTCACTCCTGGCTAACGCGCTCGCGGGTAGTTCGACGCGGGAGGTCAGCCCGCCACCAACGTTGTTCGTGAGCACGAGCGAGCCTCCTTCATTTGTCACCGCACGGAGGGCGATCGTCAGACCAAGTCCAACCCCGCCCGTACCGCGATTGCGGGAAGGCTCCAGCCGAACAAAAGGATCGAACACCCGGCTGATATCTTTGTCCGGGATCCCCGGGCCATCGTCGTCGATCGTTACGACAGCACCATTCTCGTCGAACCGCAATCGGACCCGCGCGCTGCCCCCATAAATGACGGCGTTCGTGATCAGATTGGCAAAAGCCCGCTTGAGTGACTGAGCCCGCGCGGTGATCGTCAAGTGAGCGGGACCTTCATACGAGGCGACATGTCCCAGATCCGTCTCAGCATCAACCAGAGTTTCTAGCATGGCTGGCAAATCGGTTGGACGCGGAATCTCAGCGTCTTCCTGCCCGCTCAGATAGGCGAGCGTCGAGGCCAGCATTGTCGCCATCTCGTCGAGATCGCGATCGATTTGGGACTGGATATCGTTGTCCGCGATAAAGCCTGCCCGCAAACGCAATCGGGTAATCGGCGTGCGTAGATCATGCGATACTGCCGCCAGGGCCAGCGTCCTATCCATGACCAACCGTCTAATGCGCTCTTGCATCGCGTTGAACGCCCTGGCGACCAGTCGCACCTCGAGCGGACCCTGTTCGGCAATCGGGGTTAAATCAGTCGAGTGACCGATTAGGTCGGCTGCCCTGGCAAGACGGCGCAGCGGAGCGACGATGCCGCGCACTGTCAGCACGGCAACGAAGATTACTCCTAACACCATGACTGTGGTGGACAACAACGTCGCGTGTGAAGCGTGTCCGTAGTGGGTGGTCGGCAGCACCCTGTATTTTAACTCCGTCATATCGTCGAGCAGTGCGATCCCTTCTGCTTCGGCAGGGCCCGGGCGAAGATCGCCTGCGGTCGCAGAGGGTTGTCCGCCTCCGGAGCTGTCCGGGCTCCATATGAGTTGAAAATTCTCGGAGGACAACAGCGCCGCCATCATCGGCCTGTCTGTCAATGATTGCTTTGAGAGCACATTTCGGGCGGCTTCCAGCCTCTCCCTAGTATCACCGTCTCGCGAGGGTGCGACAATATGATTTAGCCCACGCTCGTAAACTAACATGCTCCCGACATGAACCGATGTAACAGCCACCAGTAACACCAAGACGGTGCGGCCGGTCAGGGCGCGTGGAAACATCATCATACTAAAGGCGCCGTGGACTGGCGGTGAACATATAACCCGCACCACGTAGCGTCTTGATCAAGGGCCGATCGCTGTCTTCGCGTTCGATCTTCCGCCTCAATCGCCCTACCAGCACATCGACGCTGCGATCAAATACAGTGCCGGATCGGTGCCGTGATAGCTCCAGTAACTGGTCACGTGTCAAGATTCGCATCGGATGTTCGATGAAAGCAAGCAGGAGGTCGTATTCCGCGGCTGACAGGTCGATCACTGCCCCGTCTGCTGCGGTCAGTTCCCGGCGAGTGGTATCCAATATCCTGTCGTCAAAACAGATCTTTTGGCTACCGCCGAACCTGACGAGGTCCAATGCGTCTGCGGTCCGCCGCAGCACGGCACGGATCCGCGCCAATAATTCCGGCCGACTAAAGGGTTTGACAATGAAATCGTCAGCCCCAAGCTCAAGGCCAAGTACCCGGTCGCTCTCCGAACCACGAGCGGACAGCATGATCACGGGGACTTTGCTACGCAGTCGCAAGGCACGGCAGAGGTCAAGCCCGGAAGTTCCCGGAAGCATGATATCAAGCAGGACAAGATCGACCGTCGCATTGTCAATCGCGTCCCACATATCACGACCATTGCGAGCCGGGATCACGCGAAACCCGTTCTCTCTTAGGAATCGATCGATCAGGGTGCGCGTCTCGGTATCGTCCTCGACCACCAGAATCACCGCGTCGGGCGACAAGCCGACTCGGGTTATCATTGCACCGTGATCGTCGCCTTCATCGGAATGGCTCATCGTGGTTATCATCCGTTAATACAGGAGCCTCACGCCGACGACCGCATAGGCGTTCTCGGTCCGCTCACCGGTCTGCCGGGCGACGGTGCCACTACGGCCGAGTGCCTTATCCCAACCGATCTCCACATAAGGTGCCACCCTGGGTGTGAGTTGATAGCGTGTATTGAGCGCCAGCGTCATTGAGCCCACGCCGGTGTATGTGCCCACCTGGGGATCATCTGACCCGTAAGCATTCAGTTCGATCCGTGGGCGAGAAATGATATTGCCCGTCCATGCCAGTTCGACCTCTGCCTTTACCCGCGCCGACGGCTGTCCTTTGTTGCTGATATACAGCGTCGCTTCGGTTTCAACAAACCACGGCAATGTTCCCCAAATGCCGATCGCTAGGTAGCTACGACCCACCGGGATGAAACGCTGCCGGGCGCCCACCTGGAGGTCAAAAAATTCGGTGATGGGTCTTGAGTAGAAAAGTTGTATTTCGGCGTGCTCGCCCTTGCCCCGGACATACTCGCCCTCCGATGTCAGAAACAGGCGATGTTCATCGGTACCAATTCGAGCGTCAATGTCCCAGGAGCCGCGTCCACCCAATTGACTGGCACCATAGTCGAGCCTGTTGAAGCGAAAGAACCAATAGAGCGGGGCTGATTCGTGCTCTCCGGCGGCACCTGCCGCGGGCGCTGCCGGCGTCGAATCGGCCACTGGATGCGCATGTTGTCCAAATGCCGGTCCGGCTACCGCCAGAGTAGCAAGCGATGCGATCAAGATCGGTAGCTTCATCATAGCATGGCCGAGCGCTGGCGAGGTTCCACGATAAACCGCGTCATCATGCCGGCGTTCATATGAAATAGAAGGTGGCAGTGGAATGGCCAGTCCCCCGGCTCATCCGCGGTCAGCACCGCTGATGCTTCACTACCTGGTTTCACTACCACGACGTGCTTGCGCGGCATGCGGTTTGTTTGCCCATTTTCCAGTTCGACGAACATACCGTGCAGGTGCATCGGATGCGCCATCATGGTGGTGTTGACAAACCGGATGCGCACGCGTTCGCCATACCTGACACGGATCGGTGTTGCCTGATCGAAGCGCATCCCGTTAAGGGTCCAATTGTAGCGGCTCATCTCACCGTTCAATTCGACTTTTAGTTCCTGCGTTGGCGCCCTGGAGTCCTTATTGATCGTCTGACTTTTTAGGTCTTCATACCGTAGGGCCTTTTGGCCAGGCAGCGTGCCGGCAGACGCCCAGCCGAGTAGCGGCGCGCCGTTAGCACCCGCCGTTGGCATGCTAGTGGTTGCACCCATGCCCGGCATCTTTGAATGATCCATTCCCGCCATCGAGCCGCCCATGCCGGTCATTTTGGAATGATCCATCCCGGCCATCGGCCCCGCCGCACCCGCCATCTTGGAGTGATCCATGCCGGGCATCGAGCCGTGATCCATCCCCTCCATCGCTCCCATATCGGCCATCGTCAGTAAGGCACGCGGGCGCAGCTTTGGAATTGCGGCCTGCATGCCCTCTCGCGGGGCCAGCGTTCCGCGCACATAGCCTGAACGGTCAATTGGCTCCGCCATCACGGTGAAGGCACGGTCGGCCCGTGGACTGACGAGGACATCGTAGGTCTCGCCGATACCGAAGCGGAATTCGTCCACAGGGACCGGAATGACGTCCTGGCCGTCGGCGGCGACCACCGTCATCTTCAGGTCGGGAATCCGCACGTCGAAGAACGTCATGGCCGAAGCATTGATGAAGCGCAATCGTACCCGTTCACCAGGCTTGAACAGTCCCGTCCAATTGTCCTCGGGTCCCCTGCCGTTCATCAGAAACTGATAGCCGCTTACATCGGACAGATCGGTCGGCGACATGCGCATGTCGCCCCACATTTTGCGGTCCTCGATCGTCGCACCCAGGCCGTCCCGGGCGGCATCACGAAAGAAATCCAAGATTGTGCGCGGTGCCCTCACGTAGATCTCGGAATTCGCCTTGAGTCTGCGCAGGATCGCATCGGGGTCCTCCGCGGTATGATCCGACAGCACCACGACGTAGTCTCGATCAACGGGAATTTTCTCGCCGCCCGCAGGCTCGATAACGATCGCGCCATACATGCCGGCCTGTTCCTGGCCGCCGGAATGGCTGTGATACCAATAAGTGCCGGCCTGGCGCAGAACAAAGCGATACGTGTAGGTCCCGCCGGGGTTAATCGGGACGAAACCGTTGAACCCGGGAGCGCCATCCATTACGCCCGCGAGCAGCAGGCCGTGCCAGTGAATCGAGGTCGGTTCGCTGAGCCTGTTGGTGACGCGTATCACCACCTCCTCGCCTTCCCGCCAGCGCATCACCGGGCCGGGCACCGATCCGCCAATGGCCAGAGCAGCGGACGCTGTGCCATCAACGGTGATGTGTGTCGCCTCGACACCGAGATCGAATGTCCGGGACGAAGAGGCAAAGGTTCGGCGGCCGGGATAAGCCAATCCTGCCCCCGCCATGCCGCCGGCGGCGGCGATGCTGAAAAAATCGCGGCGGTGCATCCTCATCTCCATGGTGGGGAAGGCAAGCCTTCACGCAGTCAACGCGGCACGACCTTCAGGCTGGCAACCATCCCGCTTTCGGTATGGCCGGGAATGTTGCAGCCAATCTGCAGTTCCCCGGCAGTGGTGAACTTCCACGAAATCTCGGCACTCTTACCGGGTTCGACCAGTACGGAATTCGGTTCGGTATGCGTCATCTTGCTACCGTCGGGCATTGTCATCGTCAGGCTGATCACTTTCTCCGGCGTGATCATCCCATGCTCCATCATCATCGCCATCATCGGCCGATGCTCGGCATGTTCCGCGGCGGTATTGATGTTGAACTCGTGCAGCAGCGTGCCCTTGTTCGTGATCACGAAGCGGATTGTCTCGCCGGTTTTCACGGTGACCGTTTTCGCGCTGTAGGCGTAATCCGTCATCACGATCGGGATCGGCCTGCCCTGACCGCGCGGCGCTGGTGCGCCGAGAACCTCGGAAGTTGCGCCTCCATGCCCGTGTCCGGACGGGCCAGCAGCGGCGAATACGCCCGCCGCCGGGAGCACCAGCGAGATGGCGGCGATCGACAACGATAAGGCAATCCGCATGTTCCTGGGACCTACATCTTGTGGAGGTGGATGAATGGCAGGTCTGCGCGACAGCAGTATGTCAGGACCATGTCAAAGTATGTCGCATTCTCCCGGAGCCGCATCCAAGCGAAGTTCCACCTGGGGAAACTTGGCAGCCTGAAACCGGATGTCTCCTGGGCCAGTGGCTGGAAGTCACCCGACATCCGAAGAGCAGGCATCGCAGCGAGCCGCTAGTCGGTCTTCTTCATCGCATAGCAGGGATTCGCTGGCGGGTATGGTACAGCTCCCTGATTTAGCGTTGAGATTGGGTGTTGACGGCAACTCACAAGCTGGACAGGCATTGCCACACCCGCCTTGCGTGGCGATGCGCGGCTTGCATTCTCACTGCCAGCGGTTTGCCGCAAGAAGGTCAGCGCCACCTTTGACGACGGCACAACCAGTTCAGATGGCGGCGTGTTCCTGCTCACTGCTGCCGACACGGGAGCAGGGCGACCCGAGATCGCCACGATGCTTCGGGCGATCTCGGGGATTTCCAGTGTGGCGGCGTGATGCCGGTAGGCCAGGCGCGACCGGCCTTCATGGTGGGGACCCGGATCCGAAAGCCCGGGGACCGCCGGAGAAGCCGCACGAGGGCTGGATCGAGGGTGGTGGTAGGGGAATCACGGCGAACCCGTTCGGAGCCCGCCACGCCGGCCGTCATAGGGCCGGCCGAACGCCATGAGGGCATGGAGGGGGGGAGCGGTGTATTCGCTCCTGCTCTTTCTGGGTCGAATACCCAATAGCTGGACATAAGCGCACCCGTGCCTGGTCGGTAGCCAGATTGCCAGGCAGATGCTGTGCGGTGACCGCAACGCCGCTCCTCACGCAACAGCCGCCCACGGCCTTGAACGCGGCGGCACCCGCCGCGCCGCTGCTGGCTGGATCGGTCATGGTTGCTTTCAGGGCATGAGTGGGGGGTGGCAATTTGGCCGCCGTACGGACACCGGGCAGCATTGGGCGTCAGCGGGTTCCGAGCACAGGCGCTACGCCAGGAGCGTCGCCCAGAACCTCGGGACATCGTCCGACGGCAACTGTGTCTCGGCCTCGGACACCAAAGCCTCGCGCACCACGGCGGCCACGCGGAAAGCCTCGGCGTCGGCCAGCAGCGCTTCTCGGGCCAGGGCCGCGACACGGACTGCCTCATCGGACAGGTCGTTCCTCGTGTAAAGCGCGACGTTACGGTGAGGCGTGTTGGGCTTCGCGGCTCAACGGCCATCGGCCGGAATTCACGAGGCAGCACAGCCGCGCCATATTCATGCCGCTGCTACGTTCGGAGCAAGACGTTGGGTCCGTTTCCATTTCCATTCTTCTACCGCGCAGAACAAGCAAGGTGCGATGAACGTTCCGACAAGGCCCGCGACGATCATGCCGCCGACCGACGGTATGGCCATCGGCTGCATCAAGTCGGAGCCGCGTCCAGTCGCCCAGAAGATCGGCAGCAGCCCGAAGATCGTCGTCGAAATCGTCATCAAGGACGCACGAATGCGTTGCAGGCCTGCCCGCACGACTGCCCCGCGAAGCTCCTCCACCGAGGCGAACGTTTCCTTGTCGAAGATATTCTCGAGATAGGTCGACAGGATCACGCCGTCATCGTCCACCACGCCGAACAGAACGAGGAAGCCGACCCATACGGCGATGGAGAGATTTGCGCCCCACAGCGCCAGCATGATGAACCCACCCGCGGCGGCGACGAGGATGCTGAGGGCGATGATGGGCGCGATCCACCAGCGCTCAAAACCAAGATACAGCATCACGAACATGATGAACAGGCAGACCGGAACGAGAATGCTCATCCGCTTGGTTGCTCGGACTTGATTCTCGAATTGGCCGCTCCATTCCCAGTAATAGCCTGGTGGCAGCGTGAGCCGGCCATCTCGCAGCGCGGCCTGGAGTATGGCCTCGGCCTCTTCGACCACGCTGACCTCGTCCCTGTTCCGCGTGTTCATCGTGACGTAGCCCACGAGGAGACCGCGCTCGCCCTTGATGTCTTGTGGTCCCAGGACGCTCCTGATGGTCACCACCTGCGCGAGGGGAATGTGAGCACCGCTGGACGTGGGTATTAGGATCCCTTCCAGCTCGGGAACGTCTTCACGGTATTCCCGCAGATAGCGGACGCGAATCGGATAGCGCTCTCGACCCTCGACCGACTCCATGATGTTCGTGCCGCCGATGGCAATCTCGATGATGTCCTGGACGTCGCGGATATTCACGCCGTAGCGGGCCATCCTGTCGCGATCGATCTCGAACTCAAGATACGGCTTGCCGACGAGACGGTCGGCCACGATATCGGTCGCACCTGGCACTTCCTTGAGTAGCTGCTCGATTTGCAGGCCGATGCGTTCGATCTGCCTGAGATCGCTTCCGAAGATCTTCACCCCCATCATCGCCCGGAAACCGGTTGTCAGCATGACGAGGCGGGTCTGGATCGGCTGCAGGA
>Ga0209514_10002202_pt1 | contig 30895 bp, 27 predicted proteins | sample Subgrocontami58m_FD_187452 | JGI IMG/M metagenome (GOLD analysis project Ga0209514, IMG submission 187452) | Subsurface groundwater microbial communities from S. Glens Falls, New York, USA - GMW37 contaminated, 5.8 m (SPAdes) (version 3) | ecosystem: Environmental > Aquatic > Deep subsurface >...
GCACAAGACCATCAAGCGCGTGAGCCTGGACATCGAGAAGTTCCGCTTCAACACGATGATCGCGGCGCTGATGGAATATTGCAACTACCTGAACAAAGCGTGGGAAGCGAAGGCCGTTTCCACCGAAACGTGGCGGAAGGCGGTGGATGCGCTGCTGCTGCTGCTGGCGCCGAGCGCGCCGCACATGGCGGAGGAGCTGTGGGAGCGGAATGGCCGCGCGTACTCCATCCACAACCAGCGCTGGCCCGCGTGGGACGAGGCGCTGACCGCGGAGGACGTCATCACGCTCGTGGTGCAGGTCAACGGCAAGGTGCGCGACAAGCTCTCCGCGCCCGCGGGCATCACGCGGGAGGAGGCGCAGAAGCTGGCCCTGTCCAGCGACAAGGTGAAGCAGCACACCGAGGGCAAGGCCATCGCCAATGTGGTGTACGTGCCCGGCAAGCTGGTCAACGTGGTGGTGAAGTAGGCAGCAACGAGAGTTTTGGGACATTGGCGGTGTCTCGTCCTGCGATGTGTAGTAGGAAGAGAACATGACGGCAATAATCCGAACCTACGGTCTCCTCTGGGACAATAGATTAGTAAATTGGAAAGGAAAAAGAGGCCGCGGTGGTACACCTCTTCAGCTTCTGGGGTCAACCCGCTCTAGAGAGGCGAAAGAGGACCACTGTATAGATTTTTCAGAGCAAGTTGGGTTTTATGCTCTTTATGATGAGGACAAAAGGGTTATCTATGTTGGGCAGGCAGGTGGGGGCAACAATCGCTTGGGAAACAGGTTAAGGAGGCATCTTTCCGATGAACTAATGGGAAGGTGGCGATATTTTTCTTGGTTTGGGCTGGGCTATGTCAAGAAGCAAGACAACACCTTGGATGCAGAAGCCAGTACTTTCTCTACGCAGTATCGGGCGGAAATTCTTGATCCCATTGAAGGCATTTTAATCAACCTGGTAGAACCGCCACTGAACCAACAAAGAGGGAATTTACGCAGCCACGACGTGAAAAGGTATTACCAGTATGGCTTTTACAAAAAATGGATCGGGGGCGATGGGCCTCATCAACCATAAAGTTGCAAATGGTGTACGTGCCGGGCAAGCTGGTGAACGTGGTGGTGAAGTAGGGGGCGTGGGCCTCACCCCCTCGGTCCCCCTCTCCAAGTTTGGAGAGGGGGAGGAATAATGAGGGGACGGGGGACACCCCCGTCGGCCCCCGGCACCGATGCATCGGTGCACCCTCCGCTGGCATGGGCCGAACGAGGACAAGCAGCACGCAGCGGGTGCAGGGCCGCAGCCCCGCCGGAGGGTGTGGGAGGTGTCCTCCCACAATCGTTCTTTCTCCCCTTCTCCTGCAGGAGAAGGGGACGGGGGATGAGGTATTCACCTCTATGGGCCACGCAGGATGCGCAAGCAGGGGCTTGCCCGAAACGTACCACTCGATGTTGTGTAGATAGAGCATGCCAGTCACGACCGTCCTCTCCCTCGTCGGCAACACGCCGCTCGTTGAGCTGCCGCGCCTCAGCCCGCGGCCCGGCGTCCGCATCTTCGCCAAGCTGGAGGGGCAAAACCCGTCCGGCAGCGTGAAGGACCGCGTCGCGCTGGCGCTCGTCGAGGCGGCGGAGCGTCGCGGCGACCTGAAGCCCGGCGCCACCATCGTCGAGGCGAGCAGCGGCAACACCGCCATTGCGCTGGCGATGGTCGGCAAGCAGAAGGGCTACGGCGTGCGCGTCGTCATTCCGGAGGGCGTCGCGCCCAGCATCAAGGACATCCTTGAGCTGTACGGCGTGGGCATCACCTGGTGCGAGCCGCGCGGCGGCATGAAGGGCGCGGTCGACCTGGCTCAGCGGATGGCGGAGGAGCACGGGTACTACCCCCTGCGCCAGTTCTTCGACGAAGCGAACACCGAGGCCCACTACCAGACGACGGGCCGCGAAATCCAGGACGCTCTGGAGCGGGTGGACGTGTTCGTCGCGGGCATCGGCACGGGCGGCACGGTCATGGGCGTGGGACGGCGGCTGCGCGAGCGCGACCCGGACGTGCGGGTCATCGGCGTGGCGCCGCGCATGGGCGAGCGCCTGCAGGGGCTGCGGAGCCTGTCGGAGGGGTTCATGAGCACGCTGCTGGACCTGAAGGCGCTGGACGGGCGCTATCTGATGGACAGCGCGACGGCCACGCAGGCGGCCCGGCGCGTCGTGGAGACGGAAGGCATCCTGGCGGGCGTGTCCTCCGGCGCGTGCCTTGCGGCGGCGCTGCGCGTGGCGGAGAAGATGAAGCGCGGGAACGTCGTGGTGATGTTCTCGGACGGCGGCTGGAAGTACCTGCCTGCGCGGCCCTGGGACGCCGCGGAAAAGGGCGAGGCGGCGCTGGACGAGACCCACTGGTGGTAGGGGGAGACCATCCCCCTGTGTTCCCCTTCCTGCCAGGAAGGGGAATGAAAAGGGAACGTTTCGGGAGGACACCTCCCGAACTCTCCGGCAAGGAACCTGCGGTTCCCTGCACCTTCCCTCCGGTGGGCTGCGGGCGCCCGCGCCGGACGTGACGCTACGCCGAGGCCGCGGCGACCGTGGCCGACCGGGGGTGGATGCCCTGCTGGGCCAGCGCGGACTGGAACACCTCGTAGTAGTGCCAGCCGATGATCTTGGCGCGGCCCAGGAAGACCGTGGGCGTCGCGGTGACGCCTATCTTCGCCGCCGTCAGGACCGCCTCCATCGCCCGGAGCGTGTACGCCCGCTCGTGCAGCGCGCGGCCCAGCTCCTCCGCGTCCAGCCCCACCTTCGCGGCGGCCTCCATCAGCGTGTCGGCCCGCGCGATGTCCTTGCCCTCGACCCACAGCGCATCGAACACCGCCGACTTGAACGGCAGGGCCAGGCCGCAGTCCTCCGCGTACTCCAGCGCCTCGAAGGCGTAGAAGCTAAACTGCTGCTTGTCCGGCAGGCGCATGGGCGCGGCCTTCTCCGGCTCCATCTCGCGGAGCCACGCCAGTGTGGCCTTGCGGCGCTCCGGGTCGGCGGCGTAGGGCCTGCCCTCCGGCGGCATCTCCGGGTGGAGCCAGTGCGGACGCCATAGCGGCTTCACGCCATAGTCCCTGATGAGATTGTCCACCTGCGCCTGCGCGATGTACGAGTACGGGCAGGTGAAGTCGGCGAAGAAGACGACGCGGAACGGCTGCGCCGCCTGGTCCTCCGCTACGCTTTGGGGTTCCGTAATGCTCTGTGCCTCCTGAATCACGTCGGCCATGTACCCTCCCTCTGGCGGCTAGTGCCTCGTTGCTCCGAGTTCTCGCCGTTACTTACGGCAGACACCCTATTCCCCTCTGTCCCCCTTCCCCTGCAGGGGAAGGGGGAGATATAAACTAAATCTGGGAGGACACCTCCCAGGCCCTCCGGCGGGCTGCGCCCTGCACCCGGGGACTTATGCAACGAATTCCGGTTCGGGCACTAGGCTCTGTTGACATTGTCCCGCTCACCCTGAGCCTGTCGAAGGGCGAGTGGGCGACACCCCTTCCCGCTCATGGTTCGACAAGCTCACCACGAGCGGGAAAATGCAAATGTCAACACAACCTAGATTGCCTTCGCCATCGCCTCCGCGCCGAGCGTCGAAAGCTCGTCGCCGGCGAGTCCGCCCTCCCGCGCATCCTTGTCGAACGAGAAAAGCATCATGGTCGCGCCCGCCGATCCCGTCGTCAGCGGCGAGGGCTGCTCGTCGCCCTCCACGTAGCGCAGGCCGGGCGACGCCAAGGAGCGGCCCTCCACAACCACGCCGCCCTTCAGAACCACCTCGTACCGCCCATAGAGGGGCGCGCTCACGGGAATCGTCATGTCCGGCGGGCACTCCAGCATCATCGCCTCCGGCCCCGTCATGGGCGGCAGGAGGAACTTGCAGCGCATGTCCTCGTGCCCGGCGATGGCGACCCACTCGGTGTCCTTCTCCATGCCGGATATCTGGCGGCCCGTCAGGTTGATCATCCTCCGGGCGTCGCGGTTACCCATCGTCACGAGGCCCGCGCGCCTCGGGTGCAGCACGAGGACGTGATGGTCGCCGCCCACGGAGAAGGGGCCGTACGGCACGCTGTGGTCTGTGTAGTGCACCGCCACGGGGCGCAGCTTCATCGTCTCCTTGGGCAGGTCCATGAACCCGCCCAGCAGCACCTGGAACTGAGAGGTCAGGTGCATGTGGGCATAGACCTTGATGCAGGGGTCGAAGACGAACCGGAACGCCTCCGGCCCGCCGTCGTCGCCGCTCAGCAGGACCTGCCCGCGGAACGTGACGCCCTCCGTCTCGCCGCTCTTCCACGGCAGCGCGGACGGGTCAACCACGTACTGCTTCAGCACGCCGGGCCTCTCGTGACCGCTCCGCTCTGACGGCGGTGTCGAGCCGTGTTATTGATTAGATGCACGTGATACTCCCCTGGTAGCATCTTAATCAGGGGATGGGTGCTGTGTCAACTCAAACGCACGCGACTGCGCGAATCCGCGGGCTTGAGGCGCGGCGCGACGGAATCAGCCCTATCCCGTCTTCTCGCTGAAGGTGCGATAGAGGAACACGAGCGACGGGACGAGCACGACCGCGCCGATGACCAGGGAGACGAGGAACGGGACGAGGGTCGTCGGCCCGGCCGCCAGGTCGGAGATACGCTGGTCGGGCGGGATGAGGTAGGGGTACTGGACGGCGCCCCATCCGGCGAGCACCAGCGCCACCGTGCCCGCCGCGACGGGCGGCGCCAGCGTATACAAGCGCCGCCAGAGCACGACCAGCGAGGCGAGTCCCAGGATGACCGCCGTCCCTATCACGACCAGCGGGAACGGGGCGAACAGGCGCTCCCAGAAGGGCCTCGCGTCCCAGGACGCCACGAGCAGAGCGACGGTGGTGAGCGCGCCCAGCGCGACGCTGGCGAGGATGCCGCGCCGCCGGAAGTCCTCTCGAAGCTGCCCGTCGGTCCGGACGGTCATGAAGTAGGCCGTGAGGAAGGCGCAGACCGCGACGCCGATGAGCCCGGTCGCCAGAGGGAATGGCCGCAGCCACGGGTTGGACCGCAACGTGGCGGTGCCGCCCTGAGCGCTGATGTCGCCGCCGGCCACGGCGCCGAGGGCGATGCCCATGGCCAGAGGGGTGATGATGCTGGCGATGGAGAAGAATGCCCCCACCAGCGGGACGCGCGTCTCGTTCCCATCGCCGAAGTGGCGGAAGGCGAAGGCGACGCCCCGGAAGATGATGCCGACGAGGACGACGACCAGCGGGATGAAAAGGGCCGTGAAAAGCTGGGCGAACGCGGACGGAAACGCGGTGAACAGCGTCACGATGACGAAGATGAGCCAGATGTGGTTCGTCTCCCACACCGGGCCCATCGCACGGAAGACGGCCTCGCGCTGCCGGGCCGCCCGCGGCCCGCTGGCCAGCGCCGTCCAGACGCCCCCGCCGAAGTCGGCGCCGCCGAACACCGCGTAGGCGATGATCCCCAGCAGGATGACGCCCGCCGACAGGTCTTCAAGCAGCACTTGGTCCCTCCGTCCTCCGCGCCGTCTTGTCCACGGGCCGGCTGCGCTCCCGCAGCAGCAGGACCACCAGGCCCACCGTGAGTATCACGTACACCAGCAGGAACACCGCCAGAAGGAGGCTCACCCCCTGCTGCGGCGTCGCCCCTTCACTCACCCGCATGACCCTGTAGATGATCCAGGGCTGGCGTCCGAACTCGGTCACGAGCCACCCGGCCTCCAGCGCGACGAAGCCCAGCGGCGCGGCTGCGACGATGGCGAGAAGGAGCGGGCGTCCGGGGCGAACGGCCCTGCGCCGCCAGACCGTCGCCCAGAACCACGCGGCCACGAGCAGCAGGAAGGAGCCAATGCCGACCATGACCTGGAACGGGTAGTGCACAAGGCGCGGGTCCGGGATTTCGTCCGGTGGGAAACTGTTCAGCCCCCGCACCTCGGCGTTGGGGTCGAAGAACGTCAGCAGGCTGGCGAGTTTGGGAATTTCGATGGCGTAGGGCGTCGTCCTGGTCGTGGGGTCGGGGAAGCCGCCGATGCGCAGAGTGGCGCCCCGCTCCGTCTCGAACTGCGCCTCCATGGCCGCGAACTTCTCGGGCTGGTTGTGCGCCAGGAAACGGGCGCTCGCATCGCCGCTGACAATCTGGATGACCGTGAAGACGGCGGCGACCGCAAGTCCCAGTGTCAGCGCCTTTCTGTTGTACACGGAATGGTCGCCGCGCAGCATGGCGACTGCGTACACGCCCGCGACGGCGAAGCCCATCGCCACGTAGGCGGCCAGCGTGCCGTGGATGACCTCGTAGGGCATGGCGGGGTTGAATATGACGGCGAAGGGGTCAACGCTGACGACCTTCCCGTTCGCCACGGTGAAGCCCGCGGGCTGGTTCATCCAGCCGTTCACGCTGATGACGAAGAACGCCGAGGCCGCCGAGCAGAGCACGATGGGGATGGCGCAGAGCCAGTGCGCCCGCGGCGAGAGTCTGTCCCATCCGTAAATGTAGAGGCTCAAGAAGATGGCCTCGATGAAGAACGCGAAGCCCTCCAGCGCGAATGGGAACCCGATGACGCCGCCCGCGAACTCCATCCACCTCGGCCAGAGCAGCCCGAATTCGAAGGAGAGGGCGGTGCCGGAGACGGCGCCCACCGCGAAGAGGAGGGCCGCCACGCGGCCCCAGCGCTTCGCCATGTCGCGGTACATGCGGTCGCCGGTGCGCAGCGCGATCCCCTCGGCGATGAGCAGGAGGAGCGGGAGGCCGATGCCAATGGTGGCGAACACGATGTGAAAGGCCAGTGAGAGGCCCATGAGCGCTCGAGCGGAGAGAAGGCTATCGAGCACCACGGCGTTTCCTCCCGGAGGGTCTGACTGGATGCCGGGCCGTCACAAAAGCGCGGAGGGCGGGCATGTGTCGCGTCCGCCGCGCACCAGATTCATGATAGCTTAAGTTACCGGAATTCGTCAACAATTGAACGGGCAGGCCGCGCGGTCACGCGAGCAGCGCTGGGTGATGGGGAGACCTCACCCCCTAGCCCCCTCTCCTAATGAGGAGAGGGGGAATATAATTAGATAGATTCTGGGAGGACACCTCCCAGGCCCTCCGGCGGGCACGCCCTACGGCTCTGCACCTTCCCTCGGCGAAGACTCCGACTTGTGCACACAGGAAGACGTCTGGCCCCCTGTCATTGCTATGAAAATAGGGCGTGGCGGGCCGGAGGTTGTCATGCTGAGGAGGTGGTTGAACCCCTCTGTCTTCTATACGCCTCTGCCGACGAAGCATCTGGGGCGGCATTTTCATACGTGGCGATACCGGTGGCAACCGGCATGAATGATTCCTCGCTGCGCTCGGAATCTCCCTCGGTTGGAGTTGATGCTGCGCCTGAACGTGCGGTTGTGAGGTCGGCGGCGACGGGGGCAGTCCGCTACGCCGAGGGGCTGGCGGGCGCCGGAGTTGTCGGCGCGGGCGTCGGCGCGGGCGCGACGCGGCGCTGCTTCCAGCGGTACACCTGCTGCACCATGCGGCAGTAGGCGCAGACCTCCGCCGTCGTGGCCTCGCCGCACGTGGCGCACTCGCGCAGCTCCACCTTCTGGCCCGCGGAGGCCAGCGCCGGACGCAGGTTCTTCAGGTAGCCCTGGAAGAACCGCAGCTTCGTCCCGTGCGACTCCGCCTCGATACGGTTCAGCACGTCCTTGTACAGCAGCGAGAGCGCGCCCACCGAGTGGGGGCACTCGTCCACCACGTAGTCAATATGGCGGAGGACGGCGTAGCTGGCCGTCTCTTTCTCCGACAGGGTGTACAGGGGCTTGACCTTGCGGCCCAGCCTGGCGTGCGTTGACTCCAGCGCGGGGGCCTGTCGCCCCAGGCTGTCCATCTGCCAGTGCAGGACGCCGCCCATGAGCGTCGCCGCCTCGTCGTCGAGGTTGTGGCCCGTCGCGAGCACGGAGAAGCCCTGCTCGCGGGCGGTGCGGTTCATCAGATAGCGCTTGGTCAGGCCGCAGCCGGAGCAGGGCACGCGCCGGAGCGCCTTCGACACCTCCGGGATGGTCGCGCCGACAGCCGCCTCGACTTCGACGACGATAAGCTCGACGCCGTGCGCGCGGGCGTACGCCTCCGTCTTCTCGCGGGAGAGGTCGGAGTACTCGCCGATGCCCAGGTGGATGTGGAAGCCGGTGGTCTTGTAGCCCAGGCGGATGAGCGTCTCCCACAGCGCGAGGCTGTCCTTCCCGCCGGAGACCGCGACTAGGACGCGCTCGTCCGGGGTGAACATCTTGAGGCTGCGGATGTTGTGCCCGACCTCGTACTCGAAGTGGTCGAGGTAGTGCGGAGCGCAATACGCGGCGTTGCGACTGGGCAGGTCCACGGAGGCCGTTCCCTGGCACTTCACGCACCGCATGGCTAGCCTCCCGATATCGCGGGACGCACCTCGATGGTGTCCGTGTCCTCGACCATCGCGTCCCGCGTCAGCAGGTCGTCGCCGCGAATGACCAGGTGCGACTCCAGGTTAAAGCCAAGCTCCTTCGCCAGGTCACTGACGCGGCGTCGGCCCTGGACTTCCACCTGGTGTGGCTTGGGGATGCGGAAGACGACTTTCATGGTGCTACCTATTGTGGGGCAGAGGTTGCGGAAGCACAAGGGGCGGCGCTTTGCCGTTCGCTGAAGCTGCGGGCTATCCCCTTTGAGAAACGCATGCGGGCGGACAAGGATTCCCGTTTTCGCTCAGAAATGTATCAGTCTTGTGTCACCCTGAACACAGTGAAGGGTCTACGCTGGTGTGAGACAGAAGCAGATTCTTCGCGGAGTTTACCCTGAGCGCAGCCGAAGGGCTCAGAATGACAGTATGTTGTGCTTTGCCGAGGATCAGGGGGATGGTCGTCCTCCCTCGGACGAGCGCAGCTCCCGCGCCACGCGCTCCCTGTAGCTCCGCGCCTCGCTCTCCGACAGCGTCGCGGGCGGCTCGGACGCGTCGCCCGGGACGCCACGCGGGCGGACGGCGCGCCGCACGGCGATGAAGACGATGGCCGCGCCCGCCACGAGCACGGCAAGCGGCGCGAGCCACACGGCCAGGTTCAGCCCCTCACGGGGCGGCGCCGCCAGCACGCCCTCGCCGTAGCGCTCCACGAAGTAGGCAAGGACCTGCTCCTTCGTCTCGCCGTCGGCGAGCTTCTTGCGGATGATCGCCTTCATCTGCCGGGATATCTCGTTGTCGGACTGGGCGATGGTCTGGCCCGGGCAGATGGGGCACATGAGTTGAAGCTCCAACTCGCGTGCCGCGGCCTCCGGGCCCTCCGCCATGACCGGGCGTCCCGGCGGCAGCGCGACAAAGGCGACCGTCAGGAGAGACAGGAGCGCCAGCCGTATCCACGTGGTCATGGCTTCCTCGCGGGGTGATGCAAAACCCTATCCGACTATCCCCCTGCCCCCTTCCTGACAGGAAGGGGGCAGAAGTTGTATCTGGGGGTGTCCCCCAGACCCCCGACAGTCCTTCCTGAGGAAGGACTCGGCTCTCCTTGGGCTGCTGGTGACGGCGACGGCGGTGGCGCCGTCCGGAAGGACGGGCTACTTGGGGAGCTTCCCCAGCTCCGCGATAATCTGGTCGTAGGGCGGCTCCGTGCCCGGGCTCTGCGCGACCCACGTCCAGCGGACGACACCGCCCTTGTCCAGGACAAAGACGGCGCGGTTCGCCGTGACGTAGCCCTGCACGCCCCCCAGGTTCTCCCACGTGACGCTGTACTGCTTGATGACCTCGCGCTTGAAGTCGGTGAGCAGGGGGAACTGCAGCTTGTACTGGTTTGCGAACGCTTTCAGCGCGGCCACCGAGTCCACGCTGACGCCGACGACCTGCGCGTTCAGGCCGTTCAACCTGTCCATGCTGTCGCGGAACGCGCACATCTCCTTGTCGCAGACGCCGGTAAACGCGCCGGGGAAGAACGCCAGGACGACGTTCTTGCCCTTGAACTCGCTGAGACTGCGCTGCTTCTTCTCGTAGTCGTACAGAGTGAAGTCCGGCGCGGGTTGGCCAACGTTGACCGTCATCTGAAATCCTCCCTCAAGAATACGGGCCGCGTAGCCGCGCCCGATGTTATTCCACCTTCTCATGGTAACACGGCGATGTAAATACAGGCAACGCGTGGCCCCATATCCGGCTGGCCAGTTATAATGGCCGCGTGACAGCTTTCGTTATCGGCGTGGCCCAGTCGGCGAAGCGCAGTCGCACGACCGGCCTGAGCGTCGCGCGGAAGTACCACGACGCCGTGCAGACGTGCCTGCGCGCGGCGGGCCAGCCCGGCGAGACGCGGGCGCTGCTCCCTCCGGACGCGGGCGCCGTCGAGCAGGCCGCGCGGGACGCTCTGCGTGGCCTCTCCGGCCTGCTCCTCACCGGCGGCGCGGACGTGGACCCGCGCCTCTACGGCGAGTCGCCGGACCCCTCGGCGGGCCTGCAGGTGGACACGGAGGGCAGGGACGCCTTCGAGATTGCGCTCGTGCGGGCCGCGCTGGACGAGGCGCTGCCGGTGCTCGCCGTCTGCCGGGGGATGCAGGTGCTGAACGTGGCGCTTGGCGGGAGCCTGCGCCAGCACATCGAGGGGCACCGGAAGACGCAACATGCGGTAACGGTGCAGCCCGGCGGCTTCCTGGCCGACCTGCTGGCCCCGGCGACATCCGTGGAGACGAACAGCTACCATCACCAGGCGCTCAAGGACATCGCGCCCGGCCTGGCCGTGACGGCGCGCGCCGCCGACGACGTGGTGGAGGCGGTGGACGGTGTCGGGCTGCCCGGCTGGGTCCACGGGGTGCAGTTCCACCCGGAGGAGATGGACGACCACCCGGACGGGCATCCGGCGCGGGAGATGTACCGCCGGCTGTTCGCGGCGCTCGTGGAGGCCGCGGCGGAGAAGCCGTGACTTGACGAAGTCCGTCATTTGACCAATCGGCAAGCCGTCCCCTACAATGGACGGTTGTGTCTTCACCAAACGTTGCCCCAAAAGTCCCTCCTCAGACCGGTCCCGCGTCCCTTTCTGCTGAACAGGCGCCGGCCCGTCTGAACCGCTCGCGGCTGGTGGGCAGCCTGGCGGGCATCATGCTGAGCCTGCTGCTGGCCGCCATGGACCAGACCATCGTCAGCACCGCGCTGCCCCGGATCGTCGCCGACCTGCAGGGGCTGGAGCACTACGCCTGGGTGGTCACCTCCTACCTGGTGGCCTCGACGGCGGTGACGCCCGTGGTGGGCAAGGTGTCCGACATGTACGGGCGCAAGCCCCTGTTCATCATTGGCATCATCTCGTTCCTGGTCGCGTCCGTCCTGTGCGGCCTGTCCCAGACGATGCTTCAGCTCGTGATTTTCCGCGGCCTGCAGGGCATAGGCGCGGGCATTCTCATGGCCAGCGTCTTCGCGTCCATCGCGGACCTGTTCCCGCCCCGCGAGCGCGGCAAGTGGCAGGGACTTGTGGCGGCGGTCTTCGGGCTGGCGGGCGTCGTGGGCCCGGTGGCGGGCGGCTACATCACCGACTACTGGACGTGGCGGTGGATTTTCTACATCAACATTCCCCTGGGTCTGGTGGCGCTGGTGGTGGTGATTCTGGGGCTGCCGCGCGGCGGAGGGCATGGACGCAGGGCCATTGACTATCTGGGAGTGGCCTCGCTCATCACAACAGTCGTCCCGTTCCTGCTGGCGCTCTCGCTGGGCGGACGCGAGCTGCCCTGGACCTCGCCGCAAGTGCTGGGACTGTTCGGCGTGTCCGCGGCGAGTCTGGTGGTCTTCCTCTTCGTGGAGGCCCGCGCGCCGGAGCCTGTCGTGCCGCTGAAGCTGTTCCGCAACTCCATCTTCGTCGTCTCGATAGGCGCCACGCTGCTGACGTCCGTGGGGATGTACGGCTCGTTGATTTTCGTGCCCCTGTTCGTCCAGGCCATCCTGGGCGCGTCGCCGTCGGAGGCGGGCGCCGTCCTAGTGCCCATGACCCTCAGCATCGTACTGGGCAGCGCCATCAGCGGGCAGGTCATATCCCACTGGGGGCGCTATCGGCTCATAGCTCTCGGCGGCATTGGCGTCATGGCTGTCGGCATGTTCCTGCTGACGGGGCTGACGCCCGGCGCGGACCTGATGACCGTTGTCCGGGACGGCGTGCTGGTTGGCTTCGGCCTAGGCGTCACAATGCCCCTGTATGTCATCGCCGTGCAGAACGCCTTTCCGTACCAGGTCCTGGGCCAGGTGACCTCCGCCCTGCAGTTCTTCCGGAGCGTCGGCGCCACCATCGGCGTGGCCGCCATGGGCGCGCTGATGGTCACGGGCTTCCAGGGCGAGCTGAGGTCCCGGCTTGCGGGCACGGCGGCGGCGCAGCTTCCGCCGGAGCAGATGGCCCGCCTGACGCAGCCGGAGTCCCTGCTCTCCGCCGACGCGCTCGGCCAGATTACGCGGCAGATCGGGGCCGCGGCGCCCGGCGCGTCCGAGTTGGCGGGCCAGCTCCTGGACGTGGTGCGAGGCGCGCTGGCATCCTCGCTGCACACCGTTTTCCTCGTGGGATTCGTCTGCACAATCCTGTCCTTTGTCATCACGCTCTTCCTCCGGGATGTCCCCCTGCGCCGGACCCACCACGAGGCGGTCGCGGACACCTCCGGCGTCCGGCCCGGCGGAGACGGCAGGGGACACTAGCCGCGTCTGGCCCTGGCGCGGCGTTCCGGCGGTTTGACAACTCCCATCCGCGAATGCTAAAGTTTACTCTTGGCGTGTATCTCGCGTCGGTTCGCTGTGCGCGCCGAAAGCCCGTGGCGCCGCCCCACTTTTCCTGTGCAGAGGGATCCGCATGAACATCATTGTCTGCGTCAAGCAAGTCCCCGACCCGGAAGCCCCCTTCGCGAACTTCAAGATTGACCCCGCGACCAACAAGGTCATCCCGCCCCAGGGCGTCTCGCCCGTGATCAACGGGTTCGACGAGCAGGCCGTGGAAGCGGCGCTTCGCATGAAGGACGGCCGGTCCGACGTCAAAATCACGGTCATCAGCGTGGGCAACGACCTGGTCATGGACGTCATCAAGAAGCCCCTGTCCATGGGCGCGGACGAGCTTGTCCTCGTCCAGGACCCCGCCATTCAGAACGGCGACAGCTATACGACGGGCGCCGTCCTGGCCGCGGCCATCAAGAAGCTGGGCGCGTTTGACCTGGTGCTCTGCGGGCGCCAGGCCTCCGACTGGGACCAGGGACAGGTGCCGCTGGTCCTGGCCGAGCTGCTGGGCATCCCCGCCGTCACCATCGCGAAGAAGGTTGAGGTGGCGGACGGTGCCGTGAAGGTGGAGCGGGTCGTGGTGGACGGCTTCGAGACGGTGCAGGCGCCGCTGCCCGCGCTGGTCACGGTCAGCAACGAGCTGGGCGAGGCGCGCTACCCGACGCTGAAGGGTATCATGGCCGCGGGGCGCAAGAAGCCCACGGTCTGGTCCGCCAAGGACCTGGGCCTTGACGCCGCGCAGGCGGGCCAGAACGGCGGCAAGGTCAAGATGCTCAAGGTCTTCGTCCCGGAGAAGAGCAGCAAGTGCGAGGTCATCTCCGCGGACAGCCCCGCCGAGGCCGGCGTCAAGCTCGCCGTCCGGCTGCGCGAGGATAAGGTCATCTAGGAACGCAACACGGCGGCCCGCCCTGGGGCGCCGATTCCGGAGGACGTATGAGCCAGGTCAAGGGCGTACTGGTCATCGGCGAGGTGGCCGACGGCAAGCTGCTCGCGGTCACGCGGGAGCTTCTGGGCATAGGCCGCAAGCTGGCGGACGCGCTCGGCGAGCCGCTCTCCGCGGCCCTTCTGGGCACGGACTCGGAGGCCCTGGGCAAGGAGCTTATCGCCTTCGGGGCCGACAAGGCCTATCTGGCGCACGACCCCCTGCTGGCGCAGGACAATCCGGACGCGTACGTGGCGGCCGCGGAGAAAGTCGCGCGGCAGGTCCAGCCGAACGTTCTCCTCATGGGCCAGACAGTCCTGGGACGGGACGTCGGCCCGCGCCTGGCCACGCGGCTGGGGACGGCGCTGGAGCCGGACTGCGTGGACCTGGCGGTTGACCCCGCGACGAAGCTGCTGCGGATGACCAGGCCGGTGTACGGAGGCAATGCGCGCGCCACGTACGTCTGCGAGACGGCGCGGCCTCAGATGGCCACGGTGCGGCCCAAGGCGTTCTCCGCGCCGGAGCGCAACGACGCCCGCGCGGGCGAGGTGGCGAAGCTGGCCGTGGAACTGGCCCCCGCGCAGGTGAAGCTGAAGGTGCTGGACCGCCAGAAGAAGGCGTCCGAGGGACTCCGCCTGGAGGACGCGCGCATCATCGTGACCGGCGGGCGCGGCATGGGCGGGCCGGAGAACTTCAAGTACCTGCAGGACCTGGCGCAAACGCTCAAGGGCGCCGTGGGCGCCAGCCGGGCCGTCTGCGACGCCGGGTGGGTTTCCCCCAGCCTGCAGATCGGCCTGACCGGCAAGGTGGTGACGCCGGACCTGTATATCACCGTCGGCATATCCGGCGCCAGCCAGCACATGGCGGGCTGCTCCGGCTCCAAGGTCATTGTCGCCATCAACAAAGACCCGGACGCAAACATCTTCAAGGAGTCCCGCTACGGAGTTGTCGGCGACTGGAAGCAGGTCCTCCCGGCGTTCTCGGAAAAGGTGAAGGAACTGGTGCAGGGCTAGCCTTCGGCCCGGCCGGAAGACGCAAACAGGAGACGCATGGACGGGGACTTCCGCCTGGACCTGAGCGAGGTCACGAGGAACATTGAGACGGCCCAGATCGTCTGCCTCTATTTTCCTCTGCTGCGCAAGACCCTGCTGGTTGACACGCGCTTTGACGTAGAAGACGGGCCGCTGGTCAAGATCGTGCCCATGGTGGACTCGGTGGAGGAGCGGTTCCGCACGCTGCGAAGGCTCCGCCCCCGCTTTCCCAAGCCGGACAGCCTCACGGTCATCCCGTGGCCCAAGTACGTGGACAGCCTCGTGCGCCTGGGCATCTGGGACAAGCTGATCGCCCGCGTCATCGCCACCGGCGACAAGACGGCGGTCCGCCGCTGCCAGGAGGCGCTGGACGAGCTGCGGCGACTGGAGATGGAGGAGTTCTCCCACGTCATCCGGGGCGAGAGCTACCACACCGTCTGGCAGCAGAAGCGCTAGAACGCTACCCCCGCCATCTTCCGACGCGGCCAGACCCCGCTAAGCCTTCACCGCCTGCGCCGCCTTCGCCTGCTCGATGATCTTCTGCGCGATGTGGGCGGGCACTTCCTGGTACCGCTCGAACTTCGTCGTGTAGATGCCCCGTCCCTGGGTGAGGGAGCGCAGAGTCACCGCGTACCTCTGGACCTCCGCCATCGGGACCAGCGCCTCGATGGTCGTGACGCCCTCGCCGGGCACCATGCCCAGCACGTGGGCGCGGCGGCTGTTCAGGTCGCCGATGATGTCGCCGGTGAAGTTGTCCGGCACCGTGACGCGCGCCAGCATGATGGGCTCCAGGAGCTTGGGGTTGCCCTCTGACAGGCCCTTCCTGAAGCACTGGAGCGCGGCTATCTTGAACGCCATTTCGGACGAGTCCACCGCATGATAGCTGCCGTCGTAGAGCGTGACGCGCAGGTCCACGACCGGACACCCGGCGAGGACTCCCTCCTGCAGCGCTTCGTGCACGCCCTTCTCCACCGCGGGGAAGAAGTTCTTGGGCACGGCGCCGCCGACGACCTTCTCGACGAACTCGAACCCGCCGGTCGGCAGAGGTTCCAGGGAGAGCAGGACGTGGCCGTACTGTCCGTGGCCGCCGGTCTGTTTCTTGTGCTTGTACTCCGCTTTCGTCGCCTTGCCTATCGTCTCCCGGTAGGGCACCTTGGGCACGTCCAGCACGACCTCCGCGCCGAACTTGCGCTTCATGCGCTCCACCGAGACGTCCACGTGGACGTCTCCCATGCCGGAAAGGATAAACTCGCCGGTGTTCTGGTCCTTGACCACGTGCAGGCTGGGGTCTTCCTCCAGCAGCCGCTGCAGGGCCGAGCTGATTTTGTCCAAGTCAGCCTTGGTCTTGGGCTGCACGGACACGCTGTACAGGGGGTCCGGGAACTGGATGGGGTCCAGCTTGAGCGGCTTGTCTTTCTGCCCCAGGGTGTCGCCCGTATGGGTGGCCGCCAGCTTCGCCACCGCGCCGATGTCTCCCGCGGCCAGGGACTGCACGTGCTCCTGGGACTTGCCCTTCGGCACGAAGATGGCGCCCACGCGCTCCTGCGTGTCCCGGGAGGTGTTCCAGATGTGCGAGTCCGCCTTCATGTTGCCGCTGAATATGCGGTAGTAGGTCACCTTGCCCACGTAGGGGTCCGCCGTCGTCTTGAAGACCAGCGCGCACAGGGGGCCGTCAGGGCTGGGCGTCACCTTCACGCGTTGGTTGCCGTGCGCGTTGACGGCCTCCACGGGAGGACGCTCCGCTGGCGCGGGCATAAAGGCGGCGATGGCGTTCAGAAGCTCGCGCGCCCCCTTGTTCTGGGCGCCAGCCGTGGCGAGAACAGGCACGATGCTGCCCTTCAGCACGCCGGCGCGCAGGCCCTGGACAAGCTCGTCGTGGCTCAGCGCGTTGCCGTCCAGATACTTGGTCATCAGGCCATCGTCCGCCTCCGCGATGGCCTCCACGAGCGACTCACGCAGCTTGTCCGCCCGGCCCTTGTCCACCCCAGCGGTCTCCGCGCCGGAGTCCAGCATGTCCACGACGCCCTTGAAATCCGCTTGGGATCCCACCGGGACCTGGATAGGAACGCACTTCTTGCTCAGCCGAGACTGAACGGACTGCAGCGTTCGGAAGAAGTCGGCGTTCTCGCGGTCCATCTTGCTCACGACGACGAAGCGGGGCAGGCCCAGCTCCTCGGCGTACTTCCAGACCATCTCGGTGCCCACCTCAACGCCCACGGCCGCGTCCACGAGAATCACGGCGGCGTCCACGGCGCGGATGCCCGACTTCACCTCGCCGACGAAGTCCAAGTACCCCGGCGTGTCGAGCACGTTGAGCTTGAGGCCGTTCCATTCGCAGGGCAAAAGGGCGCACTGGATGCTGCTGACTCGCTTGATCTCTTCAGGCTCGTAGTCGGAGGTGGTCGTGCCGTCCTCAACGCGGCCCTGCCGGGTGACAGCCCCGCTGCTGAAGAGCATGGCCTCCGCCAGTGACGTCTTTCCCGCGCCACCATGAGACAGGAGTATCACGTTGCGGATTTTGTCCGTGGCGTAGGCCTGCATAGTTACCCCCTTTGATGCTCCTCGGCAGGTTGGACTGCGGAGGGTCAGGATACTCGCAGGATCCCATGCACAGGGTGAGCTGGAACCCTGCGCGAGCAGGGTAACAAGGGGATGATGTGCGTGTCAAGGCAACGGATTGCGTTGCCGGGGACACGGGCGGCTCCGGGGGGCTGGAATAGCGCCTGGGGCCGCCTCAGCCGTATACTGGTTAGTAGACATATGCAATCGTTGATTCTGCTTCTGCCGCTTCTGCTGCTCACGCTGACCGCGCGGCCTGCGCAGCAGGACACGCTGGGCGCGCTGGCCGCCCCGTACGACTACAATCTGGTCAGGTACGAGGTGAGCACGCTGACCGAAAAGCTGTCTTTCCGTCTGCTCGCGCCGCTGCGGGGCGACGCGCCGAGCGAGCAAGTCGGCAGGGACGAGGTGACGCGCTTCTTCCAGTTGCGCGCCGATGCGGGCCGCGCCCGCCGCGAGCGTGACGCGGCTGTCGCTCTGGGACAGGCGCGCGAGGCGACAGCGCCCATTGAAGCACGGCTGGCCGCTCTGGAGCGTGAGATGGAGGCGGCGCGCCCTCGGGTGGAGTACCTTCTGGAGCGGGACGTGCGCCAGGCCCTCATACGGCAGGGGCTGGGCAGCTCTGTCCTGGGGACGCCCGTCCTGTTCCCGCCCGTGCAGGTCCACTTCGCCAGCCTGCCGAACGTCCTCATCGTGTCCCCGCGCGACCGTATCCAGTTGCAGCGCACCTTTCTTCTGGACGCCGGCCTCTCCCTGGCGCAGATGGAGCGGATGGAGGGCCAGGTGGCGCGCGACGGCCTCTCCGGGCTGGTGGAGCGCGTGGGCGGGATCGCCACGTATCCGGCCATCATCCCGGACAGCGCGCGCCTCGGGCCCACACTGACCACCTCGGCGCATGAATGGACTCACCACTTTCTGGCTTTCCAGCCACTGGGGCGGGCGTACTGGTCGAACGAGACGATGACGACCATCAACGAGACGGTGGCCGATGCCGTGGGCCGGGAGATAGGACAGGACGCGCTGCGGACGTACGCGCCGCAGTCCGCGGGGCCCGCCTCCTCGACGCAGACGGGAGGCCAGGCCGCCGAGGCCCCGCGCGATGCGTTTTCGTTCTCCCGGGAGATGCGGGCCACTCGTCTGCAGACGGACACCCTGCTGGCGCAGGGCAAGGTGGACGAGGCGGAGCGTTACATGGAAGAGCGGAGACAGTTCCTCGCGGAGCACGGCTACTACATACGGAAGCTGAACCAGGCCTATTTCGCCTTCCACGGCACGTACGCGGACTCCCCGGCATCGGCCAGTCCCATCGGGGGGCCGCCCATCGGGGCGCAGCTCGCCGCCGTGCGCGCCCGCAGCGCCAGTCTGGCCGAGTTCCTTCGGACCATGGCGGCGGTCGGCAGCGTGGACGACTACAACCGGCTGCTCATACGGATGGGCGTGCAGTAGGCAGGAGTCGGATTGGCGCGACGAGGGCCGCGCTACTGCACTTTGATCTTGGCCCGCGTCTTGGGTTTTTCCTCGGTAACCTTTTCCGTCGTCTCAATGGCGGCGTCCAGGAGCGTGCGCATGGCCAGCAGGAACTCTTTGCCTGCGTTGACCATGTGCTCTCGCGCCTCGGCCGGTATGCCTTCCCGGGGCGGCCGAAAGTGGACCACCAGCTCCTCGTCCTTCACTTCCACGTTCACCATCTTCCGGAGCTTCATTTCTTCCTGCCTCCCTTCTGCGACTTGCCCGTCACCTCAGGGGTCTTCCGCTTGAACGTCACGCGCAGCTTTCCGTCGTCCAGCTTGGCCTCGGCCACGTCCAGCGTAGCCAGAGCCCGCGGCAGGTTGATGGTCCGCCGCTGGTTGCCTGCCTGAATCACCAGATCTGTCCCCGCTCGCAGCAGGGATACCTGCTCTCTGCTCACGAAGGGCAGGGGCAGGGACAGCACATAGTCCTGGTTGACCTTTCGTATCTCCTGGGCCTGGCCGTGGTAGTAGAGCCTGGTCGCGTCCTCATCTCCAAAAACGGCCTTGGCGAAGGCCTTGAGCGCGGGCACTCCGACGATCTCCTGGTCCATAAGGGGCGCCCTGAGAATGGGCAGCGGGCTGAAGGCCTCCTCTATCATGCCGAAGTAGCGTTTCTGGCTTTCCTTCCACATTTTGAAGAAGGGATCGGTCACCCGCTCGGGTATGATGCGGTTGCAGACGACCACGTCCGTGGCGTAGCCATAGAGGTTCAGGTACGTGTAGGTCCGCTGGGTCTCCTTGATGACCATCTTCTCTGCGTTCATCACCAGCCGCACGGAGGACTTGTCCGGGTCGGCGAGGATGCGTCGCATCTTGTCCACTTCCTCGAAGAGGGACTGCATGGAGGCGAACACCTTGTCGTCGGGCACGGGGATGTTCAGGATGGGTTTCATCACGGGGGCGATGGCCGCGGCCAGCCGCTTCTCAATGGGGAAGATGCGCTCCATGTACCAACGCGCCACGTCCGGGAAGCTGAGCAGGCGAAGGGTCTCGCCGGTGGGCGCGCAGTCAACGATGAGCACATCGTACTGGCCGCTGTCGTGGTAGCGGGTGATGTAGAGCAGACCCACCAGTTCCTCCATGCCGGGCAGGACGGCCAGCTCGTCCGCTACGATCTGGTCCACGCCCTGCCAGCGCAGGAGCGCCACCAGCCAGTCCCGCACGGTCGCCCAGTAGAGGTCCAGCTCGCGCAGGACGTCCACCTCCTGGGCCCACAGGTTGGGCATGACCGGCTTCAGCTCGCCGGAGAGCTGCATGTCCAGGGAGTCGCCCAGGCTGTGAGCGGGGTCGGTGGACATGACGACCGTCCGGTAGCCCAGCTCCGCCGCGCGCACCGCTGTCGCCGCCGCCACGCTGGTCTTGCCGACGCCGCCCTTGCCCGTGTAGAGGATGGTCCGCATCGTCTTCCTCTCGCACCTACAACTTGATTATAGGCGCGGCCCCTAGCTTCTGGCAATGAACGCGAGGGCGCTGTCCTGCGGGGTAGGCGTGACCTCACCCCCTGCCCCTATCTCCGCACGCGGAGATAGGGAGAAAAGGGAAGGGAGTCTGGGAGGACACCTCCCAGTCCCTCCGGCGGGCCTCAGGGCGGCCCTGCACCTGCTTTTGGGGCGCTCGTCACTGCGTTCCATTGTTGTCCATCGCAATGGGGGGTGGACGAATAGCAGACTGGACGCCCCGCATGCACGGGTGGGAGCCTGCGCCCTGCGAAGGGGCCGTCCCCTTGCACTCGCGCGCGGCGTCTCGATCTCTCCGGCGCGAGGCCGGCGTTGCGACGGGCGCCGCCGCCCTTGTCACTTGCCGCGCCGTGGGGTATGCTACGTTCCGTCCGCCCTGCGATGGCAGGGCATACCTGTCTATATGGCCTGTGCGGGAGCAGAGGCAGCCTGTCGTGAGCAAGCGCTTGGTTGAAGAACTGGAAGCCGTCGCGCCTCAGGGCGATACGCTTGTGACGATCGGCGTTTTCGACGGCGTGCATCTGGGACATCAGCGGCTCCTGCAACGGCTTCTCCAGCGCGCCCGGGAGCGCGGAGTCGGCTCCGCCGCCCTGTTCTTTCTGCAGCACCCATCCACCGTCCTCGCGCCGGGAACGCGCGTCGCGCTCATCACGCTGCCGGAGGAGCGGGCGGCGCTGCTGCGCGGCACGGGCGTCCAGCACGTCCAGGGCATCAGCTTCACTGAAGACGTCTCCCTGCTGACGGCCCGGCAGTTCGTCGAGCTGCTCCTCCGTCACCTGCGCGTGAAGGGGCTGGTCGTGGGGCCGGACTTCGCGCTGGGCCACAAGCGCGAGGGGACAGTGGAGCGGCTGTCTGTCCTGGGGAAGGACATGGGGTTCACCGTGGAGGTCGTCCCGCCGCTGACGCAGAGCTCGACGGTGGTGAGCAGCACCGCCATCCGGCGCGCGCTGGCCACGGGAGACGTGCGCGGCGCGGCGCGTATGCTCGGCAGGCCGTTCCGGCTGACCGGCCCCGTCGTTCGGGGCGAGGGCCGCGGAAGGAAGCTGGGCTTTCCCACCGCCAACATCGCCTTCGACCCGGAGCGCGCGCTGCCCGCCGACGGCGTGTACGCCACGCGCGCCGTCATCGGCGGCGACGCCTACGACTCCGCGACGAACGTGGGGCTGCGGCCCACCTTCGACGGCACGAAGCGCACCGTGGAGGCCTACGTCATGGACTTCCACAGGGACATCTACGGCGAGACGGTGAGCCTGGACTTTGTGGACATGCTCCGGACGGAGGAGCGCTTTTCTTCGGTGGAGGCGCTTAAGGAGCAGATAGCCCGCGATGTCCAGGACGCACGGGCGCGGCTGAAGGCCCTGGCTGCGGAGAAGCGCTAGATACGAGGAAAGGAGCGGGTGCGAGGGGTCATGGCTCTGGACGAGACAACGCTGGCGAAGATAGCCCGGCGCGGAGTCGCCGAGATCATCCCGGAGGACGAGTTCATCCGCGCGCTGCAGTCGGGGCGCAAGCTCCGGCTGAAGCAGGGGTTCGACCCCACGCGGCCTGACCTCCATCTGGGGCACGTGGTCGGGCTGCGCAAGCTGCGCCAGCTTCAGGAGCTGGGGCATCACGTCGTCGTCATCGTGGGCGACTGGACGGCCCAGATCGGTGACCCTTCGGGCCAGTCCGCCACGCGGCAGATGCTCTCCGCGGAGGACGTCCGCGCCAACGCCGAGACCTACATGCGCCAGTTCTTCAAGGTCGTGGACCGGCAGCGCACGCAGGTGGTCTGGCAGAGCGAGTGGTTCGGCAAGTTCACGCTGACCGACGTCATTAAACTGACGAGCAAGTTCACCGTCGCCCAGCTCCTGCAGCGGGACGACTTCGCCAAGCGCTTCAAGGAGAACAGGCCCATCGCCGTGACGGAGCTGCTGTACCCGCTGCTCCAGGCGTACGACTCCGTGATGGTCGAGGCGGACGTCGAGTTCGGCGGGACGGACCAGCGCTTCAACTGCCTGCTAGGGCGCGAATTGCAGGCTGGTGTGGGGCAGAAGCCGCAGCAGGTCTTCATGGTGCCCATCCTGCCCGGCACGGACGGCGTCCAGAAGATGAGCAAGAGCCTGGGCAACTACATCGCGCTGGAGGAGCCGCCGGAGGAGATGTTCGGCAAGGTCATGTCGCTGCCGGACAACCTCATCGCCACCTACTTCGAGCTGCTGACGGACGTGCCGGACGACGAGCTGGTCCGCGTCAAGGCGGATGTGGAGGGCCAGCGGGTCAATCCCATGTCGATCAAGAAGCGCCTGGGCTGGGAGATCGTCGCCCAGTTCCACTCCCGGGACGCCGCCGACAAGGCGCAGGCCCACTTCGAGCGCGTGTTCCAGAAGCGCGAGGCGCCGGAGGAGGTGCCGACCTACCGTCCGCCCGCGGACCTGACGCAGCTCCGGCTCAGCCGCGCGCTCGTGGACGCGGGGCTGGCGGCCAGCGCGAGCGAGGCGCGGCGACTCATCGCGCAGGGCGCGGTGGACATAGACGGCGAGAGGGTGGCCGCGGACGGCCCCGCCGACCGCCTCAAGCCGGGCGCGGTCATCCGCGTGGGGAAGCACAAGTTCGTGAGGGTGGTGGGGCCATAGTTTGCGTGCCTTTTTCCTTTGTGCTACAATTCACAAGCATAAGTGCAGAGGCGCCGTCACGCGGCAGCCTGCCAGGAGGGGATTGTGAACCTTCGCGTACCAGGGCCGACACCGTGCCCACCGGACATCCTTCGGGCCATGAGCCAGCAGATGATCAACCACCGGGGCCCGGAGTTCAAGGACCTCATCACCCGCGCGGCGGCGGGCCTTAAGCAGGTCTTCCAGACCAAAAACGACGTTCTTATTCTGACTGCATCCGGCACGGGCGGCATGGAAGCCGCCGTCGTCAACACCCTGTCGCCGGGCGACAAGGTGCTGGCGGTGAGCATAGGCTCCTTCGGCGACCGCTTCGCGCAGATCGCGGAGAAGTACGGCGCCCAGGTGACGCGCCTGAGCGTGCCGTGGGGCAACGCCGTGGACCCGCAGCAGATACGCGAGGCGTTGCGGAAGGACGCGGGCATCAAGGCCGTCCTCGTCACCCACAACGAGACCTCCACCGGCGTCACCAACGACATCAAGGCCATCAGCCAGGTCGTTAAGGGCGAGTTTGACAAGCTGTTCATCGTGGACTCGGTGAGCGGCGTGAGCGCCATCCCGCTGCTCACCGACGAGTGGAAGATTGACGTGGCCGTGTCCGGCTCGCAGAAGGGCTGGATGGTGCCGCCGGGCTTCGCGTTCCTGGCCGTCAGCGAGCGCGGCTGGAAGGCCGTTGCGGAAACCAAGACCCCGCGCTTCTACTTCGACCTGGCGAAGCACAAGGCCTCGCTGGCGAAGGGCGAGACCCCGTGGACGCCGGCGGTGGCCGTCATGTTCGGCCTGGCGCCCGCGCTGGACATGATTCTGAAGGAGGGCCTGCCCAACGTCTTCGCGCGGCATGAGCGCATCGGCAAGAAGACCCGCGACGGCGTGAAGGCGCTTGGCCTGTCGCTTCTGGCCGACGAGCGGTACGCCTCCAACACGGTCACCGCCGTGAAGGTGCCGGAGGGCGTGGACGGCAAGAAGATCACCAAGGTGCTCCGCGAGGACGAGAAGGTCGTGGTCGCGGGCGGGCAGGGCCAGCTTGAGGGCAAGATCTTCCGCATCGGCCACATGGGCTATGTGAGCGAGCAGGACATTGACGACGTGCTGCGGGCATTGAAGGCCGCACTTCCGCGGCTCGGCTACAAGGGCAGCACAGCCGCCGCTCCGCGCTCCTAACGTTTCCGTACTCGGCGCGCGTGGGCCTGAAAGCCCACGCGCTGTCATTTTGTCCGGGGAGGCGATAGAGAAGTCTATGTGGAAAATCCTTGTGGCGGACCCCATCGCGAAGGAAGGCGTTGAGCTGCTCAAGCCCCACGCGCAGGTGGACGTGAAGCTCAAGCTGAAACCCGAAGAGTTGAAGGCCATCATCGGCGAGTACGACGCCCTGCTGGTGCGGAGCGAGACAAAGGTCACCGCCGACATCATCGAGGCGGGCAAGAAGCTCCAGACAATCGGCCGCGCGGGCGTCGGCGTTGACAATATTGACCTGAACGCAGCCACGGGCCGCGGCATCGTCGTCGTCAACGCTCCCACCTCCAACGTCATCGCCGTCGCCGAGCTGACGCTGGCCCTGATGCTGGCGCTGGCCCGGAACATTCCCTCCGCCAACGCATCCCTGAAGAAGGGCGAGTGGCGTCGCGCCGATTTCATGGGCAGCGACCTGCGCAACAAGGTCCTGGGCATCATCGGCCTGGGCAAGGTCGGCTCCGAGGTCACGCGGCGGGTCAAGAGCTTCGAGATGCGGGTCATCGCCTACGACCCGTTCGTGCCCGCCGACTACGCCCGCAACCTGGGCGTGGAGATCGTCTCCATGGAGGAGCTGCTCAAGCAGTCCGACTACATCACCGTGCACACGCCCATTACGAACACGACGAAGGGGCTGATTGGCGCGAAGGAGCTCGCCCTGGTGAAGCCCGGCGTCCGCATCATCAACACCGCGCGCGGCGGCATCGTGGACGAGGAGGCGCTGGCCAAGGCGATCGAGGAAGGGCGCGTCGCCGGAGCGGCCCTGGACACGTTCACGGAGGAGCCTCCCAAGAAGCCCATACGGGTCATCGGCATGGACAAGGCGCTGGTGACGCCGCACCTGGGCGCGTCCACGGCGGAGGCGCAGACGGGCGTCGCCATCGAGGTGGCGGAGCAGGCGCTGGCGGTGCTGCAGGGCAGGCCCGCGCGCTACGCGGTCAACGCACCCATCGTCGTGCCGGAGGCGCTGCGGGTGCTGGAGCCGTACGTGGACACCGGCACCGTCGTCGGCAACCTGGCGACGCAGCTCGCCGACGGCCAGTTGCAGAGCATTCTCATCCGCTACGACGGCGACATCGCCAAGTACGACAGCACCATCCTGAAGGCGGCCGTCGTGCGCGGCCTGATGGCCTCCATCACGGAGGAGCGGGTGAACGTGGTCAACGTGAACCTGGTCGCGGCGCGCAGGGGCCTGCGCATCACGGAGCAGAAGCAGGCCGAGGACTCGCACAACTACACGAACCTCCTGACCGTGGAGCTGACCACCAGCGCGGGCAAGACCATCCTCGCCGGCACGAGCATGCGCGGCGAGACGCACATCGTGCGCGTCAACGACTACTGGATGGACGTGGTGCCCACGACTCCGTACATGCTCATCACGGACCACCGCGACAGGCCGGGGCTTATCGGCACGGTTGGGACCATCACCGGCGCGCATGATATCAACATCAGCTTCATGGAAGTGGGCCGCCGCGAGGTGCGGGGCCGCGCCATGATGGTGCTGGGCCTGGACGACCCCATGCCGGAGGCGGTGCTCCAGAAGATCAGGGCCATTCCGGACATTTTCAGCGTGAAGGTCGTCCATCTCCGGAAGTAGCTTCCGTACCGCTGAGACACACAGGCCCCTTCCTGAGCGGAGGGGCCTGTTGCTTTAACGCGGCAGGGCGCCGGTCAGTGGGTTGATGACCAGGCCGGTGGGTAGCTTGGGGTAGAAGTACGTGGACTTGGGCGGCAGCCGCTCGCCGGCGTCCGCCACGGCCTTGAGCAGCGGCATGGGCACCGGGTCAAGCAACACGGCGAGGCTGGCGTCTCCCTGCATCACGCGACGTATGGCCTCCTCGCCGTCCTTCAGGTAGTCAATCTGGCCCCGCTTCTGGGCCTCCTCTTCTGAGATGTTCGTCAGGGGGCCCATGATCCCGCCCTGGAAGAGGCACGGCCCCAGGCTGCGCCACGCCAGGGAGTGCCCCTCGGAGCGCAGCACCGGCGCATCGTCCTTGACGGTCAGCGCCAGCACGCGGTCGCCGCCCATGGCGTACAGGCCGATGACCTGGCGGCCCACGCCCGTCAGGCCTGGAATAGCACGCTCTCGGCGCAGGGGCGCCACGGCCTCCTCGTACCGCAGGAACATGGCCTCCGGCGTGTCCTGGCCTATCTCCACCTCGCGCACGTCGAAGCTCTCGCGCGCCATCTGGGGCAGGCGCAGGATGTCCCGCTGCTCCAGGCCCATCAGGACGCGGTAGTACGGCAGGCCCAGAAGGCCGGGGTCGGCCATGTTGATGAGGCCCATGAAGACGAAGTTGTAGGCCGCGTCCGGGTCCGCCTTCTCGCCCTCCGCGGCGCGGCGCAGATTGCGGTAGTAGAGCGCCGTCTCGTAGCGGTGATGCCCGTCGGCGATGTACAGGGGCTTCTCGGCGAACGCCTTGTTCAGCTCCTGGCAGACGAAGCTGGCGGGCATGACCCATACGCGGTGCAGGTCGTCCCATGCGTCGGTGAACACGGCGTCCGGTCGGCGCGTCTCAATCCTGGTCAGAATTGCCTGAACGGAGTTGTCGGCATCCTGGTACATGCCCATGACGGGACTCACGTTGGCCCGGAGGGCCTGCATCAGGTTCAGCCGGTCCTGCTTCGGTCCCTCGTGGGTGCGCTCGTGCGGCCTGATGACGCCCTTCTCGAACTCCTCCAGGCGCACCGCGGCCATCAGCGTGCGGCGCATGTGGCGGCGGCCCCGATGAGTGAACTCGTGGTGCGTCAGGTAGAGGGCGGGGCGCTGCTCCTGCCGGAGCACGCCCGCCGTCAGCCACGCGCTCAGGCTCTCCCTGGCGCGGGTGTAGCGGTTGCGCTCCGGCGAGTCGTCCGGCTGGTCAAGCCCGGACTCGATGCGGACGATGTTGTACGGGCTGCGCGCGTAAAGCGCTTCCCGCTCGGCGGGGGAGATGATGTCGTACGGGGGACACGTGAGGCTGGCGAGGCTGCCTGCTTTCTGCGGGTCATAGCGAATGCCCGGGAAGGGACGGACGTCGGCCATGCGGTCTTTCTCTCTGCTAGAATGGACTGACGTTCAGTATAACGGGAAAATCAGTCGATGGTCAAAGGACGCCCGCACCCCGCGCGTCGCATCGGAGGAGCAGCTTGAGGAACACAACAAAGACATCCGGCGCGCTCCGGCTGCTGTACGTGCTCATCCCGCTGGCACTGGCCGCCTTCATAGGGCTTGTCTTTTACCAGCAGATGGCGCGTGCTCCGTCCCGCGAGGTGATCGTGGGCAGCGGCGACAATGCGTTGCGCGTCCAGCTCTGGACAAGCCCGGACCCGCCCAAGACGGGCGCCGTGCCCGTCGAGGTGCGCCTCGCCACGCTGGCGGGCACGCTGGTGCAGGTGGACAAAGCGCTCATCTCCTACGGGCAGGCGGGCAAGGCGGCGACGGCTACGGTGGAGGCGGAGCGCCAGCCGGACGGGGCCTACCGGGCCTCGGCCACGTTCACCTCGGTGGGCGACTGGTGGATTGAGGTGACTGTGCTGTACGGGCCGCTGACGATGAACGCCCGGTTCCCCGTGTACGTGGCGCCCAATATCTAGCCATGCCTACCACAGTGTACCTTGTCCGGCACGGCGAAAGCGCCTGGAACGCCCAGGGCCGCTATCAGGGCAGGCTGGACGCGCCCCTCTCGGAGCTGGGGCTGCGCCAGGCCGACCTTCTGGCGCGGCGTCTGGCCTCCGTGCGGCTGGACGCGGTCTACTCCGCGCCTCTTGAGCGCGCGCGGGTGACGGCGGAACGCATCGCGGCGCCGCATAACCTGCCAGTGACCAGCGAGCCCCGTCTGACCGAGATAGACCACGGCGAGTGGAACGGCATGCCGCGCCCGGAGGTGGAGCGCCGCTATCCGGACCTGGCGCGCCTCTGGCGGGAGTCGCCGGAGAGGGTCAGCATGCCGGGCGGCGAGTCGCTGGCGGACGTGCGGCAGCGGGCGATGGCGGCGCTGGACGCCATTGTGCTGGCGCACCCGAACCAGGCCGTGCTGGTGGTCTCCCATCACGCCGTGCTCAAGGTGGTGCTCGGCGCGTTGCTTGGCATGGGGCTGGACGGGTTCTGGTCGGTGGAGGCGGACCAGGCCTCGGTCAGCGCCGCCGACCTGGGCGGGCCGTGGCCGCTGGTGACGCTGGTGAACGACACCTGCCACCTGGGGGACGCGCGCGCCGCGACGCCGGAAACCTCCGTGTGAATTGACTTTTCATGGGAATCAGTATATTATTGGCTGCGCCATGATGGAAATCGAAGAACGGGCCACCGCCATCGCCCGAAGCGAGCTGTTCCAGGGGGTCCCTGACGCCCTGGTGCGGCGTCTTGCGGAGAGAGCAGAGATACAGGAGATCACGGCGGGGGGTGTGCTTTTCGAGCAGGGCGACGTCCTGGACAAAATGGGCCTGTTGGTCGAGGGGAAGCTGGCCGTCAGCGCGGTCATCAACGGGCTTGAGGTGGTGGTGAACATCCACGACCCTGGTTCCTGGTTCCGCCTCTTCGCTCTGACGGCGCACAGGCCGACCGCGGGCCGTTTCCGCGGGGTCTTCCCCGGCAAGGTGCTTTGGCTGGACGGCGACGAGACGCGCCGCCTGCTGGAGCAGGACCCGGAGGTCGGGTTTGTGGTGATGACCCGAGTGGCGACACTAATTGGCGACCGCTACCGCATTCTGATGCAGGCCATCCGCCGCAGCCTGCGCGAAGAGTGGAAGGGCCTAGAGAAGCAGGCCTTACAGCCGCACATCAGGGGCTAGCGGCGGGGCCTCCCGCCTGCCGCGGCTTCCGTCCTCATCCGCCCCTCTGCTATACTACGTGACGCGAATCTCTCTCCACGGAGTGCGCCATGACCACCCTGCCGCTGGAAGGCTACCGCGTCATTGACTTCGGCACCGCATGGGCCGGGCCGCAGGTCGCGCAGATACTCTCGGACTTCGGCGCCGAAGTCATCAAAATCGAGTCCCGCGCGCGCATGGACGGCCTGCGCATGGGCCGCCCCATCGTCAGCGACAAGGTCGCCGCGGGCGACCAGGGCCAGGAGCCGGAGCTGCAGCCCCTCTTTCACGCGCTGAACCGGGGCAAGCTCAGCGTCACCCTCGACTACAAGAACCCGAAGGGACGCGAGCTTCTGCTGAAGCTGGCTGCGAAGAGCGACGTGGTGACGGAGAACTACAGCCCGGGCGTGCTGGACCGCGCGGGCCTCGGCTACAACGACCTGAAGGAAGTCAAGCGGGACATCGTCATGCTCTCCCTCTCGGCGGCGGGCGCCACCGGCCCGCTCAGCGACGTGGTCGCCTACGCGCCGACGATGATGGCGCTGGGCGGCATGATGGGCCTGACGGGCTACGAGAACGAGCGCGTCCTCATGCCCTGGAGCGGCTACGGCGACGCCAACGCCGCGCTGCACGGGGTCTTCGCCATCATGGCGGCGCTGCGCTACCGCAATCAGACGGGCAAGGGCCAGCACATTGACCTCTCCGAGGTGGACGCCTGCGCCAGCCTGCTGGGGTATCCCATCATGGACTACGTCATGAACGGGCGCGTCGCACGGCCCCAGGGCAACCACAGCATGCTCATGGCGCCGCACAACATCTACCGCTGTCAGGGCGACGACGCGTGGGTCGCCATCGCCGTCGCGTCGGACGCGGAGTTCCGCGGCCTGTGCGGCGTCATCGGCAGGCCGGAGCTGGCGAAGGACCCGCGCTTCGGCGATGCGTACCTGCGCATACAGAACCACGCCGCGCTGGACGACGCCGTGGCCGCGTGGACGAAGGCGCGGGAGCCGCGCGACGCCGCGGACACGCTGCAGGCTGCGGGCGTGGCCGCCGAGCCGGTCATGAACATCCAGGACAACTACTTCGACCCGCACCTGCAGGAGCGGAAGTCGTTCGTGGAGATAGAGCACTCGGTCATCGGCGCCATCACGCTGCCCGCAGTGCCGTGGCGGCTCTCGGAGACGCCCGGGCGCATCCGGCGGCCCGCGCCCACGCTGGGCCAGCACAACGAGCACGTCTGTCGTGATGTCCTTGGCCTGTCCGCCGACGAGTTCCAGGCGTTGGAGCGGGAGAAGGTGTTCGGCTAGGCTCCGCGCCGTTGACACCCGCCGCGCGCTTCGGTATGCTCCCCCCAGCCGAGACGATACGCATGGAGGCGCGGCCATTCCAACGCGACGCACGCCCAAGGTGGGCGCTCTCCAGGGCACCCTCGTTCTGGACCTGACCTGGATTCTCTCCGGCCCCTTCTGCACCATGACCCTCGCGGACATGGGCGCTCGCGTCATCAAGGTGGAGCGTCCCAATGGCGGCGACATGGCGCGCGGCAACGGGCCGTTCATCCACGGCGAAAGCTCGTACTTCCTGAGCGTCAACCGGGGCAAGGAGAGCATCACGCTGGACCTGGCGTCCCCGGAAGGGAAGAAGCTGTTCCTGCGCCTCGTGGACAGGGCCGACGTGGTGGTGGAAAATTTCGTGCCGGGCGCCATGCGCAGGCTGGGCCTGCACTACGAGGCGCTGCGCCGTCGCAATCCCCGTCTAGTGTATTGCGCCATATCCGGCTTTGGGCAGACGGGGCCGTACGCCAAGCGTCCCGCCCTGGACGTCATCGTGCAGGGCATGGGCGGCATCATGAGCATCACCGGCGAAGGGCCGGGGCGTCCGCCCGTGCGGCCCGGCGCGTCCATGGGCGACATCACGGCGGGGCTGTACGCCGCCGTCGCCATCCTGGCGGCGCTGCGCGAGCGCGACCGCAGCGGACGGGGACAGATGCTCGACATCAGCATGCTGGACTGTCAGCTCGCCGTCCAGGAGAACGCCTTCACGCGCTACTTCGCCACCGGCGAG
>Ga0209514_10002204_pt1 | contig 30876 bp, 31 predicted proteins | sample Subgrocontami58m_FD_187452 | JGI IMG/M metagenome (GOLD analysis project Ga0209514, IMG submission 187452) | Subsurface groundwater microbial communities from S. Glens Falls, New York, USA - GMW37 contaminated, 5.8 m (SPAdes) (version 3) | ecosystem: Environmental > Aquatic > Deep subsurface >...
CCTGGAAGAAATGCATTGGCAAATAGGGTACTTCCATCACTGAATTCAGCAAAATATTATTTGCGGAAAACATTTGACAACACTAAAGCTATGCCCAATATGTTCCATTATTTAAGAGATTAGCTATTATTTACTAAATCCATATGGAATGGGTAAAACTTTGATTTTTTTCTGATATCCATTACTACAATAATGCAATATTTTCCTTTCTTTAAAACTTTGTAGACACCAGCAAAAGCCTCTTTTAATTTATCTAAGAAGATTCCATAATCTGGAATGTTTCCTAAATCTTCTTTAGAATCGCTGTATTTTCTAATTTCTTTTCTATCAGCAGACCTCTTCGCTGTCAGAATATCCCAATATGGCGGTGAAGTAATGACTAAATCAACAGAATTTTCAGGTAAAATATCCGGAATATCAAATACTGTTTTATTATAAATTTCAGGTTTTATTAAATCCTCTTTCTTTTGTGTTAAATCTAATTGTGTATCTTTAATTCTGTTTTGTGATAATTTGATATATTCTTTAGACAATTCAAATCCTACTCCTTTTTTACCTAATTTATATGCGGAGACAATAGTGCTTCCACTGCCTAAAAATGGGTCTAAAACTACTTCTCCTTTGTTTTTAGTATAAATTTCAATTAAGCGAGAAGTTAATTGAGTAGGGAACATTGCAGGATGTTTTAATTTTTTTTCTCCATTAGTTTTTCCAATATCCCTCCAAATACTAAAAGAATTCTGTAACCAACTTTTTCCTTCTAAATTATTCATTCTTTCAGTCATTTTACCACAAACTTTTTTCTGACATAATCTGTTTTAAAGCAAGATTTATTTTGTCTTGTTCTTTTTTTGTTATCCCATATAATTTATAGACTTTTTCATCTAATTCTGGCAAGATATTTTTTGAGTTGTTCTTATTAATCTTTGTTATAGTGTTGATAATCTCTTTTTGAGTTTTTTTGTCAACTTTTTTAATAGGAATCTTTCCCAAATAGGCCCTATCCGTGTGCATAGTAAGTTTAGATTTATTGTAAATTGTATATAACAAATAAAAATTGATTAATTTAGAATTTAATAATCCAAAAATATATCTCAAATCTAATGATGCATCCTTAAGAACGATATTAGTTACTGTATCAAAATTTAGATTTCCTTTTTCGTCTATGCAAGAGATAATTCCAGCTTCGCTTGAGAAAATATTTTGAAGAATTATTTTTTCCTTCTTGAATTCTTCTATTTTTGATAAATTACTACCAAACTTATTAACATCAACAAAAAAACTATTTGAATATGCGAATTTAGATATGTTATTTCCTTTGATGATTGGGAGGTTATTCTTGGATTTTGATTTTGATATAATTTTAGAATTTGGACTTATGGGGATTCCCCTAAAAATGTCTGCAATATCTTCTAAATTATGCCCCGTTATTCTTTCAATCAAATCATAATATGTTTCATCTTCAAACATTAAAAAAGTATTGTATTTTTTGAATATGCTTTGAGGAACAAAAAATTCTCTGTTATTATCAGATATACGAATTAGAACTTTATTGTTCTCAATTTGTTCTTTTTTATTTGTTTTTTGAATAAATAAAACAACCTGCTCCCCCCTTACATCCTTAAAACAGGCTCCCAAATCATAAATATGTAATATTTTTGAATTATTCAATAAAAATTCTCTTAATCTCGAGTATGAATTAACTCTAATGAGAGTTTTAGGAAGAACAAAAGTCATTATTCCTCCTTCCTTAAGTAACTCGTAAGATTTAGCAATAACTAAAGATGCCGCATTTGTGCTTCCATTGGCAATTTCAGAAAATAATGACTCATTAACATCATAGTCTATTTTATTTTTTAAAGTAACATAAGGTGGATTCCCTATTATAAAATCAAAACCGCCTTCGTTAAGAACATTTGAAAATTCTTTTTTCCAATTAAATGCTTTTTTATCAACAAATCTATTTTCAACGATTGAATTTCCTATTTTAATATTTTTTTCAAGAATTTTCAAAGAGTTTAGATTTTGACCATTTCTTAACCATAGATTTATCCTAGCAATTTTTGTTGCAGAATTATTTAAATCAACACCATAAATATTTTGTATGGCATTTGGATTAATTCGTTTTAGATAATTATAAGCAGTCACTAAAAATACCCCACAACCGCAAGTAGGATCTAAGATATTTGATTCCGGCCTTATTTCCAGAAAATCAATCATATAGTTTACTATTTCTTGGGGGGTATAAAACTGCCCTAAATCTTTTCTTTCTTCCTCTTTTATTAATCTTTCAAACAAAACACCCAGAGTATCTTCTTTTATTTTAGTTAATTGCTCTTGTTCAATTCTATGGATTACTTTGTCGATTATCCTATCTTCGTAAGGCAGCGATTTTAAGGTGCCCTTACTGATATGTAAATCTTGCTGTTTAGTTTGAATTAAAACTGTTTCCATTACTCGACCTCTTTTTTTATTTATTTTCCCATATAATTTTATGTAATTATTACCTGATAGCCTCTTTATAAATATTACGCATGGATGTCCAGTGCTATTTGGTTATATATTTTAAAGTATCTATGTTTACCGTTTATTCAATAACTAACACTTCATCCCCTAACAAAATTCTAGTAATGATGCTCAATTTATATTCTTAACTCTAAAATCTTATAAACTATGAAGTTATCCTGTTGCTATGCTCACAGACCAGCTCCTGAAAGAAATCCATTTCCCTTACGATAAAATAAGGGAAGTACAGTCAGACATGATTTCAGATGTTTACAATGCGATAAAGGATAAAAAGCACATTATAATGCACGCTCCGACTGGAATTGGAAAGACTGTTTCTGCGCTTGCGCCGGCTCTGCATCACTCAATGAAAAATAACCTTACTGTTTTTTTTCTTACTTCAAGGCAAACACAGCACAAGATAGTGGTTGATACTTTAAGGCAAATCAAGCAAAAGTTTGGGATTGATGTTGAATGCGCAGACATAATAGGCAAAAAATGGATGTGCCTGCAAAGCCAGGTTGAAATAATGGGCGCCGGCTCATTTCATGAATACTGCAGCAATTTAAGGAAAGAAAGGCATTGCGAGTTTTACATTAACACAAGAAAAGATACCCTGGAACCGACTGTAAATGCAAAGCTTGCCCTGGAAGAGCTGAAGACAATAGGCCCATGCCACGTGCATGATTTCATCAATGAGGGAAAAACAAAAAAGATGTGCCCTTATGAGCTGGCTGCGCTTACAGCTTCAAATGCAAATGTCATAATTGCAGACTATTATTATGTTTTTAATCATGGGATAAGGGAAGGCTTTTTGCAAAAGATAAAAAAGGATCTCAGGAATATTATTTTGGTCATTGACGAGGCCCATAATCTTCCCAAAAGATTGAGGGAGATGCTGACGCAAAACACGTCCAGCCAGTCGATTGAGAATGCAAAAAGAGAGGCAAGAAAATTCGGATATGAAGAAACTGCACAAGCTCTCGAGATAGTGGAAAATTCTCTTTTTGAGCTTGCAAAGGACATTGACATGAAGACTCAGTTCGGCTCATCATCGGCAGGAAATGAATGCATAATCAGCAAGGCAAGTTTGGTTGATTCGATCGGAAAAGGAAAGGAATACGGCCAGCTGATGTCAGAGCTTTATTTCATAGGGAAGGAGATAATGGACCAGCAGAAAATGAGCTATGTTTTAAGCGTTGCAAAATTTCTTGAGGCATGGCTTGGCAGCGACATAGGATTTGGAAGAATACTTTCAAAATCAATGGAAAACAAGCTAGCCGTAAATTTGTCTTACAGATGCCTTGACCCTTCCCTTGCGGCAAAGGAAGTAATCAACAGAAGCCATTGCACCATAATGATGTCAGGAACTTTGACGCCCACTTCCATGTACAGGGACATTCTTGGGTTTGATGAAACATGCATAGAAAAAGAATACAGAAGCCCTTTCCCGAAGAAAAACAGGCTGAATTTGGTTATTCCCAAAACCACGACAAAATTTGTCGAGAGAGATTATAAGCAGTATGGCAGCATAGCTAAAGTCTGCAGTGAGATTACAAATGCAGTCAATGGAAATTCTGCCGTGTTTTTTCCAAGCTATGACCTGATGCAGAACATAGCCGAGCATTTTAAAAAAGAGACATCAAAGCCAGTGTTCCTTGAAAAGCAGAAGATGACAAAAAAGGAAAAGGAAGACCTTATTGAATCTTTTAAAAGCTACAAGGACAAGGGAGCTGTACTTTTCGGCAACTCAACGGGCTCTTTTGGAGAAGGAATAGACATGCCAAATGTGCTTAAGGCAGTCATCATAGTCGGTCTTCCTTTAAACAAGCCAGATACTGAAGCGCGGCTGCTGATTGAATATTATGACGATAAGTTCAACAGGGGATTTGAATACGGCTATGTGCTTCCTGCAATAACGAAATGCATGCAGAATGCAGGAAGATGCATACGCTCAGAAACAGATAAAGGGGCAATTATATTCCTGGATGAAAGGTATGCATGGAAGAATTATTACGACTGCTTCCCTCCGGACTGGGATATCGAGGTGGAGATGGATTATATGGATGTGCTGAAAGAATTTTTTGAAAAGCAAAATTTAAACTGGTAATAAATTATGCTACTTTTTCAAAATAATAATTGTCTCTGTAACACATACTTGGATACGCACCCACCCATATTCGATCAGTTTTCATTTTATAACCTAATTGCTCCAAGGCGTCAGAAACTGCTATCTGGCTAACGTTTTTACCATCCAATCCGCGTTTTTGCAGTTCTGCAGCAACAATACTGTGCAATCCTACCCTTAATTCCCATGTGTCTAATCTTTCGGGACAACCTTTGTCACTAAGAAATTTTTCAACTTGTGGCTTTGCTACTTCAGTTCTAGCTTGAAATAACGCCCAATTAACCACAATTGGTTTCATTTTTCCCATAAAACCACCTCAACTAATGGGAAATTTTAGAATATTTATATAATTATCTGTTGAAAAGGCTTTGCCTCAAAAGTCCCCTTATTTTTCTGTTTTGCCATCGGCTCAGCTGCAACGTTTAAAGATTATTACATTTTTCTCTCTGGAACCTCGAAAAATGTTAAATCTGGAAGTGTATAAGCTTCGCGAATTGATGGCAAAACAGACTTTTGAGGCAAAGCATGTTGAAAACAAAGAGTTTATATATTAGTTATACCGTATAATTATTACTATGATAGAGCATGAAACAAAGCTAAAAGCCTGGGGAAATTCCATAGGGATAGTTCTGCCTAAAGAGGACATCAGGAGAGAAGGGCTGCATATTGACCAAAAAGTCAAAGTAATTATTACTCCAATTCAAAATATTAAAGTAAAGGACATCTATGGCAAATTAAAATTCAAGAAAAGCACAAAACAGATTATGAAAGAGATTGATGAAGAGCTGGATAGCAAATTCTTTTAAAAAATGACAAAATGAGATATTTTTTCGACAGCTATGCAATCATTGAAATCATAAAAGAAAATGAGAATTATCTAAAGTTTAAAGAGGAAGAAATAGCAACGTCTATACTAAATCTAGGTGAGGTTTACTATCATTTGCTGAAAGAAAAAGATGAAAAAACAGCTAATTCTTGGCACAGCCTATTGATAAAAAATGCTATGCTGGTGGATTCAGAGGCAGTTACAGAAGCCATGAAGTTCAGATTCGAAAATAAATCCAAGAAATTCTCGTTCATTGACTGCGTGGGTTACGCCATGGCAAGAGAGAAAGGCCTGAAATTCCTGACTGAGGATAAAGGGTTTGAGGGCTTTGAAAATGTTGAATTTGTGAAATAAAAATTAATTTGAATCAATATACCTTTTCCTATACTAGTATCTTAAATAGAAATATTTATATACTAGTTCCACTTTGCACGTAATATGGTTATTTTGTTCGACAGGTTTAACCTACCTGAAGACATATATGAGGTTGTTTTTGCGACAAAGCAACAGATAATCGTTGCCAAGCTGCTAATTGAAATGATGAAAGACAATGGCGGGGAAATCGGCAAGACTGAGATGTCTTTGTTCGCGACCAAGCTTCATGAAGGTAATTTGATTACTGATTTGATAGAGGAACCTCCGTACAGAGGCAAGAAAGTCAAGGTTTCCTATAACAAAAGGCAGTTTTACGACAGGATTTTGACACCCATGAAGAGCATGGGACTGGTTGATTACGATCTTTACAAGAAAACGTACAGGATAAGCGACAAGCTAAACAAGGACCTGCAGCATATAGGCCTGCTCTGGATAAGAGAGCTCAGAAAGCCGGCAAAGTCGCTTGTAAGGTAAAAAAACAAAAAAAGGTAAAAAACAAGCAATCAAACTCTTCAATTGGCCCCCTTAAAAACGATTTCTTCTCAAACCACCCCCACGTATGAACGTATAATGGGGGGGCCAAACCCTTTTTATCAAAAAAGGAGATTATAACAGCTTAATTCTTCAAAATGGCCCACGAAGCTCTTATCAAAGAGGGAAAAGATGCAGTATTAAGGAAGAATGCTGACCCAAAGGAAGTCAAGAACTATTTTCTCAAGAAAGGCCTGGATCCTAAAGAAGCTGAAGATGAGGCTGAAAAGATAGCTGCTGCTAAAATTGTTGCAGATGCCAAAAAAGCTGAAAAAGAGCAGAGGGCTAATGCAGGAGCGGAAAATAAATCAAATCCTGCTGCAAATGAGAAAAAATCTTCTTTTTGGTTTTATTTGATAATTTTAGTTATTATAGCTGCAGTTGTATACTATTTATATTCATCAGGAAAATTGGACTTGGGAAGATATTTCAAATAGTAAAATTATTAATGTGCCCTTATCTTTCTTCTGTGCATGATTGATTTCAACAAACTCCAGGAAGAGCAGATAAAGCTGGCCAAGAAAGTCGTTGTGAAAGATTCTTTTGAAAAGCTTGAATTGATAGGGGGTGCTGGTGCAGCTTATCATGAGAATATCATAATAGTTGCCATTGTTGTTTGTGATTACAAAACAATGGAAATAAAGGAAAAAGCTTATTCTGTTGCAAAGGCAAAAGTCCCATATGCAGCAGGATTTCTGGCTTACAGAGAAGGAGCTGCAGTATCTGAAGCGTATGCTAAACTGGAAAACAAGCCGGATGTTTTGATTCTCGGCGGACATGGAATTTTGCATCCGAGAAGGTTAGGTTTGGCTTCCCATATCGGAGTTTTGCTCGACCAGCCTTCAATTGGAATAGCTAAAGAAATTCTGACAGGAGAAGCAAAAGGAAACAAAATCTGCGTTGACAAAGAAGCAAGAGGAGAGTTAATAGTCACAAGAGAGCATGCAAAGCCTGTTTGCGTAAGCCCGGGCCATAAAATTTCTTTGAAAACCAGCGTTGACATCGTAAAGAAATGCATGCGATTTCCTCACAAGCTGCCGGAGCCGCTGCATCTTGCGCATAAGTATGCCAATGATATTAGGGATAAGATTGTTAAAGGAGAAATTAAGATTGACATCTAGCCGTTATTAAATTCTATTATCACTTTGAAGTTATCCAAAGGTTTATAAATCTCCAGAACTTAAATTCCAATATGGGGTTAAAAGAATTTTTCAGGCCGGCAAAAAGCAAAATTATTGTATTTATTATAATTCTTCTTATATTCGCACTTTCCAATGGGCTAAAGACGGGTGCTTTTGGCAGGCCTTTAACTTCTACTGAAAAATTCTTGAATAGTGTTCCAATGATAACAAGTCCGGGAATCAATGCCCTACTGCGAGATAATGGTTTTTTTGTCGGTTACAAGCCTTATGGTACAGTTGATATGGTTTTTGAAGGAGTATTCCATTTAGGCCTTGATTTAATCTACTGGTATGCCTTATCTTGTGCGGTTGTATCCCTAATCGGAATAATAAAGCCTACAAAATAATAGTACTGCACCAGATTACACCATAACTCTGCCGGTGCAATTCAATCCCTTTCACTTCTCTTATAGAACTAAGGAATGTAACTATTATGCCATATTGAACATAATTTTATAAACAAAATTGAATAATCTAACTCTTTAGGGCCCATGGTCTAGTGGCTAGGATACGACCTTCACAAATGTTTGAAACGGGTTGGGGCGCCGGTTCAATTCCGGCTGGGCCCATTTATAATGAATTAAGAAAAATTTAAACATTCAAACTCCCAATGCCAGCCTAGCCTCTTCAGACATCTTGTCAGGCCCCCATACAGGGCTGAATGTCAAATCGATAATCACTTCTCCAACGCCGTCAATGGAAGAAACCTGCCTTCTCACGTCATCCATCAGCGCAGGCCCGTAAGGGCACATCGGGCTTGTGAATGTCATCAGTATCTTTACTTTGCTGCCTTCAATCTCAATATTGTACACCAGTCCAAGGCTCCAGATGTCAAACTGTATTTCAGGGTCTAAAACCTTCTTCAGCACTTCTATTACCTGCTCTTTTGTTGCCATAAACAACAGAAAACCTTATATTTTATAAAAGCTTTACGTAAAAACATGGTGCAAAAAGCAGAGCTGATAAAATTTTGGGAAGATAATTTTGGATTTAGTGAAATTGAGCTAAATGCCTTCAAGGACATAAACCGGGAAGATTTCATCCCTGAATCCATGAGAAACGCAGCATATCGCGATATGCCCTTGCCTTTGTTAAGAGGCAAGACAATTTCCCAGCCGACTACTGTAATGCTTATGACCCACGCACTTGAACTAAGTCCCGGGGAAAAAGTCTTCGAGATAGGAACCGGCTCAGGATACCAGGCTGCAATAATCGCAAAGATTATAGGCCCTAAAGGCAAAGTGATAAGCACAGAAGTAGTGCCGGAGCTAGTTCAATTTGCAAGAGATAATCTAAAAAATGCAGGAATAAAAAACGTCACGGTCCTTGAAGAAGACGGCTCAAGCGGAATGAAATCAGAAGCGCCTTTTGACAGGATGATAATCACGGCAGCATGCAGGCAATTCCCAAAAAACCTTATTGAGCAGTTAAAGGCAGATGGGATCATAGTCGGCCCTGTCGGCAGCGAAACAGAGCAGGAGATGGTAAAAGGAATAAAAAACAAGAATGGAAATTTGGATTTGGAATTTTTGGGCCCTTTTCTGTTCTCTCCGATGTATGGCAAGTATGGATTTGAGGTTTGATATTTTGATAGGAGTTGAAAGGTTGAAGGCTGCCATCGCTAGCTGTGAGCATTATCCAAAACACAGTAACATCTCAAGGAAATTGCAATGGGAATTGAGATTATATCAATATAGATTAACATGCGAACTGATGGCAGCCTGAACCAATGTGGAGACTTTTCAATAACGCCCAAAAAGTAGAAATGTTTTTATACAGTCTTTCAAGTTAAGGTTATATGGCTAAAATTGTCGTCCTTTCATTAGGAGGCTCATTGATATTTCCGCAGGATTTGGACAGGAATTTCTTAAATGATTTTAAAAATACAATTCAAAAATATATTAAAAAAGGCTTTAAGTTCGTGATAATATGCGGGGGCGGGAAGCTTGCAAGAACTTTTCAGGGCGTGGCTTCAAAAAATAAAAAATTAAGCAATGAAGAGCTTGACTGGCTCGGCATTCACGCAACAAAAATAAATGCGTTCATAGTCAAATCAATTTTCGGGGATTATGCAGAAAATTTTGTAATAAATGACCCGACAAAGAAATTCATTTTTAAAAAAAATGTTGCCGTTGCCTCTGGCTGGAAGCCCGGGTGGAGCACAGACTATGACGCTGTCCTTCTTGCAAAGAGCTTAAAAGCCAAAGAAGTTATTAACATGAGCAATGTGGATTTTGTTTATGGCAAAGACCCAAAAAAATTCAAAGATGCAAAAAAGATTGAAAAAATGAAATGGAATGATTTCTTCAAGTTGGTTGGGGGCAAGTGGAAGGCAGGCATGAACGCGCCTTTTGACCCTATTGCCGCAAAAGAAGCCAAAAAATCAAAGATAAAAGTTATGGTAGTTGGAAGGGAATTGAAGAATCTGGAAAATCTCCTTGAAGGAAAGAAGTTTAAAGGCACTGTGATAGGGTAGATTATAAATTCTGAATCTTTTATTGGGTTTACTTTTGTTTAGATCCTTTTTTCAAATGTAATCCTTAATGTCATGCTTCCACTGCTCGTGTATGAGCCACAGCACCAGTATGGCTGCGTCAAAGCCGGCAAGAACGTCGCTGCTGAACGGATGCGGGCAGAATTTAAGCGGAATGGAGGGGATAAGGTTTAGGTAGCCGTCTCCGGAAAGGCCGCAGTCAAGGGAAACATGCATAAGCCATCCAAAAGCCATTGCCAGAAAAAATAAAACCACTGCCCGGTTCTGAACTTTCCGCCTGAAAACCGAGTATTCTTTTTTTCCAAAAATAAAAAATAGAGTAGATGCCGCAAAGAAGACCATGGCATAAAGCAATGAATGGGTAAAAATCCTGTGGAAGTTATAATTTGCCCCAAAAAGAAGATTGATTAATCCGCTTGCAGGTATGTCTAAATCCGGCATCAGCCCCGCAATTCCCGCTATCAGGACATAAACCATGGGAAATTTCCTTTTTGCAAAATAATCCCTGTAGATGTCCGCAATCACTATTGTGAGTATTACATGGGTTACTGCGTAAGGCATTTTATTAGTTCGATTTTATTTTTTATTTGATGTTAATCGTTAATGTACCATTTTTTAAATTTGAAATATTTTTAAAGCAGTTTTTTGCCCAATGGAATTTTTGTGATTGTTTTGTAATCTTCCTTATGGCTCATCAAATTATTTACTTACCAGTGCCTTAGATTCTCCCTCAGTATAGATGCCATGAGGATAAACAAAAACATTACTGCAAAAAAGAAGCTCACGAATGAGAGCAGAGGTATTCCAAGCACTGCAGGCCCTTTTTCTACCTGAACCAGAATTGCCGAAGTTACCAGCAATGCTGCAATAAGCATCCCGTAAGCCACCCTGTTGCTGCTCCTGTCAATCTCAAGCGACAATTTTCTTATGTCAGTGTCTTCAATATCTACTTTAATCGTTCCCTTCTGGATTTTTTCAAGCGCCTTCTCTGCCTTTTCGGGAAAGTCTTCCGCAAACTGCCTGTAACGGTTAATATTGTGCATGAAGCTTTTCCACATATAGAGCGGATTTGACCTCTTCGCAATGATTTTTTCTATGAATGGCTTTGCAGTTTCAATCAGCTTAAAATTTGGATCATACTCCATGGCAAGCCCTTCCAAAGTGACGATTGTCTTTCCCAGCAAAACAAATGATGCAGGTATTTTTATGCCGTGCCTTAAAGAAAGGTCAAGAAGCTCTTCAAGTATCCTGCTGATTTTAACATCCTTGATTGAAGAATTTTGCAGTGGCTGGATGATAAATCCTATGTCGGACCTTAGCTGCTCATAATCAATTTCATCTGTCTGCATGCCCATCCCAAGCAGAGTGTGCATCACAGAATCCTCATCTTTCTCCACAATGCCGTAAAGAAGGTCAACTGACTTGTTTTTTAGCTTCTCGTCAAAATACCCGACAATTCCGAAGTCTATGAAGGCAATTGAATTATTCTTAAGAATTATTATGTTGCCGGGATGCGGATCCGCATGAAATATCCCGTGGACAAAAACCTGGGTGAATATTGCATCAAACCCATTTTTTATTATTTCATTGAAATTAATCTTTCTCTTCTTGATCTGGCTCAAGTCATGAAGATCTATACCTTCTATAAACTCAAGGACCAAAACCTTTTCTGTTGTAAGCTCATCATATACTTTGGGAATATAGACTGTCTTGCTGCCTTTGAAATTTTCTTTGAATCTCTTTGCATTCCTTGCTTCCAGCCGGAAGTCGAGCTCTTTTTCAGTCCATTCCTTGAATTCATTTACTATCTTTGAAGGCTTGAATCTTTTCGCTTTTTCAATGTGCCTTTCAATCAAAGAGGCAAAGTACAGCATTATCTCTATGTCAGTTTCCATCAGCTTTTTGACATCAGGCCTTTGCACTTTGACAGCTACCTTTTCACCGGTCTTTAATGTTGCTGCATGAACCTGGCTTATTGACGCGGAAGCAATAGGCTTTTTTTCAAAATGGGAAAAGATTTCATGAATTTTTTTTCCCAGTCCCCCTTCAACTATAGATATTACTTCTTCAAAGGCAAATTCAGGGACTTTATCCTGCAGCTTTTCCAGCTCCCTGCAGTAATCCTTTGGAACCAGGTCTGGCCTAATGCTTAAGACCTGCCCGAACTTTATAAAAGTCGGCCCAAGCCTTTCAAGCGTCCTTCTCAGCCTCACTTCATGTTTTACCTCCTGTTTTCCCTTGAGCCTGGATTTCAGCATGTTGGTAAATGGGATGCGGTGGCTCAATCCTATGTTTGCCAGCAAAAGGTCAAATCCTTCCTCAAATAGCACCCTCACTATCTGGTTGAACCTTTTTATGTCCCGCACCTCCTTTATTATGTGAAACATTTCTTATTAATCTTTTTCTGGGTTTAAAACTTTGAATCCTTCTGATTCGGCTGCTCGAAGTAATAGTTCATCAGAAGATATGAATAATTCTATCGATTCTTTATTTGTTAATGCAGTATAAAGATGGATTGAGTCATTTATTGAAAGATGGTGTTTTGTTATCAAGTCCAGGCAGTTTGCAATGGTTGAAGATGAAAATGATTCAAGAATTAACACGTTTTTATTTGATAATTCCTGAATATCCCTAATAAATTTTTTTATAGTTTTATTTGAATCTTCAGCCGAGATAAACTTGCACCTCACCCATTTATCAAAAACTGAGACGCATTCTCCAACCAAGAGAAAAGATGAAATCAAATACGATTCTCCTTTTTTTGCGTCATCGATTAGTTTAATAACTTCTCCTGCTCCTTTCTCATCTGCTTCATATCTGTAGTATTTGACAAAAGATGATGTGTCCATGTATTTCATTCTTCATCCCTGATTTCCCTGACGGTCTGGGAAAGTGTTTTATTTGTTTTTTTCCCGGCTTTATTGAATATTTTTCTGACATCTTCTATAGAAGGCGCCGTATCTATCCTGTACCTGTAGGCAAGTTGCCTTATTGCATCCCGTACTACTTCTGATTGGCTTTTGTACATGCCTGCCCTTACAAGCTTTTGCGTCATATCCTTTATTCCCTTTGTTACATCTGCTGTTAATGTCACCATGTTCATCACCTAATAGCAGGCTAATAGCAGGCTATTATTTAAGATTTTCGCTTATTTCATCTCTTTGCTTGCCCATTCTTCATATTCTTTATTTGCCTTTGCATTTATTTTCAGGATTAAAGGCATTTTGTAAGAATGGACTTTCTTTATTTCTTCTGCTGCTTTGCTGAAATTTTTTTCGCTTGTTTTTAGGAGCACAGCTGCCTCATTTTCATTGGCAATCTTGAAGTTCCACCGGTACATGCTCCTGACCGGAAAGATATTAGAGCAGGCAATCAGCCTTTTCTTCAGGAGATGCGCTGATATTTTCTCCGCTTCCTTCCTGTTCCTGCAGGTTGTGTATAAAAGTGCCATTTTGGATTATTAACCTTTTTCATCCCAGCTTTATTATTACGCTTCCGTTTACAACTGAAAGCTTTTGCGCAATCTGCGTCAGGCTTTTCAGGCCATGGACTGCCATGTCTTCGAATATTTCTTCGGCATTTTCTTTTTTGATTTCTTTTCTCCTGAATGTTATAGCTTTCTTTATTTGCTCAGGGTTGAGGCTTGTTTTCTGCCGGATACTGCTTATTATTTCAAAGATGGGTTAAATGATTTTACAATGAAATACTCTTTTGATTTTTCAGCAATGCCTTTATGTCAATTTTCGTAAGGTCCATCTCCACGTAATCATCTTCAGTCAGATTGAGAAGCTTGACTATGTCGGAAGGAACCCTTACAACAAGCCCGCCGCTTGTCTTCATCAGCTTTTTTGTGTATCTCATTATATATGAAATATAGATGAATAACTATTAAATAACTATGAAATATATATAGAACTTTATAAATGTTTTGGTTCAGCAATATTAAATCAAGCTGCGCCGAAAGAAAAAGCTGAGAATTACAGCGGAAAATAGCTTTTTATTCAAAAAATATCCTTCAGAACTTTCCTGCTTCTTCCGCAAGCTGAAAAGCATAATACCGGAATGCAGCAATGTAAAACAGCAGCAGCACGATTCCCAATGCAAAAGAAGAATGGCTGAATCCGGCAAACGCGCTAACCCGAATCAGGGCCCAAATCAGGGCAATAAATGCGGCAAAAGCAACAGCATAAGGCAAAGCCAGCAGCTTAACCCTTAATGCATTTAATTTAAGGCATTCTTTCATTGAGCTTAATTTCTGCGTTTTCATGAAAATGGAGTAGAGAGTTCCTGTGAAATAAGCTGCCAGCGCTGAAAGCACCATCATTAATCCAGTCATGGCAGCCGGGTCCATAAAAATGAATGCCAGCAGCATAACTGCAATCCAAAATCCCATCCAAATTAAATTCAATAAAAGGAATTTTGAAATAAGCGCGAATGTTATTTTTGTTTTTGCTGTTCTGGCCCATATCACCCCTTTCAATATGCTGGAAAAAAATATTATGGCAAGTATAAGAATGATGAAAGAGCCTATTATGAAATACCTTAGATAGGCTGCCTCTCTTGCCAGCTCGTCAATCTGCGAAACCGAAAGCGAAAGTATGTCTGCCGGAACTTTAAAGCCGGCTATTTTCTTTATTATCCCCGCGTACCAAAATGACACCAAAAAAGCTGATGAAAAATAAAACAATGCATCAAGAAAAACAATCAGAAAAATATTGAAGCCAATTCGCCTCATTGCCGATAAAAAAACATTCCTGTTCCACCGGATGCAGCTGAATTTTGTTTTTTTCATTTTAATTCTGGCCTAAATAATACCAATTTTTATATTAAACTTTTCTGCGCAGAACATCATACTCTTCCCTTCTTAATTTTATTTGCTTCAAAATCTCTAAAATCAAGCCTTTACCCAGCTCTTCATCTCCGTGGACAGGCACTACTGTTTTCCTTCCGTCAGGATGAGTGTATCTCACATGGCTTCCCACCTGGTGAATTTTCTCAAACCCTAATTTTTCCACAAGCTTGCATAACTTTCTGCCAGAAATAGGCACCAGTTTAGCCATTTAAAGAATAACCTCAACCTGCTGCAGCCCGATGAATTTCATCTGTTGGTGATTCTCCTTGTCAGCTTCCAGGCATACCTGAATAGCTTCCTTAATTCTTTCCATGGCTTGCTGAACAGTTTTGCCTTGCGTATAACACCCCTGTATGTCTGGCACCTTTGCTACGTAAATCCCGTCTTCGTCCTGCTCTATTAATACTGTAAAATTCTTGATATTCTTTTGCATTTTAATATTATATTATTTAATTTCTATTTAAATCTTTCTGGCTTTAATTAAATATCATTCATATCGCCTGCGGATGGCTTGGCTGATGAAGTGGAGGATGCAGTCTTTATTATTGCAGGCTCTTCCGAGCTTGCCTGTATGTTGTTGCACAGCTCCTTGTCCTTTATCTTCCATTTTGCAGGAATCTTGTCGAACCTTATGCATACCTGGCTATAGAGAGTATTGCTGGCCTTTACTATTGCATCCTTTCCTGATTTTCCGAAAGAAGAGCCTCTTTTTATTACCTGGTCCTGCTTAAACAGAGTGACTGACCTTTGGCCAAGGAGAATTACATTTATTTTCATCTCTTCAGGCGCTCTTAAGTCTTTTTCATAATCTCCGTTTCTAACGTTGAAAGTTATCTTGTAGATGAACTCAGTAGCATTTCCTGTTGCTGCCGGATTGCTCCTTGTCGCTTCTATATGCGCTCCAATCTGCGCCAATCCCTGCGGTGTTTCCGCAAACGCAATCCCTTCCTGGGCGCTGTCTTTTATTTTGCTTGAGCATATTTCACTGGTCCAGTATTCTGTTCCAAGATATAATTTTGCAAATACTTTGTCAACATCTTCACGCCATTTTAATAATGAATCTTCGCTCATGAATAAAGAGGCGTAATATCCCAAGCCTCTGAATTCGGTGAAGATTGCTTCTACTATGAAGAAGAAGCGCTGGGAAGATTCCTGAGACCTAGTTGGCTTGCCCTGGCTTTTTCTTATTTCATCAATTCCAATTCCTAGAGCTTCTCTTACTTCTGATGATACTGTACTTTTATCAACTTCAACTTTTTTACCACCAACTTCTTTATAAACTGTGTTTCCATCAAGATAGTATGTGCCTCCATTCGTTTTGAATTCGTACATTCTAAAAAATTGGTTGTTTATATCCTGAACCTGATGAACTGAATTTAATGGTGCGGAATTAGTTGATTTTGTATCTTGTATTGTATAAGTTCCATCATTATTTAGAGTTGAAGTAATGCTCCTACCACTATCTATTTGTTTGGTAGTTCCAACTAGCTTGTTATTTTCATAAACAGATTTTGTTGCGCCTTCTCCCATATCCACCCGACCTTGAATAATCTTCACGTTTCCTGAGTATTTTATATCCTGACTGTCAGAAACCTCCCTTACTACTTTGCTGCCATCCTGAAACACAAAATTATCGCCAATCTTTTGTATTGTTTTATCCTTGTATACCAGATTTCCATCTTTATTTACTTCAAGGCTTTTGAAGCCCTGCTCGGCTGCTGCTTTATACAGGCTCAATTGTTTTTCAGGGGTAAGGCCATTCCATAATGAATTATCACTCATTTTTGCCAGAGTTTGCTGATCCAACTCAACAGATTTGCCATCAGAAGTGATAAAGGTAATTTTATCAATTTCATCAGTATCTCCTTTAAGGGCAGTAACTCTTTTTGATTTGTCCGAAAAAGTATCTTCGACAACTTTTGAAATGATCTCATGTTTATTATTTTCAATAGTAGTCGTTGCCTTTGAGGTTATAGACCCATCAGCTGCGATTGTAATGGAAGATTTGGTGGAAATAATTTTAGAATCTGCTGAATCAATTTTTCCTTCTGTTTTGGAGGATGTCCTGCTTAAAGTCAATCCTTTTGAATCTGTTTCAATTATATCTCCCTGCTTTGCATTTGATTTCAATGCATTAAATTCAGCAGTAGTCAATGGAATATCCTCTCCATTTTCATTTAATTTAAAACTGCTCACAGTTTGTTTGCCCTTTTGTAATGTATAAGTAACAGAATATTCAGTTCCTCCTATTTTTTCTGTTGCTACAGCTTTTATACTGTCTGCCCCGCCGGGATTCGATAAAGTGTAATATTTGCCGTTAAGGTAATACACATCCTCCTTGTCTAACTTTAATCCTTTCTGCAGGGTTCCCTTCTTGACAATGTCTTCGTTAAATTTCATTATTTTTTTTAAGTCATCTGGAACTACATTTTTATCGTTGCTGTAATATGGCTTCCCCTGATATGTAAATTTATATTTTCCATCTGGATTGTTTTCAGGAAGAAGGTCTATGGTATAAGGCACAGTCTCTTTTCCTGGTTCAGCTGGTTTGACAACTGGAATATTCAATTGGGAGGCAACTAGATTTTTATCCGTATCTTTCAGTTCTGGTGGAAGGTGTTCATAAAAATTTTTCTTATCAGCATCAGTTCCTTTACCATCAGTCCTGCCAAGCTGCTTTAGATAAGACTGAAAGGCAGATTCAACCTTGGCTTTTTGATTTAGCTCATCCGCAAATTTTTCTGCACTTGGTTTATCATTAAATTCTATTGTTTGTTTACCATAGTTGACAATCCATCTGTTATTAGATTTATCTTCTACGATTTCAGGAGTGCTTGAAGGTTGAACAGTAACTTCTTGAGATTTGGAGGCTTTGACTTCTGTAACAAAAGGCCGGGTTTCTTTGAGTTTATTTTGTGCATCTGTGGGTGAAGTTGCGTCTAAGCTTACAGTAAATGTTTTACCAGCGCTATCCTTATAGCTTACGTCAAACCTGTATGTAACTGGCTTATATTCATAATTTTGTCCACCTTTTACAATAACTTGAATTAATGATTCCCCTTCCTTATAGTACCATTCCCCATCACTGGCTTTAACTACGCCATCAGAGATCTTGATGCTGTCTCTGTTAGGCGCTTGCTTTGGAGGCGCTTGTGCTGATTGAGATTGAGTTGATTCGCCTTTCTTTGGAGGCGGTGTTTCAGGTGAAGTTTTTTGTGCTGGCGTGTTTCCGGCACCTGCAGAAGAAGTACTCATTTGTCCGACTGGCGTTGATGTAATCGATTGATCTACTTTGTAATAATCCAATAGACTCACTTGGTAATTTAGCGTTCTAGGACCTTCATGTTGGTAAATTTTTACATATTTATTTACATTATTGGGTGGGTTAGAATAATGGCCTTCTTTGATGCTTGATTTATCTAATGAAAACCTTAAATCATAATAATCTTTAGGAGCATTAATCCAGTTATTATCTTTATCCTGGAACCAAACGTAATCTGATGAACCAGCTTGTGCCTGACCGCTTGCAGATGAGGCTCGGATTCCTCCTGCTGGTAATGCCGCAGATTGTGGAGGGGCGCTAGTGCTTGTGGAAGTTGAAGTAGTTGTACTTGTGCTTCCTGTTGTGGTGCTTGTAGCTCCTGTTGTTGTAGTGGTTGACGTGCTAGTGCTTGTGGAAGTTGATGCTGTAGTATAATATTTTTCAATCAATTTTTTTTCAGCATTAAGTAATTCTTTTGCTTTATCAACTATTTCTTTATTTACTGCACTACTAGGACTATTGTACGTCGCAATTGCCTTTTCTAATGGTAAGAAATTTTGACTGATTCCCATCCCTACCACATTAACTTCGTACCCTCCTTTTCCTCCATTTAAGCTAGGATTCCATCTAAACAGTGCATCGTCATTGAGGTACCATGCACGATTGGTTGATTTGAAAACTTCTGGTGCTTGGAATGGAATTACAATTGTACTTGGTGTTGCAGCCTGCATCCCGCTCACCCCTTCCAATCCCGTAACCTCTCCAGTTATCTGATTAGCATTATTTTGATTTAAATTATCAACCAACTTATCCGCATTCCCTTCAAACTCAACATTCCCTTCAGCATCAACCACAAAAATCCCATTCTGCTGTTCCGGATTCTTAATCACAATATGCAATGAAACCAAGGAATCAAAATGCTCAAGGTAAAACACATTGCCTTTTATGACTTTGTACCATCCTTCATTAAGCTGATTTAATCCTTTAACATCATTTACTTCTTTTTGTTGAATCTGATTTGAAACTATTGTATTTTCATTTACGGCATAAGCTGTTATATTGTTTTCATAATAGAAGCTTCCTGCCAGAACTGAAACCAGCAGTATAATTATTAAGAACATGCTTACCAATCCTTTTCCGAGTTTGTTTTTAATCATTTTTGCGCGAAAGGTTTATATAGTTGATTTTTCTCATTAGCAATAAAATGAAATCCCTGTCTGATACAAAGGAATGGAAAAAACTGATGGATAAGATAGCTTATGCTAGAAAAGATCCTGAGTTTATGAAATCCATAAAGGAATTTATCAGATACCATACTGGGAAAACCTCCTGATTATCTCTTTTTTGAAATCACCGTATTTCTTGAACATGGGATTCTTTAATCCGTATTTTGCATTGACAATGCTATAAGCTTTGACAGCTGAACCTGAAAGCATTGATCTCTCATCGTCAGAAACTACTATGTCAAGCTGGTAAATAGTGGCTGTAGCTATGATTATCAAATCATGCTGCATAGATTCATTTGATAACGACCCCTTTTGCCTTTGATACTCTTTAAAGTAATCTCTTGCCAAAGTATCAATTAATTTATTATACTGCAAATTATGATGGTTTTTTTTTACAAATGAATCATAGATGCTTAATAAAAGCATCCTTGCGCCTCTTTCTCTCAGCCTTATTTTTCTGGGCGTGTCTCTTAGCTCATCCCTTATTGTCCTAGTTCCGTATATTACATACTCTCCGGGAACAAGTTTCCCAATTTTTTCAACTATATCCAAGTCTTCAATTAATCTTCCATAAACGCTTGTATCAAGCATTATTTTCTTCATTTTATCCTTTACCTGTTTTGTTTTTCATTAATTTTTTATTCATGGTTTTAGCGTTGAACTGGATGCAGATGTTGCCGCCGCTGTTTGAGACTCTGAATCTTCCAGCCTGCTGCAGTAATCCTGCCGTATCTTGAAGCCTTCGTTGGAAAGGCCTTTGATGTTTTGGGCAACTGTACCGAGTTTTGAAAATACCCTAAATCCTTCGCAAGTAACATAAAGTGTATTTGATGCCGGAGGCAATTGCGGGCAGGTATTTAAACAAGCAATACCTAAACCTATTCCGGCCGCAGCGAATGGATTTGATAATGCTTCCTTGATTATCCCTGCGAAATGGTCAAATACGGCAGTGTAAGGATTGACTGCAAAAATTTCTCCGTAGATGTACTTGCAAGTCGCATAATTTTTTTGCTCTTCGCATACTGTTATCGGCAGCCCATCTTTCCCGACTGCATTTTGCAGGCAATCGGCATATAAGCACTTAATCTGGCTGTATTTATCCAAACCATAAATTATTCCAGGTATGCATCCGAACAGAGAAGCAACGAAAAGATTGCTGTTTGGGTCCATGTAGCTGGACAACCCGGGCTGATTTCCTGCGGCTTGGGGGAAATTAGGGCCGAGGCCAGGAATATTTGATGCTCCTGCTCCCGGAAGCCTTTTTGCGCCCGGCAAACTGTCAATTTTTCCTTTGATAAATGTTTGCCATTTTCCCAAAGGACCTGGAGCCCACTGGCAGTTTATGAAAAGGCAGAATTTGTTACTGACCAACCAAGCTGCATCTGCGCTTCCATGTGCCGCTTGCTGTGTGAAGCAAGTTGATGTTCCTGCCGCAGCAAGAGGGGGCGAAGCAACTGCCCCAACAACGCTGGCAGCAGCAATATCTGCTTTTAGCTTTAGCAAAGCTGTGACTGTAAAATAAGCACTTACAATATTATACATCACCCCCATTATCTGGCAGATCTTCTTGAATGCAAAAATTAATTTATTCAGTGAGCCTATCTTTCTGTGCAGGCTCAAAGCATCTTCCTTTGCATCTTTTATTTTTTTCTGGACTTCATCGCTTAATTCGCCAAGTGGAAGATTGGAAAAAAGCAAATTAATGTTTGCGTTTTCAATCTCTGGGGATTTTGTCACAAGATTAGTGGATGCAATCTTTGAATAAATATTGAATGAACAGCTTAGGCTGGCATTGTTGATTTTGAAATCACTTTTCTTCAGCGTAACTTTAATTATCGGAGAAGTGCTTCCTGATTCTGTGTTTAAAGTTTCAACATTTTGAACTAATGAAGAATCTCCTGAGCATGATGCCTGGCCGATGAATAATGTAGAAGCTTTTTGCGAAGGCGATTTTGGATTCAATTTGACCTGGCAGTAAACCCTTTCATTTATCAAAGTTCCAATCTGCCGGTCAACAGTTTTTGGAGAGCATGTTACCGTGCTTGTCCAGTAATCCGGAGATGCGCCTGAATCCAGCCCAAGAACTGTCAAGGACTTCTGAATGCTGACTAAATTGCCTGCAGCATCAGTAAAATTTAACATTATAAAATTTGCGCCTGCAAGGTTTATAGCGTCGGTCAGCCAGACGCATGAGTTTTCATTCCCCTGTGTTTTTTGGCATTTTGCGTCAAAATTTTTTGAATCGCTTATAAACTTTGAAAAATCTCCAACTGCGCTTACCTCATTATCTTCAAGAACTGAGGCAGTTACTTCAATTTTATCTCCGGCCTTGAAAATTCCAGGGAAAACTTCCATTGAGCCGCCGACAGCCTTAATATCAACATTTTTAACCACAGGAACTGTGCTGTCAACAGAAACATCAGCTGATTTTGAGTCAACAACCTGGTTGCCAAGAACGTCAGTTGTATCACTTTCTATAGAAATCTTTGAGCTGCTCACTGTTCCAAAGTCAACATTTTCCCACATGCAGACCCAAGTGGAATCTTTGCTGCAGGACGCTGCTTTAATTGTAAATAAGTTTCCAACATGAAGGATTGCATCATCCGCGCTTATTCCGCTTGACTCATCAAAAGAAGCTGTGACTTTGTTGCCGCTTGCTTTTGCCAAAACTTTTGAATCAGAAGTTGTCATTGTCGCCAATCCCAGGACAGCAGGGCCTTTGCTGTCAAGAGATAATGATTTTGTTATTGCCGCTGTTCCTTTATTTCCTGCAGAATCGAAAGCATTGATAACAATTGATTTTGCCCCTTCTGTTGCCGGCTTCAAATCCACCTGCCACCTGCAGACATTCTTATTTTCATCGGCATTTGAGCATTGAGCCTTAACGGCTTTCAAATCCTGCGATGGATTTAATGAAGATAAATCGGCTGCCACAGAGTTAAGATTTAGATCATTTCCGGTTATGTTGACAAATATTTCCACCGGAATTGAGCTTTGCGAAAATGAGCTTATTCCAATGCCCTTTCTTGATATTGAAAATGAATCAGAAACTATTGAGGGCGCGGTGTTGTCTATTGAAAGAATTATTGAAACCGGGCTTGAAACCTGCCCCAGCCTGTCTGCTGCCTTTGCAAAAACAGAAACTTTCCCGTCCTTCAGCGTTTTTGGGTCTATGCTTATGCTTCCCTGCGCCTGACAATCACCTGAAGATATTGCCTCAGCCTTTTTGAAAGAATTATCCAAAGTGTAAAAGTCAATGCTCTTTATGCCCGAGCATTTATTGCTGCAGGTAACATCATCGCAGGCTGAATCAAGAGCGCCATAAACTATGATCAGCTCATCCGCCGAGGAAAACGACGTTTTTGAAGCGCTTAATTTTACATCAGGAGCCTTGTTGTCTATTGCAAAGCTGCCTGATTTCCTGTCGTCAATTGTTTTTTTGCCGCTGTCCTTGTAAAGGTTGAGCTGGAACGAATGTGACTGTGCTTTCCAGTTTTCATTCCCTGATGCCGGATACTTTAAAGTGCATTCATAACCTCCTGACGGAACTGCCGTGCATTTGTCAAACTTTATTTCTGAGCCTGCGTAGATCATATCATTAGCTATTGCCGTGTCTGGAATATTAGCGTTGACTGTAAATGTGATAAAGTCATTTTCCTTTGCGTAATTGGAAATTCCGCCGCTTCCCTTAACGTCAACTTTTGTTATAGCTGCGTAAGCGACAGGAATGTATATTGTCATATTTAGGATTAAGCAGACCAGGAACGCCGCAATGTACTGCAGATATTTTTGTTTTTTCATTTGATTTTAATTAAATTTTATTTTTTTATTAATGTTCATCCGTTATTGTACTATTTTTTCATGATTAGTATTTGATTTTTAATGGGCAATTTTGTTTTAAAATTATTTTTTGATTTTTATTTATTGCAAATCTTTAATGTGGTTTTGTCCAATGGATTTTTTGTAATTCTTTTTGTTAATATGAAATTTTATTTTTTGCCGATTCTTTTTGTTTCTCTCATGACGCATTTTTTATTTTTAATAATATTTTTTTAAATTTATTTTATATTGCTTTTTCATTCAATTTTTACCCATCTCTTGCCTAACGAATACCTTCTGATGCTTAGCCTGCTCCCGCAATTCACCGGATACCTCCTGATGTCATAAGATTCAATTATTTCTTTTTTTTCCGATGTAACTATTGTTATCTTGTCCATTTTATCCGAACTCCGGCTGCAATTGCTGCCAGTATGTGCTTGAGTAATATTCTATCCTGCTCATCTGCTCTAAATCTTCTACAACCCTGTCCTGCTCAGGAACATCTGCCAGGGCAATATTGACGGCATAAAGCACTATCTTCCTGCTGTTCTTCAAATCATCAGGGGAAATTGTTACTTTCATCTTCAGGCCCCCTGCCGGAAATGCCTCATATCCCGGTGAAGCCCCCTCCCCAAAATCTACTTTCGGGATTGTGAATTCCTCGCATTTGAGGCCTAAGAAGCTGCAGACCTTTTTTTTCCTCTCCGGAATTACAACCTTATCATTCAGGAGCAAATTTATATCAGCAGTATATTCTCCCGGAGCAAGCTCGAGCTCGCTTTTTTCCTTTTGCTGGCCGGTGTAGCCTGCAGCCGATGAAAACTCCAATTCACTTCCGTCTCCGGCTCTGGTAAGCGTTACAGTCGCGGATTCCTTTTCACCCAATTCTTTTGGCGCATCATCGAACTGCCATCCGCTTATTGTCTTGATGACATCCTTTTTCATGACGACAATTTCTTTTGTATAAACTGGCTGAAGCTCAATCTTCAAAGTTGTGTCTTTTGACAATTCCGGGTCAAATTCAACCGCTTTTCCAACATAGCCGTCGCTGATTACGTTTACATAACCTCCAATTCCCAAAGGAAATTTCTCATTCAAAGTTCCGTCCTGCTCAGTTGCGCCTATAAAGCAGCTTTCTCCGGTCAGGGAATAAAGCACCTGTGCTCCTTCTATTGGCTTTTTTGCAACAGCATCAAGAACTTTTACGGCAACATTTCCGCTTGTCCTTATATCGCAAAGCTGGGATCTTTCTGTTTCAGGCTTTACTTCAATAAGGGAATAATCAACATCCAGGTATTTATTGTTTCTTATGTTCCCTTCCAGAAAAAAATTGAAATTGTAGCCCTGGCCGTTTAAAGCGCCTGGATCCTGCAGCTCGACCAAAACCGGAAAGCTAAGGTCGTAAGAAAATCTGTAAGTCTGCAGCCCTATGATTGGGATAAGGCTTGAACCTGAGCTGGGCTTGCAGATTTCTCCTTTGCAGTTCAGGTCAAAATACGCCGGCCAGAAATCAAGGTAAGTGAATGAAGCAGATAAATCTTTGAATGTATCTTTCCCAACAGGAATTATCGTAGAGTCATAAAGCCTCTGCTTCAATTCAGTGTCAAACACATTTCTTTCGTAATTGGCTGTTTCATCAGCCTGAAATAAAGGCACATATGAAGTGAGCAGCCCGGTTACCCTGTTTTTGACTTCTGTTTTCTGCCAGCTTGTCGAGCTGCCAAAATTAAAAGTCATATCTGACATTGGAGGCAGTTTATCTTTATTTATGCCTGAGAATGCAACTATTAAATTCAGGACATGCTTCTCAATGTAATGGTGCTTGATTTCCAGATTTGTAATGTTTGCTGCTAATTTGTATAATCGCTCAAGATTTAAGGGAACATTTGCAGAGAACTGCGTTATGTCTGATTTTGCACCCTGCTTTTCTGCAGCTATCGGATACTGGATTAAAACAGAAATATCTTCAGAGCCTATTGTGGCATCTGACTGGACTTTTCCTTTTTCAGACACTTTGTATCCCTGCTCAGCAAAAGGCTCAAAATTATTGAGGCAGTCCTTGAATTTTAAATTAATATATCTCTCAAGCTGCTTTTCAATGGAATTGTCAGTCTGCCTCAAGTCAGGCTTTTTGGCGGAAAATTCGCAGTCGCTGACGCATTTATTTGAGGATTTCAAGTACCACCAATATGGAATTTTCAAGTCTGAGTCTTTTGCAAATGAAACTGCTTCGCTTTCTGTCGGGTTTGAGGATAAAGAAAACTGCTCTTTGTTCAATGCCTTGTCTGTAAAGCTGGCATATCCTCCCTGTTTTCCTATTATTTTAAGGCCTTCAACAGAAACTGAATAGGCGCAGTCATTGGCGTATTTTCTTACCGGATCAAATTCCAGAGGAACCTGCTCCTGAACTATTTTTATTTCAGACTGGAGTGTTTCTTTTCCGCTTTGAGCAGAGTAAAAAAACAAAATGGATCCTAACGCTATGATGATTCCTGCAATTATGAAAATTGCTGCCTGTGATTTTTTATTGAAATTAATTTGTTCATTCATTTTTCAGTTTCATCTGCTTTTTATCAGCCCACTTTTTCCTTTTCAGTTATTGTATTTGCTTCCGGAGTTAAATAAACAATGTAATCATGCTCAACTGTTTCAATGAAAATTGGGTCTAACGAAATGTTTGCGATTCCATTGGTTAGGGATGCTCTGCCCTGGTCATAAAATCTGATATCCGGGCTTTCCATTGCGTATAACTTTCTGATGCCATAAGAGGTATTTACTACTGCTGACTTTGTTCCTGTGGCTGGGAAGTTGCCTACAACAGTTAGAGTGGATGCGGGCCCCGTCGTCCCGATGCCGACGTTGCCGTATTTTATAATTAGTAACGATTGAACCCCTTGCACCATTGCACCTTTTGCCCCTGATGCCGATTTTGTTAAGACTAAGGATGAATTGCCGATTTTGTAAGAAAAATTTATAAAGCTGCACATCTCGTTAAACTTATCATAAGAGGTGAAAAATATGAATGAGCTGAAATGGTTATCGTCGCATCCAGAAGAAGCTGAAAAGCGCAGCGGCAAATGGGTTGCTGTCACAGACAAAGGCATAGCCGCTTCTGGAGACTCTTTGTCAGAGGTAGAGTCATCGCTTAAAAAGAAAGGGCTGTCCCTGAAAGAAGTTATGGTTATGAAAATGCCAAGGAAAGATGAAGATATGAGCATATTATGAAGTTTTCTTATCAGTTCTTCAGAGGCTTGCATTACCCAATAATTCCAATCAAAATATCCAGAAATGGGGAAGAGGTAAACACGTCTGCCATAGTTGATTCTGGCGCATCCATCTCTATTTTCAGCAGCAGTATTGGCAGGCAGATTGGCATTGATATAGAATCCGGGGAAAGGAGGATATTTCAAGGCGCTTCTGCCAAACTCTCTGGTTATGTGCATGAAGTTAAATTGACAATTGGAGGCATGGAGGTAACTTGCAAGGCTGCCTTTTCTGATGAGCTTGGAACTTCCTTCAATCTTCTTGGCAGGGAAGATGTTTTTGATAAGTTCATTGTGGCTTTCAATGAAAAAAATCTTGAGATTTCCATTGAGCCTGTTTGATTTTTTGATGTGTTTTTTCATTGTATTTTTCTTATTTACTTTCTCTATTGAAATTAATTGGTTTTCATGCCACGAGTTTCGTGATAAAAAAGCCACGAATATCATGAAAATCAATGATTTTCAGGACACCAAAAATCTTTGATTTTTGCGTGTTTCCGAAATCGTTGGTGCCTGAAAAATCCGGGGCATGGGTTTTTACTTTTTGTTAGTTGTGAATTAAGCATTTTTATCCTCTCTCTTTGGTTTCTTTTGGAAATTTTTTATCGCACCATCACTAGTATTAAGTCATTGCTTTCTTTTTGGTTTTCCATTGCCATTCCAACAACTGAATTGAGGCATTTCAGCTCATCTCCGCATTTCATTGCATATCCTGGCTTTGATGAAGATGTTATTAAATCTCCTGCCTTGATAAAGCCGCTTTCATCAGTTATTTTGACCGGAACACGCCCTGCTAATGCTACAGCTGGCTTTAGAGTGTTATTCTGCCCCTTAAAGCCTCCCATAGCCACTATTCTGCCTCCTTCTATGACTATTGCAGGCTGAGTTGAGACAATGCCTGCTTTGCTTTTATCATATGGTTTTGTGGATTTTTTTACACTGCCTTCATTATTGAAATCTGCAACAAGGACATCACCAGAATCAACAGCTTCTGAAGATGGAAATAACTCAGCTATATCCACGAAGTTATTACACGTTGCACTGCCTCCACTATCACGGCAATTTGTTCCTTCGATGGAGACATTGCCATTAACGCTTAAAACTTCAGAAGGGGTCGTCGTTCCGATGCCGACGTTGCCGTCACCTCTCACCAAGAACTTTGTCCCTGCTGTATTGTTAACTACGAGCAGTTTATAAGCGCTTGAATCTCCCCTATTAACAAATAATTCGGCTAAAGTCCCCGCATAGCTGGTATAGGTATTTTCGACATATACTCCTCCATCAGTTGAAGATGAAGTAATATTCAAAGCCTTTTGTCCATCACCAATACCTCCGATTTTTAAACCAGTAGTTTGAGCACTTGCTGCAGCTATTTCCAACTTCGCTCCCGGTCCCGTCGTCCCGATGCCGACGTTGCCACCGCTTGGTTGTAACAAGAGAGGATAAGTGGTAGCAGGATTCGTGGTAGCGCCTGATTGAATCCACTGCCCAAACGGGCTACTTACGGTGGAACCGAAATGAAGAGCGCCAGTGGAACTTCCAGCAATTCGCAGAATGGCTGCGGTTGTCAACGCATAATTATCTACACTTGTGCCTAAAATATGCACCAGATTCCCCGGTGCCGTCGTCCCGATGCCGACGTTGCCTGTATTCCCGGATGTATCCACAACCATAGCAACACTTGCATCACTGTTTAACACAGCAAATTTGTCCATAGTATCTAAACCAAGATAGTATTTTATTGAACCATTACGTTCTCCCCTGTAATTCCCAAAAACTCCTGCAACATTTTGGGCATTGGCATTAAAGTTTGAGCCAGTACCGCTTGAATTAATCCCAATACTTGAACCATGTACAACTGTTAATTTCTCTCCAGGTGTCGTCGTCCCGATGCCGACGTTGCCGTTTGTTTGAATTACCATTTTAGCGCCAGTATCCCAATTTGCCTGTGCTGATGGCGCGGCTCCAGTTCCCGCTTGAAACACAAAACGTCCAGTGCCAGAACTCGGCACAAATTGGAATATACCATACTCATTGTCATCAGTATCGTTTCCAATAAGAAGAATGTCACCCTGATTTCCACTGAAAGTTATTCCGCCAGTATTAGCAGTATTAGTAAATAAGCTTAGTTGTCTACTCGGACTCGTCGTTCCGATGCCGACGTTGCCGTTTCCTAATATCGTCATGACCGGTGTTCCCCAATTGGCAACTTTGAGCAATGTCTCTGTGGAAGCAAGCGCCGAACCATCTGTCCCACTTTTCTTTCCGCCCTGCAACAAGATAACTGCATTAGCGCCAGTAGGAGCAACTCCAGATACAGCGTTCACCATAAACGTACCGTCTACATCAGCATCAGAACCAGAATCAATACGCAAACCTCCACCTGTTGCATCTCGCACTTCTAAACTGGCATAAGCAGCCGTAGGTAACACAGTGGTAATTCCATGAGCTACATCCGCATCCGTCAGAATAAAATCGCCGTCCCGTAAATCCAGTTTCGCCCCCGATGTCGTCGTCCCGATGCCGACGTTGCTTTTTCCTACAACCAAAGGCCCTGATGTCCCATACAAGCCAAACTGCAGATAGGAATTAGCAACAGTAGCTTGAGGATAGAAAAATATGGTGCCAGACTGGTCAGAAGCCCCTCTTTTACCCAGCCATACTCCAACACCATTATTGTCAGTCATGTTGGGAGCCAATATAGATAAGAGTTTATCTTCAGTTGTCTGAGTGCCACTGATGGCAACTGCTGGGCTTGTAGAACCATTGATATGCAATAATGCAGCAGGTCCAGTAGTTCCGATGCCGACGTTGCCGTTTGTGTCAACAATCATTCTAGCTGCCCCATTATTCTCAATAAATAAAGATGATCCGGCGCCCCTATGGTCTATTCTAATTCCTTGATGGGATGTAGCCGACCCTCCTGATGCAGTCAGAATCTTGAGAGCAGAGTTACTGTTTGCCGCGGTGGATTGAAGGTAAAGGCCACCACTTGAAGGAGTATCGAAGTTACCAGCAACGTGTAGAAACGCACTCGGTCCCGTCGTCCCGATGCCGACGTTGCCTGATATAACGTTTAACCCGCTGCTTACATTCAAAGAGCCAGAGATATTCGCATCTCCAGCCACTGTTAATTTAGTACCTGGAACCGTCGTCCCGATGCCGACGTTGCCTGTACTTAAAAGAGTCACAAGTGCATTATTTGAACTGTCCCTAAAATCTATGCCATTATTCGTATCCATTCTGAACGTAAGGTCTCTTGCAAAGAAACCTGAAGAAAATATTCTGCCAGCGTAAGAAGCATTTTTTCCGGCCAAGTAAATAGATGCAATCGAAGTAGTGCCTGTATTTGTGTTGACAATAGAAAGCTCGGGCCACGCGCTGGCACTGTTTGTATTGCCAGTGACATATACTGCGGCAGAAGAACCTAATCCTCCAGCAGGTTGATTAACCGTTAAAAGTCCTGTTGGTCCCGTCGTCCCGATGCCGACGTTGCCTGAAATAACGTTTAACCCGCTGCTTACATTCAAAGAGCCAGAAACATTTACATCTCCGACTACTGTTAATTTAGTACCTGGAACAGTTGTACCGATGCCGACGTTGCCAGTTTTTATTACTAACCGTTCTGCCCAAGCATCAGCCGCATAAGTTGAGACACTAAAATAGCTATCCCTTAATCCCGCACCTTGGTTAGTCCACTTTGATGTGATAAAACTCAAATCATCGTAATTCCCATCAGCTCTTTTTGCCTGTGAACGAATATTGACACCAGTTCCAATGGCAGTGTTGCCGGAATTACTTAAAAACAAAACATCTTGCACATTTGCAGAATTCGATTTGGATAAATCCAATAACCCAGCCGGTCCCGTCGTCCCGATGCCGACGTTGCCTGAACTTCCGTTTACAAACAGAACACTTGTTCCTGCACCATTCCTAACATTTAATGCGCCTCCTACGCCTGAAGTATTTATCAGAACATTTCCAGAAACGTCTAAAGTGCCAGAAGGACTCGTCGTCCCGATGCCGACGTTGCCTGTGCTTGTTATTCTGACTTGTTCTGCTCCACCAGTATTGAAATTAATAAACCCACTTGCACCTGCATTACCAGCGAATATAGCTAATTGACCTCCATATGTTGTCCTTTCATTTCCTGACATATATAACCCAGCCCCACGTGTATCACCAGCACCGCCACCACCACCCAAAGACAGATACCCATTATCACTTGCATCTACCGTTGCAATACCAACATGAGAAGCTGTTGCAAATGACAATGCACTTTGTGGCCCCGTCGTCCCGATGCCGACGTTGCCTGATTTGTCTATTCGCATGCGCTCTCCCCAGTTTGCAGCCAAATTATTGCCTGAGCTAGTTGAAAATGAGATATATCCGGATGCAGCGTTTCCTGCCTCGT
>Ga0209514_10002208_pt1 | contig 30836 bp, 28 predicted proteins | sample Subgrocontami58m_FD_187452 | JGI IMG/M metagenome (GOLD analysis project Ga0209514, IMG submission 187452) | Subsurface groundwater microbial communities from S. Glens Falls, New York, USA - GMW37 contaminated, 5.8 m (SPAdes) (version 3) | ecosystem: Environmental > Aquatic > Deep subsurface >...
CGCCGTAGATCGCGGATTCGAGATCGAACCCTTCGCGGATCACGACGCCGACGCCCGCCGCGGGTGCGCCGTCGGGGAGCGAGACGACGCCGTGGACCTGTCCGGCGCCCGCCAACTGGAGCTTCACCTCCTGCTGATCGCTCGGGTACGAGAGCTCGAGGCTCGGCGAGACGAGCGGCCCCGACTCGGCGTGGAGGTGCCAGGTCGCCTCGCGCAGGAGCACGAGCTCGAAGCGCCCGTCGGGGCCCGAGGCGGCGGAAAGCGACTCGAGCCACCGTCCGTCGTCGTGCTGCTTCCACGCGTGGACGGTGGCCGCGCAGGGCGTTCCGTCCATCGAGAGGACCACGCCGCGGACCGTCACGTCCTTGGGCTCCTCCGCGGGCTCTTCCTCGGGCTCCGTTCCGGGCCCCGTTTGCGTGGGCTCGTGACCAGGGTCCTCGGCCGTAGTGCCTGCGGAGTGGCCGCCGGCGGACGGGACGGGGTCATGCGCGGTGGCGTTCGGCAGGGCGCCGCGGATGCCCGAGGCCCCCGCGCTCGGGCGGCGCGCGGGGGGCCGGATGGCCTCGCGCCAGGCGACGGCGAGGGCGACGAGGCCGACGACGGCAGCCGCGAGCACGAGCGCGAAGGAGAGTCGTTTCGGCATGACGCTACAAGTAGGGACTCGGGTCGATCACCGGAACCGGGCTGACTCCAGTCGTGTGGAGGAGCCGGTCGATGTGGTTGTGCACATCGAGAAACCACGAAAACGCCGTCTGGAGCTCGACCGGGCGGAACCGCCTCCCCTCGCAGCGCGCCTCGCGCGAGAACTCCTCGAGCTTGCGGTAGGAGCTGGTGATGGGGAGGAGGTCGGCCGTCGTGTAGAACATCAAGGTGCATTTCCAGTCGGACACGTCCACCGGTGGAGTCTCCCTGGAGGCCGAGAGGGAAAGTAGCCTCAGCGTCTCCAGGTCGTGTGCGGCCAGGGTGGAGTAAGCGGTGCCGAGGATGCGCTCCGAGCCCGCCCCCCAGTCGAGCCCGCGGGCGAGGTCGGCGAGGGTCCCCTCGCGCGAGCCGTTCCGCTCGCGCCATCGAGCGGCGTGTCGGGCTGATGACGGAGGGACAGGTCGCACAGCACGACCTTCCGCCCGGGGCGGCCCTTCTTCCAGTCCTCGAGCGTCGTGAGGAGCGCGCTCGCGAACGCGGTCGAGAGTGCTCCAACCTCCTGGAAGGAGACACGAACGACCCCGGCCCCGCTTCCGTTCGGCAAGGCAGCGGCGAGGGCGCTCACTACCTGGAAGTCCACGCAGTGTTCGCCGCAAATCGTTTTCAGTCCCAGGGTCTCGATGCTTGTCAGATGCTCAGAGCTCGACATCGGCGACCGGACGCGAGTCCCCCCCATAGAGGCGATTCGTGTCCTTCGACATCGTGACGAAGCGGTTTACGAGCGCAACGACCTGGTCGATGGCCCCCTGATCATAGCACGTGAACGCTCTGAGGGGGACGGTGACGTTCTCGACGTGCTCGTGAGGTTCGGCGCCGATCCCCGCGAGTCCCAGAAGGCCCGAGAAGTGGCAGAACGCGAGGTTTTCGGGGTCCCTGGGCGGCAACAGCTCGGCACGGAAGTTCTTCTGCTCGAGAAGGCGAACCAGGGAGGCGAGCGCCACGACCGCGTCCGGCCCCAGGGACTTGCAGTCGCTCAGGTCGATTCGAAGGTCTTGGTTGGCCGCCAGACGCCTCCGAGGCGACGGAGGAGGGCTGTCATCGACTTCGGCGTGTCGTCGAGGACGAAGTCGAGTCGCACGGTCGCGGCCATCCGAGGCTCCTACCGCCCAACCTGCCGAAGGCCGACCATCTCGTTGCCGCGCAGGTCGATCACCGTTAGGGCGATCCGGACGCGACGACCCTGTCCTCTTCGTCCGCGAGGCATGCGGCGCAGGCGAGGCAGGCACGCGGTGGATTATCCCCCGCGGAGTGAGGTCAAGCCGGGCATGAGTCGGATGAGGTTCAGGAGGCCCTGCTTGTACCGATGGCGGATGGTCTCGGGAGGAATGTCGTGACCGCCCTGGAGAACTCGCTGTCGCACGCGCTCGAGATGAAGCTCGACGGACCCGAGCCCCGTGAACCAGATGTGGACTTCGTGCCCCGCGGCGCTGGCTTGTTCGAGCATGGCGGGGATGGTGTTGCCCCCCAGCGTCGTCTCGAACACGTATTCGAGCCCATCCCGGATGGCGCGAGCGAGCATCTGCCTTCCGAGCTCCCAGGCCGCGCCATTGGCCCCCTCGACGGAGGCCTGGGGTCGGGCCGTGCGGTATTCGCGCGCCGCCTCATCCGGGTTGTAGTACACCGAGCCCTTCGCGCGCAACGTGGCTCCGGCGACGCTGCTCTTTCCCGCGCCGTTGGTGCCCGCGAGAACCCAGATGCACGCCTTGCGATCAGCCACGGCGTCGGGCGGCCGATCTGCCCATCTCGGCGGGCGAGGCGTTGAATGCGGCCCGCGTCGCGCGGCGCGCCTTCAGCGACTGCATCAGATCGAGGAGGCTTCCGAATCTCGCGCGGAGCACCTCGAGGTCGACGGAGGGCGTCCCGGTCGCGTTCTCTGATGGCCTGCCGGCGTCGTTGGCCTTCTCCAAAACCTCGATGCGGTGCTTCGAGGCCGTCAGTTCGTCTTGGAGACGTTTGGTGAGCATGCCTGCCTTGACGCGGGCGACGAGCTCGGGGGGATAGAACGGCTTACGGAAGAAGTCGTCGGCCCCGAGCTTCACGGCCTTCGCGAGTTGGTCGATCCCCGGGGAGGCGGGGAGCATCAAGATCGCGACGAAACGCCTGTCGGCCTGCTTCCGGAGCCTCTTGCAGATCTCGAGGCCGCTCATCTTCGGCAGGTCGCTGTCGAGCAGGACCAGGTCCGGACGCTCCGTGGCGAAGGCGTCGAAGGCGCCATCGCTGTCCTCCCGGGCCACGACCTCGTAGCCGGCACGCGAGAGGACCTTCGAGATGAGCTCACGCTCGGTGGCGGAGCCGTCGACCACGAGGATCTTCCCCTTCGGATCCGCCACGGTCTTGCCTGGCATGGCTTGGTCTCCGGAGTCTGGTGAGGCACGGGCGCGCCTTGCCTCTGGCAAATGTACCCTAAGAGGAGCGGGCATGCGACCTGAAGGTGCGGCCCGTGGGTTCCCCGCCTACGCCAGCGCCCTCTCGATCACGCCTCGGTCGGGCGCAACGAACGTGCGGGACGCCTCCCAGAGCCTGCCGTCCTCGGGGACCTGCGCGTAGACGGCGCGCGCGGTGCCGAGGATGCGCTCGGAGCCCGCCTCCCAGTCGAGCCCGCGGGCGAGGTCGGCGAGGGTCCCCTCGCGCGAGCCGTTCCGCTCGCGCCATCGAGCGACGTGTCGGGCGGAGGCGAGGAAGTCGCGCTTGTCGCCGTTGCAGGCGGCGTCGGCGACGACGAGGTTATGGAGGGCGTTGTCGGGGTGGCGGGACCACGGGAGGAAGTGGTCGACCTCGGCGGCGCTGGCGATGGCGCGGGCGCAGTAGAAGCAGCGGCCCTCCTGGAGGCGGAGGAGGCCGGCTCGGACGGGGGAGAGGGCCTCTCGGTCTGCGCCGAAGAGGAACTCGGGGAGGCGAGTGGCCGAGAGGCGGTTCATGCGTGCGACCTGATCGCTCCAGTGCTGGAGGACGAAGGGGCGGAGGAGTCCGTTGAGCTGCTGGAGGGCGCGACCGACGCCTGGGCGGAGGCGGACGACGTTCTGGAAGGGACCGCCTCGGCCTTGCTGGTAGGCGCGGACGTCGCCTCGGCGGGGCTTGTTCGCGCCGTCGTCCCAGGGGATCTCGTAGAGCCAGGGCATATCGTGGCTGCCGATCCGCTGGAGCTTGGGGAGGGGCATTTCGATCAGGGTCCACTCGACGTCGTGGACGAGCTGTTCCCAGGCGGTCTGGTGCTGGCTGCGAGCCGACCAGAGGGAGGCGGAGCGTCCCGAGGCGGCCTCGGCGATGCGGCGGAAGTCGTGGATGAGGGCGAGGATTCCGCCTCCCTGTTCGGTGGCGCGGCCGGACTTGTTCTGGACGAGGATGCGGCCCTTGGCGTCTGCCTCGGCGTCGGACCAGATGCGGACCTGGGGCCAGTAGAGGGAGATGACTTTCTCTGCGAGCTCGCGGGTGGTGACGGAGTCTGGGGGGCTGCCGTTGGCGCGGGTTTTCTCGAGGCAGAGGTCGAGGAGGGCGACGAGGACGGCCTGTTTGTAGGTCGCGGAGGTGCGGCCTTCCTCGAGGAGCTCGAGGACGCACTCGGCCACGCGGATGGGGTTGTGGGAGGGGTCGTCCATCTAGGTCACCTCGTCGGCGTGGGGGTTGCGGTTCGGGTGGCGCGTCGGGTCGGCGAGGTAGTTGGCCTTGGAGGGGATGACGCAGCGGACGCCTCCGCGCGGGTCGGGGACATCGCCTTGGTAGCGGGGGATGACGTGGACATGGAGGTGAGGGACGGTTTGTCCGGCGGCGGCGCCTGCGTTGAATCCGACGTTGTAGCCATCGGGGTGGAACTGGGCATCGAGGATACGGATGACCTGGTCGACGAGGTCGAGGACGGCGAGCTTCTCCTCGCGGGTGGCGTCGAGCCAGTCGCGGGCCACGCGACGCGTGACGACGAGTGTATGCCCCTTGCTCACGGGGAACGCATCGGGCAGCGCGAACGCGAGCTCATTCGCCGCGAGCCAAGTGGAGGGATCGGCTTCGTGGAAGACGGACATCGAGAGGCTTCCATGTCCGACAAAGGCAGAAGAGCGCCGCTCCCGCGTTCCCCGTTCGGTTCTGCGCGGATGCCGACCGCGTCCGAAGTACACCCGTCATGCCCTGGGGATCAAGAAGTACTCCCCAGACGAGCCCGTTCCCGGCTGCGTGTCCGCCACCCACCCCTTCCCCTTGGTGCTGTCACCATTCGATCCAGTGCCAGCCGGCGCATCGCAGGCCCCTTGACGCCCACGGCCAAATCACCGTAGCCTACTGCTCCGCATGGGTGAAACGACCCGAAGGGATTTCGTCCCTTTGACGAGTTGCGTCGCGAGCCTAACTCATGACCAGGGGTCGAGCTCATGAGCGATCCTGAGCACCCGATCGAACCCGTTCGCGTGAATGGTGCTGCCCTCCGTAGCTTCACATCGGAAGATCAGTTCACCGGCTTGGCCGTGGACCTGACTCGGGAGGCAGGGTCGGTCCTTGCAATTGGAGCTTGCGCGGGCCACCGAGGCGCAACCCCGACCTCGTTCAAATCGTGGCCACGTGAACGGGCCGTCCCATCCGGCCTGCTGGTGCGTCTGACCAAGCTCTTTCACGGCCTGCTCGGAGCCACATGCAAGCTGCAGGGCGAGCTGATGTGCATGTTCGCACGACCGACCTTCGAGACGTCGGTCAACCTGATGTACGTAGTTGAACGATGGAGCCCTGACCTCATCGAGCGGTTCATCCGGTATTCGCTCGTTTCAGAGAAGAGGCTGTTGGATCTGATCGACAAGAACATCGCAAATCGCGGTGGGCAGGTGCTCCCGATTGAGGGGCGCATGCGGCGTTCCATCCTGAGGGCGTTCGAGGTGTCCGGCGTCGACCCCACCACGAGCTCTAAGGCTGACAAGCAGGGTTTCGGAGGGAATCTGCTCGACCGCGCCAGGGAATTGGGTTTGGACGGAGGCTATCTGGCGATGTTCTCGCTGCCGAGCCACGCCATTCATGGCAACTGGGAGGATCTCTTCGAACACCATCTGCAGCGTGTCGAGGGCGGGTTCATTCCCGATCCCCGTTGGACAAGGCCGAGGCCCCAGCTCCTGATTGCCTGCTCCGGGCTGTCGATCGAGGCTGAACGCAGGTACCTTCAGTGGGAATTCGGTGAGGACGCCGCGGAGGCTCTCTCGAAGATCGAGGACTTGTCGTCCAGGCTGGATCAATTCTCCACGCACTTGGATGCATTCCACAGCCGAAGTGGCTCGATGCCCAGGCGAAAGGTCGAGGAGGGAGGCCCTACGTAGCACCAATCGACTTGAGCGCGGCGGTCTTGGGGTCCCCGTAGAAGACCGGGTCGACGTGCTCGACGATGTCCCCGCTGACCTCCAGGAAGGTGCGCTTGTTCTCGATGGGGATCAGAGCGCGCTTCGCGCCGTTGTCCCGCGCCATCTGGAGCGGCTCCGTCAGCGACCGCAACGGCTTGATGTTCCCCTGGACGCTCATGTCCCCAAGGACCAGCAGAGCCGGTGCCACGGGCGCCTTGCGGACGGCCGAGCAGCAGGCCACGAAGAAGGCGACGCCCAGCTCGGCCTCAACCCGATTCCCGAGGAGGTCGATCACCTCAACGTGAAAGTCCGACTGGTCGAGTTCCCGCGCGAGGTTCAACTCGGCCTTCTTGGAGAGAAGATAGCTGAAGGCGCGATGCACCGACTCCTTCATCGCCCCGGCGACCCCGCCCGCCAGCTTCAGCTTGCCGGAGCCGACCGAGAGACTGACCTCCAGGCGGTAGAGCCCCACCGTCCCATCGGCCGTGACGCCTGCCGTGTACACCGATCCCGGCGCTAGCGGGTCCGTGGAGATGAGGTCTCGTCCTCCCTGCTCGGGCACGCCGACGAACCGCTCCTCTCCCGTCTCCTGGAGGGTGTAGCTGAAGGAGGTGTGGTAGTACTCGAAGGAGCCCATCTTCTTGAGCTGCTCCTTCACCCTCCTGCGCCCTTCGAGCGCGAACTCCAGAATCCCGCGCATCTCCTCCGCCGAGCACTCGCCGTTCGGGTGGAGGATCTTCATGAGGCCGGAGACCGTCTTGCGCACGGCCTTCCGGTCGCGCGCGTTGAGATGCGCTCCGAGGGCGAAGTGGCGGTCGATCGCCTCGGTGAAGTTGTGCTTCCGTAGCTCGCGCAGGGCCTCCGCGAGGTAGTCCACCACGAAGCCGTAGTGGTCCGTGAAGAACTCGTTCCGCATCTTCGGGATCTCCCAGCCCGGGAGGTAGAAGTGGACGCGGTCGAGGAACGCCATGTCGTCTCGGATCACGTCGGGCATCGGCGAGAACAGGTGCCCGGTCTGCACCAGCACGTCCACGGGCTGGTTCGTGTTCCCGAACAGAGCGAAGCTCGCCTCGCCTGACGCGGCCTCTTGCCCCCGCTGGTACGTGCCCGACTCGCAGTAGGTCTTCATCGTGGTGATGACCTCCTTCGGCATCTTCTGGAGGTCCGCCACCTCGTCGAATCCCACCACGTCCCAGATCTGCACCATCCCCTTCTGACGCCCCTGCATGTGCCCGAACAGGTTCGCCACCGTGGTCGGCCCCGTGAGCAGGGCTGCATAGGGGGAAATCTCCTGGACGACGTAGCTCTTCCCCGTCCCCCGCGGCCCCAGCTCGACCAGGTTGAAGTTCCGCTCCGCGAGCGGGATGAGCCGAACCAGGAACAGCAGCTTGAGCCGACGCGACATGCCCGTCGGCTCGTATCCCATGCTCCGCACCATCAGGTCGAGCCACTCGTCGGAGGTGAACTCGGACCGGACCCTGCGGTACTCGTCCACATCGAACGTCGCGATCTGGATGGGCGTGAGCTTGTCGATCCAGAACGGGTACTTACCCTTCGCTTCCTCGTCGTACTCGAAGCGGAGGTCCAACTGCGCCCAAATCCCGCCCATCAGCAGGCGCTCGTACTCGCGGACGTAGTTCGTCGGGATGTGGAGGTACTTATTGCCGAAGTTGTTCGCCTCCGCCCAGTAGTCCGAGTCCACGAGACGCACCTTCACCTTGTCGATGAAGGTGTACTTGCCCTCCTCCTTCACGCGGCTCTGCGCCTTCGTGGCCTCGTCAGGGCGGATGTAGTTGTTCGCCAGCGTGTCGTTGACGACCGTGAGCCCCATCTGGATGGAGACCTCGTCGGACGACGCGCAGTACTTGCCGAGGAGGTACTCCAGGACGAAGACAGGGACGTTCGCGCCCACCTTCACCTTGCGGACGAGGTCCTTGCGGACGACCTTCCCCGCGAAGAGGCGGTTCGCCTTGTCGTCGAGCGCGTCCCTCGGAGGCGCGGAAGCGGAACTCATCTCATGATACTCCCAGATGGACGGCGATCTCGTCCGAGCGGAATAGGTCCGCGTCCGTAGCGGGATCCTGCACCACAACGCGAAGCGTCTCGCACTCCGCCTTCAGGAGCAGGGCCACGGTGGCCACCCTCCCCGGCACGAGTGTCACCACCCCCGCCTCGCGGTCGAAGTCCGTGCCCGGAGCCATCCCGATCTCTCCCACCTGGCTCTCGCCCGAGACGAGCATCAGGCGCACCTTCACGCCCGCCTGCTGGAAGAGGAGGGCCTCGCCCTGCAACGACAGTGAAACGGTGAAGATTCGATTCGTGACCTTGTCGGGAAGCCCGGTCACGCTCACGGGAGGTCCGGCCTCCGTCGGCTTCTCCGTCGCCTTCATGCGGACGGCGAGCACCGGGACGATCATCTCCTGAAGGCTCACGCCCCCGTGATGGTACGCCAAGTCTCCGCCGGCTCGGAAGACCGCGGTACTCGACGGGAAGACGAAGTCGAGGTCAGACTCGTATCCCAGCTCGGCCCCCGTCACCCGCACGCATCCGGGGGGCGTCGTGCCGCCCCGCCCGATCCAACACCGACGGTGCACCTCGACCGGCGCACCGCCCGGCGAGTCAATGCGCATCGACTCGTCCTTCTCCACGGAGAACAGGTGCCCGTGGTCGGCGGAGAGCACGATTTCGGTCAGGCCCGCGGCGGCGAGCTTTCTCATCGCGCGGGCCAGGTTGTCGATCACGGTGTCCATCAGTTGGCGGGCGAGGGCGTTCGAGCCCGCCTCGCCGACCATGTCGATCTCCTGCGAGCGAACGACCACGAGCGATGCCCCGTCGAGCTTCTTTGCGAGCCTCGATCGGTTCATCGCCAGCAGATCATCGAGCGTGACGTCCACGACGCCCGGCTCGCGTGAGGCGAGGAACTTCCGCCGCGCTGCGAGGTCGGGGAGGAACGTCTCCTCGATTCGGGCGCCGAGCTTGCCCTTCTGCTCTACGATGCTGAAGCTCGCGGAGGCCCCGGGGAGGAGTGCGGCCATGCCGACTGTCGTGATCGACGGGAGGGAGACGACGGCCGCCGAGACTGTGCACTCCGCGTCGGCGGGGAGCCGCTCTGCCAGCTCCTGTCCCATCTCGTACCGCATCGCATCGACGAGGAAGTAGGCCACCGGGCGAGGCCGCGGCTTCACGACCTCCTGGTAGACGCGGCCCTGCTGGAGGACGCCTTGCGTGGACCACTCGTTCTGCTTGAGCGCGCGCATGAACCCCTGCGTCATCTCCGAGCAAAGCGACTCGTAGGCCTGTCGCAGTCCTTCGAGCGCGGACTCCGCCTCGGGGTCGTCGTCGAGGCGAACCAGCCAGGCTTCGAGACGGCGGTGCGCCTGGTCCATTCGGTACCAGCCGGGGTCCTTGGTGTACGCGAGGACCCAGGCCGCGGGCTCCTTCTTCACCTTCGTCAGCGTGTGCCGCGTCGAGTCGATCTGAACCCCAAGATCGGCCATCCTTCGGACGGCCTCCCATTGAGCACGGCGGGCGACGTCCTGCTCCAGCCAGAAGCTCCGCTCCCGCTCGGCCACGATGGAGAGGACATCTCCGTAATTCCCTTCCAGGAGCAACCCGCCGCAGTGGAGGAGGAGGGACCGTTCCTCGAACCGGAAGGTGTCGATCGAGCCGAGCGCGGCCGCAGGAAGGTTCGCCTTCGACAGGCGCAGCTCGCGTTCCACGGCGTCGGCGAGTTCCGGGTAGGCCGCGGCGTGGGCGGAGCGGAGCCTCCGTGCCAGCTTCTTCGCGAACTCGACCTGGTCCTTCGTGGGCGGTTCTGGGACTGCCTGGACGGTCTCGGGAGGGGCGCATCGCAGGTCGGAGCGGAACTCCGTCGCGAGCGTGAATCGGCGGACGACCGCGCGCAGCTTCGACAGGGGGGCACCCGCGGGGGGCTCGACGCCGAGCCTACTCGCAATCAGCTTCAGCAGCTCGGGCGTGGCCTTCTTGGCCTTGATCGCCGCATCGCTCTCCTCGGAGACCAGCCAGCGTGCGAGGAGTGCGTCGCTCTCGGGGTCCTCGGGGAAGATCGCCCTCAACAGCGAGGCCTCTGCTCCCTCCTGCGAGAGGAGCCGGCACAGATCGGCGTAGCCCACGTCGTCGGAGGCCAGCATGTCGTCGATCGCGCCGTCGGTCATGCGCTCACGAAGGACGTTGCGTGCGAGACGCTTGAGCTGAGGCTCGTAGCACTCGCCCGCCACTTCCAGCTCCATGAGGGGCGATCCCTTGCGATCGCGTTCGACTCCCGCAAGGTACACGATGAGGTGCTCGGGTTCATCTCCATCGACCAGGGGCTCTACGGTGTCCCGGACGGCGAAGTAGGAGCCCGAGTACTCGACCAGGTGGACGGTGAGTTCCTCGATCTTCAACTTGCGGAGGGTGGAGTCTCCCCGCTTGCGGGATCGTCCTGCATCGGGGAGTTCCTCGATGAACGGGCGGAAGTCCCCAGGCTTGTCGTACCAGACGACCACGCGTCTTTGCCGTAGGTGCTCCGCAAGATGTCCGCGGACATACTCGTGCAGGGGGTTCATTCCGTCTTCCCCGATCGTGAGCGCGCTTTCGCTCCCTTCTTCACCCCGGATGCCTTGGTGCCGATCGTACCAGGAGTGTTCAGGAGCTTCTCCAGAGCATCCTTCACGGTGCTGCTCGTCCGTTCCTTGATGAGAGCGTCGATCTCCGCGGCCTTGACCGTGCGGACTCGCCACTTCCCGTCCGTCCCCTCCTCCCAGAGCCTCTCCTCCAGGCCATGCGCGATGGCGAGACTGCGGCCTGTTCGGCACTTCGGCACGACGCGCTCGGGCCAGAGGTGCATCGCGTGGTGGGACCAGTCGTACTCCCCCGCGACGAGCCGGTCCCAGCAGGCTCGCACCTCCCTCTGCCACGCCTTGTGCTGGGGCACCAGCCTCCAGAGGGGAGCGAAGTTGATGATCACCCCGTCGTCCAGGTTGGGGTTCCAGAGCGGCGCGATTCGGGCGACCTCCTCCTGAAACGCACGGAGCTCGTCGAGGAACTCCTCCTGCGCGGCCAGCTCCTTGCGTTGGGACGCGGTCGGGTTCGGCCCGGCCTCCTGGCGCATCGAAGTCAGCTTGTGGTCTTCATGCTGGACCTTGGGGCCCACGAATTCAAGGACCCTATAGAAGGTGTCCTTGCTTATGCGGTGGTAGTACACCCACACGGCGTACTTCGCGCTAGGCGTCGCGAGCTGCCAGTAGATGGGGGCCTTGCGACGGCTCTTCGAGTACTGCTTGATGTGGCGCTCGAAGAAGTCGCCGGCGAGCCAGGCCCGCAGGTCCTGGCCCTTCGGGTCGAGCCGTGAGGCGACTTCGTCCCACCAGCGGTCGGCGTCCGTGCCGAGGACGACATCGAAGACCCTTCGCACCGCGGCCGTGAGGTCATTCGCATGCCCTGCGTCGTGAACGAGGACGCCCGTCTCATGGAACGCCAGCGGATAGCCGACAGGTGACCGGGAGGGGGGCATACCCTCGTCGCCGACAAGCATGCCGGGCGAGCAAGCACGTAGGGGGTCGAAGGGACCAGGCTCGGCGGGCAGCGCGCGTGCCCCCGTAGCGAGGCGCACGTCGAAGCGGCCGAAAGCGATGCCGGTGGCCCAACTGACCAACTCGTCCGCGAGACTCGCGGCGTCAGCGGGAGAATCGCTCGCGTCGCCGTCCTCGTTGTCGTCATCCACACCGTGTTCGCTCGTCCGAGGTGGAGGGGCATCCGTGCCGAAACCCTTCGTCATGGAGCGGCGATCGACCTCGTCGATTCCGTAGAGATCGAAACAGCGCGCGTCGATCTCGGCCTGGATAGTGTCGAGGCCAGCCTGCGTCGCAGAGACATGTTCCAACCACGCGGAGGTTCGTGCAGCGAGGTTCGTGCCTGTCATCTGCAAGAGCGCGGGGAGGGCAAGTGCGTGGGAGGTCTCCGTGCGTGAATCGAGCGAGCGCGTCAATGACCAGGCGCGGCGCGCCACCTCGGCCAGTCCCTTCTCCATTCCTGGGTGGATCTCGGGAAAGGGCGTGGTCGAGACTTGGCCTACTTGAAACGACTGGGCGAGGCTATGAGTGCCGCTCCGCGCGGCAACCAGCAATCGAAAGCAGCGAGAGAGAGTCACGTAGCCAATCGCGAGCAGCCCGATTGGCTCATCTCCCTTCAAGAAGATGCTCGAACCCTTCACGTCGAAGATGCCGCCCCGAGGTCGCGGTGACGTCGCGAAGCCACCCGTGCACCGGTCAGAGTACGTCAGTGCGGGTCGAAAGTAATGGTCCTCGCTACGGACGTTGCGCGAAGGCGAGTACCCGAGAACCTCCGCCCATGCCTTGATTTCGTTTCCGTGGTCGCTCCAGGCTACTACCAATGGGAAGCTGCGATAGTAGGACGATGAGCCTCCGCCCTTCGCATAAGGGAAGAATCTACCTGCGATGAAGCTACTAGGTCGGACCTCCCACCAAGTGCGGAGGAAGCGACCATTGTCGCTCGTTTGCAGACCAACTCTGTTGCTCCGACCGTTCGACTCCAAGGGCGGGAGCTTCGAGAAGAGGCCTCGTACACGCTGACCAATCCAGTGGTAAAGGGCGAGCTTGGGGCAGAGCCGAACACACGTGTCGCCACATCAAAGCGGTGTGTGCCGATCACAGCCGTAGGATCGCGTATTCCCGCAAGCAACACCGCCGGCTTGTCCTCAGCGTCAAGGGCGCGCAAGAAGGCTGTCTCCAGCGTCTGTGGGCCTTTCTCCAGGCAGTAGGCCGCAGCCTCGACCATTGCGGCGTCCATCACGCCGTGGCCCAGGTCGGCGAATACAAGCGGGGGTGCCTCCTTCAGCAGAATCTCCTCGCGCCACTTCTGGAAGCTCGACAGAAAGAAGCCCGTGCGCGAGGTGATTGCTCCGAGCAGCCCCCTGGGGTGCAGGAGGTGGATGCCACGTTCAACGAAGGCCGCATAAATGTCGTTCTTGGTCCGGGGATAGCCTCGTTCGAGAGAGGCCTTTCCGACCTTGCTTGGCTCTCCGAAGGGCGGGTTCATCAGGACGACGTCATACCGCTGTCGCAGCAGGTCGAGGAGGGCGACCCCGTACCGTGCGTCCTCCGCGAAGAGCCGCCGAGCGGTCGCCTGTTGGGCCGAAGCCTGGTCAGCATAGGATTCCAGCGCCACTTTGATCCGCGCCTCGGCCGTGTGGAAGAACGTCTCGTCGTCGAGGTCCATGAAGTCGTACACTTTTCCCGAGAAGAGAGGGGGCTCGAACCCCGTCAGATAGCCGGCCGTCCCCTTGCGCCGCGCCTGCTCCTCCTGAAAGGCGGTCCGTGCGCGCGCGATGGAGGACTGAAGGGACTCCTCGATCCGCAACAGGGAGCCGAGTTCGCCCGCCAGCTCCATCTGCTCCACGATCTCCTCGAACAGGGTGCCGACCACCGCCGGCCTCAGCGTGGCTGCGAACTCCTTCACCATCTCTTTCTCGCCCGGCATCGGCTCGGCGAGGACGACATTCGCCTGACGCACCTCCCGCTTGTCCCGAGGGACCTTCACTTCGTGGAAGGCACGCTGCACCCGCATCCAGAGCGCGAGGCCCGCGATCTGCACGCAGCGCGGGTCGATGTCGATCCCGTGCAGGTTGTGGCGCAGGATCAGGATAGGCACGGCCCAACGAAGTTCCTCCAACGTCGTGTAGTCCAGGCGCAGAATCTTGCCCGTCTCCGCGGACGGAGGAGACGCCTCGTCTCCCCACGCCTCCTGATAGATGGTCTGGAGGACGTCGAAGCAATACAGGAGGAAGTGCCCAGACCCGCAGGCGGGGTCGAGGACCCTCAAGTCCCGGGGATCCTTCCGGGGCCTGTGCGAGATGTAGACGGGTTGCTTGAACATCTCCTCGCGCGACAGGTCACGATCGCCGTCCTTGTCGGCGGGAGCCTTCTCGCCCTCTTGGAGGAAGACCTCGACGGGCCGGTACACGAGGTACGGGCAGCGGTCCTTGAGCGCCGTGTCGCCGTTGCGCATCTCGTACCAGGTCCGACCCAGGGAGTTGTCCGTCAGGAACTCCACCACGTATCGCGGCGTGAAGAACTGGTTGCGGACCGCAAGCTCGCGGCTGTTCCGAGGCGCCTGCGACTTCTCGCGCATCTCGCGGCGCTCCTCGGAGGAGTTGAAGTACTGGTAGACCCACCCGATCGTCTCGTCGGCAGCCCAGACGGTCGAGAGGTCCGGGTCGTTGAGAACCTGCACCAGCCCCTGCAGGACCGTACGGCGGGGCCAGAGGAGGGACGCGACGTCGCGCCGGTCGAAGAGGACATGCACCTCCTGGCTGAGTTCGTCGAAGAGGCACTCCAGATAGAGGCGGTATCCGCGCCCGTCGGGCAGCAGCGCCAGCCCAGGCGCGCAGCCGCAGAACTCCACGCGGTATCCGCTGGACTCGTCTCCCTTCGAGACGCACTCCTGGACCAGCTCGCGGGCCTCCAGCATCTTGAGGGCGACGAAGCGGTTCAGCGTCGTGAAGGCCGCGTCGCGCACGTAGTCCTGCACGGCCTCCAAGGCCGTCATGCCCGCCGCCTGCTTGTGGTGGATCGCGGAGAGGATCTTCTGGCGGACCAGGCGATCCTCCTGTGATAGGTGGGGCCCTACGACCTCGGGCATCTCGCCCGTGCGGCGGATGTCGTAGGTCCCCTCCAACTGGATGGAGAACTCCTCCTTCAGAAGGTCCCTCGCCTTCTGCGTGGCTTTCTCGATCCGATTGCGTGTCGGCTTGTCCATGCTCGGGTCCTATGCGCGGCCCGGATCTTCTCTGATGCGACGACTTCGGGGCCGTCCCCGCGGAGGCGGGTCATCCTCCCATTTCGCGAGATGATCCTCGTCGCCGATAGGAAGCCTACCCGCAATACCCGCATTTGGGCACGCGTTGGCTCGCTACCGTGACCGATCCGTCTGCGCGGATGGCGACGGTCACATCACCACAGCAAGGCACGTTCGCGTCGCTCGATTGGGAAAAGTAGTCGAGGAGCGATTGCGTCGTGGGGTGGAAGCCCGTGGGCTGGACGCTCCCCTTCGGGAACGTCGGTCCGCCGAGCCCAGTCTTGAATACCTTCCGCTTGCTCTCGCGAAGCGCATCCAGTGTCTCGCTCGACGGGTGCGCCGACGAGCCGGCAGAGATGACGGCGACTTCTTCCAGGCCCGTCCGAAGATCATCCCACAGGCCATCGTACTGCGAGTCCGAAGCACCATGGTGCGAGACCTTCACGACGTGCGACCTCATCCAGTCCGCACCCTTTCGCGTTGCCGCATCCGCGACGACCTTCTTGAGAACCCTCGCCGGCGCGTCTCCGCAGAGAAGAACAACCGCGTTTCCAAACCGCAGGATCAGCACAGCCGAGACGTCGTTCGACGTGCAGGCGGCGACCCGCCTTCCCTGGTTAAGTGCGGCCAGCAGCCTCTTCACGAATGCCGTCCTGTCCCGATCGAATGGCGCGAGGCAGAGGATCTCCACCCCACCACGCGAGTCGAGCCCCTTCTGTTCGGATAACGAGCGGATGATGAGCTTGCTCGCCTCCTCGTCGGCGTACACGCAGTTCATCAACTCGACGAATTCCCGATTCGCGCCCTCATAGAACCGCTTGGAGAGCGCGTCGAGCGGGCCGCCGCCATACCCCTTGTTGAAATAGCGGATCACATCATGGACGTCGGTGAGGGTGTGCCAGAACTCGCGCACGGTGATCCCCGCCGTGGAGAGGACCTCGAAGAGCCCCCGGTAGTGATCCTGGTGGGGATGCGTCAGACAGACGAAGTCGAGTCGCCCGCCTGCCTGCTGGATGGCGGGAATGGCGGGGCATGAGGGCGTCCACGAGGTGCGATTGCTATCGACGAGCCCGAGCGTGCCGTCCGGAAACCTAAGCAGAATGCAATCGCCGTCCCCCACGTAGAATACGGTGACGATCAGCTCATTCATGCTTCTTGCGGAACCGAGAGTAGTCCAGCCCCTTGACGATCTCAAACGGCTGTTTCGCCTGATCTTCGATGATCGGCTGGAGAACCAGGCACGGATCGCCGGACCGGAGCTCCACCGTGAGGGAGAGCAACTGTCCCTCCTCCTTCAGACCGTGGCTCCGCACGAAGTCGGCATCGAACACCCGGAGGATCCCCGGCTCCTGCGTGGTGCCCTCGCGGAACAGGCGAAGATGCGCCTCCTTGCCCTCCAGGCGCTCGACGTAGCCGATCAGCTCCTCGACGATTTTCGGTCTCGGTGGCGGGACAGACTGGATCGCGGCCAGGCCCAAATCTCCGGTCACGATGCCATGGACGCACAGGAAGTCACTGGATGTCGTCCCGGAGTCGCTGCTCTCCCCGATCCAGTCCGTCGCCGGAGACGGCGTCTCGCGCCGGCCATCCTTGCGGAACGCCCGATCGGGTTCAGTATCCGTCCGCCTGAATTCCGTAATCACACGCAGGTCTCCATCTAGCCCGGGAACAGAGTGGTCAGAAGACGCTTTCGCTCCTCATATCCCCAGGCGATGAACTCTCCGATTTCCAGCTTTGGAATCTCGTTCCTCTCGTAGCAGTCCAGGTCCACCACGATGGCGATTTTCGGGTCCCGCTGGATCTCATGTCGCCACTTCGCGTAGTCCTTCATTTTTTCCACCTGGCCGGTGCCCTCCGTGTGCGGGGGCCTCATCCGGGCCTGCGCAATATCCTCCGGGGAGAACTCCTCCGTGAAGACCGACTTGGAGCGCCGGTATACTCCGACGCCGATGCGGGTTCCCCTCGTCTCGTCCTCCGCACGCAGGACGATCGATTCGCCGACAACCCGCCGATCCAGGATCTTCTCGGCTTGTCCTTGCCCGAGCCGGAGGATCGGACTCTGCTGGAGCAGCTTGAGACCGTCGGGCACAGCCTCTACGCCGCGCAGATCGATAAAGCGGATTCCCCTTCGCGTGAATGCGGTGGGCTGGACTGCATCGATGATTTTCGAGAAGAGGACATGGGCGTGCTTCTTGAAAGGCTCGTCGTCCTCAATCCAGGCGACCTGCTCGTCGTCCAGCCGGGTGTTCTGCGTCAGGGCCGCATTGGCCGCACTGAACACGAACTCCATGGAGACGCCCGCGTTCTCCAGGCGACCGCTCTGCACCTGGACCTCACGCGCTTCCCAGCCCTCCATCGATTTCTCGATTTCGACCAGCGTCTGACCGCATACGTCAAGGTAGCGATAGCCCTGCTTGTACCGGACTTCGCAGACGACTTTTGACAGAAGGAAGGGATCGTGGGCGATCTTCATCGGATCAGCAATGGGCTCCGTCGCACCCGCTCGAAACAACATCCATTCTCTATATACGTCGGCCGCCAAGGCGCCTCAAGCGGAATCTCCTCGTGCCGCCGCTATCGGCCAGCCTTGTTTCAGGAGGGTGAGACAAGGGCGCCTCGACTGACGTGCTATTTTGCGGATGGGCCATTTCGTAAAACAACGAATTCGCCTGCTCCTACTGGAGAAGGACCTTCTTCCCTGCCGCGATGAGGCGGGCGCACTCCTCCCGGAGGGCCTGGAGCGCCGCCTCAAGCTGTTCGACCGTCTCGATCCCACCGCTGAAGAAGTCGGAGGCCGCAAGCGTGACGACGCGATCCCCGTCCCGAACCTTCATGAGGGATTCGATGGCGTCAAGCAGCCGGGCGCTGCACGCCTCCGTGTCTGCACGAAGCTGGGGGATCGGCGTGCGCCTGTCGGAGGCCGGAGTCGCGCGCGTCTGGAGGGGGGCTGCGAGGCGCTGTCTCTGTTCATCGCCCACATCCTTCCACTCGGAAGTGGCCGTCAGGTGCGCGAGGGCCTGGAGGTACTCCTGTGCACGTTCCTCGCTCGCCTCACGATAGCGGCGCTCGTATTCCTCGTCGAGCACCCGCGTGGACTGCTCGATCGCGGGCAGGTCGCGGAAGAAGGACTCGCGCTGAAGGCAGTCCTCCAACTCCAGTGCCTTGGCGCGTACGGTATCCGGGAGATCGGGCTCGTCACACAGGAATGGCCATTGCGTCGCGAGAGCCTCACGCGCGCGACCCAGATCCCGGAGGGCCGGCTCCGTGAGCGTCCGCTCCAGTTCGGCCGCGCGGCGGATCGCCTCCTTGATGGACCCGAACTCCGAGGTGAAGTCCCGGATCGCGTTGGCGTCGTTCGGACCACGGATCGCCTGGATCGAGGTCTGCACGGCCTCGAACACGTCCGTCCCGGGGAGCTGGTGCCTTGCGAGCGTGTTGAAGGCCCAACGGAGCGGTTCCTCTCTCGCCGCCAGCTCCTCGCGAATCACAGCGGCGATCTTGCCCTGTTCGAGCTCCTTGACCTCCCTCCCGAAGACGGCCTTGAACGCCTCGGACGCCTTCAGCAGCAGCTCGAAGGGCGGCGCTGCCTTGGGGCGAAAGGTCGCCTGGCGGAACAGATTGTTGTTCGAGAAGGTGTCGCGGGTTTCGACGCTGATGGCCGAGTCAAACGTCTGTCCCTTGCTCGTCGCCTCAATCTTCCCCGCGCGAAGGAGGCACAGGGTCAGCAGGCGGACGACCTCGAAGTCCCAGCCGAAGGGCTCCTTGCCGAACTCGTCGGAGAGGAAGCGACCCGTCGCGGCCTCGCCATAGCTCGCCCGGTTCTCGATCCTCGCGAGGACCTGGGCGAGGGGGCCGGCTTCGGCGTTGAAGACCGGGTTCCCCTTCTCATAGCGGAGGAGCTTCAAGTCCGAGAATACGGCCGTCATCCCAGCCAGGTTCTCCGAGAGGAGCAGCGAGTCGAGGTCCTTCTTCTGGACCCGCGCGGCCGCCTCCTGGAACCGGTCGAACACCTCCGGGAGTACCACGCCAAGAAGGGCGCTCGCCGAACCTCCGACCTCCGTGGCATCTTCTCCCGGGCTGCGGTCATTCCCGCGAAAGAAGACGGAGCCCGTGAGCGCGGCTTGTTTCAGGACGCGGCGGAGGCTTGCCTGATGCCCGCCCAGCCGCGCCCGCTCCTCGGTGATGAGGTTCGATTCTTCCGCAGTCTTTGCCTCGCGCTCCTTGCGCGAGAGCATTTCCTTGGAGCGGTAGACCTCGACGGTCTCGCGATCCACGGCCGCGTCGATGGGCACGGCCCAGAAGAGGCTCTTGGGCTCCTGCTGGCTCCGTGCCCTGGTCTCCTCCACGAGCGTCGTGAACTGGGTGCCGACCTCCGCGAGGTGCATCTGGACGCTCATGTCCCCGTCGAGCACCGGCCGGCCGTTGAGCAACAGTCCAGCCTTGAAGGTCTTCGTGCCGAGGAGTTCGTGTGAGGGCTGGGGCTGCCAGAACCCGAGGAGCGTTTCCGTCTGGATGCGGAGGGAGTCCCCGGGCTTGGGGGAGAGGCCGGCGCGCTGGCGCTCCCAGTCGTCTTCCGCGGGAGTCGGGATGCGATACCCGTCCTCGCCGGCACGGACCTTCTGTGCCTTCACGAGCTGGTCGAGGGCCTCCTTCACCGCCGGGAGCTGGGAGTCCGCATCGACGGCCGGGTGCAGCGCGGCGGCGATATTTTCGGCGGAGCGATGGACGCTCTTCACGTACTGGAGCAGGCACACGACCTTGGCGACCGCCTGGGCGAATGGGCTGATCTCCTTCCCGATGCCCGCGATCTTGCCCCTGATCTCGCTGGCGATGTTCCCCTCCACGAGGTCGTAAACCTGATCGAGGCGGACGAGGGCCCCGATGGGCTGCTCCGCCAGGTTCACCGCAGGGTTGATGAGGACCTGCTGGGCGAGCTTGATGATGGTGCGGTTCGCGCCGCCCACGTGACGAGCGCCGCTCCCCTGCGTGCGGAGGCCGGAAACGACCTGGATGATGAGGTCGATCTGGTATGGGAGGAGGAGGTACAGGTCCACGAAGCTATCAGCCGAGAGCTCCGGCAGACGAATGTCCGCGGTGAGCCGGGTCGTCGCCGCCAGCCGACCGCGATGGGCCTCGAACAGCTCGCGCAGCGTCTTCTGCGCGGCGGCATTCTTGGACAACACGCGGCGGCTCGTGACCTCGGAGATGTCCGAGGGTTCCAGGTGGACCTGGAGGGGGAAGCGGTCCATCAGCCGTGCAATCTCGACTCGTTTGTCGTCGAGGCCGCTGACGAGCTCCCCCAGCTTCTCCTGGGAGGTGACGACGATCCAGTGGCGTCCCCGCCCCACCCTCCCGAGGCTCTGCACCACGGCCTGGAGGTCGAGCATCTTCTGGATGTCCCTTGCGACGAACTGCCCGACCTCGTCGATGACGAACACCAGGGATTTCCCGGGCATGCGGCGCTTCATGAGCTCGGAGCAGCGATCCGCTAGTTTCCCAGCGGTGATGTCAACCCTGCCCTGGATCGCCTTCACCCAGGAATCGGCCATCGGGTAGGTGGCAGGCTCCAGCTCGTGCATCACCTGGCTGGCCTCGCTCAGCGCGAAGGCGACCTTGCCCTTCTCGCCGTCCCAGTCCTTCTTCAGGAGCCGGCGATACGCGGCCTTGAACTTGTCGAGACGCCCGTCGCCTTCCAGCGCGATCTCCAGCTCCGCGAGGTCGATGCTTCCTGCGTATCGCAGGCTGAGGAGAAAGAGCCGGTACATGATCTCGGTGATTGTCTGGTTCCCGCTCTTGATGCCCCGATCCGTCGAGACGTCGAAGATGACGGCGTGGGTGGGGATCTTCTCCGCGATGGCCGTGAGGAGGACCTCGATGCGCTTGTCCCCTGCGCGAGCCGCGAACCGGCGCGATGCAGGCTCCTTGTCGATCGACCGGTTGGCGAGTGCGAGGCCCAGGATTTTAGCGAAGCTGGACTTGCCCGAGCCGAAGAACCCGGAGATCCAGACTGCGATTCCCTCATGGGGCTTGTTGGGCGTCTCGCAATATCGTTCGAGGATCTCCGTGTAGCGGCTGCAGAGTGCCTTGGTGACTTCGTATTCCTCGATCTCCTCGCGGATGATCTCCTCGTCCGTCTGATCGACCTTGATGACCTCTTCGATGGAGCGTCCGATGTCCCTCGCGAAGAGGGACTTGATCAACTTCTGCGCCATGGATCCCTTCTCCTGCGGATCAGAAGATCTTCGGACGGTAGTTGTGCTCGGGCTCCAGGATCCCCATGAACTTCAGTCCGGCCGCGCCATCGAGGACGCCGGGGTAGAAGAGTACGGTGGGCACCTCGATGCGTCCCTGGAGCTGCTCCAGGAGCGGGAAGGCCCGGTAGACGGGGAACAGCGCGCCAGCCCTCGTGATGAAGACGATGTGCCGCAGGGGATCTGGAGACTTGGGCATCCGCTTCGCGACGAGATCGACCAGCGGACAGTACGACGCGAGCACCTCGTGGACGGTCTCGACGGCGACCGCGACCCCAAGGTTCCTCTCCGCATCGGCGAGCTTCTCGACGGGTGCCTGTTCGGCGAGAGCCTCGTGCAGACACTCGGCGAGGGAGATTCGCACGACGACCTTGCCCTTCTGGTTGAGGCGCGTGGAGAGGAGGGACATCTCCCTACGCAGCTCGAATTCGTCCTCCGGCAGGTAATGGAAGATCGCGCACGGCAGGTTGTGGTAGGCGCTCATCTTGGGACGAGGATCCTTCAGCCCGAGGACGGGCTCCAGGCCTTCTCGCAGACGGTCCCTCCAGTCGTTCACGCGATGACCCTCTCGGCGAACTCCAGGAGCGAGCGTTCGGGGAGGTCGAGTTGCGCGAGGCTGCCGGCCCTGTGGAACTGGAGTCGGCGGAACTGATGGAGCCGCAGGATCTCGCGTTCGACGTCCTCGGGGCGCATGAGGTACATCCGCCAGTCCTTGCATTCGATGACTCGCTGCGCGTTCCCCTCCTGCTCCGAGACGGCGTGCAGGAGGTAGAGAAAGGGGAGTTCTCCGAGATGGGGGGAGGCGAAGCGCCGAACCACCGTTCCCTGGAGCAGGCCGAAGTCCGTCGCGATCTTGAGGAGGGCCACGGCGACTCGGCGGCGGGTCGTCTCGGACCATGCATGCTCTGTCTGCCCGCCGCGGTGAGGGACGGATGCCAGGTACTCGATCACGTCCTCGGTGCGGACGCGGTAGGTGCCACGGTCATAGGCGGGGAAGAGCCAATCGACGAGGAAGTCCCGCAGGAGGAACTCATCGCGGGTCATGTGCCAGAGGAGGAGGGGCCTCCATGTCTCCATGTCGCAGTTCCCCTGGGCAAGGCGGACGAGAGGGCGGTCTCGCCCCTCGGGATCGAACCTCCGACTGATCACGAACGCGAGATCGCGAAGCCAGGTCTGGCTTCGTGCTCCGACGGAGTTGTCGCGTTTGAGGTCCTGCAGGTTGATCGCTTTGGAGGCGTCCAGCTTCCAGCGGCCCAAGATCGTGTAGGTCTCAGGTACGAGCGCCCCCTTGATGACCGTGAAGGAGGAAACGACCTTCTCGCGCGTACCGGCCATCATCTCATTCCTCGGTCCGGCCATAGGGAACCGCAAGGGCGCCGACTTCGCCCTTCGAGAAGCCCGCGGCCAGAAGGGTCACGTATCGGTCGTCGATTTCCCCGGAGAGAGGCACCATGACGCCGCGACCGTCGCCGGAACGCCGCATCTTCACGACGGACGCCTCCTGATCGCGCGAGATGAGGTCGCACGCCTGAAGTGCGGCGAGTGCGTTCGTCTCACGAAGCCCCTGGAGTCGGGTGAAGAAGGGCCCCCACGTCTCGCGCTGATCGAGCCAGCGCTCCCACTTCGCATCGAAGGAGTCCTGGAGGGCTGGGGGGAGCTTCCAGAGGGTCACGCACCCCGGTGGATCGAATACCTCCGCGCAGCGAGCGGAGGCGACCGCAAAGACCGAGCGCGCCTGCGCGAAGTGGTGGGTCCGGGGGAGGCCGCGACGCAGGGCCATCGCCCCGAGTTGGGAGAGCTGCCCCTTGGTGTTCCACCAACGGGCGTTGTCCATCTCCCCGACGCGGGCGACGACAAGGCGCAGCTTCAGGAGACGATCGAAATCGATGGCCATGCCGGCGTGCCCCTCCCGCCATGGGCGGCGGACCCCAGCGAGAGGATACTACCGAGGGACGACGTAAGGGAATCCCTATCAGCCGCGCGGGACAGGCAACTCAGGCGCGAGTTGGTCCATATTCAATACGGTGGCGCGAGGAATGGCTCGATGAGGTTTGATGAGTTCCAGACGCGCTCATGCTCCGCTCAGGGCCTCGGCGAGCGCTTTCGCCTGCACGAGGGACGCGAGGCGGGCGTCCCTCGTCGCGGCAGGTGCGACGGCCAGCGGGGGGTACCCGTCATACGTCCGTCCGAGGAGCACCCGGCCCGTCGTCGCCTTCCGCACCCCGCCCCACTGCTTGAAGAAGAACGGGACGCCCGCCTCCGAGCACTGGTCGCGGATCGACACCACCCACTCCTCTCGCATCGGGCGCGCGCCCGGGCCGCTCTCCCCTCCGACGATCACCCAGTGGATGCCCGTGAGGTCCACCGACCCCAGCTCCTCGAGGAGCGGCTCGATCGAGAGGAACCTCGTGCTCGCTGGGGCCGCGCGCAGGTCGTCGATCCGCGGAAGGCCGTGCTTCCGATCCTCGACGCTCACCCCCCACCAGATGTTCGGCAGAGGCGCGAACTCGCGCAGCCCCGACGCGAGCAGCACTCGCAGCCGGCTCGAGCGCTTCGTCAGCACCTGGAAGGTGTGCCACCCCGCAAGCCGCATGACCCGGCAGACAGCCTGGATGTAGACCCACGGCACACGCTCGTCGAAGAGGTCGCTCATCGAGTTGACGAAAACGCGCCGCGGAACGCGCCATCGGAGCGGATCGGGGAGCTTCTCGGGAACGAGCCGCAGGTCGAACCCCTGCTCGAACGGGTGGCCCGGCACGCCGCGGAACCGCTCGGCGAAGGTCTCGGCATAGCAGTGCGCGCAGCCGGGGCTGATCTTCGTGCAGCCGCGGACGGGATTCCAGGTGGCGTCCGTCCACTCGATCCGCGAGTGGTCGCTCATGAGGATCCTTCCCCTTGGCCGTCAGACCCGTGGCCCGGGAGAGTTCCTACGTGGTCGGTGAGAGGGGTTCCCCTGCCAGATCGAGGGCTCGCAACGCCTCCTGGATCCGATCGACCTCGGCGCGCTCGAAGCACGGCTCGCCGCATTGGACGCATACCCATGCGGGGACACGATCCCAGTGGACGTGGTACCCCTTGCGATCCACAGCGAAGGGCGCGTGGGACCGCTCCATGGGTCCGCGACAGAGTGGGCACTCCATCTACTTCCTCCGAGTCTTGTAGTCCGGCAGCCAGCGCTGGGGATCCGGCAGGTAGGCGCTGATCACAGCGAGGTAGTCGGGCTTCGGCGCGCAGACGACGTGGATGCGCCGACCGAGGGAGCCCCGACCGAGGAGCAGGCAGCTCTCTCCACGCGGGTCATCAGGATACTCCTCAACCGTCTCCCCGTGCAGGAGGGTCTCTTCCACCTCTGCGGGATCGATCCTCCGGTCCGGCCTGGACATTTGCAGAATCGCATGCGGAAGATAGAGGACTCGCTTCGCCGCAGCGGTCCGGACTCGTTCCAGCAGGCTATCGCCCATTCTCCCCCTCTTCTGCCGGGCGCACTCCGATTGTAGCCCGAGGCACGGCGACCGACCAGCGTGAATCTAGCGGCCGCCCTCGCGGCCGACCTTGGCCGGTCCTCCTTCCCGATCCAGGTGAGCTCCAGTCTTGTCCGGCCGCTGCTCACTGGACCACATCCCAGTGCCCGCCCTTGTCGGGGCCGATGCGGCGGAGCCGATTCTGTCCCTGAAGCGTCTTCAGATTTCGTTCAATCGTTCTGTCACTGACGCCGATGACCGACGCCAGATCAGGAATGGTGGCCTTCGGGTGGTCGATCAACAGGGAGAGAATGCGGGCCGGAGTTTTCCCCGACATTTTCCCCGACATTTTCTCCCTCGTTTTCTCCCTCGCCTTCTCCAAACCGACCTCGGGAACGATCGCGGCCTTGAACGTCACGATCACGAACCCCTGCCTCTCCTCGAATACCGGCGGTGCGGCCCCGTGCTTGCGACACAGGTCGATCACGCGATTCGTCCCCCGCCCCCAGGCCTCGACTGCGCCCGTGCGGTGAAACGTCTCGGCCACCAGGGGATTTCGCAGCTCGGACAGATGCGGCCCGGAAAGCTGCTCCAGCGTCACGCCGGAGGGTAGGCGGCCGTAGCTGCGAATCTCGATCCGGTCGTCGAAGACCACGACGGCGACATGCCCACCGTAGTAGGAATAGTCCCTGTGCATGACCGCGTTGAGGAGGATCTCTCGAAGGGCATTGACCGGAACCGGGAACCGATCTTCCCTGAAGACCTTGCCCTCGGGAAAACGCGCCCCCAAGGGCATGGTCCTCTCGAGGAACGCCATCCCCTCCCGGACCATCGCAAACGCGTGCATGCGCTCCTGCCGGTTGTCCACGATTTCGCCCGTGATCTCCGCGCCGCGAAATCGCCCCAGCTTCAAGAGACACTGCGGGTAGTCGGACAGGAACTCCGTTCCGTACAGGACCTGCGCAGCCTGGGTCAGGAGGCCGCCTACGCGGAGCCCCAGGCGGTCCAGGATGTCTCCGATGTCCCGGCTCGTGTCGGACGGGATCCGGTTGTGCTCGATCGCCAAATCGCGCGTCCGGAGGATCTCCTTGTTATGCGCCCCCGGGCATTATGCGCCCTGGTTCCGCCGCGGCCTGGTTCCGATCGCTCGTTCTCCCCGGTTCACCTGGTTCCCCCCGCAGGGGACCCCGGGGCCCCGCGCGTTCTGGCGTGGGCCGCGTAGTGGCGGCGAGAACGAGCGCGCAGTGGTCGAGGTTTCGCCGTTGACACGACGGGCGCGATCCCCACAATGATGAGCGCCAGGGGCATCGATTGTCAGGCGAAACGCCCCCGGGGAAAAGGATCTGATCTTCATCCTGCCGCTTGACGCGGAGGAAGTCCAGCAGCAGTACGAGACGCTGTGCCAGGGGATGTGCGCCCTTCGTCACGAATGGCGACGTTGTCCGCGGACCGGATGCGACGGAGTCCTGGCGCGGCATCAGATCCGACGGCGAGCCTGCTATCTTCCAGACCGTGACCACATCCTCGTCTTGCAGTTCCGCTGTGGCGTGTGTGGTCGGTCCGTGACCTTCCTGCCACCCTTCGCCCTGCCCCGGAAGCTGTATCCAGCGGGCACGATTCGCGCCGCGACGGAGGCCCTCGACAAGGGTGTGGGGGCCGCCGCTCTCGTGCTGGATCCGTCCCACCCCGAGCGAATCCCGGATCCCCGTACGATCCGGCGGTGGGCCCGGGAGTTTCCCAGCTCCCGCCGGGACGCCGTGCCCGCGATCCCGCGCGTGAGTATCCTCCTGGCGCAAGCTGGGAGACCGACATGCCGATCCCACCCAACTCGAAATCGCCCGAGCCCGATCGGATCCGCTCCTTCCCGCGTCGCTGGGGCTGGTGCGACACGCGGCTGATGGAGTCCGGAACGCTCGCCGCCATGACGGGCGACGAGGCGATCCTCTACCTGGCGCTTCTCTGCGTGAGCGACCGACAGGGGCTCTCCTGGTGGCGCGACGACACGCTCGGGCGGCGCATCGGCCTGAGCGAGACGGCCTTCCAGGAGGCGAAGCGTCGTGTCCTTGAGAAGCAGATGGTCGCCTTTCGTCCGTTCTGCGCGGGTGGACGACATGGGGTCTGGCAGGTCTTGGATCTTCCACAGGTCTCGGCATCGGAGCATCGCTCGTGAGTCGGTGGAAGACGATCCGCACCGAGTTCCATCGGTTCCTCTCCGAGGACCGCGGACTTCGCAAGCAGACCATCCGCGTGCATCGGCTGCGTCTCGATCGCTGGGTGGGTTGGTTGCGGCGCAAGGGAGTCCTGCAGCCCAGGGGCATTCGCCCCGATCACATCGACGCGTACTTGTCGGCGGAGGGGCGACGCTTCGGCCGCAGCTCGCTGCAGTCCGTCGTGGGAACGCTGCGCGTGTTCCTGCGGTTTCTGCGCCTGCGCGGGGTCCTCTCGCGGGACCTCTCCGTGCTGGTCATCGCTCCGCGTCGATACGCCTTGAGCCACGTTCCCCGCTTTCTGGACCCAGACCAGGTTCGCCGAGTTCTGGGCCGAGTCGATTCCTCCACGCCGTCGGGGTTGCGTGACCAAGCCATGGCGTGCCTCATGCTGGGTCTGGGACTGCGCCGGTGTGAAGTCGCGGCATTGCGCCTTGGCGATGTGGATCTCGAAGCGGGAGTCCTTCGCGTCCCGGCCGCGAAGAGCGCCCAGGCTCGGTCCCTGGGGCTGACCCCATTCGAGGTCGAGCCACTGCGGGCGTACTTGAAGATCCGGCCGCCCGGCGGTTGCGACGACGGCTTCTTCCTCCGAATGGTTGGACGTCGTCGACTGGAAGCGATCTCCTCGTCTCAGATTTCCTACCGGATGGTGCGGTACCTGAGGGGGGCGGGAATTCCCCACGGCGGGTGTCACCTCTTCCGCCATACGCTGGCGCAAAACCTGGCGGATCACGGCGCGCCGCTGGGGGTGGTTCAGAAGATCCTTGGACACCGATGGGGGCAGACCACGGAGATCTACACCAAGGTGCGCCTGGAAACCCTACGGGAGGTCGCCGAGAATGACTCGCTTCAGTTCTGAGCCAACGGACCGGATCGACGAGTACGTCTGCACCTTGCACGGGATGCGCGCGCGCGCGGCCCGGTGCGTTCTGGAGTCGGCGGCGTCCGCAGTGCGCGCCGGATGCGGCTCCCTGGCGGCCGCGCGTCTGGATTCGGGCCTGCTCGAGACCTGGTGGCGAGAGCGGACATCCCGGTCGTGTCCCCGCACGCGCGAAGAGTACTTCTACTACCTGCACGGATACTTCCGGTGGCTCTATGAAAACCGGTACGTCGAGGCTTTCGTTCTTCGCCACTTTCGAGGCACACAAGTCGCGCACGAAGGATGGATTCGTCTGCGGTTGAAGCACCCTCTTCAACGCGACATCGACGCCCACGTCGACTCGTTGGGGTCCTGCGGCCGGCTGCACCAGCGCCTGATGCGCCGCGTGCTGCTGGACTTTGAGCGGTTCTGGAATCGGCGCGGGGGCGGGTTGTCGCGCTCCATGGTGGCGCACTGGATCGGGGATCGTCTTCGTCGCCATCACGACAAGGCCGAAGGATTCTGCGTCGGGATCCTCAGGAGATTCTTCGAGTCCGCGCCTCACCTCTTCCCCGCGGGGAGAAACCCTGCTTCGTTTGCGCCGGGAGTTTCGGCTCGCCGCCTTGCGGCATCGCTTCGCGCGGGCCGACGCATCCGGCTGACGTGCCCGGCCGATCCCAAGACGGAGCTGACGGCGCACTGGCGCCGGTTTGTGCACCTGAAGCGCCGGTTGGGCTGTCGCTACGTGAGTCCCCCACGGCTCTACCGCGCCCTCGATCGGTACCTGGTTGCGCAAGGACTTGAGCGACTCCGCGAGATCACCAGCGATCGAATCGAGCAGTTCCTATGCCGCCCGGCCTTGCCGCGCCGGCGGACCTTCGAGTCCAAGCGCAACATGCTGGGCGTCCTCTTCGAGCACTTGACGGCCCGCGGGATTCTCCCCTCGAATCCGACGCGATTGGTAGGTGTGCGGGGGGCGGCTTCCGCCGAGCCCTACGTCTATGCCCACAAGCAGATTCATGCCCTGCTTGCGGCCGCGCGCAGCCTGCCGGGAGAAGAAGAGCGCGGGCTGGTGTGGTACACGATGCTGCACCTTCTTTACGCCTGCGGGCTGCGGGTCGGCGAACTGATCCGCCTGGACCTGGGGGACGTGGATCTGGGGCGGCGATGTCTCACGATCCGACAGACGAAGTTCTTCAAGGATCGCCTCGTTCCCTTCAACCGACGCGTCGAGGAGAATCTGCGCCGGTTCCTCGCCTGGCGGTTGAGGCGTTATCCCCCAGCCTCGTCCGGGGAGACGGTCTTCCCCAACCGCCATCACCGGCGTTTCAGCTACACTCGCTTCTGGGAGGTCTTTCACACCCTGCTCGAGACGTCCGGCATTCGGTCTTCGACGCCGGGACAGCGCGCCTCCATTCACGGCCTACGGCGCACGTTTGCCGTGCATCGGCTGATGCGGTGGTACCGCGAGGCCGCCGATGTCACCGGCAAGCTTCCGCTGCTGGCCACCTACATGGGACACAGCAGCTGGGAACACACCCGGGTCTACCTGACGATGACCCCGGCTCTGATGAACACGGCGGGAAGGAGGTTCGCAGGTGAGTTCGAAAGCACGGTCCATGAAGCTCCGTGACCTCGTGAAGGGGTTCTTCCAATCCTATCTGCCCGGAGACCGCGGCGCTTCGCCGAGGACCATCGAGACGTACCGGTATGCAGTGGCTCTGTGGATGCAAGATCTGGGCCGCCAGGGCCGCACCCGCCGACCCGCCCACCTCCGCGTGGCGCACCTGAGCCCCGATCACGTGCTGCGTTTTCTTCGCCGGCTGGAAAAGGAGCGCCACAACTCGATCTCGACGCGCAACGCCCGGCTTGCAGCGCTGAAGTCCCTCTTCCGATACGCGACGCTCGTCGATCCGTCATCCCAGGGAGTGGCCGAGCAGGTCGCGCGGATCCCCACCAAGCTCGGCTCCTCGTCCTCGAGGGAGCCGCTCACGCGAGACGAAGTTCGGGCGCTCATCCACGCGACCCCACCCAGTTCGCCCACCGCATCGCGCGATCGCGCGATGCTTCAACTGCTCTACAACGCCGGCGCACGCGCCTCGGAGATCGCGGGCCTGCGCACATCCCAGTTGACGCTGGAAGGACCCGATCCTCATGTCCGGTTGCTCGGCAAAGGCGGTCGCTGGCGCACGACCCCGCTCTTGGGCTCGACTCCTCTTCGAATCCGGGAGTACCTGAAGCATCGAAGAGAGCCGGTGGGTCCCGACAGTTACGACCTCGTGTTCCTGAACCGCACCGGCCGCCCGCTCACGCGCCTGGGCATCCGTCAGATCGTGCTGCGATGTGCGCGGATCGCAGCGCGCACGCTGCCGTCCCTGGTGAACAAGCGCGTCACCACCCACATGCTGCGCCACGCGACCGCAACGCACATGCTGCGCTCGGGGGTGGATCTGAGCACGGTCCAGGCGTGGTTGGGCCACGTTCACGTCGACACGACGAGCGGATACGTTCGCTACAGCGCGCTCGACGCGCGCGCCGCGTTGGAGAAGTTCCGCCAGACGGTGGACTTCGTGGGCGGCGCGCACGCGGAGGAGCCGCCTCGCGACGGCTCGATGGACCGCTGGCTGGCCTCTTTGTAGAGACAGCCCGTGGTGCCACGGACCGCCTGCCCAGCCTTCCACGTTATGTTTCCTCGACTCCAAACCCCGATGCGTTATGTGGCCTCCCGTGTCTTCTCCCTGGCGGAGATCCGCCATCCAGCACATAATGAACGCGATCCAGGTCCTTGAGCTTCAGCCCCTCTGCCGGCTGGTTCTCCCATCTGCGCCTGGCGTGACCTCGCTGAAGCAGCAGCCTCTCGTACTTTTCCTGAGGCATCCTGCGCGTGGTGCTGCCAACCCGAACGTAGGGCCGTCCCGGCGGGCCATCCTGCGCATCGCCATCCCAGAAATCACGGTAGGCGTTGACGTAGTAGGCGGTGGCGGCGGGGTCGATGTCCCAGTAGTGACGACAGAGACCCTTGTACATCCGCAGCACGGGTTCGTGGCCGCAGAAGTCGAGCAGGCGGTCCAGCGTGTGCTCGATGCGGCGGACATCGCGGCAACGCGTGCGCAGGATGTCGTCGACCACCGGTTTGTACTGCTTCGCAGCCTGCTTCTGAAGCTTCAGCATGTCCCGGGCCAGGGTGCCGACTGCTTCGTACAGGCGTTCGTAGTCGGTCATGATTGCTCCTC